>WPCG01088614.1_pt1 | contig 66267 bp, 63 predicted proteins | sample 5403311 | NCBI WGS metagenome assembly WPCG01 (sample SAMN12869467, study PRJNA574797) | sludge metagenome | isolation source: wastewater treatment of Control | place: China:Beijing | collected 2019-05-17
GATAACATTCTATAATGCACACTATCTTTTAATAATTTGTAATTGTCAACATAGGTTAAGTATTGTCCGTATTTAAAATAATGTTGTCTAACATTATATAAGGCTTGATTGTATAAATGCTTTGCTTCATGCATCAAGAAAAGTAAAAACTTTTTCTCGTTTTGACTTAAATACAATTTAGTCTTTATGGCTTTATAGCGCATCTAAGTCTCCCCCCCTTTCTTTATTTTTTTATACCTTCATTATAACATTTTTATAAACTTTATAAAAGATTGAAATAGAATTTCCTAGTTAATAAATAAATGCTAGGAAATCCTAGCATTTTTCATAGGAGTTTTTCATATGTATCTTAAAAAAATCAAGTATCCTGAGTTTTTTCAAGGCAACAAAAAATCTGACCTATATTTTGAAGGTTGGTATTATAAGCTTGTAACATCAGATTTAAAAACAAGTATCGCATTAATTCCGGGTATTAGTATTCAAAAAAAAGATCCTCATGCTTTTATTCAAGTTTTTATATCAAGTGATCATGATTTTAAAACACATTATTTTCGTTTTAGCAGTGATGATTTTGTCTATAGTCATGATAAGTTTTCAGTCTCTATCAAAGAAAACTCATTTACACTAGAGCAAGTTGACATTCAGCTGAGTAACTCTCAGATGAAATTGTCTGGCACGATAAGTCTTAAAAATCATCGCACTTTAAATAAAAATTTTTATCAACCTAATATCATGGGTCCATTTGCTTATATCCCTTTTATGGAATGTAATCATGGAGTCATTAGTATGCAATCAGAGATAACGGGTCAGTTGACATATTATGATGAAATAATTGATTTTTCAAATGGTAAAGCTTATATTGAAAAAGACTGGGGAAAATCTTTTCCTAGTGCTTATATCTGGCTTCAATCAAATCATTTTTCTCATAAACAGACATCGTTTATGTTTTCTTATGCAACGATACCTTTTATAGGATTGAAGTTTAATGGATTAATCGTAAACTTATTAATAGATCGCAAAGAATATAGATTTGCAACTTACAATTTTACAAAAATAGTTTCTAAAAATATCAGTCATAATGAAATAGAATTTTTATTGAAAAAGGGTAAGTACAAACTATTGGTCTATGCTAAGAAAGATAAAGATATTGAACTTAAGTCCCCATCTTTAGGAATGATGATTCACACAATTAAAGAAGGTTTATCTGGTATAATTCGTTTAAAATTATACCTTAAAAATAATTTAATCTATGAAGATGAAGGTCAAAATGCTGGTATGGAAATTATGATGAAATAACAAAACCCCTAACTTGCTCAAGTTAGGGGTTTTATCTTGTTTAAGATTCAGCTAATGCCGCTAATGCAATAGAGTAAAACTTAGATTCTGTTGAGTCCGCTCTAGACGTTAATACAATAGGTCTTTTACCACCCACAACAATTGATGCACTTTTAGCTTCAGCTAAGAACATCATACTTTTATAAAATATGTTACCCGCTTCTATTTGTGGCATTAAAATCATATCAACATCACCAGCTACATCACTATCTATACCTTTATGGATAGCAGCTTCTTTATTGATTGCGTTATCTAAAGCAAATGGCCCATCAATGATACATCCTGATATTTTCCCTTCTTTTTGACGTTTAATGAGTTCAATAGCATCAACTGTTGGTTGCATTTTCTCATTATATTTTTCTATAGCTGCGATGACACCTATTTTTGGTTCTTTAATACCTATGCGATGTAAAACTTTCACACCATTTTCAATAATTTCTTGTTTTTCATCCACATTTGGATACATATTCATCGCGCCATCAGTCATCATAAGTAATTTATGATAATGTTTAACCTCAAATAAAGAAACATGCGATAAACGATTACTCGTTTTAAAACCATATTCAGATTTTAAAACTGATTTTAAGATAATCTTTGTATCAACATACCCTTTCATCAGTACATAGCCATCATTCTCACTAACAAGCTTAACTGAATAATCACAAGCTTGCTCATGATCCATAAGATCAATGATTTCAAAATATTTAGGATCGATGCTTAAATCCTCTAATAACATTAAAATGATTTCCTTATTACCGACCAAAACTGGTCTAATAATGCCTTGTGATCTTGCTTTTTCAACTGCATCTAATACATGTTTATCATCGGCACATGCAACTACTAAAGTTTTTACTTCCCCTTCTCTAGCTTTTGATATTAAATCTTGAATTGTTTTTAACATATAAATCACTCCTTCTATTTATATATCTTCGGTTCTTCTTCACCTTTTAATACTCTTAATGCCCCTAAAGCTAATGATTCCATTTCATTTTCTCCAGCATAAACAACAACAGGAGCTATAAACGATACTCGTTTTCTAACAATATCGACTAATAACTGATTATAAGCTAGACCACCAGTTAAAATAATTTCATCAACTTGTCCTTCTAAAACAGTTGCTTGGCTGCCAATCTCTTTTGCGATTTGGTAGCACATCACTTCAAAAATGAACTTAGCTTTTTCATCTCCAGATTCAATCATTTTCATGATCTCTACACCATCATTTGTTCCTAAATAAGCAGTAAGTCCACCTTTTCCATAGTTTTTTCTTTTGATTTCTTCTAACGTATATTCTCCACTGAATGCCATTTTATATAAAGGCCCCATAGGTACAGAACCACTTCTTTCTGGTGACATAGGACCATCACCATCAAGTGCATTATTGACATCAATAACTTTTCCCTTTTGATGAGCAGCCACACTAATACCGCCACCTAAATGAGCAATAATGAAATTCAAATCTTCATATTTCTTATTTAAATCATGTGCTCTTTTACGTGCTACTGCTTTATGATTTAATGCATGGAATACAGATTGTCTTTGCAATTCAGGAAATCCTGTATATCTATAATGATCATCCATCTCATCTACAGCTACTGGATCAACAATGTATGCTGGTATTTGATGAATATCAGCGAGCTCTTTTGCTAACATACATCCTAAATTAGAAGCATGTTCACCACGCTTAGCTTCTTTCATATCTTGAATCATTAAATCATTAACAACATAAGTACCACTTGTAATTGGCTTTAACATACCACCTCGACCCACTATGGCAGAAAAAGCTTTTAAATCAACATTTTCTTTTTTTAAGAAATCCATTATTACTTCTTTTCTAAATGGATATTGATCATTGATATGTTTATAACTTAATATCTTTTTAGTGTCATGCGAGATTTTATATTCAGCCTTTAAATCTTCATTTTCATAAATTGCTAGTTTTGTTGATGTTGATCCTGGATTGATTGCTAATATTAAATATTTTTTCATGTTTTTAATCCTCCTTGTGTAGTCCATCAATACGTTCAGCTATCGTTGGGTGATTATAATATATATATACATACAGTGGATGCGGATTTAAATTAGAAAAGTTTTCTTTTGCTAACACTTCTAAAGCCCCAATCATCTCTTTTTCACCCACATGTTTTTTTGCAAATCGATCAGCTCTAAATTCTATTTTCCTAGACCATCCATTTGTAACCAATCCAAACAATAACGATAATGGTTCAACAAGAATGACAAACAAAACCATACCGAAGCCAAAGAAAATACCAGATAGTCCAAATGCAGTATATAACTGATCATATTGTAAAATAAAGCCAATAACAGTCGCATAAATACCAAATGGTGAACTACCCACCACTTAATAGAAGTGGGGGCTTCCTATCCAAACCAGCGTACCCGCCAGTGACTCAATAGGCTATCCCCGTAGTCCCTACGGTTCTTATTCATTTATAGCTGAAAAGCTAACTTATACTTTCTAAACCCTTCTTTGTTGATATTAATCGCTGCGTTATGATCTCTATCAAGATGTAACTCACAATTTGGACAATAATAGACTCTCTCAGATAACTTCAAATCTGTTTTGATGTCCCCACAACAACTACATCTCTTAGATGATGGATACCACTGATCCATCATCATCAGGCTTTTACCCTGTGTTTCTAACTTGTACTTTAAGAAGGATACAAATCTAGTCCAACCAAATCTAGATATCTGTTTGGCGTAATATGGACTTGTTTGAGACATATCTATCAGATTCAAACCTTCTACACTCACCAAATCATAACGCTTGACTATCGCGTTAGATAGTTTATGTAGGAAGTCATCTCTTTTATGTTTGATTCTTTCATATAACAAGGCGATTTCTAATGCCTTCTTATCATAGTTACTAGACCCTTTGACTCTTCTAGATAAACTTCTTTGAAGGACTCTAAGTTTGTTAAAGTCTGTTTGTATGTCTTTAGGATAGTCCATCTTGAATCCTTCACTATCGACATAAAAATGAGTCATTGAGAAATCTAGTCCTATGGCATCTTTGACTACTTGTTTCTGAATCTCTTTTTGGTATTCATATAGAATAGAGACATAATACTTACCTGTACTACTCTTTGATACAGTTACGCTTTTGAGAATCATCTCACTCGGTATGGTTCTGTGTTGTTTGATCTTCACTTCACCCAATTTAGGTAACTTGATATAGCCTTTTAATAGAACGATATTATTATTCACTAGATTGGTTGTATACCCGTAGTCTTGTTTCTTAGAACGAAACTTTGGTCGTTCTTGTTTATGATTGAAGAACTGTTTAAAGGCTTTTTCTTGATTGAGTTGTGTATTAGCTAAAGATAACGAATCGACATCTTTTAAAAAGGGATAGTCATTCTTATACTGAGCTGGTGTAAGATAAAGGCTATTTTTAGTGAGTTCATAATGTCTCTGTTTATCTTCTAACATCTTATTCCATAAAAAGCGATTATGGCCTAAGGTCATATGAATCAAAACCTTTTGAGATTCATTGGGATAGATACGAAACTTAAAGGCTTTGTTCATCCGGTTCACCTTGACTTTCGATATACTGTTTGATTACTTCAATCGGTGCACCGCCCGAAGTTAACAAACAAAAACTTTGACTCCAAAAGTAAGACTTCCATAGTTGTTTACGAACGGATTCAAATTCTTGTTTGATTAATCGAGATGAAGCGGATTTGTAAGCATTGATGAATTTGGATAATTCTGTTTTAGGATGACTTCTAAATAGAATATGAACATGATCAGAATCGTGATTCCACTCAATAAGTGTAATATGATAGTTAGAAGCGATATATTCAAAAATATCTTTAGCGCGATTAGAGACTTCATCATTGAAGACTCGACGTCTATATTTGGTGACTAAAATCAAGTGATACCATAACATAAATACTGAATGTGCGTTGGTGTCTAATTTTATCATAATAAGGCCTTCTTTCATATTACATACCAAGTGTATAATATATTTATATTATATTATATTTTATATATAATAATCAATCTCAAAAATAAAAAGAATCCATTCATCCCGCTACCTGTAGAGGAAGGGGACTTCTTGATTGTGTTGTTAAAATGTTTTGAAAAACCATTTTGGTTGTATCCTTATATGTTGCATGACCAAGTTCATGTGCTAATACTGCTAATACTTGATCATCAGTCATTTTTTCTAATAAAGTATCAAATAATACGACATCGCGTGTTTTACCTAAACCACTAAAAAATGCATTTAATTTACTAGATCTCTTCGATGCGTCCATCACTGAAATTTTATCAACTTCAAATCCAAGTTTCACACCTAAAGCATCAATTTTCTGTTTAAGTTCTCCTTCTTCGAGTGGGCTTAACTTGTTAAATATTTTGACAAAAACTTTTGTGTTTAATAAAGCCATTAAAATCATTACTACTGCTAAAAACAGCCATGCGAGTAAAATAAATATCCATAGTTGATTCATAAATGCAACATATAAACTTTGGATAGCCGCAATCAATGCTCCAAAAATAGTGATGCCTACCATAAAATTTTTAATTTGATCAGTGATAAAGGTTTTTAATGTTGTTTTATTAAATCCATACTTTTCCTCAATTTTAAATGTATGTATATACTCAAATATAATAGAAATCATTGTATCAATAACCAAATAAATTCCTAGAAATATTAAGGTTTGTAAAATTGCTGAATCCGTTAACTCAATTGCCCAAGTTTGAAACATTCCAAATGCGCCAAAAATCAATAATGATAGAGTCAGCACAACAGAAACTGTTTTTTTAGTTATACCAAAAACTAAGTGTTCTTGATGATATGACATCCATTTCTTATACTCCTGTTCATCATAGATATGACTCACGTTTTCTGGCATTCCTTTTTTTGAATAACTTACATTTAAGATATTAATCCACAATTGAAAAATATACATAAACCCAATGATTCCAATAATTACTATATGCATCGTGTCATCCTTTCTTAACCGGTTTAAACGTTGATGTGAAATGTCTTAACATCGGTGATTCATAAGAAAACTCATATCCAACCAACTTATCTCTTTGTCTATAAACTTCAATCATTGCTTGCCCAACGACATCAAGATGTTGATATGTGTATAATCTTCTAGGAATAGTAAGTCTCATAAATTCAATAGGACTTTTAAGATTTTGGTTAGTGTCCGGATCTCTTCCAAGTAATAAAGATCCAATTTCAACACCTCTAACACCTGCTTCAATATAAAGTGCGTTGGTAACACTCAAAGCTGGAAACTGATCATAAGGGATATGTGGTGCTATTTTCCCGCAGTCTACAAAAACCGCGTGACCACCAACTGGATATTGAATAGGTACACCCGCTGCTTTTAACATGTCACCTAAGTATCTGATTTGATCAATCCGATGTGTTAAATATCTGATATCAAGCGCTTCTACTAATCCTTGAGCCAATGCTTCCATATCTCTTCCACTTAACCCACCATATGTAGGAAATCCTTCATATGGGACTATGTAGGTTTGGCATAATCTATAAAGATGCTCATTATCTTTGATCGCAATAATACCACCCATATTAACGAGTCCATCTTTTTTGGCACTCATCAAAAATATGTCTGCTAAATCAAAAGTCATTCTTGCAATTTCTAAAATAGATTTATCACCAAATCCTTTTTCTCTTTGTTTGATAAAAAAAGCATTTTCAGCATATCTTGCACCATCAATAAGTAAAGGAATATTATACTTACGACTTATTTTATGGACTTCAACCATATTCTCATAACTTACTGGTTGACCTCCTGCGCTATTATTAGTTATTGTCATAATAATTCCAGCTATAAACTCATTGCCTTTATCAAGAATGGTTTCCTCTAATTTAACTAAATCAAAGTTCCCCTTAAAGGGATGATCTAAATCAATGTCAAAACATGCATCAATCACACAGTCAATAGCTCTAGCTCCAGCAAGTTCCACATGAGCTCTAGTTGTGTCAAAATGAATATTAGAGATAAAATACATCCCCTTTTTAGTAACTAACTGTGGTAGAACAATTTGCTCTGCCCCTCTACCTTGATGTGCAGGTATAAAATACTTATATCCTGTTATATGTTTAACAGTACTTTCTAACTTATAAAAGCTTTTACTTCCAGCATAAGCTTCATCACCAGTCATCATATGAGCCCATTGATCTTGACTCATTGCTCCAGTGCCTGAATCTGTTAATAAATCGATATATACATCCTCACTTTTCAAAGAAAAAGGATTATATCCTGCGTTTTTTAATAACTCAATTCTTTCCTCTTTTGTTGTTTCAAAAATCGGTTCAACCATTTTTATGCGATATGGTTCTGCAACGTATTTTTTATTCATTGTTCACCTCGTTGTATATTTTCACTTCTATTATACATGCTTAAACTAATAAAATAAACCCTTTTATGAAAACGCTAACAAAAAAGCATCTTAAAAAAAGATGCTTACAAAATATATCCTAATTATCTATCTTTTAATAATTTTGTTTTGCTGGTATAACACCTCTAACTCCACCTCTAGGATTAGAAACATCACCTATATATCTTGGAATGATATGTACGTGACAATGTAGAATTGATTGTCCAGCAAATACACCTTCATTAATGCCTAGATTATAAGCATCAGGATGGTGACTTTCATCAATAAATGCTTTTGTTTTTAATATAAGTTCATCTATTGCTAGTTTTTCTTCTTGTGATAGTTCAAAATATGATTCTACATGTCTTTTTGGCATAATTAACATATGGCCTTTATTTACTGGAAATCCATCATAAATTGCAAACGCTAGTTTATTATCAAACACTACTTTGTCTTTTTTGTCTAGATAATCACAAAATACGCACAAACTAACCACCTCTTTTTTTATTTATATTTATATTTTAAACGATTTATACGTCAAACACCATAACAAAATGAAAGAAATCTTCTCAAATACCAAGATAGGTGGTATACTATAAGAAAAATAGGAGGTATAAAATGGCTGGTTTAGTAAAATCATTTGACAACTTACCATGGATCGCAAAACTTATATTGGCTTTACCATTTATTGATGGTATTGCATGGGGAATTTATCGTGTTGCAAAAGGGATTAGCAAAAATGATATGACACTAATCATTATTGGTGTTATATGGATTATCTTAGGTATGGCTATTTTATGGATTATCGATTTAGTAACAATCATTTTATATAAAAAACCTACCGTATTTGTTTAACGTTTATCAAAAAAGTATTCAAAACGAATACTTTTTTTATGCCTTTTTTTCTATTAAGTTCTTAATATCTTTCGTCTCTAATCTAAACGTAATCCATTGGTCAAGTGCTTTGGCGCCGATAGATTTATAAAAATCAATTGATGGTTGATTCCAATCTAAGCACATCCAATCAATCCTTTTACAACCTTGATCTAAAGCTATTTTTGCTAATGCTTCAAACATTAATTTTCCATATCCTTTATGCCGATAAGCTTCATCGATAAATAAGTCCTCTAAATACAAGTTAGCTCTTCCTAAAAATGTTGAATATGTATAAAAATATAACATAAATCCTATAGGTTGATTTTTATATATCGCTAAGACTACGTGTGCTTGTTTTTTCTTAAAAATAGTTTCTTCAATATCATTTAGTTTTGCTACTACATGATTGCTCATTTTTTCATATGCTGCAATTTTTTTAATATACGATAATATAATTTGACTATCTTCAATTTGTGTTTCTCTTATAGCAAAATTCCCTTTGCTTAAAATTATACGATTCATTATTCCATCCTTAATTTAACGCTATACGACTCAGTGGTGTATACGTTAATACATCATCTACAATATGACTATAGTATATAACGATATGTTCGACTTTAAAATTATATGACCTTGTCTTATTTTTTCTTAACTCATTTTGATCTTTAAGTTCGACTCGTTTCGCCAGTGTAACATGTGGACTAAATATAGCTTTATCTAATCCATATTGCTTATTTAACACATCATCAATTTTCTTATGTATTGTTTTTAGCATGCCAACACCTTTTAATACGCCCATCCATAAAATATATCCATCTTTTTTCTTGAAACTCCCAAAATCTTTTAACTGAATATCAAATGAATCAACATCTTTTAACTGTTCTTTTAAAATATGTTCTAACGTCTCTATTTGACTGACATCTATCTCACCAATAAACTTTAATGTTAAATGAAAGTTATCGACTAAAGTCTTTTTTGAATGAGATGTGTACTTTAAAAATTTGTCTGTTTCATCATTAAGTGCTACTTTAATTTCTTTAGGTATATCAATACCTACAAATATACGCATATAACCACCTCCCATCTTATTATAAACAAAAAAAGGGTTAATAGAAACCCTTTAAATATCGTAACTCACGTTATCAATAAAATTCTTAAGACTTTCAGTTTGAGGATGATCTAATATAGATACTTCACCGTGTTCGACAATTTTCCCGTTTTCCATAAATATAACATAATCTGCAGCTTTTTTTGCAAATCCTATCTCATGGGTAACTATCATGAAATTCATTTCTTTTTCTCTTAATTTTAATATTGTTTTTAGTACTTCATGAGATAAAATAGGATCTAATGCAGAAGTAGGTTCATCTAAGAAAACCACTTCTGGTTTAATAGCTAAAGACCTAATAATACTCGCTCTTTGAGCTTGACCACCAGAAATTTTTGCTGGTATCTTATCTTTATGTTCAATAAGCTCAAATTGTTCTAATAAATCTAGCGCAATTTTATTTGCTTCTTCTATGTTTATACCATGTACTTTTTCTAGTACCAAGGTAATATTTCTTAAAATCGTTAAATGTGGAAATAAATTGTGTGCTTGAAAGACAAAACCAACACTTTTGAAATACTCATTCTTATCTTCTTGTGTAACAACATGTTTATTTAAATAAATTTCTCCAGAAATTGGATCTTCAATACCTGATAATAATCTTAAAAGTGTTGATTTTCCTGCACCACTTGGACCAATTAAAGCAATCCCTGATCTATTACTAACTTCAATATTTAATCCATCTAAAATCAATTTATCTTCATATGTTTGAACGAGGTTCTTTAATTTTAAATCCATGTCGACACCTTCTTTTCAAAATATTTGGCTAAAAATATTAAAGGGACTGTAATACTTAAGTACAATAAAAACATTACTAAAAAACCTTCAACAACAGCATATGTTCTTGATTGTATCGTCGTTATCTGATTATAAAGCTCTTCAACACCAATGAAATTCAGTAAACTAGATCCTTTAATGATAAATGCTAAATTGCCAATCATAGGAGGAATAATTACTTTTACCAATTGAGGTAAGATGATATATCTATATTTTTGATATGATGTGAAACCTAAAACTTTCATAGCTTGATACTGTGTATCATCAATCGATTTGATTGCTCCTATAAATGCATTTCTCATATAAGGTCCCATAAATAAACTAAACCCTACGATACCTGCTAAAAAACGATTCGTCAGATTTAAAGGAACCGCAATAAAATAAAACGTTACAATCAAAAATACAATCGTTGGTGTTCCAAAGACAATTTCACTAAATATATTAGAAATATATTTAAATGTTAAAATTTTTGAATTTGATAATAAATACAAAATAAAACCTAAAACAACACTTGATAATAAAACAACAACACTTATAACAATTGTATTGACATATCCTTTTGCAAGAATATTGGTGTATTCAAAAATAACACCTAGACTAAAATCATCTCTTCCTGGATAAGAAAGTACTATAAAACTTACTAGCGCTATATAAAACAATAGCGCTAGTATCACATGTATACTTTTATTATTCTTCTTCATCGATAATGCCTTGTAAGTAGACATTTAATGTTTCACCAGGAATATTTGCATCAATATCATCATTATATAGTTCTCTTAAAATATCATAAATACCATTTGTTTCTAATCCAGCAATAAATGTATTTGCTTGTTCAACTAAATCATCATTTCCTTTTTTAAATGCCATACCAATTGGCGATAATGCCAAGGGATCAAGTAAGATTTCAGTGGTGTTTGGATTTGCTAAATGATGTCCAGCTGCATTGCTTATACTCATTAAAAAGACATCAGATGTTCCTGATACAACCTCAAGCACAGCAGCATTCACGTCATTAACTTCACGGATAATTGGATTATTCGCTAATTCTCTAGCAATTTCTAAAGGCGCAAATGTTTTTGGTCCAACAAATTTAACACCTTCTAATGCTAAAATATCTTCTTTAGATTCAATATTGTTTGTATCATAAAAAGTTTTATTTACTAGTGATACAAGCGGGAAATTAAAATACGGATCACTAAAATTAACTGATTTTGCTCTTTCTTCAGTAATACTCATTGATCCAATAATAACATCGACTGTACCACTGTTTAATTCTGTAATTAAAGTTTCAAAAGGTAAATCTACGATTCTTACTTCTTTACCTAAAAACTTACCAAACTCTTCAGCTAGTGTAACACTTATCCCTGTTGGTTTTCCGCTATCATCAATGGTTTCAAAAGGTGGGAATGTCAAATCCATACCTACTCTTAAAATATCGTCATCAGACTGACAGGCAGTTAAAATCCCTACAGTAAATACTAGTAAAACTATATATAAAATTTTCTTCATTTTCATCTCTCCTATACATTATTTATTTTGTATTTATTATAATTAAAAACGACTATAATTACAAAGATATTGCATTCTTGTCTATTACAAAAAAGAGCCAATGGCTCTTTTTAACTAAAATTATCAAATAATATGTTATCATCTTTCATATCATGACTCTTTAGTACTTTTATACATGCATTAATCATGCCAGGTGATCCACATAAATAACCTTCTGAATCACTTAAATCACCAACATATTTATCTACAACATCAGTAATTAAACCAACATCACCTTCCCAGTTATCTTCAGCAAGTGGTTCAGATAGTGCCGGTATGTATTCAAAATTTGGAAATTCTTTTGATAACTCTTCAAACTCTTCAGTATAATATAGATCTCTCTTTGATCTTGCTCCAAAGAAATATTTAACCTTACGATTCATGCCCTTAGCTCTTAAAGTATATAATATCGATCGAATTGGTGCTTTACCTGAACCACCAGCAATACATATCATATCTTTATTTGAATCTTCTCTTAAATAGAAATCACCATAAGGTCCAGTAATAATCATCTTATCGCCAGCCTCCAATGCTTTATGAACAAAAGTTGTAGCTTGCCCATTTGGAACTAAACGTATGATTAATTCTATTTCCTTATTGTTTTTTGGATCTGATGCAATTGAGTATGCTCTAATCACGTCAATACCAGGCACTTTAATCTGAACATATTGTCCTGGTTTAAAATCCATCACTTCAGGTTCAATGAGTTTAAATCTTACTAACTTAATATCGTAAGTTAAATCTTTAATATAGGATATTTTAGTCGTATATTCTTTTGCGTTTAATAATCCTTTTGGCAAAATAATTTTCATGTCTCCTCTAACTTTAACTTGACACGACAATCTTACCCCTTCTTCTCTTTCCTCTTCACTAATAAATGGTTCTTCGGTAGGCTTAATGTTTCCATCTCCCCCTACAAGTTTAAACTTACAAAATCCACATGTTGCTTTACCACCACAAGCAGATGGAATAAAAATTTTCTCATTTGAAAGTGTATTTAATACAGTATCATCACCTTTTACAGGTATCTTAGTATCATCGTTAATAGTGATCACTTTTTCGCCACCACCGCCTAACAATTTTTCAACTAAAATCAAGATTAAGGAGATAATGATTAATACACTGACTAAAACAATAGGTAGTCCCCAATTCATAAAATCACTCTCCTTTTTATACTAATCCTGTAAATCCCATAAATGCTAAAGCTAGGATTCCTAATACAATAAATACAATTGCTTTACCTCTTAATCCTTTAGGTGGATTGCTAATTTTAGCCATTTTTTCTCTTAGACCCGCAACTAAAACGATAGCTAACATCCAACCAACACCAGAACCAAATGAAAATGAAATTGTTTCAACAAAGGTATAATCTCTATTCACAAAGAATAAAGATACAGCCAATACAACACAATTAACTGTGATTAATGGTAAGAAAATACCAAAAGCATTATACATTTTTGGAACAAATCTTTCTAAGAATATTTCTAATAATTGAACAACAGCTGCAATTGTGATGATAAACACAATCAAACTAATAAATTCAGTATTAGTCGCAACCAAAAGCTTATAAATTGGATAATTAACAGCGGCAGTTATTGTCACTACAAATACAACAGCGATTCCCATACCCTTAGCATTTTTTACACTTGTAGATATAGCAATTAATGGACACATACCTAAAATGAAAACTAACGCGATGTTATTATTTAATATTGATGATATAAAAAGTTCTATCACATTCATTTATGTATCCTCCTATATTTGTGTTTCATAATTCTTTGTAAGGACACGAATACCCCAGATCATAAGACCTAATACAAAGAAGCCACCTGGTGCCATTGTCATGGCAACCCAATTAATCCATCCTGTACCAACAACTCTAATATTTAAGAATGTACCAAACGCTAAAATTTCTCTAACAGATGCCACTGCAATAAGTACTAATGCATAGCCTAAACCACTTGCTAATCCATCAATTAATGAATACTTAACAGGATTTTTAGCAGCGAAAGCTTCAGCACGTCCCATAACAATACAGTTTGTAATAATAAGTCCTACATAGGCATCCAAAGAATCTGCGATTGCTGGGAAATATGCTTGTAATACTAGCTGTACAATAATAACAAATGTTGAAATGATGACCATATAAGTAACCATTCTTACTTTACCTGGTATGAAATTTCTAATCAATGAAACAGTTGCAGAACTTGCCATAACAACAAATGTTACACCTAATCCCATAGCAATAGCATTTTCAACTCTATTTGATACAGCTAAAGCAGAACATATCCCTAATACAGCAATTGCGATTGGATTATTTGTAGCTAATCCATCTTTTAAAATGTTATACCATTTTTTATACTTAATACGAATCCATCTCATGATTGGTCCTCCTCTTCATTTAGAGCAGTCCATATGTTTTTAAATGCCTCATAGTTTGTATTTAATATACCTTCAAATGCATTTGATGTTCCTGTTGCTCCAGTAATTGCATCGACTTGATTAGGCTCGTTCGCACCATCTTTAGTGACATCTAGAGCAGGTGTCATTTTAACACCTACATAATTATTTAGATATGGTCTTTCTGCAACCACACCACCTAATCCAGGCGTTTCTTCTTGTTGAAGAATCGTAACTCTAGCAATTGTTTCAAAATCTGATTCTAATGTTAGAATACCAATAATAGGTCCCCATAAGCCCGCGCCTTCAAATTGATAAGCAACACGGCCTGTGTTATCATCGACATAAAATCTAAATTCATCCTCATCAATAATTGTCACTTCTTGATCAAAAACATCATGAATATTGGTAAAATTATAGTCAATATCAAACCCCTCAAGAATTGCAGATTTTAATTTTGCTTCACGATTAAGTTCAATTCTTTCTTTTGTAAGTGCATCTGCACCTAATAATAAAGCACTCGTAACCAAGCCAACCAAAACAATGAAAACAATCATTTTAAGATTTTGATTCATTAGTTACACCTTCTCTCTTTTCAATACGTTCTCTAAACTGATTATCTATTAATGGTGCGACAGCACTCATAATAATTATCGCAAACATCGTGCCTTCAGGAAATGTTGCCATAAATCTAATAACAACCGTAATAAGTGCAATACCTACTGCAAAAATCACTCTTCCCCAAGGGTATATTGGGGTCGTTGTTTCATCAGTTGCTACAAAAAATGATACTAAAAATAGATTACCTATGAATAATGTGTTAAATGCATTGTTTGGAAAACCACTTATACCAAACCAAATACCTAGTTGAGTAAACACAAATACACTCAGCAATAAAGTTAATGGGATTTTCCAATCAATAACTTTCAAAAAGATTAGTGCAACTCCAATTGCAAAAATACCAATTCTAAATGTTTCTCCTAATGCTCCAGGTGTATTTCCAAGAATCATTTCCATTAAATTATAATTAGAACCTACTTCATTAGCTCTGACAAGCATTGTTGGAAAATATGCTGGAAAAGATACCGTTACAAATAAAAGTCCAACAAGCGCTGGATTAAAAACGTATTTCCCACTACCACCAAAAATAGCTTTTCCAAAGAAAGAGCCAAAAGCTGATCCTACAGCTACCATCCAAAAATGTTTCAATTCTAATGTTGAAGGAATCAATAACGTTAATAACAACGGATAAATCATCCAAGCTCCATCAAAATCAATTTTTCTACCTTTAGAAAACATGAGTTCTACTAAAAAAGCCGCTGCTAAAGATATAGCTGCAACAATGAGAACTTGATATCCAAAGATTATGGTAGCTGATAACACTAATAAAGATAAAGCAATTGTCATGATCATGACATTTCTTTTTCCGAGTGCTTTTTTAATTACCGAGTCATAAGTTTGAGTCATAAAGTCACCGCTACTTTCTATCATTATATTTTTCTATAGTAAGCTTATAAGCTTACATAAATTTAATTATATTTTAACACAACAATCTATGATTATAATAAGTTCATGCATTTTTAGTTAAAATATAAATAAAACTAAATAAAAAAACAGAAAATCCTAAATAAAAGACTTCATAAACCATAAGGAATGAAGTCTTTCATATTTGTCATTTCAAGATCTTTTTAATGATTTTTTCTTTGCCTTTTCCATATGGTGGATAAGCAAGTTTAACATCAAATAAATTTGTTTTTTTAGTAAAGGTTTTTACATGTGAGAACACTTTAAACGAATGGATACCGTGATATCTTCCCATGCCGCTATGTCCAACGCCACCGAAAGGTAAATTTGGGTTTGCGACTTGCATGAGCGCTTCATTGATTGCTCCATTTCCAAAAGACAATGTATTAAATACTTGAGACATCATTTTTTTATCACTCGTAAATAAATACAAAGCCAAAGGTTTTTCTTTTGTTTTTAATATTTTGATTACATCATCAATATTTGAAAACTTTAGAATCGGCAAAATTGGACCAAAAATCTCTTCTTGCATCACTTGATCATCCCATGAAACATTACTCATAATCATTGGGGACAAAAAATTTATATCTTCCTTTTCTTCATATTCAAAAACGATCTTTTTTTCATTTACTAACTGATGAAGTCTATGAACATGCTTTTGATTAACAATATGGCCCATAGTATTTATATCTGGATATTGATTTTTAATTTCACCTTTTAAATACTCTAAAAACTCATCATGAACACTTTGATCAACATATATATAATCTGGAGCGATACATGTTTGTCCAGCATTTAAAAATTTAGCAAATACAATTCTTCTTGCTGCTAACTTTAAGTTTGCATCCTTTAAAACAAGTGTTGGACTTTTTCCTCCTAATTCTAAAGTAACGGGAATTAAATTTTTACTTGCCTTTTGATAGACAATCTTTCCAACTTCTGTACTTCCAGTAAAAAAGATATGATCAAATTTTAAATCCAATAGCTTTGATGTAACTTCTTTATCCCCAGTAACAACTTTGATATATGCTTCATCAAAGTACTCATTAAACATTTCAAGTAAAACTTTTTCTGTGTTAACTGTATATTCACTAGGCTTTATAATAATTGTATTTCCAGAAGCAATCGCTCCAATTAATGGTTCAACAACAAGTTGAAAAGGATAATTATAAGGTCCTATGATCAGGATGCTTCCTAAGGGTTCATGCATTATATATGATGTTGAACCAAACATAAATAATGGTGTTTTAACTTTTCTGATTTTCATCCATTTCTTTAATTGTTTTAAAGCCATGTGTATTGATTTATACACAAAACCTATTTCTGTAGTATATGCTTCTATCTCAGATTTATGTAAGTCATCATACAGTGCTTTTATAAGTTTATTTTCATATGACTTTATGGCAGTCTTCAGTTTTATTAATTGAGCCTTCCTATATGCATATGTTTTAGTTTGATCAGTTAAAAAGAATGCTTTTTGTTTGTCTAATAGTTTATTCATTTATTAGCTCTCCTTATCATTTTTTTTAATTAAATCTGTTGTAATCAGTGCTGATTGATAAATCGTTGGTAGGCCACTGCCTGGATGCGTGCCACCCCCAACCAAATAAACATGATTGATATCTTCAAACTGATTATGAGGTCTATAAACCATCATCTGGCTTAACTTATGTGATAAATTAAATACAGCCCCAATGTGAACATTAAAATTTGCATCCCAATCTTTTGGTGTTATGATTTTTTTATTGATCGTATGAGCTTTTAAATCAATACCAAATTTTTCTTTAATTGATGCATAAACTGTATGCTCGACCTCTTCTTGATATGTATCCCAATCTTGATGGCTTCTTAAGTTAGGTACAGGTACTAAAATGTATAAAGCTGATTGATTTTTAGGTGCCATTTGTTCATCAATGATTGAAGGATTATGTATGTAATAACTTAAATCACTTGTAAACTCACCTTTGAGTAGTTTTTCAAGATATGACTCATAATCATTTGAAAAAACAACTTGATGATGAGAAAAATCAAACACAGTATCTAAAGCTAAATAGATATTCATTGTCGATACAGAATATTCTTTTTGATCTAATTTTTTCGGTTTATATTTTTTTAAATCTTTTGATTCAAACAACTGATTCATCGCATAACTAAAATCGGCATTTATAACTACTTCATCATATAAAACTTCTTTGTTATCAACTTTTATGCCGTAAGTTTTTTTATCTTTTACTAAAACTTTTTCTACTACAGTATTTTTATAAATGGTTCCGTTATTTGATAAAATCAATTCACTCATCTTTTCGTGAATGCTATTAATCCCACCTTTGACGTGGTACAATCCATAACCATGTTCTAAATAAGATAAAAATGAAAATGCGTTTGGTGCTTGATAAGATGACATCCCTAACTATTTAGATTGAAAAGAAAGTGAATGAATAAATGGTCCATTTTGATTCAATTTATATAGTGATTGATAGATTGATTTAAAGGGGTGTAAAATTGGCAAAGCATAAAGTGTATCTTTCTTTATGTAATCAAATAAAGAAGTAAACGGTCTTTTAAGAAGTGGTATTAGTCGTTTTATTTTTTCTTCTTGAACTTCTCTCCATTTTAGATAAGCATCACCAACGCCTTTTTGATACGCTTCATACATTTTATAATTATGATTAAGATCCATGCTTGGTTCAAATGTAATCTCAGGAAAAACCAAACGATAAAGCGGATCAATAGGTATAAAGCTTATCTCTTGATCTAGGTCATATCCAGATTTATGAAACACTTCCTCTAATATTTCCTTATACATGAAAAAAGTAGGTCCTGTATCAAACTTGAATTTATCTAAATATAAGGGTTGTGATCTTCCTCCAACATATGCATCTTTTTCATAAAGGTCAGCAACATACCCTTTTTTCTGTAATAACATAGCCGCTGCAAGTCCACCAGGACCTGCACCGATAATCGCAATTTTTTTCATGCTTCCCTCCGCTACTCATAAAACACTTCTTAATATCTATTAATTACATTATATCAAATATCACTATATTATCATGTGCGCCTAATTTTAATTAGAACAAAAGTAATATATTCATATTACTCCTTTAAAACGATACCTTACCCAAATAAGTAAGTTCGTTTAGGCGTGTTCCAACCTTTAAACCCTGTCCCTAAGGCATTGGGCTTACATTTTCTAATCATATTTAATGAGGCATTTAAATCAGCATTGATTAAAGTGCCTTTTTGACTTCGATAAAGTCCTCTTTTGATTCTACTTCCAGAAAACTCTTGTTGATGAAATGAATCTTGATCGATAAAAGATGCTACTGACGTGTATGACTCATTCATAACTTGACATGACATCTCATGAGCTTCTGCTAAAGCGATGATTCGATCTCTTAATCGTGCTAGTGGGATAGCTTTGAACCACTGATTATTTTTCTTGCTTGTTTTCACATCTTTAAATCCTTCATTATATCCAATAATGATTGCTTTAACATGTTCTTTTTTAGCATGTTCAATAATCAGTTTCGCAGCTTTATAGATCCCATAAGTCATTTGATTGTTTCTTTTTTCCATTAAACTGATCATCCTTCTTGTGAGTACATGTTGGTTTTCTCTTAAAGAAGCGAGCTTTGATATGCGTTTCCAATATCTTTGATTCATACTTTTAAGTCTTAACCCATCAACTAATAGATGATGGCCATTGGTTAATGCACACATTGCCAAATTATTATATCCAAAGTCTATACCCATCACTTCTTTTTTTATCTTATTGTCATAAGTTAGATCATCATCTTCATAAACATGAATGACTTCAATGTATTTGCCATCATATTTTTCTTTGATGGTGATTTCTTTAATTCGTTTGTTTGATATACATTGAGGTGTATTTATTTTTAAGGATAATGATTCTATTTCTGATAAAGATACTGAATACTTTGATAGCTGTTTTGATACATCTTCATAGTCTTTAGATACCTTTTTAATGAAATTTCCTCTTGGTAACATATAATCATATGCATTTGGTTTATAGACCATTCGGTCAACGAGTGTATAAAACCCATCTTTTTTTAAATATCTAGGTAGTCTTACTTTCATACTTTTCTTTGACTTGATGGATCCAAAGAAAGCTTTCATCGTTTCATCAACTTTTTTAATGACTGACTGTCCTAAAGATGTTGATAACATTCTATAATGCACACTATCTTTTAATAATTTGTAATTGTCAACATAGGTTAAATATTGTCCGTATTTAAAATAATGTTGTCTAACATTATATAAGGCTTGATTGTATAAATGCTTTGATTCATGCATCAAGAAAAGTAAAAACTTTTTCTCGTTTTGACTTAAATATAATTTCGTTTTTATGGCTTTATAGCGCATACAAGTTCCCCCTTTCTTGAAATGTTTATGATACCTATATTTTACCATTTTTATAAACTTGATAAAAGGTCTAAATAGAATTTCCTATTAAATAAAAAAAAGGCGAAAGCCTTTTTCATTCATACTATCTTATATTTATTTTCTAGAAAATCCTAATACACCAAAGACACTACCAATTATAAACACTAAGTAAGTAACCATATAAAGTGATGTTTGCACTGTTAAATACCAATTTTCAGCAGCAAGATCTGTCAAGAATAAATCACCAACTACTAACATAAGGATTGCTAAGAATAATGCAATTGAGCCCAATCTCAACATAAGAATAGAAAATCTTCCTGGTTTCTTATTTGCAAATAATGCCCATAAGAACATTGGAGCAGCAACCATAACACCTGGCACCACATACTCACTTATGTTAACGATTTGATCATAAAAAGGTTCAATCAAATCTAATACACTTCCCATAAAGTCTGGATGTGAAAGTATAATCGGAGCGAGTGAAGATGAGTTATTAATAGCACTTTCAAAATATCCGAATAATAAAACAGCTGTAATCAAAACTCTTAATACAATACCTTTTCGAATTGCCCATGTAATCATTAGCAAACCTACAATAAGTAATAAACCAACATAATCGCCGATAAATGCAGGTAGCGTTTGAATCATATCATCAATCATTTCTGCAAATGGTAACAAGTTTTCTACAAAGGGTAGTGTACTGTTTTGAATGACCAAAAATGTAGAAATATATAATGACGATACGAGTACCAATAAAAATCCTAAAGTTCTAATAATTTTACCAAACGTTGAATTATAAACACGTTTATTCATAAAATCCACCACTTTCTATAATCATACTTATATATATTTTATCACAAATCTATAGATAGATTAAGTAAAATTTAATAATTTAGTTAATATCATTTCCAACTTTTAAATCTCCATCACTAATGAGGTTGAAGTTTCTAAATAAAATATCTATAAAAAAGACTAAAACAATGGCAAGTCCAATCATTAAGATAATGGAAAACCATGCATTAAAGTTATACTGCATTTCTGCCAAGGTTTGAAGTTGTCCAACAAGACCAGATGATCCCATACCAGCTCCAAACTTAGATGTCTCAGTTTGCAAAGTTAAAACGATTATTGGCGATAGAATAGCTGATGTGATAATGGTAGGTAACCAAATGATCGGTTTTTTTAATATATTTTTGAACTGTAACATGGATGTACCAAATGCAATAGATAAAACCATTCCTATATTATTGTCTTTTCTTGATTGAACAGCAAACCCTATCATTTGAACAGTTGTACCTACAACTGCAGCTCCTCCAGCAATACCATTTAAGTTAATGGCAATAGCAATGGCTGCACTCGATATAGGTGATGTTAATAACATCCCCATCACAACAGCTATAATGATTGACATTGGAAATGGTGCAATCGCTGTTGCTTGTTGAATACCATTAGAAATTTGGCTTAACAAGTAGCCAATAGGTGCACTTAATCCTAATGTTAATAATACTGCTAAAACAGATCCTAATAAAGGTATAAGTAATATGTCAATAGGTGTTCTTTTAATTAAGACACGTTTTAAAAATATAATGCCAAGAATAACTACAAAATAAGTGGTTACTGGATCATTATTTAATCCAATAATAATACCTTCACCAAATTGTAATTTAAAACTAGTTGCAATACCACCCATGATTGCAGCAACAACCATTTTTAAACCATCCATTTTTAGTGATAAAGCAATTCCCATACCAATACCTACACCCATCAGTGCTTTTAAGGTATCAGATAAAGTAGTTTCGATTAAATCTATATTTAATAAGGCTCCAAATTGTTGAATGATAACCCCAATGATCAAGGTCGCAAACAATCCGTAGACCATACCATTTAGTGTTGTCATTATAAAGTCTTTAACTTTCATAATATCCCTTCTTTCATGAAGTATTTTAACACAAAATCGCTTAACATAAACATAAAATGTTCAATTTCAATTCATCCAATAACATTTTTATTAAAATTTCATGTATAATAAACAATAGGAGTTGAGAACATGGCAAAAAAGAAAAGTTACTTAAACCAAATTTATCAATTTAATGATCACGATCGTTGTTATGTTGTTGAAGTTTCTTTAGAGACATATCATGAACTCTTTAACGGTTGGGATGCTTCACCTACGAGGAAAAAAGATTTAGATTCAGAATTACTAGATTTCATCGAGCAAGCAGCATATGATATCCCAATGAAACAAAAGGTAAGACTTTCTTTTGGTATACCAGAAGACCAAAAAGATGAAAAATTAGAAGCATCTAGTAAAACAGCAATCTATAACAACTTTAAAATGATTATCCACTTCATTAACAAAAGCATTTCTATAAATAATAGAAAAATATTCACATACATCACTTTAGCTTTAATCTTTATCACTTCTGCTTACTTGATGATGTCATTTTTTGATGAACAACTATCATTTACGATATTAAGAGAAGGCTTATTTATTGGTGGCTGGTTTTTAATGTGGGAGTCATTTTCACTTTTCTTTTTTGATAGTTATGAAATAAGAAATAGAAAAAAGCGATTCCAACGTTACTTAGATTCAGATATTGAATTTAGATACATAGAAAAATAGGAGGAAAAATCATGATCAAACCATCTATTCGTAGTAATTTTTTTACAAATGCACATCCCCTAGGGATTAAAAAAATGATTGAAAACTATATTGAAGAAACAACATCTTTAGAACCATTTAATGGTCCAAAAAGAGTCCTTATCATTGGTGGTTCTTCTGGTTACGGATTAGCATCTAGAATTAGTTTAGCTTATGGTGCAAATGCTCATACAGTAAATGTATCTTATGAAAGTGAACCAAAGGGTAAGAAAACTGGTACTGCAGGATATTGGAATAATGTGTTTTTTCAACATTATGCTAAACAAACAAAACAAACACATAAAGACTTTAATGGAGATGCTTTTAGTTTAGACATGAAACAAAAAGTATTAGATTATATTAAAGATACTTTTGGTCAAGTCGATCTTATCATTTATTCTTTAGCTTCAGGAGCTAGAAAAAATCATGAGACCGGAGAAATTATTCGTTCTTATATTAAACCACTTGGACAAACTGCTTATGGTAAAACGATAGATCTTCAATCAATGGAAGTTGTTGATTTAAGTATTGAACCTGCAAACGATCAAGAAACAAAGGATACTGTCTATGTAATGGGTGGAAGCGATTGGGAAGACTGGATTACTTTCTTTGATCAAAACAATGCGCTTGCTGATGGATTTAAAACAATTGCTTACACATATATAGGTGGTCCAAATACTGATAACATCTATCGAAAAGGAACACTTGGAAAAGCTAAAGAAGATTTAGAAGCTAAAGCAGTTGCTTTATCAACGATATTAAATCCAAAATATCATGGAGAAGCTTTAATCTCTTCAAGTAAAGCAGTTGTTTCAAAAGCTAGTGTCTTTATTCCACAAATGCCAATTTATGTTTCATGCTTATTTGATGTGATGACTGCACATAAACTACATGAAACGATTACAGAACACAAATACCGTTTATTTAAAGATATGGTTTATGGCGATAAAAGAATTGTTGATGATAAAAAACGTATTCGACTAGATCATATAGAAATGGATGAGCGTGTTCAAGAAGAAACAAATCGTTTAATGACTTCACTTCAAAAAGATGATTTACTGTTATTGAAAGGTACAAAAATGTTTGTTAAAGAATTTTTCAATATCAATGGTTTTGAAGTTGATGGTATCAATTATGATGAAGATGTTGATATTGATAAACTCATTGAAACATACAAAACAGATGATTATTTATATGAATAAGCGCAATGCGCTTATTTTTTTATATACCTTAAAAAAAACTACGACGGCCGTAGTTTCTCTTACTGATTGTCTTTAAATTTTGAGTCTGGCACGTCTACCAATCTTGTGCTCAACGACTATATAGTTTTATTTTTTGTAATATAGTTTTTGATATACCATTTTGGAACAACACTATTTAAATTGTCATACCAATCCAAAATATCATGCATTTGATTAAGCACGATTTGATACTCTTCTTTACTAAATGATAAAGCCCAAGGCAGGGAAGAGATTGTATTATTTGATATATATAAAAGCAATAATTTCCAAAAATGTTCAGGAATTTCATTTTGAAAATACCCATCCAACATACCACTTGCGAATTCATGTGATTGCTGGGCTGACCATACGATTCTGTTAAATTCTTCCCATGGATCTCCAATATCAAGTTTCTCAAAATCAACAATAATCAAGTTTTTAAACTGATCCACCATGAAATTACCAACATGATAATCACCATGTTGAATACATTGCGGTCGATTTAGCAGTAACTCTCTATGTTTATTAATGTAGTTGATAAATAACTCCATTTCAGGTACTTGCAAATGACTATCTCTATATTTCTTCATTTTATCATCTATTTTTCTATTAAACTTTGTCGCCCAAACATCACTATGCTCATATGTTGTAATGGCATGTATTTTTTTCAAATATTCTCCTGACTTTATGCCTAATAAATATTGTTCTTCTTTTGTGTATGACTGTAAAATATCTATGAGATCACTCCCATATATATACTGATAAAGTCCATGTACATGATGTTCAATAATCATGTATCTTATAGGCTTACATATTAATATAGATAGGTCACTCACTTTATTCATGAAATCAAATATTTTTTCTATTCTTAATTGTTCATTCAATCTAGAAATCCGTAAAAAATAAATTTGGGATTGATATGTCACAAGAAATTTATCATCCTTTGACCAACCTTTATTAACTTTGATCATATGTTCATAAACGTTATCCATATATTTATCCTCTATCATCAATATTACTAATACATCATTATTAATGGTTTATATGAGTATTTACGATTAGTTGCTACCTTTGTATACCATATGTTTACATTGTTCATGTACACTTAGAAACAAAAAACTTAGGTTTATAAATAATCTTCCTAAGTTTCATCAATTTTAAATAATGGTCCCCGCGGCCGGGCTCGAACCAGCACGAGCTTGCGCCCACCAGATTTTGAGTCTGGCACGTCTACCAATTTCATCACGCGGGGATCTAAGATAAGCTTACTTTTTTTGCAAGCAAACTTATCTTATCATGTTATATTTAATATTTCAATATGGTTACATTTCTTTTAATGCTTTTATACCTAATAATCTTAAACCTTCGTGTATGACAATTTGAATTGATCGAGCAAATAGTAAATTTGCGTGCAAAACACCTTGATCTTCAACGATTATTCTTTCTTTGCCATAAAAACTATTAAAAGCTTGAGCTAGACTCATAATATATTTAGAAATAATACTTGGAGCATATGCTTCTTTAGCCCTATGTAATACATTTGGGAACTGCGCTAATGATTTAATAATCTCAAAATAATGGTCTTGCTCAAAAACATTTTTATCCACAAAATCTAAATTAATTTGATAATCTTTAACAATAGACTCAATTCTTACAGCACTATACTGTAAGTATGGTCCTGTTTGTCCTTCAAATTTAAGCATATTTTCTAAATTAAAATCTACATCAAGATGACGATCATTTTTTAAATCATTATAAATGATTGCGCCTATCGCAACCGCTTTAGCGACATCTTCTTGATTTTTTAAGTTCGGATTTTTACTCGTAATCGCATCTTTAGCAAGCGTAATCGCTTGTTGGATAACATCTTCTAATCTCTTAAATTTACCGCCTCTTGTAGACATTTTTTTGCCGTCTATAAGTACTAAACCAAAATTAATATGTTCTAGTTCAAAATCATACCCTAATAGATCAGTAAGTTTTTTTAATTGTTTAAAATGTAATTGTTGCTCATTACCAACAACATATATAATTTTTCTTGTTTGATAGGTTTGATGACGATATAAAATCGCAGCTAAATCTCTAGTGATATATAAGGTTGCTCCATCAGTTCTCTTAATTAATGCTGGTGGCATATCTTCACCTAAATCAACAATGGTCGCTCCATCATCTTTTTTAAGTAAATCTTTTGATGCCAATAATGATACTGCATCTTCCATTTTATCATTATAAAAAGATTCTCCCGCATATGAATCAAATGATACATTGAGTAAATCATACATTTCCATAAACTCTTTTAAAGATTCTTCTTTAAACCATGTCCATAGTTCTGTATATTCAGGATCATTATCCTCAAGCTTCTTAAATACATCTCTAGCTTGTTGTTCTAAAGTATCATCATTTTTTTCTTCATCATGAAACTTAACATAAAGCCTTTGCATTTCTTGAATTGGATTTTTTTCTAACTTGCTTTTCGTTCCCCATTTTTTATAGGCAACAATCATTTTTCCAAATTGAGTGCCCCAATCGCCTAAATGATTGACTGCAACCGTATCATATCCTAGTTTTTTATGAATCAAATTCAATGAATTACCAATCATCGTCGATCTTAAATGACCAACACCAAAACTTTTCGCAATATTTGGTGAAGAATAATCCATAACAACTGTTTCTTTTTCTTCTAAAATCTGATCGCCATAATGCTCTTGTTTTTCAAAAATATTACATAAAATGTGTGAAGACAGTGACTTTCTTTCTAAATAGATATTTAAAAAGCCATTCGTAAATTCAACCTTAATTACATGATTTACACTAGCGACATCATCACGCAATTTTTCATAAACTACCATTGGACTCATCTTCCATGATTTTGCTAATCCAAAAAGGGGAATTGCTAAATCAGCAAATCCTTTTTTAGGTTCTTCAATGATGATTTGATTTAAATCATATGTGAATTCAATTTTTTTTCTTATTTCTTGTTTTATCAGTTCAATCATATGTAATCTTCCTTGTCAAAAAAAAGCACACTTGTGCTTTTTATGATGCGTCTAATAACTCAATAACATCTTCATAAAATCTTCTAACACTTCTGTTAATTAATTGTGTATCTTCTGAACTTTGTACTTCAAATGACTTAATGATTTCTCCATCTTTAAACATAATTAATTGTGGTGTCACTTCTTTAACATCAGTATATGCTTCACGGAAATTCTCAAACTGTTGTTGATTTGTCATTGGATTGTAATAATAAACTTTACTTACATATTCTGACATATTCAGTGATTCATAATACTTTTGAAATGCTCCAATATGTGCTTGACATGATTCACACGTTGGAAAACCAATGTAAACTAGTACAAGTTCTTCATCTTGAATAAGCTTGTCTAATCCTTTATTAAAGAGTGATGATTTGTAGTTAACTTCATAAAATGGATGTTCTTCTGTAAAATCGTTACTTGCGTATAGTTCATATGAATTATAGATAGATTGTTGATTACTTGGCTGTAATACAATAATTAATGCAATAACTAATACGAAAAAGCCAACAATTGCAGAAATTGTTATTGGATGTACTTTCGGTGCTACCTTTGTATATTTGTCTGCCATTTCATATCCTCCTAAATTTCAACTAATAAGATTATAGCATAAATAAGCGTCTTTATCAATGAAAATAATGTTTAATAAGTGATTAAAATCAATTATTTATCAATTAAGATTGAAAAACTTTCTCGAATATATAATCTACATGTGTAAAATAACTTTCTGGCTTAAATATGTGTTCGATTTCATCTTTTGAAAGATACGCATGAAATGCTTTTTCATTTAAAATAAGCAATTTAAATGGTTGAGAATTTTCAATCGCTTGATATGCAAGTTTTTGAATCAAATCATATGCTTCATCACGGTCAAAACCTTTATCAATCATAATGTGCAAAACTTTTTGAGCATAAACTGTACCTTTTGTTAACTCTATATTTTTTAACATGTCATCTTCATAGACAATAAGATCATCCAATGTTTTTTCATATCGATTTAGCATATAATCAATGAGCGTTGTTGCGTCTGCTAAAATAATTCTTTCAACAGATGAATGAGATATATCTCTTTCGTGCCATAAAGCTATATTTTCCATAGCTGCTGTCACATAACCTCTTAATATACGAGATAATCCAGATATGTTTTCACTTGAAATTGGATTCTTTTTATGTGGCATTGCAGATGATCCTTTTTGATTGATATCAAAGTACTCCGACACTTCTCTAACTTCACTTCTAGATAAATGTCTAATTTCAACTGCCATTTTTTCTAATTGTGAACCAATTAAAGCAATTTGAGAAATATATCGAGCATGTCGATCTCTTTGTAAGGTTTGTGTAGAAATCACGGATGCTCTTAGTCCAAGTTTTTTACTTGCAATTCCTTCTAACTCTGGTGTGTTTGCTGCATAATTTCCAACAGCTCCACTAAACTTAGAAACCTCTACTAAGTGAGCTGCTTCTAAAAAACCTTCATATAGTCTTTTGAAATCCTCATACCAAAGCGCAAACTTCAATCCAAAACTAGTGATTTCAGCATGCATACCATGAGTTCTTCCCATAATAGGTGTATCTTTATAAACATATGCCTTTGTTTTTAAAACATGCATCATCGATTTTAAATCTTTTTTAATGATTTTATTAGCTTCTTTTAAAATAACTCCGTACGCTGTATCAACAACATCAGTTGAAGTTAACCCATAATGAAAATACTTTTTTTCTTCACCTAATGACAATTTAACTGCTTTAGTAAATGCAATCACATCATGTTTTGTTTCTTTTTCAAAGTTTACTACATCACTAAGTTTAAACTTAGCTTCTAACAACTTATCATAGACTTCTTTGTCAAAAAGACCAAGTTTATGCCAAGCATAACTTGCAGCTAATTCTACTTTTAAATATGTTTTAAACTTATGGCTATCAGACCATAACTTTTTCAGTTCAGCTCTTTGATATCTTTCAATCATAATCTTACCTCCTAAAATATATCTTTTACAAGAATCGTTTGATTACGATCTGGACCTACAGAAAATATTGCAACATCGACATCAATTAATTTACTTAATGTTTCTAAATATATTTTGGCATTTTTAGGAAGATCATCAAAATGTTTCACTAAAGTGATATCTTCATCCCAGCCTTGCAAGGTTATATAATTAGGTTTACATGCCATAAACTGATCAATATCAGCAGGTACATAATCAATAGTTTCTCCATTCAACTCATAGCTTACTGCAATCTTAAGTTCTTTAATACCCGATAAAACATCTAGTAATGTTACGGCTAAATAAGATAAACCGCTCACTCTTTTAGTATGTCTTAAGACAACTGTATCCAACCATCCAATACGTCTTGGTCTTCCTGTTGTTGTTCCAAACTCTTTACCTTTAATGCGAATCTCATCAGCTAATTTTTCATGAATTTCAGTAGGCATAAACCCTTCACCTACTCTTGTAGAATATGCTTTCGTTACGCCAATAGCACCTTCTAGTAACCAAGGAGCAATACCAGTGTTAACGGGCACTGAAGCTGCAGTCGGTGATGATGATGTCACATATGGATATGTGCCATGATCAAGACATAACATCACACCTTGAGCACCTTCAAAAAGTATTTTCTTACCATCTTCAATGTATTGATTAATGATAAACGAAGTATCTGCAACATAAGGTCTCATCATATCAGCGTAACCTTTATATTTCTCAAATATATCATCAAATGATAAAATATTTGCACCAAGAGATCCCAACTCTTTGTTTTTTAGTTCAATAAGGTTTTTTAACTCATGATAAAGTTTGTTTTCTTGAATGAAACTTGACACTCTCATCCCAATTCTAGAACTTTTATCTGTATAAGCCGGTCCTATCCCTTTATGAGTGGTTCCTATTTTTACATCCTTTTTTTGAGCTTCATAAGCTTTATCAAGTTCAATATGATAGGGTAAAACAACATGCGCTCTATCTGAAATATATAAGTTGAACTGATCAACTTTTTTAATTTCTTGACAAAAAGCCTCAGGATTAATGACCATACCATTGGCCATAATATTCACAATATTAGGATTTAATATACCTGATGGCAATAAATGCAAACTATACTTTTTTTGATCAAATATAACTGTATGTCCTGCATTGTTACCCCCTTGATAACGACACACAACATCAGCTTTTTGAGCCAAGTAATCGGTGATTTTCCCTTTACCTTCATCTCCCCATTGAGTACCTACAACTACGACAGTTTTCATATATATCCCCTTTATTAAAAATCTTACATGATTATTATAACATCTTAAATAAAAAACGATTAAGAAATCTTTTAATGAGATCATTTTTTTTAGGAAAATATTCTTGTCTTGTGAAATCACTATAAGTCAAGTATAATTGTTGTAGGTGATATTAATGAAAATACTATTTTGTAGTGGTGAAGCACAACCGTTTAGCAAATCTGGAGGCTTAGCGGATGTAAGTTATGCTTTACCCAAAGCTTTATCAAAAAAAGGACATGATTTAACAATCATTACGCCTTTATATCAAAAAATTAGTTCAAAAAAATCAGAATTCAAAAAACTAGGGGAAGCAGATATTAAGATGGATAGACATCATGAAAAAGCAACCTTTTATGAAACAACTCATGATCATTTAACTTATATATTTGTCGATCATAAATCTTTTTTTAATAAATCAAGATATTATGGTTATGAAGATGATTCACTTCGTTTTACTTTTTTTAATTTTGCGATTTTAGAATATGTTAAACTAACTAAAAATTATCCAAACATTATTCACGCAAATGATTGGCAAACAAGTTTAGTCCCCTTCTTCTTAGATGTTTTTTATAGACCCCTAAGTAAAGATTTTAAGGATATAAAAACATTACTATCAATTCACAACTTAGAAAAGCAAGGTGCTTACCCAATGGAAGTTGAACGGTTATTCAATCACAAAAACTTTACCTATATCCATATGAATCAAGTAAACTTCTTAAAATGTGGTATTATGCGTGCTAATGCAGTAAACACCGTATCTGAGAACTACAAAGATGAGATTTTAACGAGATTTTATGGATTTTCTTTAGAAGGACCCTTAATGTCAAGGAAAAATGATTTATATGGTATTCTTAATGGCTTTGACGACGAACTATATCATACCAAAAGCAATGATCAAATTTATCAAGGATACGATGAAAAAACATTTTCTATAGGCAAGAAAATTAATAAAAAGGCTCTTTTAAAAGATTTAGGTTTAAATGCTGATCATCATATTCCTATGGTATCTTTTATTCATCGATTTGCTAGACAAAAGGGCATAGACATTATGATGGAAGTTTTAGACCAATACTTAAAAATTGGTGCATTCTATTTTATAGCAGTAGGATCAGGTGATGCTTTATATGAGTCATACTTTATGAAGCTAAAACAACGTTATCCAGAGTATGTCTACTATAAAGAAGGATTTGACGTTGCTTTAGAACAAAAAATCTATGCTGCTAGTGATTTATTTATGCTTCCAAGTTTATTTGAACCCTGTGGTTTAAATCATATGATCGCAATGAAATATGGTGCACTACCAATTGTTAGAGAAACAGGTGGCCTTAAAGATACCGTAACCCCTTATAATAAATTTAGTGGTGTTGGTGTAGGGTTCACATTTAAAAACTATAATAAGGATGAGTTCGTAGAAGCCATTGATCAAGCACTTGATCTTTATAAAAACGATGATGAAGCTTTTAAATCAATGATCAATCAGGCTATGAATATTCGATATTCTATTAGCCGTATGGCAAGTCAATACGAAACTTTATATCAAAAGATATTGGATCTTAACTAATGGCTAAACACATGAGAAAAGATATGGTTTTTCATTTCATATTAACGATAGGATTAATTTTAGTTTTAATAAGTTATATTGTTTTGTTTCCTTTAATGCATGAAAACCAAAGAATTAATTTATCAGAATATACGATATATAATTATATGTTATCAGGCTATTTATTAATGTTTATTTATCATATTTATATTTTAACTTTCATCTATGAACTTACACAAATGGGATTAGAAACCTTGTTTCAAATCATCAGTGCTTTAGTTGTCGTATTTTCTATGATGTTATTTATTCCTAAATTAATCATCTTTAATAGTTTAGATGCTTACTCTCAAACATTTGATCTAAAATCAAGTTGGACTATATTAATCATCCTATTTATCATTCAAACACTCATACTACTGTTTAATATGATCTATATCATAAAAAAAAGACAAGTCATCTGATTTGTCTTTTTCATTGTTATTTTTGTTCAATTTTCTCTACTAAATTTGGATCAAATGTTTTATCTCTAATCATTTGAATTTCTTCTAGATAAGGTGCTTTCTTATCGATATAAGGTGTTTCAAGTATTTTTGGAATATCTAAAAAATCTTTATGGTAAATTACTTTTAATAAAGCTTCAAATCCAATATGTCCAAAACCAATATTCTCATGTCTATCTTTTGCTGCTCCTTGAACATTTTTACTATCATTAATATGAAATACAGAGATATATGATTTACCAACGACTTGGTCAAAATGATTAATGACACCTTCAAAATCATGTTTAATATCATATCCAGCATCATGTGTATGACATGTATCAAAACACACACTGATACGCTCTTTATGATCAACTAAATCAATAATTTGTTTGAGTTCTTCAAATGTTTTACCTACTTCATTGCCTTTACCTGCCATTGTTTCTAATGCTATTTTAACGGTTAAGTCCTTTGTCTGTTCGATGACTTGATTTAACCCTTCAGCAATCCACTTTATAGCTTGTTCTCTATCTTTGCCTACTGCACTTCCTGGATGTAATACTATTTGTGTTGCATGCATATATGCACTTCTTTTGATCTCTTCAGTTAAAAATCTAATGGCAAATGCTCTTTTTTCTTCACTAGGATTCGCTAAGTTCATAATATATGGCGCATGAACAACAACATTGTTAACATCAAAGTTATGTGTTTCCATAAATTTTAGAGCTTCATCAACTTTGAGTTGATCCATCTTTTTTCTAATTGTATTTTGAGGAGCTCCTGTATATATCATAAAGGCATTAGCATTATATCCTAACGCTTCTTCTACTGAGCCTAAAAACATTTCTTGTCCAGACATGGAAACATGACTACCTATTTTTATCATAAAGTTCTTTTCTCCTTGCTTGTTTTTTTGCTTTTGTAACATTTAATTTATTTTTCTTTTTATAATTTGGTTTTACTTTTTTTGGTTTTTTGATTGACTTAATTGCCTGAACTTCAGCATCAGATAACTGACGCTTTTTATACGATTTTTCAAGGATTCCCTCTGGTGTTAACAAAAACTCCTTAAAATCTACAATTTTCTTTAGTTTTTCAATTTTTCGATGATCATCAACACTTAAAAATGTAATAACTTGACCAGAATCATGCATTCTTCCTGTTCTACCACTTCTATGCATAAAAAACTCTAAATAATGCGGCAAATCATAATGAATAACATGAGAAACCTTAAAATCAAGTCCTCTAGCAGCTAAATCCGATGTTACAACATATTGGTATTTAGCTTGTTTAATATCTTCTATAATTTGTTTTCTTCTTTTAATACCTAAACTTGACTTAAAATTAATAACGTTTAACTCTAGTTCATGTAATGATTCATAAACTAAATCTTGATTTTCCTTTTTACTGACAAAAATCAAGCAAACATATGGATTGATAAACTTAATTACTTTCTTCAAGCTTTCTAGACGGTTTTGATATTTAATATTGATGAGTTTAAATTCAATATCTAATTGATGTGACTTTGAAGTATCTACCAATTCATATTGACCAAAGTATGCTCTTATAAAGGGTTCCATTTGTTTTGTGATAGTTGCGCTAAATAATAAATATTTCGCGTCTTTTAAAATAGGTAAAAACTCATCAATCCATCCCATAAATTCTTCATCAAACATCATATCAGCTTCATCTAACACTAAATATTTTGTATGTTTAATGACCAATGCTTGTGAATCCACAACAATATACTTTAATCTATTCGGGGTTGTAATAACAATTTGTGGCTGTTGCTTTTTAAGCCATAAAATATCTCTTTTCTTATCATCAGATGCATCATATCCCTTAACGATAAAACGATTATCAACTTCTACTAACATTTGATAAACTTGAGTGACAAGCTCATTTGTAGGCACTACAATGATTGCTTGAACCTGTTTTAAACTCACATCTATGTTTTCTAAGATAGGTAAAAGATACGCATGTGTCTTTCCAGTACCAGTTGGTGCTAACCCAACAATATGTTTTTGTTTTTGAAAAACAGAAAAAACACCATCTTGTATCGGTGTTGTTTTGTCAAAGCCTAATTGTTTTAATTTTTCTTTTATATACATCTAAATCACCACACTTATTATAACATAATAAAGTAAATGCTCCCTATTTAAAACATATTTAAGTTATAATAAAAGTGGTGATGAAAATGAAAGTTATAGATTTAACACCTAGAGGGTATTGTCATGGTGTATTAAACGCAATGGCAATGGTCAAAAAGGTGATCAAAACGCCTTCTTATCCAAGGCCAATATATGTTTTAGGACAAATTGTTCACAATCAAAAAATAACGAAAGCGTTTGCTGAACATGGTGTCATTAGTTTAGATCAAAAAGGTAAAACACGTCTTGAAATGCTTGAGAATGTTCATAGTGGTACTGTAGTTTTTACAGCTCATGGTATAAGTGATAAAGTCATCGAAAGAGCTAAAGAAAAAGGGCTAACTTATTTAAATGCTACTTGTCGTGATGTTTTAAAGGTGCATCATGCAGTTAAAGCGAAGCTTGAAGAAGGGTACCATATCATTTATATAGGACATAAAAATCATCCAGAACCTGAAGCAATATTAGATATTGATCCTTCAATTATGTTTGTAGAAACAGATAAAGACGCATTACTTCTTCCTAATGATTTAGATGGTGATAAAATTTTTGTGACCAATCAAACTACCTTAAGTTTATATGATATTGATTCTGTATTAAACATTATCAAAACGAAATATCCAAACTATATTTTTGATAATGAAATATGTAATGCAACAACAGTAAGACAAGATGCAGTGATCAATCAAGAAGTCGTTGATTTAATGTTAGTTGTTGGAGATCAAAAAAGTAGTAATTCTAATAAATTGGTTCAAGTTTCAAAAAAATCAAAAGATATTAATAGCTATTTGATCAACGGTATAGAAGACATCGATATCACATGGCTAAAAGACATTCACTCAGTAAGTGTTACCTCAGGTGCATCGACACCTACAAAAGTTACTGAAGAAGTAATCTCATTTTTAAAACAATTTAAAAAAGATGATCCCAATACATGGCATCATCAATCTAAATTAAATAGTGAAGATATCTTATAAAGGGTAAATCATTTGATTTACTCTTTTTTATACAATTTTGCTTCTCTTTTCGTAAATTCTTGATAATTAAATAAATTGATATCTATTTTTAAATCTTTCTTAAGTAATAATTGTGATAAAGCAACACCTGCTAAACGAATGGGTTTATGATCATAATTTTTTTCAAATAAATCTTGTATTTGATTAAATATCTTATCAAAATCATCTGTATACTCATTAAATGTAAATGAACGGTTAATCATCTGAAAGTCAGTATCCTTTAAACGAATACCAACCGTTTTACATACCAGTTCTTCTTTTTCTAAGCGACGATAACTTTGATCTAGTTGCTCTTTAATAATATCAAAAATTGCATCATATTCATCCATTGCATAATTAAGCGTTGTTTCATTACTAATCGATTTGGGTATCCCATATTTATCTGGATCTATCAAGTCGCTACTTCTTCCTAAAATATGATCGATATAGCTTAGATAAGATGCTTCAGACATGAGCGATAAAATCTCTTTTTTGTAGGCATCTTTTGTAAAATCTCCTATCGTTTTAATACCCAACTCCATAAGTTTTGGATACGTTTTTTTACCGATACCAAACATATCTTTAATGGGTAGTGGAAATAGCTTATGAATAATATCTTTTTTACGTATAACCGTAATCCCCATTGGTTTTTGCAAATCTGATGCCATTTTTGCTAAAAACAAAGTAGGTGCTATACCAATAGAACATGGTAAGCCATATGTCTCATATAATCCATCTTGAATCTCTTTAGCTAGTTCAAGTGGATGTTTTTGTTTTGCACTTTCAGTCATATCTACATATGCTTCATCAATAGAACCTGGCAAGACAAGATTGGAATACTTTTTGAGATATTCAAAAAAGTGATTTGAATATTTTCTATACAATCTAAAGTCAGTAGGTACAATCACTAACTTAGGATAAATATTTAAAGCTTCATGTATACTCATCGCTGAATGGATGCCTAATTTTCTAGCATTATAGTTTGAGGTAGACACAACACCTCTTCGCATCGTAGAACTACCACCAACGACAAAAACCTTATCTTTTAAATAAGGTTCTTTGATAACAGCACAACTACAAAAAAATGCATTTAAATCGATATGAAATATGATTTTTACGGAGTTTTTCATCAAATGTCTTCCTTTCGATGCTATTTTATAGTATAATAACAATGATGAAATGAACGAGGTGAAATTATGGCAAAAAATGAAACAAATCCTACGACAAAACCTAAAAAAAATCATTATCAAAATCCAACTGAAGCATGGTGGGGTAAAGCAGTGGTTTGGTTATTGTTATTAGGTATGGTTGGTGCAATTATTATTGGATTTATTGTAGCGATCACAAGTGGTAATGCATAATTAATAAGAAATAGGTGAATATTCACCTTTTTTCTTTATATGCTACTTTTTTAACAACATTTTTGCTTGTTCGATTGCAAAATGACTAAGTTTTTCATCACTTAACATCATTCCAATCATTTCTATTCTTTGATCCATATTAAGCTCATCAATATGAGTTACCATACGTTGATTGACTTTAGTTTTCGTAATACCATAATGATGATTTGCTTTTGCGGCAACTTGTGGTAAATGGGTAATCACAATGAGTTGCATATTTAAAGATAATAGAGACATTTTAGTTGCAACTTTTGCTGCAGTCTTTCCACTAATACCAATATCTATTTCATCTAATACTAACATTGATAATTGATTTGCTTTTGCATAAATACTTTTTAAAGCAAACATAAAGCGAGCTCTCTCTCCTCCACTAGCAACTTTCGCAAGTGGTTTAATAGGTTCCCCTTCATTTAAAGAAATCATGAACTCAACTTGATCTAGACCAGATTCTAATAAATACTTATCATTTTTCTCTGGTTCTTCAAACTCGATTTCAAAATTTGCCTTATCTAAATCCAAATCTTTCAATTCAAAGATAACCTCACTTGCTAGTTTTTTAGCAAGTTTTTTTCTTAATGTACTCAACTTCATTCCACTTTCAAATGCTGCTTCAAAAGCATCTTTAACTTCTAGTTCAGCCTCTTTTAAGAATTGATCGTAATCTGTAATCATTAATAACTCTTTTTTAATCTCATGATAGTAATCAATGATTTCATTAAGCCCTTTTTGATATTTTTGTTCTATTTTTAGTAAATCAAAATGTCTTTCTTGCATTAAATTGAATCTATCTTGATCAAAATCTAATTGTTCAATGTGTTGAAAGATTTGTGATTTAATGTCATCAATCTCATAATAACTTGATGATAAACGATCATGCATCTGCTTAAACTGTTCATCTAAATTTGATATTTTATCAAGTGAAACAACTGCATCATAAATATGATCGATTTGATACATTTCACCATCTAAATACTGATAAGCATTTTGAAGTTGATTCATAATTTTATCATAGTTTTTTAACTTGTTTAACTCTTCTTCTAACACTTTTTTCTCATCAACTTGTAAATTTAAAGCTTCTAACTCTTTGACTTGATAAGATAGAAAGGCTTCTTTTTCGGTTGCGCTAGCTTTTTTGTTCTTTAAATTCTCAAAAGATTTTTTCTTTTCTAAATAATGACTTCTTTTTAATAAATATCGATGCAAAAGCTCATCTATTTTATGTTGGTCTACTTGATCTACAAAACTCAAGTAATAACTTTTATCCATCAAAGTCATTTGATCATTTTGTGCATGTATATTACCTAAAATAGCCATGACATCTTTAAGTTTATTTAACGTGATAATTTCGTCATTTATTTTCATGACATGTCTTCCATTACCATCAATTTCTCTTCTAACAATAATCTCTTTGGGTAGGTCAAGTAAAATTTGTTGATCTTCTCTTAACTCAAAAAGACCTACAACAACGGCTTTACTTTTGCCATAGCGAATCATTTGTTGATCACTTCTTTTACCAAAAAGTAAATGAAGAGATTCCAAAATAATCGTTTTCCCAGCACCAGTTTCTCCAGTTAATGCAGTAAGTCCTGGTTTAAACATTATTTCTAAGTCTTCAATTAATGCAAAATCATTAACTTTTAAAGATTTCAACATAAAACTTCTCCAATCGCTTTATTGATGTCAAAGTATTGATTTTTTTGGTTTATGTATAAAACATACTCTTGATTACCTTTTTTGCCTTTGATGTATGATTTTTTTAATCCTCTAAGATGAAATCCCATCTCAGAAATTGAGATTAAGATGCTTCTTAAGATCTGTTCATGCATCTTTTTATCTTTTAAAACGCCTTTAAATTTATTATGACCCGCTTCAAACTGAGGTTTAATAAGTGCTAATATTTCTTTATCAAACCCTTTTAAGTGCTCTATAATCGGTAGAATTGAAGTGAAAGATACATCGATTAAGCAGACATCTGCAGAAGGTATATCAACATCTAAAATATTCGTTTGTTCATGTAAAACAACTTTAGGGTTGTTTTTTAGACGAATATCCATTTGTTCAGTACCCACATCATATGCATAAACTTGCCTAGCTCCATGAGATAGTGCACAATCTGTAAATCCACCCGTTGAAGATCCAATATCAATTACAACTTTATCATTAAATGAAATATCAAAGTCGATAAGTGCATGATATAATTTTTCACCACCACGACTGACAAAGTGCATTTGTTCTTTTAGTTTTATCAAATCGGTTGGTTTAACTTGATAACTAGGCTTTAAAATAATCTCATCATGATTTAAAACAAGACCACGTTTAATATAATCCGTGGCCTGAGATCTAGATTTCACTAAACTCATTTTTAGTAAATATTGATCAAGTCTCATTTGATCAAATCCTTTATACATTTTTCAACTGACAAAACATCCATATGATACATTTTTAATATATCTTCATAATGACCATGTTCAACAACTTGATCAGTAATCGACATATCAATAATTTGATGATGATGTTGGTGTTTAGCCATATATTTTAATATTTGTGGATATAATCCACCTATATTACTACCTTCTTCATAAACTAATACTTTTTGATCTTTACTAAAAATCAATGCTAACATCTCTTCATCAATTGGTTTAATAAATCTGGCATTAATAATCGTCGCATCCACCTTTAAATGAAGTGCCGCTTCTTTTAAGATGTTTAAACTTGGACCATAACTTATTAAGACTAATGGAGCAGTTCCTTCTTTGATCACTGTCCATGTTGGTTTAATTTCTTGAAAAGAGACTTCTTGACGTTTATCAAAATGGACTAACCCTCTTGGATAACGAATTGCCATCGGTTGATTTTGATTGACAAATGCATAATATAACATATCAAAAGCTTCTTGAGCATCATAAGGCATACCAATAACCATATGAGGCATTAAATTAAACATAGACACATCAAATAATCCTTGATGCGTTGAACCATCTTCACCAACAATACCTGCACGATCGATACCAAAGACGACATGATGATTTGATCTAGAAATATCATTTAATATTTGATCAAATGCTCTTTGACTAAACGTAGCATAAACTGGGAAAAACACAGGAACACCTTGATGTGCCATCATCGCAGCCATGGTTGCGCCATGCTCTTCAGCAATACCTATATCAAGATAATAGTCAGGATACTTTTCAGCAAACTGATGCATTTTCGTTCCTACTGTCATCGCAGGCATAACAACAAATGTTTTTATATGGCTCTGCAACGCATCCATACCTAAAGCGATACATTCACTCCATGAAATACCATACCCATTATTTGCTTGTTTCTTAGACACTCCATGATAATTACCAATTAAGTCGTTTTCAGCATCTTTATGCCCTTTACCTTTATCGGTAATGATGTGTAAGACTACACTATTTTTAACTTTTTGAATTCTTTTTAAATTATAGATTAAACCTTTCAAATCATGACCATCAATAGGTCCGATATACATATACCCTAGATCTTCAAAAATATTTTTTCTTTGTAAAAGTGTACGTATACTCCGTTTTACTCGACTTAACATACGAATCACTATTTCAGGCAATATACTATGCCAAATCCTTTTTGATTTAATAACCACTTTGTTACTTCTAAACCTTGTCAAAGCTTTTGATAAAGATCCTACACTCTTAGAAATACTCATTTGATTATCATTTAAAATGATAATGCCTCGTTTTTTTGAATCACTTCCTAATAAATTTAAAGCCTCAAAACTCATACCATTGATGATCGATGCATCACCAATAACAGCGATACCTTCACCTGGTTCTTCTTTTACCAATTTGGCATATAAAAGACCATAAAGCGCAGATAAAGCAGTACCTGCATGCCCACTTTCCCATAAATCATGTATGGATTCTTGATAATTAATGTATCCTGATAATCCCTTGGTTTGTCTTAGTGTATCAAAAGCACTTGCACGTCCTGTTAATATTTTATGTGTGTATGCTTGATGACCTACGTCAAAAAGCATTGCATCCTTCGGACTATTAAATACATAGTGAAGGGCAATGATCAATTCAACTGTACCTAAATTGGAACTTAGATGACCACCTGTTTTGTCAATTGTATCCATTAAAAATTGACGTATATCTAAAGCTAATGCTTCAAGTTCTTTAAGTGTTAAATCTTTTAAAAACGAAGGATCTTTTATATCATAAAGATTCATTTAAGATTTAATTTCCTTAACGACTAATTTTTCTGCACTTTCTAGCATCTCGTAACAAGCTTTAGATAATTCTAATCCTAATTGGTATTTTTTAACTGCTTCATCTAGTGGTATATCTTTGTTTTCTAAATCTTTTACGACTTGCTCTAAATCTTTAAGCAATGTTTCAAATGATTTTTCAGCCATTATTTTTCCTTCTTTCTTTTTACTTCTGTAAATACATAACCATCTTTTAATTCTATTTCAATTTCATCATCAAGATTCACTTGATGAAGTGCTGTAATGATTTTTTGATTTTTTTTAATGATGCCATACCCTTTATCCATTAACGCTAATGGTGATAAGGCATTTAACGCACCTTTTAAGATATCAAACTGACTTGATTTAGCATTTAGTATGTATGAGATTTGTTGATGCAGTTGTTTATCTAAAGAAAGCTGTTTTTCTTTATAGTAATCGATTTTTTCTTGAGGATGTTTCATCCGATCGATATATCGTTCTAATTTAATCTTTGCATGTGCTAAATTATTTTTCATATGATAATGCATCAAATCATCTAAACGATTAACATCTACTTTCAGTTGATCTAACTTAGCTGAAGGAGAAACATTATCTAGTGATTTTTCTAAATGCAACAACTTCGTTTGATAAAAATCTAAATAATTTTTATATAGCTTAGTAATCTGTACTTGATAATCATTTATTTTAGCAAACAAATCGACTTCATTAGGTGTTGCAAGTTCTGCTGCAGCAGTTGGTGTCGGTGCTCTTAAATCACCAACAAAATCTGAGATTGTATAATCCGTTTCATGACCAATTGCTGTGATAATTGGAATTTTTGATTGATAAATAGCTTCAATCGTCGGCATCTCATTAAATCCCCATAGATCCTCAATAGATCCGCCACCTCTACCTACTATAAGAACATCCACTTCATTTTTAAGATTCGCCAATAGAATTTGATTTTTTATGCTTTCACTTGATCCAGGGCCTTGAACCAAAGCTGGATATAAATGAATCTCACATAAACGATATCTTCTTGTTACTGTATGGGTTATATCTTGAATCACAGCACCTGTTGGTGATGTGATCACCCCTATTTTTTTAGGAAACTTAGGAATCTCTTTTTTCCTTGAAGCCTCAAAATATCCTTTCGCTTCTAAATCTTTTTTTAGCTTTTCATATTTTAAATAAAGTTCACCAATACCATCTAATTTTAATGATTTCACTTGTATACTATATGATCCACTTGGTTCATATAAACTAATTTTTCCTTCAATTAAAACATGATCGCCTTCTTTAGGCTCAAACTGTATCCCTAAAGTATCTCTAGAAAACATAATGCAACTAATGGCAGCCTGCTCATCTTTTAATGTAAAGTAAAAATGCCCTCTACTGTGGCGCTTAAAATTAGATAACTCCCCTTTGATTAAAATTTTACTTAAGTGCTTATCATTTTCTAACTTTACTTTAATATACTTCGTTAAAGCACTTACAGTTAGATACATTGGACTAACTTCCAAATCAATCATTCCTTAATAGCTTTAGCAATTTGATCAATGACTTTGTTATTAAACTTATGTTGTTTTTGATCATCTAAATTTGTATACAACTTTGTCAATTCAACAGCTTCATTGATAATCACTTGCTTCGCTAAATCTGTATATTTCAACTCATACGTTGCTAATCGAATAATTGCACGATCTAAAAAACTCAAACGATATAAACTATAATTATATAAATTATGCTCTATAATCTCATCGATTGTTTCAAGATTTTCTATAACTTCATTAAAAATAGGTTCACTTTCTTCAAGTTCAAACCTAGGTATAAACGCAATCTTTTCACTATGATATAAATCATACTGATATAAGACTTGCATCACTTCAATACGTATTGCTCTTAATTGTTCTTTATCTAAATTCATGTCTATTACCTCGTTAATATTTTAGCATAAATACATAGATATTGAAAATATCTAACACCATTTTCAAAATAAAAAGGTAAAAACTATAAATAGTTCTTACCTACTTGAAATTAAACTTATCTTTTATATTTTTCGTTTTTTTACAATAGAGACAACAGTTGTAGAAATAACTAAGACCGCGATGACTGCAATTGCTGCAATTGCACCAACACCTAATCCTTCATCATCATACCCTTTGTCAGCTAATATAGCTTGCCATGAAGTATCCATTTCTAATTTAAGTGCTGCATTATAACGATAGACTTCATCATGTTCATCAATTCTTACATCATAGCTAGAAGCATAATCAGCGAATGTGCCTTCATCATCTAAAACATCTTCAAAAACGTCTTTTCTAGGTGTAGAATAACCCACCCATTCAGTATTTCTTAACGCTGAATCATAGGTCAACATAAAATTAATAAACTCGTATGCATAAGTCATATTTGCACCTTTAGGTGTAACAAATGCATCTACCCAAATATTAGTCCCCTGTTCTGGAACAAAGAAATCTAGATTATCGTTTTCCATCATTAAATAATTTGCATCTCCTGAGTAACTAACAGCTAAATCATAACGTGCTGGATCTAATAACATAGCATCAAATATCTCATCTGTTATAACATATGTTTTAGATGTTAAAGCATCGTTTAACCAAGTTTTTGCTGCTTCAAATTCAGCATCCGTAGGATGATTAATCGACGATGCTCCTGTTTGCTTTAAGGCGAGCATAAATGAATCTCTAGAACTATTATAAAACGCAATATCATAAGTATCCGTCTGTGTTAAAACGTCCCATCCTGTTAAATCATTTTCATCTACAGTTACAGTGTTATATAAAATACCTACATTTCCCCAAAAATAAGGAATTGCATAATCTAATAAATCAAATCCATCTTTCCCATCTTTTAAAGATGATAAAATCGTAGCTAATCCGTCTGCTAAATCTTGATTCTTATCAAAAGTCGTAATTTTTGACCAATCAATTTTCTCAATTAAATCTTCTTTTGCTAATTGCTCAATAGCATAATCACTAGGAATTGCTAAATCATATTGATTGCCTGATTTAATTTGCGTAATTGCAACTTCATTTGAGTCAAAAGCTATTTGTTTAACTTTAATTCCTGATGCTTGTTCAAAATCATAAACTAGATCATCATCAATATATTCTCCCCAATTATATAATCTTAATGTAGGTCCTGATTCACAACCTACAAGCACAATAATCGTAAGTAATAAAACACCTAAACTTAATATTTTTTTCATTCTAATTCCTCTACTTTCTTTCCTGTTTTAAAATAGTCGTATGTAATCTTGCCACCAATAATTAATAAAATAATAGTTGATAACGCATTAATGATTGGTTTTGGGCTAAGTCTATTTGTATATAAATAAATCGATATATTTTTATCACCACTAGAACCAGCAACAAAATATGAAATAATAAAATCATCAAAACTCATTGTAAATGCAATCGCTGCTCCAGCAATAATTGCGACTTTAATTTGCGGTAAAATGACTTTAAATAATGCTTTTAAAGGTGATGCACCTAAATCATAAGCTGCATCAGCAATATTTGGATCTAAACTTTTCACCTTAGGATAAACTGTTATAAGTACATAAGGTGTTGAAAATGCGATATGCGCTAGTAACATCGTATTATAACTTGGTGCTATTTGTAAAGCTCCAAATAATACTAATAATGATACAGCTGTAATAATCTCTGGAGATACAATCGGTATATTATTTACCGTCATTGTAACATCTCTAATCACTCTTTTAGTCTGTGTTAATGCAATTGCTGCTAATGTACCTATAATTGTAGAAACGAATGTAGATACAATGGCAATCCAAAGCGTCATAAAGACTATAGACTCTCTTGGATTTGAATAATTAAACAATTCTCTATCTGTAAACAGTTCAACATATCGTTTAAACGTAAATCCTTGCCAAACTGTTAATGAGTTTGCTTCATTAAACGAAAACACTGCAATAGAAATAATTGGTGCATAAATAAAGACCATAACTAAAACTAGAAAAACAATTTGATAAGGATTAATGTGCTTCTTTTTCATTTGCATTAACCCCCTTATACTTATCTAATTTTTTAATGTAGTATACAATGCCTAAAATGACAATTGCTAATACAATTGAAATCGCAGATGCATAAGAAATTCTACCACTATAAATAATTGATTTTTCTATTAAAGTCCCAATCATGTAAATATTTTGACTTGGAGCTAAATACTGTGGCACAATAATCGTCGTTGCAGCTGGTAAAAACACCATTAATACACCTGATAAAACACCTGATAAAGATAACGGTATGATCACTTTAAACATCGTTTTCATTTTTGAAGCACCTAAATCAGCTGAAGATTCTATTAAGTTAGGATCAATCTTTGATATAACCGCATATATAGGAAGTACCATAAAAGGTAGGTAAACATAAACTAATCCTAAAACAACACCTGGCACTGAATCGATTAAAAATGGAAAAAACATTCTCATAATCTGTTCTAATGCTCTAACTCTTAATAACATATTTATCCACATAGGTGCATTTATTAACAATAACAAAGTAATTTGTGTTTTTAACTTTAGTTTTGTCAGTAAATATGCAAGTGGATATCCAATAATAAGCGATACAATCGTCGTTGCAAAAGCAATCCACAAACTTGCAGTCATCGCTCTAACAAATGAAGCTGCTTTAAAGAAATCCATATAATGAGTAATGGTAAACCCTATTGGAAAGACTGAGGTTTGTCGATCATGCTGAAATGATGAGATAATCATTAAAAAAATGGGAATTACAACTAAAACAATCATGACTATAAAATATGGAACACTTAAATACTTTTCTAGTTGTCTTATCGATTTTTTCTTTTGACGATCATTTCTATCTTCAATTTGATAAGTTACTCTGTTCATGTCCATTTCTCCATGACATGAATATCCTCTGGTCCAAATTTAAGTCCAACAAAACTATCCTTTTTATGATAATCAGTCGTATGAATCGTATATGTTCTAATCTCTGTTTTAACATCTATTTCATAGTGTACACCTTTAAATGCAACACTATCAACAACACCTGTTAGAAGTCCATCTTTTTCATCAACGATATCAATATCTTCTGGTCTAATCACAATATCAACTTTCTCATTTCTAGAAAAACCTTTATCAACACATGTATAATCAACGCCATCAAAATGAATGAGATAATCATCTTTCATGACACCTTCGATGATATTCGATTCTCCAATGAACTTAGCTACAAATGTATTTGCTGGTTCGTTATATATGTCTTCCGGTGTGCCTATTTGATAAATTTCGCCTTGATTCATAACAACAATTTTATCACTCATTGTTAATGCTTCTTCTTGATCATGTGTTACGAAAATAAAGGTGATTCCAGCACTTCTTTGAATCTCTTTAAGTTCATATTGCATCTCTTGACGAAGTTTTAAATCTAATGCTGCTAATGGTTCATCTAAAAGTAAAACCTTAGGCTCATTGATTAATGCTCTTGCAATCGCTACTCTTTGTTGTTGACCACCAGAAAGACGATGTACTTCTCTTTGTTCATAACCCTCTAAGCCAACAAGTTTTAAATACTTATTTACTTTCATTTGAATGTCATTTTCAATAGTTTTCTTTGTCACAAATTGACTTCTTAGCTCATCTATTTTTGCTTTCAAAGTTTGATTGTTTTTATCTGTCTTTAATTTTGTTTTTAATGCCTTTATTTCTTGCTTAAGATCAAAATTTGGATCTCTTACGGCATTAATTTTCTCATCCATTTCTCTTCTTAACTCTTTTTGTTCAGATTTATCCATCGTTTTCTTTATTTTGTCTTGATACGCTTTTTGCAAGTGTCTAATTTTTTCTAAAGTTGATAAGGAATCATTTTTGACTCTTAATCCAAACGCAACATTTTCAAACACATTTAAATGCGGAAATAATGCATATCTTTGAAACACTGTATTTGTTGGTCTTTTATGAGCTGGTGTATCAAGAATTGATTCACCATCAAAGAGTACTTCACCTGCACTAGGCTCGACAAAACCACCGATGATTCTTAATGTTGTTGTCTTCCCACAACCAGATGGACCAAGCAATGTCACAAACTCATTTTGCTCTATCGTTAAATCTATGCCCCTTAAGACAACTTGACCATTAAATTCTTTAGTTATATCTTTTAATTCTATAAGTGCAGCCATATACATCATATCCTTTCTTACGTTTACTCAATGTAAGTATTTAAGATGGTATTTGAAACTTAGTTTAGCAATTGTAAACACAAAGTTAAACTATCATAAACCATAACACATACATTATATACGATTAATATCATATGTCAAGAAAATCATTTAAAAAAATAAATGAGCAGGTTTATATGAATATATAAAGGCGTATGTTATAATTAAATAAATTAAAAAAATAAACTATTATAAAGGAGCATCTTATGTTTATCATTGCACTTAAAAAAATCAAAGAAAAGAAATATATCATTCAAGCAACCATCTTTTTCTTAAGCTTTATGGTGATCTATACTGTTGTTGATTATTTAAATATGAGCTATATAGAAATGCGTCAAACTTTTGGTGTTGGTCTGGTCGCTACAAATATTACTTTAAATATCATCATGAGTCTTTTATCGACATTATTAATGCATCTATCAACAGCTATGGTTGAACTTAAAGGTAGAGAAGGAAAGGGAACAACCTTTGGATTCTTATCCGTTTTATTTGGTATATTAACTTATGGGTGTACTACATGTGTGATTGCGTTTTTTGCAAGTGTAGGTATCGCTTTTTCAGTTATCGCATTACCGCTTGCAGGTCTACCTTATAAACTAATCTCATTACTTCTTATCGTTATAGGGATGCTTTGGGTACGTCATGAACTGAATCATGGGAAATGCAAAGTTAAATTAAATGATGTTTCTAAAGAAGCTTAATGCTTCTTTTTTTTGATATAAATGTGACATGTGTGTCACTTTTTACTTAAAATCTATTGACAGTACACATCCAATCTAGTAAAATACAATTATGACACACTTGTCATATATCTCAAAATTCGTAAAGGAGGACATATGCCAACACAAACTTTTTACAACCTACCAGAAGAAAAACAAAAGAGAATCACTGATGCAATCATCACTGAGCTAAGCATCCACACATATGAGCATATCAATATTCAAAACATCATCAAAGATGCAAAGATTCCTAGAGGAAGTTTCTATCAATACTTCAAATCTAAAGATGATCTACTCGATTTTTTTTACACCCATCTAAAGCAAATTAAGTTCGCATTTTGGGGTTCACTATTTACAGAGCCACTAGACATCTCCTTTCTTGAACGTATAAAGATGATCTACATCAAAGGTTATGAGTTTAACAAAGCTTATCCTAAGCTTGTAGAAGCTGCAAAAAAATTATCTCAATCACCAGCATTTCTAAATGATGATAAATATCAAGAAGGTATAAAGCAATCCATAGAAATGTATAAACATTTCATTATTGCTGATCAAGAAAAAAATCTTATAAGAAAAGATTTAGATCCACAGTTTTTAGCAACAATGATTATTGAATTCATGAATAAAGTAACCTTAGAACAATTAGTCAAAGATACGATTGACTATCAACAAATAAGTGAAAAAGCACAACAACTCATTGAAATTATAGGAAAGGGTATACAAACACATGTTTAAAGTAGAAAATTTACATTTCAAATATCCAAAGAACAAAGAAGAAACTATTAAAGGGATTTCTTTTGAAATCAAGCAAGGTGAAATATTTGGCTTTCTAGGACCCTCAGGTGCTGGAAAATCGACTACACAAAAAATACTTATTAAACTCTTAGATAAGTATGAAGGTGTTATATCATATAACAACAAAAACATTTTAGAACTAGGGGAATCATTTTATGAAAACATCGGTGTAAGTTTTGAGATGCCAATTCATTTCTCAAAAATGACAGCCATGGAAAATATCGAATTTTTCTTAAAACTCTATAAGAAACAAAACGATGTTGAATCACTCATGAAAAAAGTTGGACTTTGGGAAGATCGAAACAAAATGGTCGGTGAATATTCTAAAGGAATGAAAATTAGATTAAACATCGTCAGAGCACTTCTTAACAGCCCTGAAATGCTTTTTTTAGATGAACCAACAAATGGTTTAGACCCAACAAACGCAATGATTTTAAAAGATATGATTCGCGTCTTTAAACAAGAAGGTGGCACTGTGTTTATTACAAGTCATATTATGAGTGACATTGATCAACTTTGTGATCGTGTAGCTTTTATTGTTGATGGTGAGATCAAAGAAATCGACTCACCAAGAAACTTAAAAATTAAATATGGTAAACGCACATTAAAATTAGAATATACAGAAGATAATCAAACGATGCTCAAAGAATTTCCAATGGATGACATTGGTAATAATCCATCCTTTTTAGAATTACTTAAAACAAAACATATTGAAACCATACATTCTGGCGAGACAACTTTAGAAGACATCTTTATTATGGTCACTGGTGTTGGTCTTAATCATGAGTAAACTTAGCATCCTAATCAAAGGTGAGCTACAACGTCTCAATAAATACAATGTCACTACCATAAGTTTAGTTGTAGCTCTTATATGGTTCTTACTTCTATATTTTATAGATGATATGGACGTGTTAGCTTCTATGTTGCCGTTTATTATTGTTGTAGACGCGACAATGATGTCTATATTATATATAGGCGCTATGATGTTTTTCGAAAAAACGGAATCTACGATTTCAACAATGCTTGTTACTCCGGTATCAAATCAAGAAATGATTTTATCTAAACTGATCGCAAACACTATTCATATGTTATTATCTTCAATGTTAATCATTGTAGTTTTCTTCTTTTTAAAAGATATTGAAGTCAATTGGGGTTTAGTTATCCTTGCATTAGTCCTATCTGTTTCTTTTCATTCACTTTTAGGATTTATGTTTAGTTTCCACACAAAAGATTTCACTTCAATGCTAGTTGGTGTAATGATGTATTCATTTATATTTTTAATTCCACCTACATTAAATCTCTTTAATATTTTGTTTAAAGGAGAGACTTGGGAACACATCTTACTTATCTTACCTACACAAGCAGTGATTAAACTTATAGAGGTAGGGTTTGGTGCACCCATTGAACTTAAATTCTACATAAGTTTAGCAGTTATACTATTTGGTGGATTTTCATTATATTACTTCTATGTGCTTCCAAAATTTAAAGACTATGCTGTTAAACAAAGCGGGGTGTAATCATGTTAAAGCGAATATTAAAACACGAGCTTAAAAACATTTTTAGAGATAAAATGTATATGTTTTTAGCCATCTATCCGATTATCATGGCAATCATCGCTTACTTTTTAGTTCCTTATTTAGAGGAAAACTCACCTGGCTTAGCTGCACAAATAGTTGTATTAGTCTTCATTTTATTAAATGGATTTATGTTTGGTGCGATCACTGGTTTTACGCTTTTAGATGACAAAGATGATCAAGTTTTATTAAGTTTAAAAATAACACCTATTTCAGTGAAATATTATGTGTTAATGAAGTTAGTCATTAGTTATCTACTTGGTATTATCGCAACTTTCACTTTACTCTTATTGAGTGGATTTTTGGCATCATCTAATCTGTTAGATATTACTTATATTATTATACTAGCACCTCTGCAAGGACCTTTATTTGCTTTACTCATTAACTCGTTAGCAAGCAACAAAGTAGAAGGTTTTGTGATTATGAAGTTATCTGGTATCATTCTACTTATTCCGATTGCATCGCTATTTATAACAAAGTGGACAGAGTTATTCTTAGGTATCATACCTGGCTTTTGGACATCAAGAATTATTTCTATGCAACTTATTGAACAAGACTACTTCTTAACTTATACGACAGTCTATTTCATCATAGGGCTTCTTATCCATTTTATTATTGGATATCTACTATTTAAGTTATATCAAAAAAAATCAAATATATAATCATATATTTTTTAAGGAGAAAATGTTATGGAGTTTTTATCAATTTTTTTAATTATTTATGGTGCTATATTACTCTTTGGATTTATCTTGCAAATTCCACTGTTTTATCGAAATCCTAAATCAAAAGCACTCATTAAGCTGTTAACAAAACGAGGATATGATATTTTATTAATCATCATGGGTGTTGCTCTAATCACCATTGGTATTCTAATAAGATAAATAGTAAATGTAAAAAGAGAAACCACTTGAAAGTTTCTCTTTTTTTTTCTTGTTAATTATTATAAACCTGCCAAATAACTGGATTACTACTTGGTAGATATCCCTGATTATCAGTTAATGCGATATAATAAGTGCCACTATAATATGTAATATCACCTGCTTGATAGTGATTATAACTTAACCAGTTTTCAGAAAGTTCAAACCATAGTCCGTTACTAACTGAAGTTATACTAGGTGTTACACCGGATGCTGCTACATCTAAAGCTTTATAATATGTTTCCATATAATAAACTGTATTTCCATTAATATAAGTCGAATATGGATCATAAATTTTGTTAGTGTTAAGTAATCCTAAAGTATGAGATGTTCCTGGCTTGTTTGCTTCTTGATATAAATAAGTAAAACCTGGTTGTACCATATAGGTCACACCTTCATAGATAAATCTTTCATACTCAGTATAGGTCTTTAACTCATCTAATGGTAATGCTACAGGCGCATAATAATATGTCTCATCATAACCCCATAACTTATCAAGAACGTTTCCTTCAACAATATGTATAGTTATAAAATAACGTTGTGGAATTCTAGATGAAGGGATATTTAAATAATCTCCTGAAATAAGTTCTTGGGATGCTTTGATATAAAAATCATAACCATCGGGTAAATCTGCTGTGATTTTATAGACACCATCTGTCGATGTTGCGAAAGGTAGGTTTATATATCTAAGTTGTTCTTGATTAAAATAAGAGAATAAATGCATCGACAGTAAATACTGATCTAAATCACAACTTTCGCCTTCTTCAATTCTACATACATTAACTGTTACAAACACATCTTCTATAAAATCAAGCGTATCGTTAACAACCGTTATATCTATTTTCACGTTATTTGTTGTATCTTGAACAGTCACATAATAATCAATGTAGTGATCATTGTTCTCATCAAAATCTTCAGCATAAACTCTATATTGGATAAATGAGAAATTAACACCATCTCCAAAATCAGAATAATCAGCTGTCAGTTCTGAAGATTGATAACTATAATGAAGATTTGTCTGATCGACAACTTTATAAATAGATGCACCATCTGGAACGAAAAACGTCGGAGTATAACTTGCAAGGTTTGTTCTTTGTACTTGACCTAATATCCAATAAGCTTGATAATTATCATAATTCCCATAATCAATACCTGTAGTAGGTAATACATTGATGATTCTTTGGGTTCTATTTTCGATTGGGAAGACATAGTATCCTTCATAATCTGCTACAGTGATTGGATCTATTTCAATGATGGTAGAAAATGCATCAATGACTTCATCAAAAACTGAATTGGTTGCGAACAGAATGTTTTGTAGATGTGCATTATCATTTTTAAGTTTTGTTGCATACATCATGTCAAAATCAAAATCCCATACAAACGTTTGTCCCCACATAGTTATTTCTTGATGGTAATTAAGCATAAACTCATAATCACCTTTTGGAATATCTCTATTCAAATCAACTTCATAGCCTATACCATTCATTGGTGTAATAAAATAATCTATATTCTCAAATGCTTCTTCTATACCATCAAGTGGTGTAAAGTCACTCGTTATAGACAAAATATCATCAGTTGCAAAATGGACATCATCAAAATCATATTCCATTCTAAGTGTTGGTCCTTCTTCATAAAAAATATCAATGATAGATAGTGGTAAGTCTAATTCTCCACCATTTTTATAAGCAACCTGTACGGATGCATTTAATGGTCTTTCAACGAGCCTATGTGTAAATGTATGTGTTGAGTTATCTTCTGCAATGATATGATAAATAATATCATATTGATATCTATATCCTTCTAATTGTGTTACGACCAAGTCGATATAATCGATTGTCGCAAACGTAGAAATCTCTAAGCCTTGTAAATAACTAGGTAACTGATTAGATACATCTAAATAATATAAATTGGTTATTTGATCTAAATTGGTAAAGTCAACAATAAACGTATCAACATTTGATGCCTGATAATAAATGCCATAGGGAATGTTTGTAACATATAGGTTACTCTCTGGGTTAATGACGATATCATTATGCGTCATCGATAAAACTGCACCGCCACCACTTTCAATTTTAGAGAAAAATATACGATAGACATCTCCAGTAATTAAAGTAGTTTCAATACGATAATCTCCAGAAGGAAAATCATCTTCTGGAATAACATCAATTGTTACACTACCGTAACCCCATGCACCTGTTAAATTGTTGAAAATACCATCGGTTTCAACAAATCCTTTTTCCAGTCGATATAATGATGATGTAACTTTGACATTTGTGTGATTATCAAAAATCTCAACATTAGGAGCTAAATAATAAATATCAGATATGTTAAAGGTTTCATAAGTAAAAGATAACATACCATTTAACCCGTCATACTCATAATATAAGTCTTGATTAGCTGTCACATTTTCTACATTATAACTTACTGGTAACGCTGGTGTTTGATTGATGAGTAATGCTTCGATATCAGATATTTCTTGATCAGCGGTACGAATCACACGAATCGTATAATCCTTATAAGTTGCTGCATCATTTGGATCATAAGCTTGAGAAAAAACACGAACTTGTCCATAATGATCTTCAACACTATCTAAATAATTTCCTTGACTATCATACATTTGATCATAAATGCCAAAACTTCTAGGTATAGATATATTTGTCATGACTGACTGTCCTTGATAGGTTAAACTTGCCCCATCAGAAATAACAAATGTTTCAGGATCGTTGTTCGCTCTAAAATATTTATCTGATTCTGGGAAAATAGATACATTTGGTGTTAAACCTGCATTAACATAAGTAATATTTTCAGTATTAGGTCCAACATAACTGTATAAATCTCTATTATAACCACTTTGACGATATCTTATATAAGCACCTTGACCCAATCCTGCTGTTGAAACAGAAGATAATGGATAACCTTCCATTTCATGTACTAACCAAAATATAAACCTAGTGGATGTATACCCAGCAAACTCAACAATTTCATCTATAACATCAGCTCCAATAGAGTCATTTGTTGTTGTATAATCGTAAAGTGGTGGATTTAAGTTACTCAAGTTTGATGATGAGTAACTATCATAAACAGTAGAACGAGTAACATTATAAACTTGCTGTCCACTTAATTCTGCATATGGACCAATAGCAACCATTTGATCGCCTACTTTTTTATGTGTTCCAACCCACTTGTAAGTAGGTGCACCACTACCAAGTAAATTAGGCACATATCTTGCTCCTTCAATACCTGGAGAAACCTCAACATATTTTGATACAGTCATCACATCTGGTAACCATGACTCGAAAATACTAGCATTACTTGGAATATAATATGTTAATAAGCCTCTTGCTTCATCAATGACTGGATTTGCAAGTGTAAGACCATCCGGTAAATAATTACCAAATGCATCAACTTGTTTGATTTCAAGATCATAAATAGTTGTTGCAAACACTGATTTAATTTGTCTCATTAGGTGATATAAACTATGACTCACATCTCCTGGAGTCAATGAATTTCCTAACCAAGAATCATCACCAATGGGATCATCATCAACAAATAAATTAAGTCCTGTTGTATCAAATGCATCGGGTATAAAAATACCATTACCAATACCTTTACTACTTGATAACGCGTAAATACCTGTATATATATTATTAGAATCTGATTCTAGTTTACTTAAGATAGATTCATTAACTTTTTCTCTCGGTAAATACTGTATATAATCTCTAATATATTGGTCTGTGCTACCAAAAACAGGACGAGCACTTCTAAATCCAAAGGTTTCATAAAAAATACCATCTTCTAAATCATTTAACTCATAACTTTTAATATCTTCTCCAAATTGACGTTCAATTGGAAAAATCCATATATAAATCAAAATAGTAAATTGTGTAAATGGTGGTACTGAATTATCATTTGGATTGGTTGTAGCCATATTGGCTAGCATCCCAGAAATAACTTGATCAAATGTATCAATAAGTTCTTCTGAGTTATAAAAGTTTGATGCATCTGGTTGAGGAGCTCTAGCAAACATATTGATCTTTTCATCAAAATTAAGTAAATATCCAAAATAAATCAAATCAATTGGATAATTAGTATTTCCAACAAACTGCCAAGTTGTCGTGTTGGTGTGAAATTTACCAACGATTGCACCAAAGGCATAAATTGTTGATGTTGGTGGTGTTTGAGATGTATTAAAACTTAACGTATCATCAACTGAATTGTATCCTGTAATTTGTCTGATTTTTCCATAATTCATTGAGTTAGAAATGTAGACTTCATTTGGATTAACTGTTCCAAATCGATTAAAATAAATAAATCCAATAATACCTGCTGCTAAATATTTACTATAAACATTACCATAGTTTATATTATTAATTGTAGATAACATACCAATAGCAAAAATACCGGAAGCTTTACTTCTTGTTTCACTAGTAATTGTATATGAGGATTCGTTTGTGCCACTAAATGCGTATATATTTCCATAATTAATACTAAATGTAATTTTTGCACGTTCATTATCATGTGTATTAGCCGTTAGATTTGCACCAATTTCATTACGATCATTTCTAAGTGCAATACCTGCTGCATGTGCAAATCCTATAGTTGAATTAGAAATAGCTCTAATATCTCCATTGTTTGCTGTATCTTTAAGTTGTGCATATTCCCCACTCATTAAATAAGCAATACCAGCAGCTTCTACTTCATCGTTATTTGTTATCGCGTGATTGACAATATCAATATCACCTAGATTAATCGCATTGGTTATTAATGAGCGATTAAATAAAACAATACCAGCAACACGAACATGCCCGTTAAAATTTCCTCTTACATAAATATCGCCGTCATTAAGTAGATTATCGACATATCCATTTTCACCACTAATATTTATTGAGTTATGTGATACATTTAATTCGTTATATATGTTTTGATTATTTTTGTGGTAACCCATGATACCAGATATATATAAATCGTATGAGATGTCCACGCTTGAGTTTTTTATAACATTTATATCTCCAAGATTTAATATATCTTTCGCTTTTTGATTAACATCAACATTTTCAATCATACCATAAAGCATGAAAGTTGCTGATAAGAATGATTGACTATGATGATTAAAGTTTAAAGTGATGTCTCCTTCTTGTCTTAAATGAGTTAAAGTTAATTGGTTCCCTAAAACAACACCTGATACTTTAGGTGATTGTTTTGTAAATATGAATTGACTTGTTAATTCTAAATCACCCATTTGATAAAGCTTAGTAGCAGTAATTTGATGATTTGTCATATTCGAAAGAATACCACTATAAGTATTAACTAAAGCCAAATCGATTTGATTTTGGTCTTTAGTATGATAAATACCATACAGTTCTGCTTCTGTATTTGCAATTGATAAGACACCAGAAGCATAAACATTTATTTGAGTTAATATACTTTCATTAAGATCATTTCCTAAGATTGTCATCAACCCGTTGTTTGTCATACTTTGAATGACTAAATCATCATCTAGATCAGAAAATAATCCAACACCATGTTGATATAAATTGATTGATTGATTGATATGTGTTGTGATATCACCATCATTATAGACATAGGTGATATCCTCTATAACATCAGTTATATAAGCAAACATAGATGCTGTATATATTGTATCAACAAAGCCATTTTCATATGTTAGAATATCACCAATATATACTGTTTTATAAACTGATTTTAATGATCCATAGCCTATCATTCCAGATACATAAGTAGTCCCTGTATAACTATTTTGATAACTAAGTCCTCTAACGTCTATAGAGCTAATGACTTTAGATAAAGAAACATTACTTGATTTGGCGATGATGCCAGCAACAGCACTTTGATTTGATCTTATATTATAGTTTTGAAGTTCTGGATTGAGTGATCCTGTGGTAGATACATCTACTAAAGTTGCACTACCTTCACCAGCAATACCACCAATTAGTAACTGCCCTAAGCTACTTGATGATTCTAAAACATCCACATTTACGTCAACATGAACATTTTCGATAATTGCATGATTCATTTGTCCTGCAATTGAACCTATTAGTATTTTAGTGCGTTCAAATGTTTGATCAATATCTTCAGTACTTATGTTTAAGTTGTATATATTTAGATTTGAAACGCTTCCAAATAAAGAACTAAAAATAGCGTAACTTGCAAAGTTCCCAATAAATGTCGAACTTTCTATCTTTAAGTCAATAATTGTATGATGCGTAATATCTCCACCTTGAGATGAGTTTCTATCATATAAAGTTGATTGTGAACTTGTGATTTCTTTAGAACTCAGTGACCCATTAAAACCCGTACTTGATGCTTTATATGCTGTTTTAGACACTTGGTTCATATCGATATCTTGTACAATTAAGTAATCTTGAGCTCTAAACTGTCCAGATACTTGAAATAATTTATTCATATAAACAAAATCTACTGCATCTCGAATAATTAAATGATCATTTTCGATGTCTAATCCTTGTAAAATAGGATATTTATGATCTAAAATAAATTGTGTTTCTAAACTTGGTTGATCAGCTAATACTGTATAACTTGTAGCAAAGTACCACTTTGAATTAAAGATTGAATCATCTTGAAATTCAAATGTTGTTAATCCTTGTGATGCGTTTTTAATCGCATCTTCATCAAGTAAAACATTTTCATCATAATAAATGTTTTGCATAACACCTTGATTATCATAAACTAAAGCATAAGTAGACAAATTAGAAGAGATAGCTCTTGATTTTACGTATGGTGTTACTAAATAACTATTTTTAAATGTACCGATATTTCTTGAGACCAATCCTGAGATAAAAAAGTTGCCTTCTGCATTTATACCAGCTGATTCTTCTCTTAAATCAATATAGTATACATTTTCTATGGTTCCTCTATTTTCACCAGCAATAACGGATACATGAGTCATGACCCCTTGCTCAAGAGCTTGAATGATTAAAGGGTTAATTAATCCAAAGTTTTTAACAACACCTGTTGGACTAATCTTAGAAAACATCGATAAATAAATAAGCCCTGGCATATAGGTGTCATATTCTTCAACGGTATTTGTTGGTCTAAAAATGAGATTGGTTATCTCATATCCTTGTCCATCAAATGTTCCTGTAAACGGCTGATTAAAGCCGATTGGAATAAATAAATACTCTATACTCATTTGAAGCGCTTTATAGTAATCAATATGTTGTCCTAAGACATAGTGAAGTGATAAATAAATGTCATCATCTTCACCACTAGCTAAAACAGAAAAACGATATAATTCATATGCCGATTCAATAACATATTTTTTAGTGACATCAATGGATGATGCATCTTCAATATCCATAATCTCAATAAAAGGTACATAATCACTTTCAAAATGAATTGCTTCTGGATTTAACGGAGCATAATCTAAGTCAAATCCATTCCAAATATAGTACTGGTCATAAGGATTACCAAAAACTTTATCAAAGCGCAAAAAAGTTCCAACATATAATAATGCTGAAAATATCATTAGAAATATTAACGTTTTTCTCATTAAGTTAACTTTCATACGCTTGCCTCTTTTTAATTAAAAAATGTATCTTCTATACCCCATACTTCTGAAAATCTATTTGCTTGAACAATATCTAACTTTATATCAAAGTATAAATAACATTCTTCATATAATACACTATTAGATCTCACTGTATATGGATCACCACTAGAAATAACGGGAATGGTTATTTTGGAGTTCTTTCCAATAATTTGATCATAATATAAAAATCCATCATCATTATTCTTTACAGTAAAGTCTTCATCAAATTTTAGTAGAGAAAATGGATAATATGGAAATCCTTTATCAGAATGATAAACTGCTTCTCTTAATGGCGGTATCGGATTATCCGGATTTTGATCAATATAATATCTAATAAGTTCTGTTTCCTGTCTTATTTTAACTCTGATTCTTGCTGCTATAACAGGTTTAACCCTTATATCTATTTTCATGTTTCCTATATAATTATGCGCTTGTTCATCATACATATTAGCAACTATTTTCTGTTTATCATGATCATAATATTCACTTTCTAAATCAACAACTTGATCATTAAAATAAACAAGCAATTCAACTTCAAATTCTCCCGAAGTGATGATGATACCATGATCTTCTTGAATTTGAAAATAAGCAAATAAAGTAATCATCGAAATTGCAAAAATTAATACAAATGATATGATTGATGAAATCAATCGATACCTATTTACAATACTCATGATATAACATCTCCTTTCTTATCATTAAATGAATCAACAATTAATGTAAGTGTAAATGTTTCATCTAAATATTGGTCTGGTGTTTCTAGTTGATCATAATCTCCCCATAAAACGATTTGGAAAGTTATCTTGTCATTTGGTTTTAATACTTCTTGATACATAAGTTCTATGACTTCTTGATTATGAAGAGAAATTGCATTTAATTGATCTTCTTTAGTACTATATCCATCAATAATTTGACTTATATATGTATGATAATCACTAGTTAATGGTTCAGTATCTTCATTATTCATACCCTCATAAATAATGATATAGATTAAACCATCGATTAATTGTGACTGATCAATACTTACTAAATGTCTTGATAATGGTGCATCTTGATCAGCGATAATATCAACTTTAACTTGTGTTGCCATATGATTGAAAGTATTATATTTATCTAAAATTAGTTCATTTTCAAAATCAATAAAAGCTAGATCATCAATCGTAATATGATAATCTAATTGTGCATCATCAGCTCTCATCTTTATAGATAGTTCTCCTGCTTCAAAGGTAGCAAGACTTTTACGTTCAACATAAGTGAACCAAGCATATGTAACAGATGCAATTGAAGATATAATCAATAAGATAACGATGATTGAAACATATAACTTTTTCATACTTGCCCTCCTTTTTAAAAGCATAAAAGCCAGTTACCTACATTTTCATGTAGTGCAACTGGCTACCTATTTCTAGGCCCTATAGCTTTGCGTCACTAGGTCACCCTAGTTTTGCCAAATATATGAGATTCTATTTTTTTTGTGCTTCTTCTTTTAGTATTTCTTCTAAGATTTCTTGTTTTTGAGCTTCTTTTAAGGCTTCTAATTCTTTCTCATGTTGTTCAGCTAATTGTAAATTTTTATCCTCTTGATATGTTTTAACTAAATGAATAATTTCTGAGATGAGCATGACTGTTAATACTAAAGCTAACCCACCAAAGATTAATGCTTTAGATGATGTCATCATTTGAGCTATTGGTCTTAAAAATGTAATTTTTGATTCAAAAATACCTTGAAAATTATCTTCAGTTACATAATCTTGATAGTTAGGTTGATCAATTGATGAATTATTATCACCTTTAGTGATAATACCATCTTCAGAAAATCCGTAAACTCTATGAATGACAAGAATAGGCTCACCTAATCCATTTACACCCTGAAAGACTATGACATCTCCTAACTCAACTTCATCAATTTCTGCTTTCCTTACTAACACCATATCATTAATATTTAGTGAATCATCTTCGCTTCCTACCATAGAATCGGTTGGTACAACCGCTAAAGCTTTATCAAAAATATATACAGGTTCATTTCTTCTAAGTGCTATCGTTCCTGAAATCATCAAAATGATGGACGCAATGAATATTAAAATGGCGATGGTAGAAAATACTGCTGTAAGTATTTTTTTCATAAATTCTCCTATGTTGAAACGGTCATATAAATGTGATTGATGATTAAAATTTGATCCATAAATATATTACTATTTGTGTAAGGTATACCTAAAGCATTTTCTCCATAAATCGTTGGATCAAAGTAAAGATCAAAATAAACAACAATAATTGAATTTTGATCACTTTCCATACCAAAGGGAACATTTGATATGAGTGGATATAATGTGCTATTTTCAGAATCAAAATACTGATTAGTATAATTGATAATACCATTATCTTTTTGGTCAGTTGATTCAATATTGTCATCGATGTAGCTAACTTTTGTAACTTCATAGCTAAATGCAGTTTGAATTTTATTAACAGGTAAATCATATCCAATAGATTGCAACCCACCTAAATCAAGTCTTAATCGCCCTTCTGATGTACCAACACTAATGATTTTAATCGCAAAAGAGAATCTTTCTCCTGGAGCAACTTTCCCATTAATCAAATGTGGGTATGTCGGATTAGGGATATATAGATAACATAGATCCTCTCCAGTTGAACATGTATTATCAATAATCGTTAAATCTTGACTACCTTCATGCATTTCATTTTGATAAATATAAAACTGATACTCTGCTTCTACACCTGAGATTTGTGAAACAAGATTTGCATTATTAATGTTTGTTAAAGTAAACCAAGCATAAACAGATACGGTAAGGATTGATAATGCAAGTACGATGTACATAGAAGAAACTATGATCATTCGATGATATGTAGTTATCTTCTTTTTTTGCATAGTTAGTCACCTACTTTAATTACGCATCCTTTTTCTTAATGTCTTGTTCTAATTTTTTCATGGTTTCTTGAGTTAATTTTTCTTTTTGTTTTCTTAATCGATCTTCTGATTCTTTTAAAAGTTTATCTCTTTGTTGTTTAAGTCTTAGTTCTTCTTGTTCTCGTTGACGTTTTAATTTTTCTTCTACGCGTTTACGATCAGCTTTTTGCTTATTCTTAATCTTCTTGAGTTCTTTTTGATAGATAAGATTTGCTTTCTTTTTCTCTTCTTGAATAATTCTATTTTCTTCTTCTTTAATTTGCTTTCTTGTGTCTCTTATTTTTTGCGTTACTGCCTTATGTTCGCTAGCTAAAAGCTTTTTAGATTCGGATACAAACTTGAGATATGATGATAATGCTTCTTGATTTTGTTTTAGGCTATCTCGCTCTAATTTAATCTTTTCTTCTAAAGCAATTCTTTTAGCTTCATCTTTGGCTTTACGCTTGTTTTCTTTAATAAGTTGTTTATCTAAATCATCGATTTCTTTCATTAATCTTTTTTCCATACGAATGGTATTGTTGTAATCGACTTCTTTAGTTTCACGAATGATACGAGCTACTCTAACTTTTTCTTTTAATTTTTCAATTTCAGCTTCCGTATCTTCTTTGACTAGACTTTTAAAGATATAATCTTCATCTACACCATCTTCTAAATTGAAATATGATTTATATAATGCATTTGATATTTCAATGGTTTCTCTTAAAGATTTTCTTAAAGCAACATCAAAGCTCGATGAGCTTTCCATATTGTCGTCTAGTGATTTTTTAAATTGTTTTTTATATTGTTCTAAATAATATTGGTTGATATTCACATCTTCAACATTTACTGAAGGTTCTGATTCAACTAATTCTTCTAAACGTTTTTTTACAATTTTAGGATTCTTTTTTTGATATTCATTAATATCTAAATATTGATAATGATCTTCTAATGCTTTTTGATTCGCATAAATGGTTGTAAAAGTTTGTAAAGCAAGTTGATACACATTTTTAGTATAAAAACGATCAAATGTTAGATTTTGTTCTTTAACATCAACATCAAAATCTAATGTATGATATTTATCTAAAAACAGCCATAACGTATAACAGTTTTTATAGTCAATATTTTTTAATAAAATGGATGTTTGCATAATTGGTGCTTTAACAGGAGTAGCGTTTTTTAAATCTTGAATAAATGGGGTCATCTTAAGACCATTAACTAATTTTAATAAATTATGAATTCTAGCTAAAAGCTCATGATTCATCTTATTGATATTTTCATCTAAAACATCCTCTTTAACAACAAAATTAATATGCATATCAACATCTGAGTCTTGCATTTTAAATTGTGACTTTAAATCGAAATGTTTTTTATTAAATGAATCAATATTCTTTTTAACTAAATCATATCTTCTATTGACAAAATCAAATAAGCGATCAATTAATGATTTAATAAATCTGTTTTCATATATCGCGTACTCTATTTCTGCTTGAGTTGTTAATATGCGCTTAGGGATAACATCATCCCCTCGCATTTCTTTAATTAAATGCGTATGTGAAGCTAAATGTCTAACCGAATCACTATTCGTTTTTTTAGCTTTTTCAATCGCAACGATTTCTTGATCATATCGCAATCCTGATTTAGGATCTCTAATAATCTTATTTAAACTTGGAAAAAAGGATTCAATGGTTTGTATCCAATCTTCATGAAATGTTTTGATTTCTGTAATACTTTTTTGATACATTTCTGTATCACCTGATAAAAATGCTTGATAGAAGTCATTAGGAAATGGGTATTCCATTTCTAAATCATGATAGACAGAACTTAACTCTTGATGAAATTTTCTTAAATCTGTTAATTTCTTCATAATATACCCCTAATAAGTCTTCTTTATATTTGTTAAATAAGCTTGGCATTCAATAAACGTATTTTTACCAAATAAGCGATCGAGTAAAGTTGAAAGCTCATTAATTTCAGTTTGTAAGAATGGTAAGTTTAAACTTTCAAATTTTCTAAATATTTTTCTAGCAACCATATAATCTAATGCTTCATATTCACTACCGCCACATGCAACAAAAACAGGAACGAACGCTCTAATTTGTTTCATAATACGATTCCCAAAGGTTACTTTTAGGTTTTCAGTAATGAACTTATCAAGTTTTTCTAAGTTTTGAATCGCTCTTAAACTTAGTGGATGATCTTTATTTGCTTGTCTAAATAATTCTTGAAAATAATCATTAGACATAGTTACACCATTTGTAGGTGGTGCATCAATAAAACTAGATTTTGTATTAATTTCAATAGGAGTAGCTCTATCATAAACCTTATCAGTAATTGTAAATGTAGAATCATCTTTATTCGCTGTACCGACAAACCATACATTTTGTGGTAGTAATATTTTACCTTTAACTAAATTTTTAGGATCACTTGGTTGTGTACTAGGTACAATATCAATCAACCATTGATCAGCATCTGGCATTTCTAGAAGTGATAATAACTCTGCAAAATAGTATTCAACTCTTGCTAAGTTCATCTCATCTAATACAATAATGCAAATATCATCTCTATATGTCGATTCATAAATAGCTTCTAAAAATTCTGTTTCATTAAATTTCTTAGTAAACTCATTTAAGTACCCAATCATTTCAGCTCGGTCTCGCCATGATGGTTGAACAGCTATAATCTTTGAATCATTACCAAAGAATTTACCCATTGCGTAAGGTAGTGATGTTTTACCCGTACCAGATATACCTTCTAAAATCATAGTTTTAGATGAAGCAAAGCCTGCAAAAAATGCGGATATAATTTTTCTATCATAAAACAAGCCTAACTTAGATGCAGAAAAATTAATAAATCTAGTAACTAAATCACGAAGCGATATCATGTCTTCTTCCTTCATGCGAATCTGAGTTACACGGTTTTCATACTCTTTATCAATTGCGATCAGCTTAGTAAATCTAGATGGACCTTTATGAACTTCATCTTGTTCATCTTGAAGTTGTTGGTCTGCTTTTCTTTGTTCTTCAGGAGATAATCCTAAATTAGATACTTTAAGCGCAAGTATTTTGTTTTTTTCTTCAATCAGTTCTACCGTTTTTTCATTTAGAAATGATATTTCTTCTAGAAGTTCATCTTTTTCTATTTCTCTTCCAATAAAGCGAATATATCTGCTTATGAGTTGATAAAACTTAAGCACTAAAAAGACAATAAAAGCTAAATTGATAATAAGAACGACAAAAGCCATTACCCAGTCGAGTAATGAATATTGTGACGTTGAAGATATGAACTTTTGAAATTGATCAACTATATCATTATAAAATAAATCGGCAAATACTTTAAAAAGATTTTCAAAAAATTTACCGATATTTGCAAAGAAATCTCTAATGAAGTTGATATAGTAACGTGCAAACTCTACCATATGCGCTCCTTGAATCTTCTAGCTTGTTATTCAGATTGTTTTTCTTGTTCCTTTTTGAGTTCAGCTAATAATTCTTGACGAAGCTTCTCTTTTTCAGCCTCAAGTGTTTTCTTAGTATCTTCTTTATCCTGTGCGTATTTTTCTTCCATCTTTGCACGATTTAACTGAAGTAAATTTCTTCCAAGTACAATACCTTCAAAAATCAAAATAAATACAACTGGTAAGATGATAAACAACGCAAATCCTGTTGGGGATTGTAAGTAGTCAAGTGTATTTCCTAAACCTGATGCTTTACTATTGTATTTAGCTAATACTTGATCAAAAGCTATGGGTTGATCTGGTTGAGTATTCGTATTATTTGAGACTTGGTTATAATCTGCTTGTGTAACTAAATACTCTTCATCTTTATTAATTTCAACAATCCTATGGGTGTTAAACTCTTTGATAGACATATCAAAATAAGTAACAACATCTCCAACTATAAGATCTTTAACTGAATCTTCATCAAGCATCTTGACAAAAATCATGTCACCTTTTTCGAAAGAATCTTCTTTTTCACCAAACATTGAGTTTGATTGAACTGATAGGAATCCTATTCCAAAAACATTAGCAATATCGTTTTCTCTTTTTACTTTAATATTAGCCAGTGAAAAGACTAGTAAAACAATGATGATGAAATAAAACAATGAATTAAGTGCTATTGAAAACACTTTTCTAGCTGTTGATTTTTCTTTTTCTTCCATTTTAATTACTCCCTTTATTTATGTATCCTTCACTGTCTATTCTAGCACAAATCCATGAGGATTGGTAAGTGCATTAAGAAATTTAATGCACTTACCAGACTAGAAAGTAATTT
>WPCG01038161.1_pt1 | contig 65762 bp, 66 predicted proteins | sample 5403311 | NCBI WGS metagenome assembly WPCG01 (sample SAMN12869467, study PRJNA574797) | sludge metagenome | isolation source: wastewater treatment of Control | place: China:Beijing | collected 2019-05-17
CGAAGCGTTTCAAAAAACTCAGACAGATCAATCACTTCTGCCACTTATTACCGCCTGCAACCTTGCTGGTCACCGGCAGCGGATGCGTACTTTACGGTTTTCCCCGGGGCCCTGCAAGCCCTTCCGGTAAAAAAGTTTCAGACCTTGCTCAGGCCGTCCCCTTGTGGATATCTCGGAGGGCAGACACGACAGCGCCCGCACGAGGCGGGCGCTGCTGATCCTGGTTCATCCGAAGGCGGTCCACCGGGCGAGCATCAGGCCCCGGGGGGCGAATGCTTCACCTTGCGCATCGCTGCCATGACGGGGCCGGAGGCCACATAGGCACCGAACAGCAGCAGCAGCATCACCGAAGGCTGAACCGAGATCACCACGAAGCCCAGCACGATGGCCAGCAACACCACGAAGGGCACCGGCCCCTTGAGGTCGATATCCTTGAAGCTGTAGTAGCGGATATTGCTGACCATCAGGACGCCGGCAGCGCCGACGATCACCAGCATCAGCAGCTTGAAACCGAACGCCTCGGCATCGAAGCTGTGGAAGGTCCAGACGCTGGCCGCCACCAGCGCCGCCGCGGAGGGGCTCGGCAGGCCGATGAACCACTTCTTGTCGACGCTGCCGATCTGCACATTGAAGCGCGCCAGTCGCAGGGCGGCACAGGCCACATAGAGAAAGGCCACCACCCAGCCGGTCTTGCCGATATCCTGGAGAATCCAGGTGAAGGCCACCAGTGCCGGCGCCGCACCGAAGGAGAGCATGTCCGAGAGGCTGTCGTACTCGGCGCCGAAGGCGCTCTGGGTATTGGTCATGCGGGCCACCCGGCCATCCAGGCCGTCGAGCACCATGGCAATGAAGATGGCTACCGCCGCCGCGGTGAAGTCGCCGTTGATACCGGCCACGATAGCGAAGAAACCCGCGAACAGCGCCGAGGTGGTGAAGAGGTTGGGCAGCAGGTAGATCCCCTTGCGGCGCACCTTCTTGCCGTTCTCGACGGCCTCCTCGATCACCTCGGTCTCGCGCACGAAGGCCGCGGCCAGATCCTCCTCGGCCGGCGACTCGGCGTCGGGCGCAGCCTTGTCGACGGGCTCGGCACCGGGGCGGGAAGGAGGGTGTTCGGTATTGCGGGAGTCCTGACTCATGCGTTTCGTCCATTGCCGAAATGAGGGTGCCCGCAGGCACTGACTTCATTCTACACGCCCGCTGCGCTCTCACAACGCCGCCCCGCCTCGTCCGACCGCCCCATAAACGCGCAGGGGGGCGCGGATATCCGCGCCCCCTGAAGGTCCCGTGAACCGATAGCGATCAGTTCTTGGACTTGTCGACCAGCTGGTTGGCAGCGATCCACGGCATCATGCCGCGCAGCTTGGCACCCACGACCTCGATCTCATGCTCGGCGTTCAGGCGGCGACGCGCGGTCATGGAGGGGTAGTTGGTGTTGCCTTCCTGAATGAACATCTTGGCGTACTCGCCGGTCTGGATGCGCTTGAGAGCGTTGCGCATGGCGGCACGAGACTCGTCGTTGATCACCTCGGGGCCGGTGACATACTCGCCATACTCCGCGTTGTTGGAGATGGAGTAGTTCATGTTGGCGATGCCGCCCTCGTACATCAGGTCGACGATCAGCTTGAGCTCGTGCAGACACTCGAAGTAGGCCATCTCGGGAGCATAGCCCGCCTCGGTCAGGGTCTCGAAGCCGGCCTTGACCAGCTCCACGGCGCCGCCGCACAGCACGGCCTGCTCACCGAACAGGTCGGTCTCGGTCTCGTCCTTGAAGGTGGTCTCGATGATGCCGCTACGGCCACCGCCGACGCCGGCGGCGTAGGAGAGCGCCAGCTCCTTGGCGGTACCGGACGCATCCTGATGGATGGCGATCAGGTCGGGGATGCCGCCGCCCTTGACGAACTCGGAGCGCACGGTGTGGCCCGGGGCCTTGGGCGCGATCATGATCACGTCCAGGTCCTTGCGCGGCTCGATCTGGTTATAGTGGATGTTGAAGCCGTGAGCGAAGGCCAGGGTAGCACCCTGCTTCAGGTTCGGCTCGACCTCGTTCTCGTAGATCGCCTTCTGGTTCTCGTCCGGAGCCAGGATCATGACCACGTCGGCGTTCTTGCACGCCTCGGGCACGCTGGCGACCTTGAGGCCGGCAGCCTCGGCCTTGGCGGCAGAGGAGGAACCTTCACGCAGAGCGACGGTGACGTCGACGCCGGACTCCTTCAGGTTATTGGCATGGGCATGGCCCTGGGAGCCGTAGCCCACGATGGTGACCTTCTTGCCCTGGATGAGGGAGAGGTCGCAATCCTTGTCGTAATACACGTGCATGGTCGTACTCCTGGAACGTCGATGAAAGAGGGTGTCAGCGCTGATGGCCACCCGCCCCGTCTGACGCGGGACTGGGCTCGCGGCATTCGATGGACTCACCATACGCCAGCCCTACCATTGCGTAAAACGCGATATTTGCAACGTGACGTGCCGGGATATGAAATAATGACACCCATGGACATGCGACCCCTCAAGCACTTTCTGGCTCTCGCCGAGTCCCTGCACTTCGGCCGCGCCAGCAACGCCTGCCACGTCAGCCCCTCGACGCTCTCTCGCTCCATCCGTCAGCTGGAGGAGACCCTGGGCGTGGCGCTCTTCGAACGCGACAACCGCCATGTGGTGATGACACCCCACGGCATCACCTTTCTCGCCTACGCCCGGGAGGCGCTGGAGCAGTGGGAGCAGCTGCGCCTGTCGCTGCAGAGCGAGGCCCAGCGCCTCACCGGCGAGATCAGCGTCTACTGCTCGGTCACCGCCAGCTACAGCTTTCTCTACGCCCTGCTCAGCAAGTTTCGCACCCACCACCCCGGCATCGAACTCAAACTGCACACCGGCGACCCCGCCGAGGCCATGGCCCGGGTGCTGGCCGGTGAGGAGGACATGGCGATCACCCCGCGGCCGCGGCGCACGCCGGAGGCCCTGGCCTTCAAGTCGCTGACCCGCGCCCCCCTGGTGTTCATCGCCCCCCAGGCATCCGCCGCCTGGATTCCCGCCACGCCGGAGTCCCCCAGCGCCGACCAGTGGCGCGAAGTGCCGATGATCCTCTCCGAGGCGGGCCTCTCCCGGGAGTTTGCCGACACCTGGTTCAAGGCGCTGGGAGTCACGCCGCAGATCTATGCCCAGGTGGCCGGCCACGAGGCCATCGTCAGCATGGTGGGACTGGGGTTCGGCATCGGCGTGGTGCCGAAGATCGTGCTCGACAACAGCCCCCTGCAGGAGCGCGTGCGGGTGCTCGCGGTGAAACCGGAGCTGCCCCATTACGATGTCGGGCTCTGCGTGCTGGAGCGCCGCCTGAAGAGCCCGCTGATCCGCGCCCTCTGGGACGAGGTGCAGGCGCGCTGACCGCGGACGCCCGCTACCGAACGGCCTCCCCAACATCGAGAAGGCCGCCCCGAAGGGCGGCCCTGTGATGCAGCGCGAGCGCAGCCATCGATCAGAGTGCGAGCACCTTGTCGCCGCGGGCAATGCCCGACACCCCGGTGCGCGCCACCTCCAGGATCCCCACCGGCGCCATGGCCTGAAGGAAGGCATCCAGCTTGCCGGCGTCGCCGGTGATCTGCACGGTGTAGAGGCTCGGGGTCACGTCGACGATCTGCGCACGGAAGATATCCACGGTGCGCTTGACCTCATCGCGAGCCGCGCCGAGCGCCTTGACCTTCACCAGCATCAGCTCGCGCTCGATGTGGTTGCCCTCGGTGAGGTCCACCAGCTTGACCACGTCGATCAGCTTGTTGAGGTGCTTGGTGATCTGCTCGATCACCCGGTCATCACCCACGGTGGTGACGGTGAGGCGCGACAGGGTCTCGTCCTCGGTGGGCGCCACGTTCAGCGTCTCGATGTTGAAATTGCGCTGAGAGAAGAGCCCCACCACGCGAGACAGGGCGCCCGGTTCGTTTTCCATCAGAATCGAGATGATATGGCGCATCAGGTCCGCTCCGTCTTGGAAAGCAGCATGTCACGCATGGAGCCCAGGGGCACCTGCATCGGATAGACGTGCTCGTGCGGGTCAACCGCAACGTCGAGGAACACCAGCTCGTGCTTGTCGGCAAAGACACGTTCCAGCGCCGGCTCAAGCTCGTCGAGGGTCTCGACCTTCAGGGCGGTGAAGCCATAGGACTCGATCAACTTCTGGAAGTCGGGCAGCGACTCCATGTAGGAGTGGGCGTGGCGGGACTTGTAGTTGAGGTCCTGCCACTGGCGAACCATGCCCAGCGAGGCGTTGTTCAGGTTGACGATCTTCACGCCGCCCCCGAACTGCTTACAGGTGGAGAGCTCCTGCATCATCATCTGGAAGCTACCCTCGCCGGTGACGCAGACCACCTGCTCCTCCGGGAAGTTCTGCTTGATGCCCATGGCGGCCGGGAAGCCGAAGCCCATGGTGCCAAGGCCGCCCGAGGTGATGAAGCGGTTGGGCTTGTCGAACTTGTAGTACTGGGCCGCGAACATCTGGTGCTGGCCCACGTCGGTGGTCACATAGGCCTCACCGCGAGTCACCCGGCAGAGCGCCTCGATCACCTCCTGGGGCTTGATCGTCTCACCGGCCTTGGAGGGCTCGTAGAGCTTGCCCGCGCGCTCCTCGCGCCAGCCGTCGATCTTCTGCCACCACTCGGCCAGGGCCTCGGGATGGGCGATCTCCTTGCCCTGCACCAGGCTGATCATCTCGCTGATCACGCTGCCCGCCGGCCCCACGATGGGCACGTCGGCGCGCACCGTCTTGGAGACGGAACTCGGGTCGACATCCACGTGGATGATCTTGGCGGTGGGGCAGAACTTGGAGGTGTTGTTGGTGACCCGGTCGTCGAAGCGCGCCCCGATGGCGATGATCAGGTCCGCGTGATGCATGGCCATGTTGGACTCATAGGAGCCGTGCATGCCCAGCCAGCCGAGGCACTGGCGGTCACTCTGCGGGTAGGCGCCGATACCCATCAGGGTGGTAGTGATGGGATAGCCCAGGCGCTTGACCAGATCGGTCAGCCCTTCGCTGGCACGGCCGGTGACCACGCCGCCACCGGTATAGAAGACCGGCCGCTTGGCCTTGAGCATCATCTCCACGGCCTTCTTGATCTGGCCGGTGTGGCCGCGAGTGACCGGGTTGTAGGAGCGCAGCTTGACCTTCTTCGGATAGACGTACTCGTAGCGCTCGGTGGGCGCCGTCATGTCCTTGGGAATGTCCACCACCACCGGGCCGGGGCGGCCGGTGGAGGCCAGATAGAAGGCCTTCTTGAGGACTTCGGGAATCTCGGTCGGGTGCTTGATGGTAAAGCTATGCTTCACGATGGGCCGAGTCACGCCGATGATATCGGTCTCCTGAAAGGCGTCATCGCCGATCAGGTGGCTCATCACCTGGCCGCACAGCACCACCATGGGAATGGAGTCCATATAGGCGGTGGCGATGCCGGTCACGGCGTTGGTGGCGCCGGGGCCGGAGGTCACCAGCACCACGCCGGGCTTGCCCGAGGCCCGCGCATAGCCGTCGGCGGCATGGGTGGCGGCCTGTTCGTGGCGCACCAGGATGTGCTTGACCTTGTCCTGACGGAAGAGGGCGTCGTAGATGTGCAGCGCCGCACCGCCCGGATAACCATAGATGTATTCGACGCCCTCATCCTGAAGGAAGCGGGCGATCATGTCTGCGCCGGAAAGCAGTTCCACTTGATGTCTCTCCCCTGGAGGTCTCGAGTGCGATCCGCGTGCCGAATGGGACACGCGGGGTCGAGTGCGGCGGTATGCCGCTGCCGGACGCGCCGGCACCTGATGCCAAACCCTGGCGTTGATAGACCCGGATGGGGCCTGCACTCTCATCGCGGCGGATCGCCGCGTCGGGGCGTTGGCCGAGCCGGGCGGTTGACCCGCACTCGGAAGTCCTTCGGCGGGTAGAGGCCCTCTGGCCTACCCTTCGCGCGGGGATGGGGGGTTACCCGCAGAATTCCGCGCCCGCAAATCAGGAAGGCCCAAGATTCCATTAGCGGCGCAATGGTGTCAACCGCATAAAAAGTGTGAGAGCCGCCGCGGGGCGTAAAAGAGCCCTCAGCGGGGTGTAAAAGAGCCCTCAGCGGGACATACAAGGGCCCTCGGCGGGGTGTGGTGTAAAAGAGCCCGCCGGGCGGACGCCGGGCGGGCAAGGGGGGTTACAGGACGCAACCTGATACTAGTGTAGTCGGCTATCGAGCCGGCGCCTGGCCGAGTGCGTAACGCTTTGTTGGCCTCAGCTCTGGAACACCAGCTGGTCGCCCTCCGCCTCCACGTGGATGACATCGCCCGGCGCGAAGCGCCCGGCCAGCAGGTCCTGGGCCAGCGGATTCTCGAGTCGGGCCTGGATCGCCCGCTTGAGAGGACGGGCGCCGTAGACCGGGTCGAAGCCCACCACGGCCAGCTGCGCCAGCGCCGCGTCGCTGACCTCAAGGGCGAGATCGTGCTCGGCGAGCCGCGCCCTCAGGCGGTCGAGCTGGATCTCGGCGATGGACTGGATCTGCGCCTGGCCGAGGGCATGGAAGACCACCACCTCGTCGATGCGGTTGATCAGCTCGGGGCGGAAATGGCTGCCTACCACCTCCATCACCATCTCCTTCATCTGCGCATAGTCGGCGTCATCGCCGCCCAGGCGCTGGATGATCTCGGAGCCCAGGTTGGAGGTCATCACGATGACGGTGTTGCGGAAGTCCACGGTGCGGCCCTGGCCGTCGGTGAGGCGGCCATCCTCCAGCACCTGCAGCAGGATATTGAAGACATCCGGGTGGGCCTTCTCCACCTCGTCGAGCAGCAGCACCGAGTAGGGCTTGCGGCGCACCGCCTCGGTCAGGTAGCCGCCCTCCTCGTAGCCCACATAGCCGGGGGGCGCCCCGATCAGCCGCGCCACCGAGTGCTTCTCCATGAACTCCGACATGTCGATGCGTACCATGGCCTCCTCGGTATCGAAGAGGAAATGGGCCAGCGCCTTGCACAGTTCGGTCTTGCCCACGCCGGTGGGGCCGAGGAACAGGAAGGAGCCGTTGGGACGATTGGGGTCGGCGAGTCCGGCCCGGGAGCGACGCACGGCGTTGGCCACCGCGGCCACCGCCTCCTCCTGGCCGATCACCCGCTGGTGCAGCGCCTCCTCCATGCGCAGCAGCTTGTCGCGCTCGCCCTCGAGCATCTTGGCCACCGGGATCCCGGTCCAGCGGGAGACCACCTCGGCGATCTCCTCCTCGGTGACGTTGGAGCGCAGCAGCTTGTGTCCGGAGGTATCGGCTTCCGCCTCGCTGGATTCGGCGATCTTCTTCTCCAGCGCCGGGATCACGCCGTACTGCAGCTCCGACATGCGGGCGAGGTCGCCCTGGCGGCGCGCCTGTTCCAGATCGATGCGGGCGCGCTCGAGCTCCTCCTTGAACTGCCCCGCCCCCTGGATGCTGGCCTTCTCGGCCTTCCAGATCTCGTCCAGGTCGGCATACTCGCGCTCCAGCTCGTGGATCTGCTCCTCGAGGCTCTCAAGGCGCTTCCTGGAGGCTTCGTCGGTCTCCTTCTTGAGGTGCTCGCGCTCCATCTTCAGCTGGATCAGGCGGCGGTCCAGGCGGTCCATCTCCTCCGGCTTGGAGTCGAGCTCCATGCGGATCCGCGAGGAGGCCTCGTCGATCAGGTCGATGGCCTTGTCGGGCAGCTGGCGGTCGGTGATATAGCGAGTGGAGAGCTTGGCCGCGGCGATGATGGCACCGTCGGTGATATCCACCTTGTGGTGCACCTCGTAGCGCTCCTTGAGGCCGCGCAGGATCGCCACGGTGTCCTCCTCGCTGGGCTCATCCACCAGCACCTTCTGGAAGCGGCGCTCGAGGGCGGCGTCCTTCTCGATGTACTGGCGATACTCGTCCAGGGTGGTGGCGCCCACGCAGTGCAGCTCCCCCCGGGCCAGAGCCGGCTTGAGCATGTTGCCGGCGTCCATGGCGCCTTCGGCCTTGCCGGCGCCGACCATGGTATGCAGCTCGTCGATGAAGAGGATCACCCGGCCCTCCTCCTGGGCCAGCTCCTTGAGCACCGACTTCAGGCGCTCCTCGAACTCGCCGCGGAACTTGGCGCCGGCCAGCAGGGCGCCCATGTCCAGGGAGAGCACGCGCTTCTCCTTGAGGCCTTCGGGCACCTCGCCGTTGATGATGCGCTGGGCCAGCCCCTCGACGATGGCGGTCTTGCCCACGCCGGGCTCGCCGATCAGCACCGGGTTGTTCTTGGTGCGCCGCTGCAGCACCTGGATAGTGCGGCGGATCTCATCGTCGCGGCCGATCACCGGGTCGAGCTTGCCGCTGGCGGCCCGCTCGGTGAGATCCAGGGTGTACTTCTCCAGGGCCTCGCGCTGATCCTCGGCGTTGGGGTCATCGACCCTCGCCCCGCCGCGCACGCCGGCAATGGCGCTCTCCAGGGTCTGGCGGGAGAGCCCGGCCTGGGTCATCAGCTTGCTCACCGCATGGCCCATCTCCAGCGCGGCCAGCAGCACCAACTCGCTGGCGATGAACTGATCGCCGCGCTTCTGGGCCTCACGGTCCGTCAGGTTGAAGAGCTTGATGAGGTCGCGGGAGGGCTGCACCTCGCCGTCGAAGTGGGCCACCTTCGGCAGGTCATCGAGATGCCCCGCCAGGCCGTCGCGCAGCCGGGCGGCGTCGCCGCCGGCCTTCTGCACCAGCGCCTTGACGCCGGTATCGGTGGCCTCGAGCAGCGCCAGCAGCAGGTGGCCGGGCTCCAGCTGATTGTGGCCGCGGCCCACGGCCAGGGACTGGGCGTCGGCCACGGCGTTCTGCAGCTTGGCAGTGAACTTGTCGAAACGCATGAAACACTTCCTCCATCGGGGTAGCGAGGCGTTCGGACGCCCCGCTCGGCCCTGTCAATTCGTCTTGACACACTCAATGGAGTCAGGCTGGCCCGGTTTCAAGTCGGCCGCCAGGGGAAGGTACGAGCCAGTTGACGCCGGTCAAGGCCCCTCTAGCGCAGCCAGATCACGCTGGCCATGCGTCCGGTGCGGCCGCTGTCGCGGCGGTGGGAGTAGAAGCGCGGCTCGCAGGCGGTGCAGAAGTGGCCGCCGCTGATATGGGCGACGCCGAGCCGCTCCAGGCGCAGGCGCGCCAGGCGATAGAGGTCGGCCATATAGTGGCCGAGGCGATAGGGGCTGGGGTCGAAGGCGTCGGCCGCCTCGGGGTGGACGCCGACGAAGGCCTGCTGCACCTCGGGTCCCACCTCGAACTGGGCGTTGGAGATCGCCGGCCCGAGCCAGGCGAGCTGCTCCTCCGGCGGCACGCCCAGCGCCGCCACGGTCGCCTCGAGCACGCCGCCGGCCAGGCCGCGCCAGCCGGCATGGGCCACCGCCACCCGGGTCCCGCGAAGGTCGCTGAAGAAGACCGGCAGGCAGTCGGCGGTCATCACCACGCAGGCATAGTCGTGATTCAGCGCCACCGCCGCATCGGCCTCCGGTGGCGTGGCCTCGAAGTGCTGCTGCACCCGCGCCCCGTGCACCTGGTTGAGCCACAGCAGCGGTCGCTCGCCGTCGACCTGCTTTTCCAGCAGCCGCCGACAGAGCGCCACGTGATCGGGGTTGTCGCCCACGTGCTCCGCCGGGTTGAAGCAGGCGAACTCCCCCTGGCTGGGGCCGGTCTCGCGGGTGGTCACGAAGGCCCCCACGGAGGTGGGCGCCGGCCAGTCGGGCAGGATCAGGGTCGGGCGCAGGTCGGGAGCGTCGCTCATGTCAGGGTCCTCGGCGCAGTCGCTTCAACGCATGGTTTCGTGATCGTCGCGCAGGTAGTCCAGCAGCATCAGCAGGTCATCCGGCAGCGACGCGCGAAAGGTCACCGTCTCGCCACTGCCGGGATGCACGAAGGCCAGCTTGCGGGCGTGCAGCGCCTGGCGGGGAAACTCGCGCAGGATCTCCTTGAGGGGCTCAGCGGCACCCGGCGGCAGCTTGAGTCGACCGCCATAGACCGGATCGCCGATCAGGGGATAGCGCAGGTGGGCCAGGTGCACGCGGATCTGGTGGGTACGCCCGGTCTCCAGGCGGCAGCGCACATGGGTATGGGCACGAAAGCGCTCCACCACCCGATAGTGGGTCACCGCCGGCTTGCCGGAGGCGGTCACCGCCTGGCGCTTGCGGTCCTTGGGGTGCCGACCGATGGGGGCATTCACGCTGCCGCCGGCCGTCATCACCCCCACGCAGATCGCATCGTACTCCCGGGAGACCGTACGCGCCTGAAGCTGCTCGACCAGGGAGGTCTGGGCGGCCAGGGTCTTGGCCACCACCATCAGGCCGGTGGTCTCCTTGTCGAGGCGGTGGACGATGCCCGCCCGGGGCACCCCGGCAAGGGCCGGGCAGTGGTGCAGCAGCGCATTGAGGAGGGTGCCGTCGGGATTGCCCGCCGCCGGATGCACCACCAGCCCCGCGGGCTTGTCGATCACCAGCACCTGGTCATCCTCATACACCACGGCCAGGGGAATGTCCTCCGGCTCGAAGCGGGTATCCTCCGCCACCTCGGCGTTGAGGCGCAGCCACTCGCCCCCATAGACCTTCTCTTTAGGCTTGGCGGGCCGGCCGTCCAGGGTCAGGTCGCCGGCCTTGATCCAGGCCTTGAGGCGCTCGCGGGAGTGGTCGGCGAAGAGCTCGGCGGCGGCCTGGTCGAGACGCAGGCCGGCCATGGCGTCGGGAACGCGTTGCTGGGCTTCCAGAATCTGGGGCATGGGCGAGAGGCTGCCTGTCAGCAGGGAGTGGATCAGAGCAGCGCGCGGTGACTGCGTTTTGCCGCGCAGTGCTTTATAGTGAGCGGGTTTCGGTCGATTCTATCACGGCCTGTCCGCGTTGTTTGCCACGAGGATCACGATGCGCGTATTCCGCCCTACCGCCCGACTTGCGGCCCTGCTGGTGGCCTCCAGCCTGCTGGTGGGCTGTGCCAGCAGCGGCTCCAGCGAAGAAGAACAGGACGAGTTCGCCGGCGTTGCCGAACGCGAGCTCTATGAAGAGGCACGCGGCTCCCTGGAGCGCCGCAACTTTACCGCGGCCATCACTCGGCTGGAGGCGCTGGACACCCGCTTCCCCTTCGGCAGCCACGCCGAGCAGGTGCAGCTGGAGCTGATCTACGCCCACTATGAACTCGGCGACTGGGAGGCCGCCCGCGCCGCCGCCAGCCGCTTCATCCGCCTCCACCCGAGCCACCCCCAGGCCGACTATGCGCTCTACATGCGCGGCCTGGCCTCCTGGCAGGCCGGACGCTTCAGCCTCGAGCGCCTGAAGCTGATCGATATCTCCCGGCGGGACCTGGGCGCCTCCCGGGACGCCTATACCGACTTCAGTGAGCTGGTCCGCCTCTACCCCAACAGCGAGTACGCTCCGGACGCCCGGCAGCGTATCGTCTACCTGCGCAACCTGATGTCCCGCCACGAGCTGCACGTGGCCGACTACTATCTGCGCCGCGGGGCCTACCTGGCCGCCGTTGAGCGTGGCCGCTGGGTGATCGAGAACTATCCGGAGAGCGAGGCGACCCGAGATGCTCTGGCGGTGATGGTCGAGGGCTACCTGGGCCTGGAGATGCGTGATCGCGCCCGTGAGGTGCTGGAAGTGCTGATCGAGAACGACCCGCGCCACGAGCAGCTGCGCGGCCGCACCTTCGAGCCCAGGCACGTGCGTGCCCAGTCGCTCTCGACCTGACAAGCCGTCAGAGACGTTCTCTGCTGCACCAGAAACAAGCCGACGCCGCCCCTAGGGGCGGCGTCGGTACTTTCGAGCTTGGTTGCTTGAGCTCAGTCGCCGGGCTGCCAGCCGTTGACGATGGGGTAGCGGCGGTCGCGGCCGAAGCCGCGGCGGGTCACCCTGACCCCCACCGGCGCCTGGCGGCGCTTGTACTCGCAGCGGTCCACCAGCCGCACCACCCGGTAGACGTCGTCGCGGTCGAAACCGGCCTCGATGATCGCCTCGGCGCTCATGTCCCCCTCGATATAGCGCACCAGGATGGCATCGAGCACGTCGTAGTCGGGCAGGGAGTCGCTGTCCTGCTGGCCGGGGGCGAGCTCCGCGGTGGGCGGGCGCTCGATGACCCGCTCGGGGATCGCCGGCGACTGGGTGTTGCGCCAGCGGGCCAGGCGGTAGACCCAGGTCTTGTAGACGTCCTTCAGGGCGTTGTAGCCGCCCACCATGTCGCCGTAGAGGGTGGCGTAGCCCACCGCCATCTCGCTCTTGTTGCCGGTGGTCAGCACCATCAGGCCCTTCTTGTTGGAGATCGCCATCAGCAGCACGCCGCGACAGCGCGACTGCAGATTCTCCTCGGTGGTATCGCGCTCGGTGCCCTCGAAGACCCCGGAGAGGGTTCCCATGAAGGCCTCCACCATGGGCTCGATGGGCAGCACCTCATAGTGGACGCCGAGCAGGTCGGCCTGCTCGGCGGCGTCCTGCTTCGAGATATCCGCGGTGTAGTGATAGGGCATCATCACCGCCTGCACCCGCTGGGGGCCCAGGGCATCCACGGCGATGGCCAGCGACAGCGCCGAGTCGATCCCGCCGGAGAGCCCCAGCACCACGCCCTCGAAGCCGCTCTTGTTGACGTAGTCGCGAAGCCCCGTGACCAGCGCGCAGTAGAGGTTCTCCTCGGGCTCGACGTCGGGTTCAGTCTCGCCGGGGCGGGGGATCCATCTCCCCTTCTCCTGGACCAGCGCCACCGGCATCAGCCCCACCTGCCAGTGGGGCGCCTGGAGCATCAGCTTTCCTTCGGCATCCACGCAGGCGGAGCCGCCGTCGAAGACCAGCTCGTCCTGGCCGCCAATCATGTTGACGTAGACGATGGGCAGCGCCACCTCGGCGGCCCGCTGCTCGAGCAGGCGCAGCCGTTCGGCGGGCTTGTCCTGGTGGAAGGGGGAGGCGTTGAGACTGACCAGCAGCTGGGCGCCGGCCTCCCTGGCCTGGCGCGCCGGCGCCTCGTCCCAGAGGTCTTCGCAGATCAGCAGGCCCAGCTTCAGGCCCTTGTGCGTCAGCACCAGCGGCTCGCTGCCGGCGGCGAAATAGCGCTGCTCGTCGAACACCTCGTAGTTGGGCAGCGCCTGCTTGGCATACTCACCCAGCCACTCGCCGTTGTAGAGGGCGCCGGCCAGGTTCCAGAGCTGCCCCTCGCGGCGGCCTGGGTAGCCGACGATCACCAGCACGTCGCGGACCACCTTCTCGGCCATGCGGGTGCGCGCCGCGCGTAGTCGGCTCTCCATGGAGGGGCGCAGCAGCAGGTCTTCCGGCGGATAGCCGGTCAGGAAGAGTTCGGGCAGCACCACGATGTCGGCGCCATGCTCGATGCGCGCCTCGCGCACCGACTCGATGGCGCGTTCGGTATTGCCGGGAATATCCCCCACCAGAGGGTCCAGCTGAGCCATCACCAGCGTCAGGTCTTGCATGGGCTTGGAAATCTCTCGAGAATCGATGAATACACCCATTGTCCCGCAAGGGCCGCCGACTGGCAAAGCCGACCCGCCCTCACCTGGGAGTCCCTACCGGAATGAACCTCTTGATCATCCGCCTGATCATCTTCGCCGTGCTCTTCTTCGCCGGCCTCAAGCTCTACCGTATGTACCGAGAGTGGAAGCTTGGCCGCGAGGAGCTGCTGGAAAGTGACGACACCCGCCAGGAAGGCGGCCAGATGGTGCGCTGCAGCTGGTGCAAGGTGCACGTGCCCGAAAGCGACGCCCTGCGCGACCAGGGCGAGTGGTTCTGCTCCAGCGCCCACCTCGACCGCTACCTTCAGGAGCAGAAGGAGCAGGGGCCGGAGGAGAAGGAGTAGCGCCTTCTACAAGCGCCCCGCCAGGGAGTAGGGGGCCGGGTCGAGGATCGGCTCGCGGCCCAGCAGTCGGTCCACCAGCAGTCGCGTCGAGGCCGGCGCCAGCACCAGGCCGTTGCGGTAGTGGCCGGCATTGACGTGCAGGTTGTCGATGCCCGGCACCCCACCGATAAAGGGTACGCCGTCCGGCGAGCCCGGCCGCAGCCCGGCCCAGTGGTGCTCCACCTCACAGTCGGCCAGGGCCGGGATGATCGCCGTGGCGCTGGCCCAGAGCGACTCACGCGCCCGGGCGTCGGTCGCCTTGTCGAAGCCACACTCCTCCAGGGTCGAGCCGGCCAGCACGCGCCCGTCGGCGCGGGGAATCACGTAGCGGCCGTCCATCAGCACCACCCGCTGCACCAGCCCCGGCGGCGCCTTGAACAGGATCATCTGCCCCTTGACCGGACGCACCGGCAGGGCAACGCCAAGCGTCTCGAGCAGCCCCGCCGCCCAGGCCCCGCCGCAGACGATCACCTGGCCAGCGGCGATCGGCCCGGCGTCCGTTTTTACCGCCAGCGCTCGTCCGCCGGCCACCTCGAAGCCGGTCACCTCGGTCCCCTCTCTCAGGGTCACCTCGGGCATCGCCGCCAGCCTGGCCTGCAGCGCCCGCACCAGGCGCGGGTTGCGGATGCTGCCTAGCGTCGGCATCCACAGCGCCTCCTCGAAGCCCGGCGCCGCCTCGGGTTCCCGGGCATAGAGGAAGTCGGCGCCGACCCGTTCCAGGGGCTTGCCCAGCTCGTCCGCCCATGCCAGCGCCGCATCGGCGTCGTCGACCCTGAGGTAGAGCAGCCCCTTCTGGCGATACTCCGGGTCGATGCCGCTCTCCTCCTTCAGACGCCGGGCCAGCTCCGGGTAGAACCCCTCCGACCAGCGCGACAGCTGGGACACCGCCGGCCCGTAGCGCCAGGGATAGAGCGGCGAGACGATGCCGCCGCCGGCCCAGGAGGACTCCCGGCCGCACAGGCCGCGCTCCACCAGGGTTACCGTATGGCCGGCCTCGGCCAGCTGCAGCGTCGTCATCATGCCGATGACGCCGCCCCCTACCACCACGAACTCGGTTCCTGCCATGCGCTGAACGCCCTCCCCCATGCGTGATTGCCGACCCTCTCGTCCGTCCACCACTCAGCTGACCCCCATATAGCGCCCGGGCTTGTGGTTGAGCGCGATGATCAGGTTGAGGGCCACGGCCCCCAGCACCGAGAGCCCCACACGCTCCACGGGCAGCGTCATCAGCGCCACCAGCATGATGACGCCATCGATGCCGAGCTGCACGTAGCCGGCGCGCCAGCCGTAGCGGTCCTGGAGGTAGAGCACCAGGATATTCACCCCGCCGAGGCTGGAGCGGTGGCGAAACAGGATCAGCATGCCGATGCCGATGAGGGAGCCGCCCATCAGTGCCGCATAGAGGGGATTGAGCCCCTCGAGGGTGACCCAGCGCCCGGTCAGCTCCGAGAAGAGCGACACCAGGGCGATGGTGACGAAGGTGCGCAGGGTGAAGCTCCAGCCCATGCGGCGGATCGCCAGCCAGTAGAAGGGCAGGTTGATCAGGAAGAACCAGACGCCGAAGGCCCAGCCGGTGGCGTACTGCAGCAGGAAGGCCAGGCCCGCGGTGCTGCCGGTGAGCAGCGTGGCCTGGGTGTAGAAGGTGACGCCGAGGGCGACGAAGAGGGTCCCGACCAGCATCGCCATCGCATCCTCGTGAAGGCGGTGGGGGTCGGTGGGCAGTTCCTGAGGGTCCATGGGGCTATCCTTGCGCCTGAGGCTCCGCGTGTTCGACCATCAGCTGGAGGCTCTCGCGCCCCCGCCAGCGATTGCGGTTGAGACGGTAGGCGCAGCGCAGCCGGTCGCCCACCCCGAAGGCCGGCACCTCGCCGGGGGTCAGCGCCCGGAACCAGATCGCCCGGTGGCTTGCCGCTCCCAGGGAGAGCTCCAGCATCAAGTGGGTACCGTCGGCGCCCACCGGCCGCAGCCGCTCGACGATGAAGTCCCCCTGAAAGAGCGGCGCCTCGAACTCGCGGCCGTAGGGACCCAGGGTCTCCAGACTCGCCAGCGTCTCCAGGCTGAGCGCCTCGGGGGCCAGGTCGCCGTCGGTCAGGATCTTCGGATAGAGTTCGGCCCCGCCCAGCTGCTCGCCCACCGCCTGCAGGAAGGCCGCCTTGAAGGCGTCGAGCCGCTCGGCGGGCACGCCGACGCCGGCGGCACCGCGATGCCCCCCGAAGCGAGGCAGCGCCTCGGGGGCCAGATCGAAGGTGCGCTGCAGGGCGTCACGCAGATGCAGCCCCTCGATGGAGCGTCCGGAGCCGGTGAGCATGCCGGGGGCTGGCGCCGGAGTCAGCACCAGGGCCGGCCGGCCGAAGGCCTGCACCAGCCGCGAGGCCACGATGCCCTGCACGCCGGGGTGGCCGCTCTCCAGAAAGACCACCACGGCGGGCGCGTCGGCGGCCAGGGACGGCAGCGCCAGCGCCCTCGCCTCCTCGGCCATGTCGGCCTCGATCGCCTTGCGGGACTGATTGTCCTGATCGAGCGTCTCCAGGTGCCGCGCCGCCGTGGCGTCATCCGCCGCGAGCATAAAGTGCAGCGCCGCATAGGGGTCGTCGAGGCGCGAGCGAGCGTTGATCCGCGGCCCCATCTGGAAGCCCAGGGTCTCGGCGTCGAAGGGCACGCTATCGGCGCCCAGGCGCTCGGCCATGGCCCGCCAGCAGGCGGCCTCCATGCGGTTGATCAGCGCCAGGCCGTGGGTGACCACGGCGCGGTTGGCGGGGCTGCCGCCCAGGGAGACGCAGTCCGCCACCGTGCCCAGGGCCACATAGGAGAGCCAGGGCGAGAGCTTGGGCGTCGCCTCGGGCAGCGCGCCCCACTCGATAAGTACCGAACGACTCAGGGACATGACCAGCCAGGCCACCATGCAGCCGGCGATGGTGGGGTCGGGGTAGTCGCAGTCCTCCCGGGTGGGGTTCACCACGGCGAGGGCCGAGGGCGGCGGCCCCTCCACCGGCAGGGCGTGGTGGTCGCTGACCACCACCTCGATGCCCTCTGCGGCCAGCCGCGCGATGCGCGGCTCATCGCTGCTTCCGCAGTCGGCGGTGATCACCAGGGTCGGGCGCGGCGACAGCGCCAGGGTGCGCTCCACCAGCGGCAGGCTGATGCCGTAGCCGTCGTGGATGCGGTGGCCGATCAGGCTGTGGAGCTTCGCCTCCGGCACGCCGAAGAGCTCCACCAGGGTGCGCCGAATCACCACGTGGGAAGTGATGCCGTCCACATCGTAGTCGGTGAGGATGCCGATATGCTCGCCGTCGACCACCGCCTGGGCGATGCGCTCCGCGGCGCGGCGGCCGTCGGCGAGCCGCTCGGGATGGGCCAGATGGCGCAGGCTGGGCCTCACCAGGGGAGCGAGCTCGCCCGTGAAGCCTTTCAGGCGCCCGGCCAGCACCCGCGCCTGGAGCTCGGAGAGCCCCTCACGCTGGGCGCGGGCGTAGAGGGCAGCGTCCCGAGGCCGCGGCAGGATGCGCGGCCTCAGGCGCTCATTCAGGTCGATGGGGTCGCTTGCGGCGTTCAAGACGCCCTCCACTAGCGGCGATTCTCGACCACGAACTGCTGCACCGCAGCGAGCTCGGCGGGCAGCACGGTGTAGCGCTCCTCGCGCTCCAGCAGGTCGTCCATGTGCGGCGGCAGCGGCACGCCCGGGAAGCCCGCCTTGACCACCGCCTCGGCGAACTTGGCCGGGTGGGCGGTGGCAAGCGTCACCATCGGCACGCTCGCCTCGCCCCGCTCGCGCTCGGCGGCGCGGTAGCCGGTGGCGGTGTGGGGGTCGAGGATCTCCTGGGTGCGGTGGTGCGCCTCGCGGATCACCTCGAGGATGGTGGCGTCATCCACGCTGTGGCTGGCGAAAAGCTCGCGCAGCTGGGCCAGGGGCGCGTCCGCCAGGGCGGTGGGCTCGGCCTGGAAGCGCTCCAGCAGCGCCGCCACGGCGGCGCCGTCGCGGTCGTAGGCCTCGAACAGCAGCCGCTCGAAGTTGGAGGAGACCACGATATCCATAGAGGGCGCCAGGGTCGCCTTGAGCTCCTGCTTGGAGAAGTCGTTGGCGGCCAGGGTGCGGTGCAGGATGTCGTTGGCGTTGGTGGCGATCACGAAGCGCTCCACCGGCAGCCCCATGCGGTAGGCCATGTAGCCGGCGAAGACGTTGCCGAAGTTGGCCGAGGGGACGCAGAAGCTCACCTTGCGGTGCGGCGCACCCAGGGCCACGGCGGAGGCCACGTAGTAGACGATCTGGGCCATGATGCGCGCCCAGTTGATGGAGTTCACCGCCACCAGCCGGGTGCCGTTCAGGAAGGACTGGTCGGCGAAGCTCGCCTTGACCATGGCCTGGGCGTCGTCGAAGTTGCCCTCGATGGCGACATTGAAGACGTTGTCGGCCAGCACCGAGGTCATCTGGCGGCGCTGCACCTCCGACACCCGCTGGTAGGGGTGGAGGATGAAGATATCGAGGTTGTCGCAGTGGCGGCACCCCTCGATGGCCGCGGAACCGGTGTCCCCGGAGGTAGCCCCCATGATCACCGCCCGCTCGCCGCGCTTCTTCAGGAAGTGGTCGAGCAGGCGCCCCAGCAGCTGCAGGGCCACGTCCTTGAAGGCGAGCGTGGGGCCGTGGAAGAGCTCGAGCAGGAAGTGGTTGGCGTCGAGCTGGTTGAGCGGCACCACGGCGTCATGGCTGAAGGTGGCATAGGCCTCTGTCACCAGACGACGGAAAGTCTCGTCATCGATCTCGCCGTTGACGAAGGGCCGCATCACCCGAAAGGCGATCTCGGCATAGGAGAGACCCGCCATCTCGGTCAGGTCGTCGGCCGAGAGCTGGGGAATGGTCTCCGGCACATAGAGACCGCCGTCGCTGGCCATGCCGGTGAGCACGACCTCCTCGAAGGAGAGCGCGGGCGCCTGCCCGCGGGTGCTGATGTAGCGCATGGCTTACTCCTGCTCGTCCAGTGATTCCACGCGGATCCGGGTGACCGGCCCGGCGATGTCGGCCATGGCCTCGATCTGACGAATCGCCTCGTTCATCTGCTTCTCGACGGTGCGGTGGGTCATCAGGATGATCGGCACCAGCTCGCCCTCGGTGGCCTCCTTCTGGATCAGCGCCTCGATGGAGATGCCCTGCTCGGAGAGGATGGTGGCCACCCGGGCCAGCACGCCGGGGCGGTCCACCGCCAGCAGCCGCAGGTAGTAGGCGGAGTGAATCTCCTCCATGGGCATGATCGGCAGCTGGCTGACGTCCTCGCTGATGCCGCTGAAAGCCAGGTAGGGCACCCGGTAGTGGTGGTCGGTGGCGATATCGCGGGCCACGTCGAGGATATCGGCCACCACCGAGGAGGCGGTGGGCTCGGCACCGGCGCCGGCGCCGTAGTAGAGGGTCGGGCCCACGGCGTCGCCCATCACGGCGATGGCGTTCTTGACGCCGTGCACATTGGCCAGCAGCCGCTCCTTGGGAATCAGCGTCGGGTGCACCCGCAGCTCGAGGCCGAGATCGGTGCGCTTGGAGATCCCCAGGTGCTTGATCACATAGCCCAGGTTGTCGGCCTGCTCCACGTCCTCGGCGGTGACCCGGGAGATGCCCTCGGTGTAGGCCTTCTCGAACTGCAGCGGCACCCCGTAGGCGATGGAGGCCAGGATGGTGAGCTTGTGGGCGGCGTCGATGCCCTCGACGTCGAAGGTGGGGTCGGCCTCGGCGTAGCCCAGCGCCTGGGCCTCGGCCAGCACGTCCTCGAAGGCACGCCCCTCATCCCGCATATGGGTCAGGATGTAGTTGCCGGTGCCGTTGATGATGCCGGCCACCCACTCGATGCGGTTGGCGCCGAGGCCCTCGCGCAGGGACTTGATCACCGGGATGCCGCCGGCCACGGCGGCCTCGAAGGCGACAATCACGCCCTTGGCGTGGGCCGCCTCGAAGATCTCGTTGCCGTGCACCGCGATCAGCGCCTTGTTGGCGGTGACCACGTGCTTGCCGTGCTCGATGGCGGTCAGCACCAGTTCCCGGGCCACGTCATAGCCGCCGATCAGCTCCACCAGCACGTCCACGTCGGGGTTGGTGGCCACCTCGAAGACATCGGCGGTGGTCTTGAGGCCGGTGAGGTCGCACTCCGGGTTGGGAGTGCGATAGGCGACCTGCTCGATGACGATGGGCCGGCCCGCACGCCGCGCAATATCATCGGCGTTACGCGTCAGCACGTTGAAGGTACCGCCACCGACGGTACCCAGCCCACAGATTCCTACTCTCACCGGTTTCAATGTCTCGCTCCTGCTTGCGTGTCGGGTTGTGTCTCAGCGTGGCGGCCTGCCTGCGGGCAGGCCAGACCCCGGCTCGTTGGCCGGGGCGGGTCTATCATGGCGCGGGAGTCTCGGCCGCGGGCCGCACTCAGCCGTCGAGGCCAAGCATGGCGGCCAGACGCTCGGCCGGCACGTAGCCAGGCACCAGGCGGCCATCGGGCAGCACGATGGCCGGCGTGCCCTGCACCCCGAGCTCCAGCCCCAGATGATACTGTGACTCGACCGGATTGTCGCAGTTGGCGCTGCCGGAAAGCGTCTCCTGCCGCTTGGCGGCGCTCATCGCCTCGGCGGCATTGTCGGCGCACCAGATCTGCTGCATGCTCCGCGCGCCCTGGGCGTTCATGCCGGTGCGCGGGAAGGCCAGGTAGTGCACCTCGATGCCCAGCTCGTTGAGCCGCGGCACCTCCTCGTGGAGCTGGCGGCAGTAGGGGCAGGTGGGGTCGGTGAAGACCACCAGCTCGGCGCGGCTCTCGCCGGCACCGCGGAAGATCACCCGCTCGCTCTCGGGGATCTCGGCCAGGCGCGCGGCCCGCTCGCCGTTGCGCCCCTGCTCGGTCAGGTTCACGAGCCCCTGGGCGCCGTTCTCGTAGAGGTCACCGACCAGAAAATATTCACCCTCGGCATCGCTGTAGAAGCGCTCGCCGGTGGCCAGGCGCACCTCGAAGAAGCCCTCCAGCGGCGTGGCGCGCACGCCCTCCACCGGCATCGGCTGCCCGTTCACCGCCAGGCGCTCGGCCAGGCGCTCGGCCGTCGCCTCCCGGGAGTCGGCCTGGGCCAGCAGGGGAGTGGCAAGGGTCACAGCCAGCAGGCCGCTCAGCAGCATCCCAAACGAATTCTTCATGTGTCTCTTCAACCTCGCGGGTGATGGTCGGCGTGCAGACGCTCCAGTCGCGCCTGCGCCACATGGGTATAGATCTGCGTGGTCGACAGGTCACTGTGACCCAGCAGCAGCTGTACGACACGCAGGTTGGCCCCATGATTCAACAGATGGGTGGCAAAGGCGTGGCGCAGCGTATGGGGCGACAGCGGCCGCTCGATACCCGCCGTGCGCGCATGGGCCTTGATGCGATACCAGAAGGTCTGGCGCGTCATGGCCCGGTCGTGGCGGCCCGGAAACAGCGCCGGTCGCGTCGCATCGCGCATCAGACCGCCCCGAGCGCCACCCAGGTAGCGTGTCAGCCACTCTACCGCCTCCTCCCCCAGGGGCACCAGGCGATCCTTGTCGCCCTTGCCGCGCACCCGCACCACCCCCTGGCGCAGGTTGACCGCCTCCACGCTCAGCCCCACCAGCTCCGAGACCCGCAGCCCCGTGGCGTAGAGCAGCTCCAGCATGGCCCGGTCGCGCAGCCCCAGTGCCGTGGTCACGTCGGGGGCGACGATCAGCCGCTCCACCTCGTGCTCCTCCAGGGTGTTGGGCAGGCTCGGCCGCACCCGCGGCAGCCGCACCTCGGCCAGGGGGTCCCGAGCGAGAGTCCCGGACTCCAGGCACCAGCGATAGAAGCGTCGAAGAGCGGCGAGCAGCCGAGCGTTGCTGGTCAACCGGTACCCCGCTTCGCGGCGCTCGTCGAGCCAGGCCGGCAGGGCGTCCGGCGCAGGCGTCAGCAGCGCCTCCCCACGCTCGGCCAGCCGCGCCGACCAGGCGGTGAGGTCGCGACGATAGGCGGCCAGGGTGTGCTCGCTTACCCCCTGCTCCAGCCAGAGGGCATCGAGGAAGGCGTCGATGCGGGCACCGTCGTCGGTCTGGTTCATGGTAGACGCCAGGCAGCAGGCCCCAGATGCGCCGGGACCCCGCCCCGCGCAAGCGGTGACGGGGTCCCGGTAGGCCGGGCCGAGGCCCGGCCCGAAAGCGACCGAGGCGTCAGCCTCAGGCCAGCTTTTCCTTGATGCGGGCGGACTTGCCGCTGCGCTCGCGGAGGTAGTAGAGCTTGGCCTGGCGCACGTCACCGCGACGCTTGACGCTGATGGAGTCGACCAGCGGGCTGTAGGTCTGGAAGGTACGCTCGACGCCGACGCCGTGGGAGATCTTGCGCACGGTGAAGGCGGAGTTCAGGCCGCGGTTGCGCTTGCCGATCACCACGCCTTCGAAGGCCTGCAGACGCTCGCGGGTGCCTTCCTTGACCTTGACCTGGACGACCACGGTATCGCCGGGGGCGAAGGCCGGGACTTCCTTGCTCATCTGCTCGGCTTCGAGCGCCTGGATCACCTTGTTCTTGCTGCTCATGACGGATAACTCCTCAAAATGTTGATCCACCGGTCGGCTTGGGATGCCGATGAATCGTGATCCCGGCGCCCGAGCGAGCTCGAGAGCGCGGGAGATGATGGGTGACGCGGGCCGGCGTCTCGACGCCTCCGCACCTCCGCCCTGCCTACCGGGCCGTCAGGGCGTGTTCCTCGAGGTACTCCTCAAGCAGCTTGCGCTGCTCCTTGCTCAACGTCCTGCCTTCCAGCAGGTCGGGACGCCGCTGCCAGGTGCGCCCCAGGGACTGCTTCAGCCGCCAGCGCCGGATGGCGCCGTGATTGCCGCTGAGCAGGACATCCGGCACTCGCCGCCCGTCGATCTCTTCCGGGCGCGTATAGTGCGGGCAGTCCAGCAGCCCGTCGTTGAAGGAGTCCTCGACCGCGGAGTCCTGATGACCCAGCACCCCGGGCACCAGCCTTGCCGCGGCGTCGATCAGCACCATGGCCGGCAGCTCGCCGCCGCTCAGCACATAGTCGCCGATCGACCACTCCTCATCGATGTCGGTCTCCACGACCCGCTCATCGATGCCTTCATAGCGTCCGGCCACCACCACCAGCGGCGGTCCCGACGCCAGCTCCTGCGCGCCGTCCTGATCGAGCCGTCGCCCCTGGGGCGAGAGGTAGACCACCTTCGGGCGCTGCCCGGTGGCCTGCTCGGCCCGCTCCCGGGCGGCATGGATCGCGGCGCGCAGGGTGTCGACCTTCATCAGCATCCCGGGGCCGCCGCCATAGGGGCGGTCGTCCACGGTGCGGTGCCGGTCGGTGGCGTAGTCGCGGGGGTTCCAGAACTCCAGCGCGATACGGCCTCGCTCCACCGCCCTGCCGGTAACGCCGTGACGGGTGATCGCCTCGAACATCTCCGGGAACAGCGACACGACCCCGATCCACATATCGGCCGCGGGCGCTTCCGCCGCAGCCTGCTCCAGCGCGTCGGGCTCCATCAGAAGTCCGGATCCCAGTCGACGGTCATCACGCCCCCCTCGAGATCCACCTCGAGGATCACCTCCTCGGGGAGGAAGGGCAGCAGACGCTCCCGGGCGTCGATGGCGTCGGCCTCGAGGCTCCCCTTGACCACCATGACGTCGTTGGCGCCGGTCTCGAAGAGGTGGTCGACGCGACCCAGCACGCTGCCTTCGCGCGTTACCACGCGCAGGCCTTCCAGCTGGTGCCAGTAGAGCTCGTCGGCCTCGAGGGCCGGCAGCTCGACCTTGGGCAGCAGGATCTCCGCCCCGGCCAGCGCTTCGGCCGTCTCGCGGCTGGTGCATCCCTCGAGCTGCGCCACCAGGCCCTTGCCATGACGACGCCCCTGCAGCAGACGCCGACGCTCGAGGCTTTCGCCACGGCGCAGCACCCACTCGGGGTAGTCGAGGATGCCCTCCATGGGGCCGGTGTACGAATACACCTTGAGCCAGCCCTTGACACCGTAGGGGCTGGTCAGCTTGCCCAGCACCACATGATCGTCAGCAGGCTGCACGTTGGCGCGTTCGCTCATTGACGACCTCATGATCGCTGATGGTACGGCAAGTCAGGCTCAGGCCTGCTTGCGGGCTTCCTTGACCAGCTCGGCAACGCGGTCGGAGAGCTGGGCGCCCTGGCTCTGCCAGTGGGCAACGCGCTCGAGGTCGACGCGCAGGCGCTCTTCCTGACCGCGAGCGATCGGGTTGAAGAAGCCCAGGCGCTCGATGAAGCGGCCGTCGCGGGAGTTGCGGGAATCGGAAACGGTCAGGTGGTAGAAGGGACGCTTCTTGGCGCCACCACGAGCCAGACGAATGGTAACCATGGCCTAGTCAGTCCTTCGGTTGAGTTGGATTCGGTCACGACAGGCGCCGCGAAAGCGCGGTCCTGCCAGTGAAGAGGCAGCATTCTACGGAAAACAGCCCCGCTTTGGAACCTTTTTCGGGCCTAGCGCCAGGGCATGCCCCCGGGACCACCCATGCCGCCGGGGCCGCCCGGCCCGCCGCCGCCCATCATGCCGGACATGCCGCGCATCATCTTCTGCATGCCGCCCTTCTTGCCGGCCTTCTTCATCATCTTCTGCATCTGCTTGTGCTGCTTGAGCAGGCGGTTGAGGTCCGGCACCTGCAGGCCGGCACCGGCGGCGATGCGCCGCTTGCGCGAGCCGTTGATGATCTCGGGGCGCCGGCGCTCCTGGGGGGTCATGGAGTTGATCAGCGCCTCGAGCTTGCCCAGCTCCTTCTCCGGGCCGGGGCCTTGGGCCATCTCGGCCATCTGCCCCATGCCGGGCAGCTTGCCGAGCAGGCCGCCCATGCCGCCCATCTTCTTGAGCTGCTGGAGCTGGTCGCGGAAGTCCTCGAGGTCGAAGCCCTCCCCCTTCTTGACCTTCTTGGCCAGCTGCTCCGCCTTCTTCTTGTCGACGGTGCGCTCGGCCTCCTCGATCAGCGAGAGCATGTCGCCCATGCCGAGGATCCGCGAGGCGATGCGGTCAGGGTGGAAGGGCTCCAGGGCGTCGACCTTCTCGCCCACGCCCATGAACTTGATCGGCTTGCCGGTGATATGGCGCACCGACAGCGCCGCGCCGCCGCGGGCGTCACCGTCGGCCTTGGTGAGGATCACCCCGGTCAGCGGCAGCGCCTCGTGGAAGGCCTTGGCGGTATTGGCGGCGTCCTGGCCGGTCATGGCGTCGACGACGAACAGGGTCTCCTGGGGCGAGACGGCCTGATGCAGCGCCTGGATCTCGGCCATCATCGCCTCGTCGATGGCCAGGCGGCCGGCGGTATCCACCAGCACCACGTCGTGAAACTGGATCTTGGCGTGCTTGATCGCCGCCTCGGCGATGGCCACCGGCTGCTGGTCGGAGCGCGACGGAAAGAAGTCGACGCCGACCTCCTTCGCCAGGGTCTCGAGCTGGTCGATGGCCGCCGGACGGTAGACGTCGGCGGAGACCACCAGCACCTTCTTCTTCTCGCGCTCACGCAGGTAGCGCGCCAGCTTGGCCAGGGAGGTGGTCTTGCCCGCCCCCTGCAGGCCCGCCATCAGCACCACCGCCGGCGAACCCTTGAGGGAGAGGCCCTCGTTGGCCTCGCCCATGGTCGCCTCGAGCTCCTGCTGGACGATCTTGACGAACTGCTGGCCCGGCGAGAGGCTCTTGGAGACCTCCTGGCCCACCGCACGCTCGCGCACCCGCTCGATAAAGTCCTTGACCACCGGCAGGGCGACGTCCGCCTCGAGCAGCGCCCGGCGCACCTCGCGCAGGGTGTCCTTGATGTTGTCCTCGGTCAGGCGCGCCTGACCCTTGATGGACTTGAGCGTCTGCGACAGACGCTCGCTGAGATTCTGAAACATTGGCCTCTCCAGTGACGACGGCCCGAAAGTGGAAACGATTATACGCGCTGTGGCCGGCAGTCTCCATGCGACCCGCCCCGGCGGCACGCTGCCGCACCCGAGGCGCACCGCTGTGCGCGGCCGGGGGGATTGGGTATAGTAGGTCCGTCATTTCCAACCGGCGCACGGAACGCAATCGATGCAGGCGCTCGCTCTGGCCACTCTGGCCTTCGTTCTCTATCTGGCCGCCGCTTCCTGGCAGGCCCTGGTGCTGCTGCGCCGGGCCTCTCCGCAGCCGCTGCTGGTCCGCGGCATGGCCACCCTCGGCCTGCTCTGCCAGCTTCCCCTGGCCATCGGCCTGTTCGGCCACGGCGAACCGGTCCTGCCGGGGCTTTCCACCAGCATCATCCTGATCAGCGCCGCCGCGGTGGCGGTCCTGCTGCTGGTCAGCCTGTTCAAACCGATCCTCAACGCCGCCGTAGGCATCCTGCCGCTGGCCGGCCTGGCCCTGGTGCTGGCCGCCGGACTGCCGAGCCCGGAGCGGGTCGACGGCCTGACGCCCGGCATCGCCGTGCACGCCCTGAGCTCGCTGCTGGCCTTCGCCGTGCTGGCCATCGCTGCGATGCAGGCGGTGCTGCTGGGCCTGCAGAACCGCGCCCTTCGCCAGCACCATATCCGCGGCCTGGTCCAGGCGCTGCCGCCCTTGACCACCATGGAGCGCGTGCTCTTCGAACTGATCTGGGCCGGCGTAGGGCTCCTCACCCTGTCGATCCTCAGCGGCTTCCTGTTCCTCGACAGCATGTTCGCCCAGCATCTGGCCCACAAGACCATCCTCTCCCTGGCGGCCTGGGTGATCTTCTCGGTCCTGCTGTTCAGCCACCACCGGCTGGGCTGGCGGGGGATGCGCGCCGTACGCTGGACCCTGGGCGGCTGCGCCGTGCTGCTGATCGCCTACTTCGGCAGCAAGTTCGTGCTGGAGGTCCTGCTGGCCCGCGGCTGAGGCCGCCATCCCCGGCGCCTTGACAGCGCGCGCGCCTCTCCCGTCAAATCGGGCCTGACACGCAACGAGGACCCTTCGACTTGAGCGACGACTTCCCGCTGGGATTGCTGTTCAGCCTGCTCTTCCTGCTCATCTGCCTTTCCGCCTTCTTCTCCAGTTCCGAGACCGGCATGATGTCGATCAACCGCTACCGGTTGAGCCATCAGGCCAACAGCGGAGAGCGCCGCGCCCAGCGCGTCGTACGCCTGCTTGCCCGCCCGGACCGCCTGATCGGCGTGATCCTGATCGGCAACAACTTCATCAACAACCTGGCCGCCTCCATCGCCACCATCATCGCCATTCACTACTTCGGCGAGGTGACCGGCCCCGCAGTGGCCACGGCGCTGCTGACCATCACCATCCTGATCTTCGCCGAGGTCACGCCCAAGACCTATGCCGCGGTAACGCCCGAGCGCATCGCCTACCCCGCCTCCCGGGTGCTGGAGCCGCTGCTCAAGCTGCTCTACCCGCTGGTGTGGCTGGTCAACGTCATCTCCAACGGCTTGCTCAGGCTGCTCGGCGTGAAGAGCATCGACGGCAGCGGCGACCACCTGACCCGGGACGAGCTGCGCACCGTGGTGCACGAGGCGGGCACCCTGATTCCCCAGCGCCACCAGGCGATGCTGCTGTCGATCCTCGACCTGGAGAACGTCACCGTGAACGACATCATGGTGCCCCGCCACGAGGTGGTGGGCATCGACCTGGATGACAGCCTGGAAGAGATCCTGACCCAGATCCGCACCAGCCAGCACACCCGGCTTCCGGTCTACAAGGGCGACATCAACAACATCATCGGCATGCTGCACCTGCGCAATGCGGCGCGTTTCCTCTCCCGCAGCGAGGTGACCAAGGCCGCCATCGTCCAGGAGGCGAGGGAGCCCTACTTCATCCCCGAGTCGACCCCGCTGCATACCCAGCTGCTCAACTTCCAGAAGCAGAAGCGGCGCATCGGCATCGTGGTGGACGAGTACGGCGACGTGGAGGGGCTGGTGACCCTGGAGGACATCCTCGAGGAGATCGTCGGCGAGTTCACCACCGACGTGGCGGGCATGGAGCAGGAGATCCACCGCCAGGAGGACGGCAGCCACCTCATCGACGGGACCGCCAATATTCGCGACATCAACAAGACACTGGGCTGGCAGCTGCCCACCGACGGCCCCAAGACCCTCAACGGGCTGATCCTGGAGCACCTGGAGGCCTTCCCCGACGGCCCCGCCTGCCTGCAGGTAGGCAGCGTGCGCATGGAGATCCTCGAGGTGCGTGACAACCTGATCACCGCCGCGCGCTGCTGGCAGGTGTCGCGGCGGCGCTGACGCTCAGCGCCGCGGCAGCGCCGCGGCCACCGCCGGCTCGGCAAAGCGGTCGGCGTCGGCCTTGAGCTCCCTGACGCGAGACTCCAGCACCTGGCGACGAGCCTGCTGCGGGGCAAGCGGCTCACCGAAGTAGAGCGCCACCCGCGCCCGGAAGCGCCGCGGCGGACGGCTGAGCGCCGGCCCGTGACTGTGCGAGGTCCAGGAGCCCCAGAGCCCCGAGAGCCCGGCCGGGATCACCGGCACCGGGTCCCGGGCCAGGATCGACTCGATGCCCCGGCGGAAGGCATGGATATCGCCATCCGGCGTCAGGCGCCCCTCGGGGAAGAGCATCACCACCTCCCCCTCGCGCAGGGCACGGCTTACCTCGTTCAGGGCTCGGCGCACGCTGGCCGGATCACGGCGCTCCGACTCCACCGGAATGGCACCCACCAGCCGAAACAGCCAGTTGAGCCAGGGCGAATCGTAGATGGGCTTGTCCATCAGGAAGCGCAGCGGGCGGCGGCTGGCGCCGCCGATCACCAGGGCATCCATGAAGCTGACATGATTGCAGACCACCAGGGCGGCCCCGCGGGAGGGAAGGTGTTCGGTACCGCTCAGCCGCAGCCGATAGAGCAGGCGCACCAGCAGGTGCACCAGGCAGCGCACCACCGGACGCGGACGGCGAGCCACCGACCCGATCAGCGCCAGCCCCAGGCCGGCCAGCGCCCCCCACAGCAGCGCGCTCACGTGGCGTCAGGCCTCGCTTCGAGCCCGGCCAGGATGGTGCAGAGCAGCTGGTCGAGGAGCTCGCCCACCTCCAGCTGCTGGCCCTGCCAGTAGCCCAAGCGCTCGTTGAGCCCCAGCAGCACCAGGCCATGGACGCTGCCCCAGAGGGTGCGCCCCAGGCGGCGCGCCTCGAGATCCCCCAGCGCCGGCAGGTACTCCTTGAGCGTCGCCTCCACCCGCAGGAAGAGCCCTTCGATCATATCCGTCTGGCGCTGGTCCAGCTCACCCTCCTGGGCCAGGGGGTAGTCGAACAGCAGCTGCCAGCGGTAGGCGTCGCGCTGGGCAAACTGCCAGTAGGCCCGGGCCAGGGCGCGCAGCCGCTCCTTCGGCGTGGCCTGGCTGGTCAACGGCTCGATCACCTCGCGCAGCCGGGCGAGGGTCTCGATATTGACGTGCTGGAGCAGGTTGTTGAAGCTGCCGTAGAGCTTGAGCAGGGTGCTGGGCGCACAGCCCACCTCCCGGGCCAGGGCGCGCAGGGAGAGCGTATGCACCGGGTTGCCCTGCAGCCAGGCATCGCAGGCGGCCATCACCTGGGCATGGAGCGCCTCGGGGGCATGCTGTCTGGGACGGGCCATGGATTCCTCACGAGCCTCGAGCGGGCGGTTGCAAAGGCAGGGTCGGCGCAGAGTGGCGCCAATCTGATGCACTAGGATAGCGCAGATCGAACACTGTTTTCGATACCCCTTTCCTCGCCCGCTCCCCTTGGGTACCCTGAGCGACCCACTGCCTGCGCCTGCGGAGCCCCCATGGCCGGACGACTCCATATCGCCCCCATCGACCTGCCGCACCTGCTGCCGGAGCTGGCCATCGACGCCCCCCTGCTGACCAGCCCCAACCTGGCACCGCGGCAGATGCTCTCGGCGATCCGTCTGGAGGCGGGCAGGCCACGGCTGGGCCGGCTGTTCTGGGGGCTGACGCCGCCCTGGCTGGAGGTGCTCGACCACGCCCCCCACTGCGCACGGGCCGAATCCCTGGAGGAGCGCCCGATGTTCCGGGAGGCCTTCCAGGCGCGGCGCTGCCTGGTTCCGGCCAGCGGCATCTACGCCTGGAAGCCTCAGCCGCGCTTCAAGCAGCCCTTCCTGATCACCCGGGCCGACCGCGGCCCCTTGCTGCTGGCCGGCCTCTGGTGCCGCTTCCATACGACCCTGGCGGAGCACACCGACTCCCTGGCGCTGATCACGGTGCCCGCCAACCCGCTGCTGGCCCCGCTCACCGACCGCCTGCCGGCGGTGATCGACCCCGCCCGGGCGCAGCGCTGGCTCGACCCCCAGACGCCCCTGGCGGAGGTCCGCGCCCTGCTGAAGCCGGCGCCTCTGGAACTGTTGGGCGCTTTCCCGGTATCAAGACGAGTGAACAACCCCGCGCATCAGGAGGCCGCCTGCGCCCATCCGGTCGGCCCCATGCTGCGTCAGCCGGTCTGACGCCGATGCGCCTGACCTGGGCCCAGCCCCATCAGGAGAAAGGATGTCCCGCACCCCGATCACACACCGCTGCGGCCTGGTCGCGGCCGCCGGCCTGCTGATGGCCGGCCCCGCCCTGGCCGAGGCACGCCCCGACCCCGTCGCCGAGGTGACCACGCCGCTGGTCAGCCCCCACGACACTCGAGACTATCGGGTGCTGGGCCTGGAGAACGGCCTCACCGTCCTGCTGGTCAGCGACCCCGAGGCCGACAAGGCGGCCGCCTCCATGAACGTCTCGGTGGGCAGCGCCCAGGACCCGGAGGACCTCGCCGGACTGGCCCACTTCCTGGAGCATATGCTGTTCCTTGGCACCGAGCCCTTCCCGGAGGCCGACGCCTACCAGGGCTACATCTCGCGCCACGGGGGCAGCCACAACGCCTTCACCGCCCCCCAGGACACCAACTACTTCTTCGATATCGACCCGGCCGCCTTGGAAGGGGCCCTGGACCGCTTCAGCCAGTTCTTCATCTCGCCGCTGTTCAACGCCGACCAGCTGGAGAGCGAGCGCAATATCGTCCACTCCGAGTACATGGCGCGTATCCGCGACGACGCCCGCCGCGAGAACGACGTGCTCAACCTGCTGCTCAACCCCGAGAACCCCACCACCGGCTTTTCGGTGGGCAGCCGCGAGACCCTGGCCGACCGCCCGGAGGGCGAACCCAGCCTGCGCGAGCGGGTGATCGATTTCTATGAGCGCCACTACGACGCCAACGTCATGCACCTGGCGCTGATCGGCCCGCAGGACCTGGACGAACTGGAGGCGCTGGTGGCCGAGCGCTTCGCCGCCATCCCCGACCGCGGACTGACAATACCGGAGATCTCCGCGCCCCTGGCGCGGTCCGAGACGCTGCCCCGGCGGGTCGCCCTGCAGTCCGTGCGCGACAGCCGCCAGCTGCGTTTCCTCTTCCCGATCCCCGACCCCATCGCCGAGTATCGCCACAAGCCCGCGGACCTGATCGCCCACCTGCTGGGCCACGAGGGGGACGGCAGCCTGCTGGCGCTGCTGCGCGAGGCGGGCTGGGCCGACGGCCTCTCCGCCGGCGTCTCCCGGGGCGACGGCCAGCACGCCCTGTTCAGCGTGAACGTCAGCCTGACGCCGGATGGCGCCGAGGCCCGCGATGCCATCGAGGCGACCCTCTTCGCCGCCATCGAGCTGATCCGCGACGCAGGGCTGGAGGCGTGGCGCTACGACGAGAAGGCGAGCCTCGCCGAGCAGGAGTTCCGCTTCCAGCAGCACGGCTCCCCGCTGCAGGGCGCCATGCGGCTCGCCATGAACCTCTCGCGCTTCCCGGTGGAGGACGTCCAGTACGCCGCCTACCGCATGGAGGGCTTCGACCGCGAGCGCAGCCAGGCCTACCTCGACGCCCTCGTCCCCGACAACCTGATCCGTCTCTACAGCGCACCGGACGTGGAGGGCGAAGAGAGCTCCCCCTGGTTCCACGCCCCCTGGGCTGAAGACAAGACTGGAAAGCGGGAAGATCACCACGGCGGCGAGGCCCCCGCGCTCGCCGGCCTGGCCCTGCCGCCGGCCAACCCCTATATCGCCGAGGACCTCGAGCTGCTCGACGCCCAGGGCGAGCGACCGCGGCGGCTGGTGGAGGAGTCCGCCTTCGACCTCTGGCACATGGCAGACGCCAGCTTCAGCACTCCCAAGGTGGAGTGGCGCTTCAGCCTGCAGAACCCGGGCGCGGCCAGCTCCGCCCGGGACGCCGCCCTGGCCCGCCTGCTCGCCGGCTGGCTGGATGACAGCCTCAACGAGGCCTTCTACCCCGCGCGCCTGGCCGGCCAGCACTTCGAGGCCTACGCCCACGCCCGGGGCATCACGCTCTCCTTTTCCGGCTGGCGGGACCGCCAGGAGCGCATGGTGGAGCGGGTGCTGGAGCAGCTGCAGAGCGGCGAGATCGAGCCCGCCAGCTTCGAGCGGGTGCGCTATCGCCTGCAGCGAGAGTGGCGCAACGCCCCCCAGGCCGCCCTGCACCGCCAGGCCGGCCGCACCCTTGCCGAGGCCCTGGTGCGTCCCCAGTGGCCCAGCGCCGCCCTGCTGGACGCCAGTCGCGAGCTGACCCTGGAGGACCTGCGCGACTTCCGCGACACCCTGCTGGCCGAGCTGCGCCTGGAGGCCATGGCGGTGGGCAACCTCGCGGCCGAGCAGGCCGAGACGCTGGGCAGGCAGGTGGCCGACCGCCTGGCGCCGAGCCTTGCGGCAGCGGCCATTCCCGACCTCACCCCGCTGCGCGCCGACGCCGACCTGCCGAGCCTGACCCCCCACACCAGCCGCGAGGAGTCGGTGGTGCTGCGCTACCTGCAGGGGCCCGACCGGACGCTGGAGAGCCAGGCACGGCTGGCGGTGCTCGGCCAGCTGATCGACACCCCCTTCTATCAGCGCCTGCGCACCGAGGAGCAGCTCGGCTACGTGGTCCACGCCGGCTATTCGCCGATGCTCGACGCGCCGGGGCTGGCCCTGCTGGTGCAGTCACCGGACACCGAAAGCGACGCCATCGAGGCGCGCATCGACGCCTTCCTCGACGACTTCGAGGCCACCCTGGCCGGCCTGGAGGACGAGGCCCTGGCGCCCTATCGCCAGGCGGTCCACGACCGCCTGACCCGGCGCGACACCAGCCTGTCCGGCCGCGCCGGCCGCCTCTGGCAGGCGATGTCCTTCGGTGACGTGGAGTTCGACCGTCGCGAGCGGCTCGCCGAACGGGCCCTGGCGGTCGGCGCCGACGAGCTGCGTGCGCTGTGGCCCGAGCTGCGTCGGGCGGCGGTGGCCAGGGTCGCCTTCGACCCGGGCGCCGAGCCGGACGACGTCCTGGCCCTCGCCCAGCACCTGGAGCCGATGCCGGAAGCCGAGGAGTAGCCCTCGAGGCAGTGCCACAGCCCTCGAGACAGCGCCACAGCGAAAGCGCCCGGCCCGGCCTATGGCCGGGCGCTTTCATCTCGGGGGCGGCGGACGGGGATCAATCGAAGGCCTGGGCGGGCATGATCGCTTCCACATGCATCACCAGCTCCTCGAGGATCTGGCGCTCACGATCGCCGAGCGCCACCTGGTTGAGCCGCTCGATCTCCCGGGCGAACCCCTTGAGGGTCAGGCCGGCCACGGCACCGTCGTTCATGCGCGCCCAGCGGTAGGCCTCCCACTGGGCGCGCTCCTCGCCCTCCAGGGTCTCCGGATAGCTGCGCGCCCGATAGCGGTAGAGCATCTCCTCCAGACGCGGATCCTGAAAGGCGAAGCGCGCTCCCACCAGATCCCAGGGGTCGCTGTCGCGCACCCGCTGCATCTGCTGGCGGTCCGCCGGCGAGAAGAAGCCGCCGGCATAGAGCATCAGGTCCGGGTCCTCGGGCCCGGCCGGCGGCGGGGCGGCAAACACCTCCGCCACCCGGGCCGCCACCTCCGGATGCTCCCGCAGCCGCTTCCAGTGCTCGCGGCAGGCGGCCATATCGAGCCCCAGCCGCGCCACGATCTCGCCATGCTCGCCCCGGTGGGGCCCCTCCACGTCCTTGAGCGCCGAGGCCGGGAAGAGGGCCGGGCACTTGTTGACATGCACGACCTTGAGGGGGATGCGGGCCTCCCCCTCGGCCAGGTCGTCGTTGCTGACGAAGACCCGCTGGCGGATCTGCTCGGCGGAGAGGTCGAACAGCGGTGTCGGATCCACGGAGAGGTCGTAGACGATCACCCCGTTGGGGTTGGTGGGGTGCTCGGCCAGGGGCACCACCAGGGCGGCGCAGCCGCGGCTGGCCGGATAGCGCCGCGAGATATGCAGCAGCGGCTTGCGCCCCGCCACGTCGATCAGCTTGCCGACCGCGCGCTTGCCGCGCAGGCCCAGCAGGTAGTCGAAGAGCCTCGGGTTGGCCTCGCGCAGGCGCCTGGCCAGGGCGATGGTGGCGCGCACGTCGGCCAGGGCGTCATGGGCGCCCTGGTGGGCGATCCCGTTGGCCGCGGTCAGGTCTTCGAGGCGAAAGCTGGGGGCGCCGTCATCGCGGGTCGGCCACTCGATGCCGGCGGGGCGCAGGGCGTGGAAGGCGCGCACCACGTCGATCAGGTCCCAGCGGGAGTTGCCGTTCTGCCACTCCCGGGCGTAGGGGTCGATGAGGTTGCGATAGAAGAGGTGACGCGTTACCTCGTCATCGAAGCGCAGGCTGTTGTAGCCCACCGCGCAGGTGCCGGGCGCGCGCATCAGCGCCTCGATCTGGCCGGCGAACTCCGCCTCGGGCAGGCCGCGACGGCGGGCCTGCTGGGGCGTGATGCCGGTGATCAGACAGGCCTGGGGATGGGGCAGAAAGTCATCGGCGGGCTTGCAGAACCACTCCACCGGCTCGCCCACCTCGTTGAAGTCGGCGTCGGTGCGAATCGCGGCGAACTGGGCCGGGCGGTCCCGGCGCGGGTCGGCACCGAAGGTTTCGTAGTCGTGCCACAGGAAGGTCTGCGGGGCGTCAGGCGGCGCCATGGGCAAGGTCTCTCTGGCGAATCAGCATGGAGGCCACAGCCTAGCACAGCCCCACGCTTCCCTCAGCCAGCCGGTCTCAGCCGGGGGATCCCTTGGGCAGGGTCACGTTGAGCTCCAGCACCGAGCAGTTGTCCTCGCTGTCCAGGCTGATGTTGATGGCATCATCATCCACCTGGACGTAGCGGCGGATCACCTCCAGCAGCTCCTTCTCGAGCAGGGGCATGTAGTCGGGCTGCCCCCGCTGGCTGCGCTGGTGAGCCACGATGATCTGCAGCCGCTCCTTGGCGACCGACGCAGACTTCTTGCGCTCTCGCTTCAGGAATTCAAGCAGTTTCACCGACGACCTCCTCCGAACATGCGGCTCAGCAGGCCCTTCTTCTGATACTCGTGGAAGCGCAGGGGCACCTCCTCACCCAGCAGGCGCGCTACCGTATCGTTATAGGCCTGGCCGGCATCGCTGTTCGCGTCATGTGTGACCGGAATCCCCTGGTTGGAAGCCCGCAGCACCGCCTCGGACTCCGGGATCAGACCGATCAGGTCGATGGCCAGGATCTCGCGAATATCCTCGAGGTTGAGCATATCGCCGCTGTCGACCCGCGAGGCGTTGTAGCGAGTGATCAGCAGGTGCTCCTTGATCGGCTCCTCGCCGCGCTCGGCGCGCCGGGTCTTGGAGGCGAGCAGGCCGAGGATGCGGTCGGAGTCGCGCACCGAGGAGACCTCGGGGTTGGTGACCACGATCGCCTCGTCGGCGAAGTACATGGCCAGCTGGGCGCCGCGCTCGATCCCCGCCGGGGAGTCGCAGAGGATGAAGTCGAAATCCTTGGCCAGGGTCTCGAGCACCTTCTCCACGCCCTCCAGGGTCAGGGCATCCTTGTCGCGGGTCTGGGAAGCCGGAAGGATATGCAGGTTGTCGACCCGCTTGTCGCGAATCAGCGCCTGGCTGAGCCCCGCCTCGCCCTGGATCACGTTGACCAGGTCATAGACCACGCGGCGCTCGCAGCCCATGATCAGGTCGAGGTTGCGCAGCCCCACGTCGAAGTCGATGACCGCGGTCTTGTTGCCGCGCAGCGCCAGCCCGGTGGCGATGGCTGCCGCGCTGGTTGTCTTGCCGACGCCTCCCTTCCCGGAGGTCACAACGATGATCTTGGCCAAGAGTCGCTTCCTGTCTGTCGTTAAATGGTATTGGGGTAGCGCCCGGTCCGCCGAGGGACTCAGGAGAGCGCGGTGATGCCGAGCTGGTCCCCGTCGAGGCGTACCTGCACCGCACAGCCCAGCAGGCGGGAGTCGACATCCTCGAGTCGCTTGTAGTTACCGGCCACCGAGAGCAGCTCGGCGTGGAGCTCGCGGCAAAAGATGCTCGCCAGGGGATCGCCGTGAATACCGGCCAGGGCGCGACCGCGCAGGGCACCGTAGACGTGCACGCTGCCCGCGGCCAGCACCTCGGCGCCGGCATTGACGGCACCCACCACTACCAGATCGCCCTCGGGAGCGGTCACCTGCTGGCCGGAACGCACCGTGCCACGGAAGATCCTGCCACTGCTGCCGCCCCCGGGGGGCGAGGCCAACAGCGGGCCCTCCTCCTCGATCGTGGCGTCGGCCTCCACCGGGGCCACGCTCTCCAGGGAGCGGGGGCGACCCGCATCGAGAGGCGGGAACCAGCCCAGCCCCAGCGCCCAGGCGGACTGCTTGACCGGGTCGGCCCCGCCGCGCACCGCGACGGGCAGCAGCTTGTGGGCGCGACATACCGCGCAGATCCGCTCCAGGGCCAGGTGGGGCTCATCGAGCCTCTCGACGCTGAGTACCACCGGCGTGTGCTGGAAGAAGGCCGGCGACTGGCTGAGCTTGCCGGCGAGCTGGTCGCGAATCTGCTCCGGGTCGGCGCTGGTCAGTTCCATGACCATCATCGGCAGCATGCCGCCCTTGAAGGTAAAGGCCAGACTATCCCTGTCCACGTTGAGGCTCATTGCCGAACTCCACTCGGTGTTGGTCGGGGTAGAAATCAAAGCTAAGCGAGTCCCACTCCCCCTGCAACTGATGATACGCCCAGCGGCACGCCCCTGTCAGTGTCTCCAGTTGGCCACAGTCCGGACTTTTCCCCAGCGGCAGCGCATGCTTAGATACCGGTTGAGCCTCGGCACGACCTTCGTCCAAGGCCCTTGCCAGGCTAGACTGCACGACAACAACAGGCCGGCGCGTCCCGGTGCGTGATGCGCCCTTTATCAGGATCGCCCATGTCCGGACTCTTTCGTCGCCTCTTCGCTCCCCGCTGGCAGCACCCCGACCTTCGAGTACGCTGCCAGGCCGCTGCGCGCCTCGACGCCAGCCGTGACGACCACCGCCAGGCCCTGGAGCGGCTCGTCCATGACGAGGCCCCCGAGGTGCGCGCCGCCGCCCTGAGCCATCTGGATAGCCCCGAAACCCTGCTGGGGCTCTACCAGGACGGCGGCGCCTCCCGTGAGCTCACCCAGCGCCTGGTGGCCCTGCTGGCCGGACGGGAGGGAAGCACGGAGCTGGACCAGCGAATCGCCCTGGTCGAGCGCATCGAGGCCCCCGCCCTGCTGGCCGAGCTCTGCCTGAACGGCGACAACCAGCAGCTGCGCCTGGCCGCCCTGGCCAGGCTCCAGGACGAGCAGGCGCTGATCCGCCAGGCCTGCGACAACGGCATCGCCGCGGTGCGCCATGCCGCCGCCGCCAGGGTAGAGAGCGAGGAGGGGCTGGCCCGGCTGGCCCAGGAGGCACGCCGCGACCGCCAGGTGATGCGCCAGGCCCGGGAGCGGCTGAACCGGCTGCGCGCCGATGCCGCGGAGCTGGCCGCCGCCCGAGAGCAGCGCGAGGCGCTGCTGAGCGACCTGGAACGGCATGCTGCCGCCCCCTGGGAGCCCCTCTATGCCGGCCGCTTTCGCCACCTGATGCGGGAGTGGGCCTCCCTCAAGGACCAGCCCGACGCCACCCAGGAGCGGCGCTACCAGGACGCCTGCCTGCGCTGTCGCAAGGTGGTCGGCGACCATGAGGCCCAGCAGCGTGCCAGCGAGGCCGCCGAGGCACGCCGCGAGAGCGCCGACCAGGCCCGCGAGGCCCTGGTCGAGGCCCTCGAGGAGGGTCTCGACGCCCTGGCCCGCAGCGACGTGGTCACCGCCCAGGATATCGCCAGCCTGCGCGCCCAGAAGCAGCTGCTGGCGCACCGCTGGCAGGCCTTCTCCGACCACCACCTGGCCGATGAGCAGCTGCGCCATCGCTACGATGCGGCTCGCCAACGCTTCGACCGGGTCAGCCAGAGCTGGGTACGTTTCGATGAGCGCAGCACGGAGCTTCAGCGCGCCCTGACCGACGGCGACGACGAACGCCTCACCGCCCTGGTGGAGGCCCTGGAGTGGCCCGAGGACCTCCCCCCGGCGCCGCTGCTGCAGCGGGCACGCCGGCAGCTGGCGCGACCCGAGACCCGCCATGAGGACGAGGACGAGCAGGCCGCTCGCCTGGGCAAGGAACTGGACGAACTGGAGCAGCTGCTGGAGCGAGGCGCCTTCAAGGGCGCCAGCCGTCTCCATCAGCGCCTGCGCCAGGCCGCCGAGTCGCTCGCCCCCGCCAGCCGCCGCCCCCATGAAGCGCGCCTCAGGCAGCTCGGCGCCAGGCTAGCCGAGCTGCGCGACTGGCGCAGCTTTGTCGCCGGCCCCAAACGCGACCAGCTGCTTCAGGCCATCGAGGCCCTCGCCGACGACCAGAGCGTGGCCGATGCGCCGCTGGACCGCCGCCACCGCCAGCTGATCAAGGAGTGGAAGGCTCTGGGCGACGCCGCCGCCAACCGCGAGCTGGCGACCCGCTTCCGCGCCGCCTCCGACCGTATTCACGAACGCCTGGCCCCCTGGCGCACCCTGCTCGACGAGGAGCGCCAGGCCAACCTGGCCACCCGAGAGGCCCTCTGCGAGCAGCTCGAGACCCTGCTTGCCCAGCCGGCGGAAAGCGCCGACCCCGATGCCCTGCGCGAGATCCGCGACCGCGCCCGGGACCAGTGGCGACGCGCCGCACCGGTACCCCGTGACCAGGCCGAGGCCATCGGCCGCCGCTTCGGGCGCATCCGCCACACCCTCCAGGCGCTGATCGACAGCCGCGCCCGGGAGATCGCCGAAGCCAAACGCGAGCTTATCGAGCAGGCCCGCGGCCTGCTCGCCCAGGAGGGACCACCGGCTCGCCGCGCCGAGCAGGTCAAGGCACTGCAGCGCCAATGGCGCGAGCTGGGCCGAGCACCCAGGGGGGAGGAGCAGGCGCTGTGGCGAGAGTTTCGCCACCTGTGCGACCAGGTCTTCGCCTCCCGCGAGGCCGAGCGCGACGAACGGGCCCGCCGGGCCGGCGAACGCCTCGATGCCATGCAGGCCCTGATCGACCGCCTGGACGCCTGGCAGCCGGCCGGCAGCAGTGACGAAGGGACCCTGGATGCCGCCATCGCCGAGGCGGCAGCCCTGGAGCCACTCCCCGGCGGCCGTCGCACCGAGGGCATGCGACGCCGCTGGTCGGGCATCATTCGTGCGCGCCGCGAACGCCTGGAGCGCCTCGCCGTGATCGAGGAGGTCCAGGCCTGGCGCGACACCCAGCCGCTGCTGCTCGCCCACCTCAAGGCCGATGCCGAGCGGCTGGGTGGAGCCCCCCCGGGCGAGGTGCCACTGCCGGAAGGCCTCGCCCTGGCCGACGACATGCGTAGCGCCCACCTGAGGCGCAATGCGGCCCGCCAGGATCCACCGGGCGTCGAGGAGGTGGAAGAACGCCTGGCCCGAGTACGCGTGCATCTCTCGCTGCTGGCGGTGGGCAGCGTCAGCCATCGGGACGAGCCGCTTCGCCTGGCGATCCAGGTAGAGCGCCTCAACGAGAACCTCGGCCGCGATCTCTCCCGGGCCGAGGAGGTGCATGGCGTACTGCGTGACCTGCTGGCCACGGGGCCGGTGCCCCCCGAACTATGGAGCCGTGAGGTGGGCGAGCTCGACCGCATGCTGGAGCGCCTGACCCGCCTGCCCCCACCCTGAGGCCAGAGCCCTGATGCCGAAGCCCTGAGGCCAGAACGACAGAAGCGCGAGGGGTCACCTCGCGCTTCCGGGATGGCGGCTGCTACCTGGCCGATCGGTGGCCAGGAATGCAGAGAGCCGGGACGATCAGCCCATGAACTGGCCGCCGTTGATGTCGATGTTGGCACCGGTGATGAAGCCGGACTCCTCGTGGGCCAGGTAGGCCACCAGGCGACCGATCTCCTCCGGCTTGCCGTAGCGCTTGACCGGGATGGTCTCGCGAATGGACTCGCGCACCTTCTCGGGAATCTTCATGATCATGTCGGTGGCAATGTAGCCCGGTGACACCGTGTTCACGGTGATGCCCTTGGTGGCGGTCTCCTGGGCCAGCGCCATGGTCAGGCCGTGCATGCCTGCCTTGGCGGCCGAGTAGTTCACCTGGCCGAACTGGCCCTTGCGGCCGTTGATAGAGGAGATGTTGATGATCCGGCCGTACTGCTTCTCCAGCATGGAATCGAGCACGCTGCGGCAGGTGTTGAAGACGCTGTTGAGGTTGGTGTCGATGACCTCGTGCCACTGCTCGGGCGTCATCTTCTTCATGGTGCCGTCGCGGGTGATGCCCGCACAGTTGACCAGCACGCCGATCGGGCCGTGCTTCGCCTCGATCTCCTTGACCCCGTTCACGCAGGCTTCGAAATCCACCAGGTCGACGCCGGCGATATCGATGTTGCTGTAGCCATCCGCCTTCTGGGCTTCGAGCCAGCTCTTGGCTTTCTCCGGGTTATGGTAGCCGGCGACCACCTGATAGCCCTCATCGGCCAGTGAGCGGCAGATTGCACTGCCGATCCCGCCGGTTCCCCCGGTCACCCAAGCAACGATTGCGTTGTTGGCCATTGTAACCTCCCTGATTGTCATGACGCTGTGCCCGGCCGGCTGGGCCGGGTCACCAATTGTTCTGTGGAACGTTGCCAGTTTGATGACAACCCGACCCAGTATGGACCAGGAACCGCTGCCGGGACGAGCGTTTGAACACGCTTCTTGACTAAAGGGGTAATCCCTGTAGAATGTGCCTCACGTTGATGCGGGGTGGAGCAGTCTGGTAGCTCGTCGGGCTCATAACCCGAAGGTCATCGGTTCAAATCCGGTCCCCGCTACCAAACATCGCAAGAAGCCGGTTCCTCAGGGAGCCGGCTTTTTCGTGGGCGATTTCGTGGGCGATCCCCCCTCGCCGACTCCCTCCCGTTTTCCACACGTCCCCTTGAATCCCGCCCTCGTCACCCGCATCTCGTGGACACATCCACTCGATCCCGGGAACCCCGACCATGCCCATCGTCGATCCGCGCACCGGCGAGCCTCTCGCCGCCGACATCCCCACCAGCGAAGCCGCCCAAGCCGCCGACGCCTCGATGCCCGAGGTGATCTTCGACGTCGACGCCGGCAATATCCAGCAGGTGCTGGAGCTCTCCATGCAGGTGCCGGTGCTGCTCGACTGCTGGGCGCCCTGGTGCGAGCCCTGCAAGAACCTGATGCCGGTGCTGGAGAAGCTGGCCCGTGAATATCGCGGGACCTTCCTGCTGGCCAAGCTCAACATCGACGAGAATCAGGAGATCGCCGCCCAGCTCGGCGTGCGCTCGGTCCCGGACGTCAAGCTGATCAGCCAGGGCGGGCTGGTCGACCACTTCCAGGGCGCCCTGCCCGAGAAGCAGATCCGCGAATGGCTGGGCCGCTACTTCCCGGCTCCCGAAGATGCCCCGGCCAGCCCCGAGGAGCAGGCCGCCGAGGCGCTGGCCGCCGGCGATGCCGCCACGGCCCGGGCCCTCTACGAAGAGCTCGCGCAGCAGAACCCCCAGCACTACCCCTACCAGGTGGAGCTGGCCCGGGCCCTGGTGGCCGAGGGTCGCGCCGCCGACGCCCGCGCCCTGCTCGACAATCTGCCCCCGGAGGAGCGCGACGCCGCGCCGGCCCGTGGGGTGCGCGCCAGCATCGAGTTTGGCGAGGAGGCCCCCGATGCCGAGGCGCTGGCCGCCCTGGGCGATCGCGACGACAGCGAGGCGCAGTACCTGCGCGCCCTGCGAAACGTCGCCGACGGCCACTACGAGGCGGGCCTCGACGCCCTGCTCGCGCTGATGAAGAGCGACCGCGCCTGGGGCGATGACGCCGCCCGCAGGACCCTGCTGCGGGTCTTCGACGCCCTGGGCGCCGACCACCCGCTGACGGTCACCTACCGCCGCAAGCTGTTCGCCATGCTTTACTGAAACGCGCTACGCGCTGGTGAGCGCTTCGCTTGTGAGGGGTGAGGGGTTACTCCTCACCAGCCGCGCAGCGGCGCTTACAAGCCCGAAGGGCGCTCACCCGCAAAGCACCCCATCCAGCCGCGCCAGCGCCGCCTCCAGCTGGGTCGCCGTGGTGCCGAAGTTGAGCCGGGCGAACCCCGGCCAGCCGAAGTCGGCGCCGTCGGAGAGCGCCACTCCGGCGCGCTCCAGCAGCGCCCGCTGGGGCGAGTCCTCCCCGGCCAGCGCCGGGGATTCCCGCAGGTCGAGCCAGGCCAGGTAGGTGGACTCGGGCGCGCCCAGGCTCACCCCGGGCCAGCGCGCCACCCGCTCGACGAGCCTCTGACGATGGCCGCGCAGCACCTCGAGCAGCGCCTGCCGCCAGGGTTCCCCCTGGCCATAGGCCGCCTCGGCCGCCACCAGCCCCAGCACGTTGCCATCCGGCACAAGCCCCTTGATCGCGGCAGCAAAGCGCCGCCTCAAAGCCGCGTCGGGAATCACCGCGCAGGCGGTGGTGAGCCCGGCCAGGTTGAAGGTCTTGGAGGGCGCCCAGAGGGTCAGGGTGCGCGCCGCCAGCTCCGGGAAGGCCGCCGCCAGGGGCACATGGCGCGCCCCTTCATCCAGCAGCAGGTCGCAGTGCAGCTCGTCGGAGACCACGTACAGGCCGTGGCGCTCGACCAGCTCGGCCAGGCCAGCCAGCTCCTCGCGACGCCAGACCCGCCCGGTGGGGTTGTGGGGGTGGCACCAGAGCAGCAGCCGGGTGCGCGGTGTGATCGCCGCCTCCAGCGCCTCGAGGTCGAGCCGCCAGGGCTCGCCGGGCGCCTCGGGCTCGGCCATGGCGGCCTGCTGGGGCGTGCGCCCGGTGCGCTCGGCTACCCGCAGGAAGGGCGGATAGATGGGCGTCACCGTCAGCACGCCGTCGCCCGGTTCGGTCAGCGCCAGGCTGGCCAGATGCAGCGCCGGCACCACGCCGGGCAGCCACAGCTGCCAGTCGGGCTCGATGGGCCAGCCGTAGTGGCGCTCGCTCCAGGCGCAGAGGGTCTCGCGCAGAGAGTCCGGTACCAGGCCGTAGCCGAAGACGCCGTGGTCGACCCGGGCGCGCAGCGCCTCGAGCACCGCCGGGGGCGAGATGAAGTCCATATCGGCCACCCACAGCGGCAGCACCTCCTCGCCGTAGCGGTGCCACTTCTGGGACGGCCAGTTGGACGGCCAGTTGGACGGCCCACCGTGCTGCAGGCCAGCGCCGGGGTGCCGCCGCTCCACGGGCGTGGCAAAATCGAAGGCCATGCGCTTACTCCTCGATGATCGGGACCACTGATGACCAAGACGATGCCCCAGGATGACTTCTATGCCAAGGTACGCCGCGGCCTGCACGCCCTGATCGGCCAGTGGCTCGCCCTGGGCCAGGGCGAGCCCGACCGCCTGGCGCTGATCCTGGCCGAGACCGCCCGGGTCGCGAAGCTGGGCCAGCCGGAGGCCACCCCGGACGGCGCCACCCTGGCGGCCTGGAGCGAACCGGACACCGGCGACGAGCCCCCGCTGTGGGCGGCGCGCACCGCCGCCTTTCTGCTGATCCAGATGCCGGCACGGCCCAAGCCCCGAGGCGACGACGAGGCCTGCGCCTGGGCCTACTGCTGGCTGCGCAACCGCGACTTCGCCGACCACCAGAGCGCACACGCCGCTCTGCCGGACCACCTGCGCGAGCCCCTGGCCGCCGCTCTCAAGGCCGCCTGGCACGACCGCCAGGGCCTGCGGCTGATCTGACTCCCGGCCCTACACGACCACACAAGGAAGACAGGATGGACGTTCCCCTGAGCTGGCAGCTGGCCAAGCTTCTGGTCTCGATCGGCATGGTGCTGGGCCTCGGCGCCATCGCCGTGCGCGTCAGTCCCCGCGTCGCCGGCCTGCTGGCCGGCTATCCGCTGGGCACCGCCATCGCGCTCTTCTTCATCGGCCTGGAGCTCTCCACGGGCTTCGCCGCCGAGAGCGCGGTGCACACCCTGGCCGGCTTCACCGCCACCCTGGCCCTGGGCGGCGGCTACCTGCTGGCCGGCCGCCGGCCGGGGCTGCCTGGGGTGCTGGCCGGTACCGCCGCGGGCCTGGCCGCCTTCCTGGCGGTGAGCCTGCTGCTCACCCGGGTGGGGTTCGACCGCCTCACCGGCACCCTCACCACCCTGGCGGCCATCCTGCTCTTCACCTGGCTCTACCGGCGGGTGCCCGACAGCGCCGCGCGCCCCGGCGGGCGCTTCTCCTGGGCGGCACTGGGCGTGCGCGCCCTGCTCGCCGCCGCCATCATCTTCGTGATCACCGGCCTCGCCCACGTCCTGCCGGCGGCCTGGGCAGGCGTCATGGCGGCCTTCCCGGTCACCATGTTCCCCTTCCTGGTGATCCTGCATCTGACCCACGGCCCCGGCCCGGTGGCCACGGTGATCAAGCACTACCCGGCGGGTCTCGGCTCCCTGCTCAGCTACACCCTCTGCGTGTCGCTGGCCTACCCGGTGCTGGGGCTGGGCCTCGGCACCCTGGCCGGCTTCGCCGTGGCCACCCTCTGGCTGCTGGGCTGGACCCGCCTGCAGGCATGGCAGCAGGGCAGGCGCACCGCGCGAACTTGACCAAGCACTTGCTTGGGGCAAAGCTGTCCTGCCCGGATCACAACAACCGAAACGACAACAAGGAGCCCCCGCCATGTTCACCCGCACCGTCGAGCCCGCCTTCTACGACACCGATGCCCTGGGCCATATCAACAACACCCGGCTGCCCGCCTGGTTCGAGCTCGCCCGCAACGACCTCTTCCGGCTCTTCACCCCGGACCTGGACCCTCACAAGTGGCGGCTGATCATGGCCCGCATGGAGGTGGAGTACCGCGCCGAGCTGCAGTACGGCAGCGACATCGAGATCCGCACCTACGTCTCACGGCTCGGCAACAGCTCCTTCACGGTGACCCAGGAAGCCCACCAGGAGGGCCGAATGACCAATATCGGCCGCACCGTGATGGTTCACTTCGACCATCAGAGCAAGAAGGCCGTCCCCATCGAGGGCGAGCTGCGCGAGGCCCTGGAGGCTCATCTCCGGGAGGAGCCGGTCGCCGCATGACACCTGCCATCAAACAGCTGGAGCAGGCCGGGGTCTCCTTTTCCCTGGCCGAGTACGCCCATGACCCGCGCAGCCCCGCCTACGGCGAGGAGGCCGCCAGCGCCCTGGGCCTCCCCCCCAGCGAGGTGTTCAAGACCCTGCTCGCCAAGCTCGATGACGGCCGCCTGGCGGTGGCCATCGTGCCGGTATCGGGCCAGCTTGACCTCAAGGCCCTGGCCCGCGCCGCCGGGGCCCGCCGAGCCGTCATGGCCGAACCCGCCGAGGCCCAGCGCGCCACCGGCTACCTGGTGGGGGGCATCAGCCCCCTGGGCCAGAAGCGTCGGCTGCCGACCTTTCTGGACGAAAGCGCCGGGGCGCTGCCGGCCCTCAACGTCAGCGGCGGTCGCCGCGGCCTGGAGATCCGCCTGGCGCCCGCCGACCTGATGCGCCTCACCGGCGCCCGACTGACGCCGCTGGCCCGGCGCTGAGCCGAATGGCCGGCGCACCTGTCTCACCTCCAGACACCCTCGTTTCCGGCAGCGCCGACCACTCACCCTGAAGGAGCCCGGCATGGCTATCCGCTACACCCTCTGGCTGGATCCCGACAACGTCGCCCGCCACCGCGCCGTGGAGGCGGATCTGATCCGCTACTTCGTCGAGCGCTTCGCCGACTATCCCCACATCCGCTTGTTCGGCGCCGACCCCTACGATTATGATTCCCCGTTCAATCGACTCTATGACGTGCTGATGGCCCGGGGGGCGGAGTACTGCGAGCGGGAGTGGCGCTATGTGGCCACCCCCGAGCAGCTCAATCGCGCCTTCTTCCTGGCCGTCGGCCAGTCCAACAAGTTTCTACGGGACCCAGACGATGGTGATCCGCACCGATCAGACCCCTGACGAGCGCCAGCTGGCGATCATTACCGCCCAGCTGGGCCGCGCGCCCCGCGGCATCGAGGCCGTGGCAGCCACCGACGGCGAGGGCACCCCGCTGGTGCTGCGCATGGCGCCCATCGTCGATGGCAAGCCCTTTCCGACCCTCTACTGGCTCTGCTCCGAGCGGCTCAAGGTCGAGATCTCGCACATCGAGGCCGCCGGCGTGATCAAGCGGCTCGAGGCCCGCCTCCAGGAGGAGCCCGAGTTTCTCGCCGCCTACCACGCAAGCCACCGGGACTACGTGGAGACCCGCTGGCGCCATATGAGCGAAGCACAAAAGGCTGAGATAATCCGGCTGGGCTACGATGGCGTGCTCAGAGAGCGCGGCATCGGCGGTATCGCCAACTGGGATCAGGTGCGCTGCCTGCATACCCAGTACGCCCACCACCTGTGCGGTGACAACGTCATCGGTCGGTGGATGGACGCCGAGTACGACGTGGCCGCCTGCCTGCCCTGATTGCCAGCCCCCCTTCCCCCGACCCTGCCATATCCAATAAGGAGTTACCGATGTACGTCGATACCCATGTGGTTGCCAGTCTCGTCCTGATCGCCAGCATGATCGTGATCACCGGCGTCGGCCTCAAGCTGCTGCGCCAGGCCATCAAGCGCGACGCCGAAGGCGCACGCTGAGCCGCCGCGGCAAACCGCCACGAAGGGCGCCATCATGGCGCCCTTCGGCGTTATGGGGCGCTCCGCAGGGCTTGCGGCCACCCCCTCGCGAGGCGAGGATAGGGCACCCGCCAAGGAGAAGAGCATGCCGAGATTCTGTGTCTATCTGGGGGCGAGGGAAGGCAACGACCCGCGCTTCATCGAAACGGCCCGTTGCCTGGGCCGCGAGCTGGCCGGCCGCGGCCATACCCTGGTCTACGGTGGCGCCCGTATCGGCCTGATGGGGGCCATGGCGGATGCCGCCATGGCCGCAGGGGGCGAGGTGATCGGCGTGATGCCGGACCACCTGGTGGCGCGGGAGCAGGCCCACCACGGGCTGACCGAGCTGATTCGGGTGCGTAACATGCACGAGCGCAAGTCCAGCCTGGCCGCCCACGCCGACGCCTTTATCGTGCTGCCGGGCGGCATCGGCACCCTGGAGGAGTTCTTCGAGGCCTGGACCTGGCACTACCTGGGGCTGCACGACAAGCCCATCGGCGTGCTCGACTGTGACGGCTTCTACCGCCCGCTGCTGGAGTTCCTCGACAGCACTGTGGAACACGGCTTCCTCAACGCCCATACCCGCGACGAGCTGCTGGATGCCGCCGAGCCGGCGGAGCTGCTGGACATGCTGGAGGCCCGGCTGGGCCGATGAGTCACGCCTGGCCGGTCAGCTCCCGGGTGCGCTGATAGGTGAGCTGCAGCAGCCGTGCATCCTCACCGGCGCGATGCCGACAGATGCCCAGCTCCTCGATCAGCGCCTCCTTGGTCTGCTTCCAGAGCGCCAGCTGGCTCTCGCTGAGCAGCAGGCGCAGCGCCTCGAGCCGAAAGGCCGGCAGCATGCCGGCGTGATGGAAGAGCAGCGACAGCCAGGTGTTGTCGTAGCCCCAGCTGTCGCTGTAGCAGATGCCGATCTCGCCCAGCTCATCGTTGAGCCAGCGCGCCACCTGAACCACCGGATGCCCCTCGCGCCGAAGCCGCGCGCGGCTGATGCCGTGCAGCAGCTCCGCCTTGGGATCCCAGTGGGTCCACTCGGGCAGGGGCTGGATCAGGAAGGCGCAATGGCTGCCGTCGGGCCGGGCCAGGCCGACCTCGATGGGATAGCTGCCACGCCCGAATCCGGACGCCTCGATGTCGAGCAGTGTCGGTAGCGTCACGAGAGCACGGATCCTCGAGGCCGGGGCTTGGGAAGGAGAGGACCCGGGCGCAGTGATGCCCGGGCCAGGCGTCGGCCTAGTGTCGCGTCTCGGCTTCGCCGCTGTCCAGCGCCTCGCCGAGATCGAGGGCCTGATCGGCCCGGCGCTGCCAATGGGCGGCGCGCTCGGCGTCCACCGGCAGCCCCAGCTGCCCCTCGCGGTAGGCGCGGGCCAGGCGCTGGGCCGCCAGGGGATGTCCCGCCTCCCCGGCCCGCGCATACCAGGTCACCGCATGGTCGTCGCGACGCGGATAGAGGGCGCAGCCGTGCTCGTGGATCTGGCCCGCCTGGTACTGGGCGCGCAGGTCGCCGGCCTGGGCCGCCTCCAGCACGTAGCGGGCGCCGCGGGCCTTGTCCTGGGGGGTCAGGCCGCGGTGGAAGAGCATATGGCCATAGACCGAGAGCGCCACCGGATGGCCGGCCTCGGCGCAGCGCTGGAAGAGATGCATGGTCAGCCGCTGGGTGCGCGGAGAGCGCGGCAGCCAACGAGTATGAAAGAGCTGCTCCGCCAGGCGGTATTCGAGCCGGGTGAACAGTGATGATGCCTGTGTCATGGCCAGTAACCGAGTCCTGTTGACGCAAGGTGGAGACACCCGGCACCACCCTGTGCACGGCGTCTGTCATCTGCGAAAGCAAAACGCCCCGAGATCCTGGGGCGCGCAAGCGGCGGCCAGCATACGCCCGCCCCGCCCGGGACTCAACCCCGGGGGGATTTGCCGCGCCCGCCGGCCTCCCCTACCATGCCTTTACTCCATGCATTTACCCCATGCCCCTACCCTTCAGGGCACCCGGCAAGAGGAAAGAGAGAATGCAGACGCGTCCGCTGGGCACCACCGGCATCGAAGTCAGCCGCCTGTGCCTTGGCACCATGACCTTCGGCGAACAGAACAGCGAAGCCGAGGCCCATGAGCAGCTCGACCGCGCCGTGGCTTTCGGCATCAACTTCATCGATACCGCCGAGATGTACCCGGTCCCGCCGAAGGCAGAGACCCAGGGCCGCACCGAGGCCTATATCGGCAGCTGGCTGAAGCAGCGCGGCAGCCGCGACGACGTGATCATTGCCACCAAGGCGGCGGGGCCGGGCCTCGACCATATCCGCGGCGGTCCACGACTGAGCCGCGAGCAGCTGCACCAGGCCGTCGACGCGAGCCTCGAGCGCCTGCAGACCGACTACGTCGACCTCTATCAGCTGCACTGGCCCGACCGCAAGACCAACTACTTCGGCCGCCTCGGCTACGAGCATGACGAGGAGGAGCAGAGCACCGACCTGGAGGAGAGCCTCTCCGCCCTCAAGGAGCTGGTAGACGCCGGCAAGGTGCGCGCCATCGGCCTCTCCAACGAGACCCCCTGGGGGGTGATGCGCGCCCTGCACCTGGCCGAGACCCTGGGCCTGCCCCGGGTCGCCTCGGTGCAGAACCCCTACAGCCTGCTCAACCGCACCTTTGAGGTGGGGATGGCCGAGATTGCCCACCGCGAGCAGGTGGGCCTGCTGGCCTACTCGCCGCTGGCCTTCGGGGTGCTCTCCGGCAAGTACCTGGGCGGCGCTCGACCCGAGGGGGCGCGCCTGACCCTCTACGAGCGCTTCCAGCGCTACACCAACCCCGAGGCCGAGGCCGCCGCCGCCGAGTACGTGCAGATCGCCCGGGATGCCGGCCTGGCCCCGGCTCAGATGGCGCTCGCCTACGTCAACTCGCGCCCCTTCCTGACCAGCAACATCATTGGCGCCACCAGCATGGAGCAGCTCGAGAGCAACCTGGAGAGCGAGGGGCTCCGGCTTGACAGCGAGGTGCTCGAGGCCATCGAGGCGGTGCATCGGCGCCAGCCCAACCCGGCCCCCTGAGGTCTGGCCCCCCTCGCCCCGGGGCTATCGCCGCCATAGCCCCGGGAGTACCGCGCTCTTGATATACTCGGCAGCACTTACCTCGGATCAGGAGCGCCCCCATGCTGAGCGTGATCTCGCCCGCCAAGTCGCTGGACTTCGAGACCCCGGCCACCACCGCCATCCACACCCAGCCGGACTACCTCGACCGCAGCCGCGAGCTAATCGAGATCCTGCGCGACTACTCCCCTCAGCGGCTCAGCGAGCTGATGGGCATCAGCGACAAGCTGGCCGCCCTCAACGCCGCCCGCTTCGGCGAATGGCAGACGCCCTTCACCGCCGACAACGCCAAGCCCGCCGTCCAGGCCTTCCAAGGCGACGTCTATGTGGGGCTCGCCGCCGAAACCTTCAGCGACGACGACAACGCCTTCGCCCAGGCGCACCTGCGCATCCTCTCCGGCCTCTACGGCCTGCTGCGCCCCCTGGACCTGATCCAGCCCTACCGCCTGGAGATGGGCACCAAGCTGCCCAACCCGGCGGGCAAGGATCTCTACGCCTTCTGGAAGGGCGCCCTGACCCAGGCCCTGGACGACGCCGTGGCCGAGAGCGGCAGCCCGCTGCTGGTCAACCTCGCCTCCAACGAGTACTTCAAGGCCATCGACGCCAAGGCACTCAAGGCCAGGGTGATCACTCCGGTCTTCAAGGACGAGAAGAACGGCCAGCTCAAGATCATCAGCTTCTACGCCAAGAAGGCCCGGGGCCTGATGGCGGCCTGGATGATCCGCGAGCGTCTAGACGACCCGGCGTGCCTCAAGGACTTCAATATCGCCGGCTACGCCTACAGCCCGGCCATGAGCGAGGGCGACACCCTGGTCTTTACCCGCCCGGAAGGCGCCGCCTGACTCGCTTCAGGAGCACAGAGCGCGCCCTCCATCGCCGACCACTCGGGCTCCCACACCGAGGCGTAGGAGCCGGATTTATCCGGCGATAGATGCCACGCCTACCGCCGCCAGAGCCTAGGCAAACACCAGCGGCCGCGCCGAGCGGCCCTTGAGAAAACGGCGATGGGCCTGCTTGAAGCGTTCATCGTCGCAGCGGTGCAGCCACTCGTAGGCCACCATGTCGGCGCTGACCGGTACGGCCCCCGCCTGCACCATGCGCTCTCGGGCCAGGCGCGCCTCGCCGGCACGGCGGCTGGCGCAGGCCTCGACCAGCCAGTAGACCTCATAGCCCGCCGCAAGCAGCCCGAGCCCCGTCTGCATCACGCAGATATGCGCCTCGGTGCCGCACAGCACCACCTGGCGCCGGCCGCCCTCGGCCAGGGCGGCCGAGAACTCGGGGTTGGCGCAGGCGTCGAAGGTCAGTTTCTGCCACAGCCGGTGGCCGGGCAGCGCCTCCAGCAGGCGCGGCTCGCTGCCGCCGAGCCCTTCCGGATACTGCTCGGTCACCCACACCGGCACCTCGAGGAACTCGGCCAGACCGCCCAGCCAGGCCGCCTCGGTCACCGCCTGGTCGCCGTGTTCAATCAGCGGCAGCAGCCCCGCCTGCAGGTCGACGATCAGCAGCAGACTCTCTTCTCGCGTCAGGCGCATGGCGTTACTCCTTTCGTTATCGTTGTCGGTTTTCGGCTATCAACGTCGGTTTGTAGTGGTGGCCACCAGCATAGCCGGTAGAATGAACCGACTCGACTCCTCACCACTCAATCACAATGAATCACTCACCATTGGAGACCCTCTGATGCGACACCTCCTGGTCATGCTGGTCGTCGGCCTCTTTACCCTCGGCCCGGCCCTCGAATTCGCCGAAGCCCGCCGCATGGGCGGCGGCGGCAACGTCGGCAGCTTCTCCCGCTCCGCCGACCGGCCCTCCACTTCTCCCAGCCAGCAGCAGGCCACCCCCAGCCAGGGCCAGCAGCAGGGCGCTGCCGCCGGCGCCCGCCGCGGCGGCATGGGCGGTATGATGGGCGGCCTGCTCGCCGGCGGCCTGCTCGCCGCGCTCTTCTTCGGCGGCGCCTTCGACGAGCTGCGCATGATGGATATCCTGCTGATCGCCGGCCTGGCCTTTGCGGTGATCTGGTTCCTGCGCCGCCGCGCCGCCATGGCCGGTGCTGGCGCAGGCGCCGGTGGCGCGGCGCCCCAGGCGCGCACCGAGCCGTCTCCCCGGCATGAGACCGCCGCCACCGCCCAGGCCTTCCAGGCCGACGCTCCCGTCGGAGGCGGTGCCGCCTTCGCCAGCGAACCGGAGTGGTTCGACCGTGAGCGCTTCCTGGGCGGTGCCAAGGAGCACTTCATGACCCTGCAGCGGGCCTGGGACAACAACGACTTCTCCGGCATCCAGGAGTACGTGACGCCGGAGCTCTACAACCTGCTGCGCGCCGAGCGTGACAAGCACCCGGCCAACAACCGCACCGAAGTGGTGCGCCTGTTTGCCGAGCTGGGCATGGTGCAGGAGGTCGGCCAGCAGGCCGAGGCAACCGTGGTCTTCCACGGCATCCTCGACGAGAACGGGGAACACAACGAGTTCAACGAGACCTGGCACCTGGTCCGCGAGCTGCGCGACGGCGCCCCGTGGTACGTGCAGGGGATCGAGCAGAACGGGTGAACGCAGAGAGGCCGGGCGCTGGCGCCCGGCCTCTCTGCGTTCGGCTGCGGTGATGGCGAGGGGTCAGTTGCCCTCGGCGGCATCCTGGATCGACTCGCCCATCTCCTCGAAGCCCTCGCCGGCATCCTCCATGGCCTCGTCGATCTGCTGGCCGGCCTCCTCGGCGGGGCCCGGGTCGTCCTGGCAGCCCACCAGGCCCGCCGCCAGCATGCCCACCAGCAGCGCCAGCCCGAGTTTCTTCAGCACGTCATGCGTCATCTCGTCTCCTCCTGAGAATCCTTCCGGGAAGGGGCCGCCTGCGGCAGCCGCTCCCTCACCCTAGCCAAGTCGACCGCCCCCCGCCAGAGTCGCCGCCGGGCGACAGCCGCGAAGACCAAAAAAAGGGCGCAACCCCGTCGGGTGCGCCCATGACCACTCGTATGACTCAAACAGCCGTTTCATTCTAGCCCCGACCCGGGCGACTTTCAAACATTCGTTTCATTTCAACCATCAACGCGCTCCGGCCGCCGCATGACGCCGCCGCGAGGCGAGTGCTATGATCCACCCCCTGATACCAATAACGACTCGTAGACACCAACAGCACAACGAGGAACCCGGCTTGTCACATTTACCGGTGATCGTCGGCATGGGCGGCGTGAACCCTGCCGGCAGAACCTCGGGCCACCAGGCGTTTCGACGCACCGTGCTCGACACCCTGCCCGACGACGACCAGGCCCGCACCCTGCTCGGGCTGGCGGCCATGATGCGCCTGGCCAGCGTCGGCAACGACGGCAGCTGGCACGACGCCGAGGGCAACGCCCTGGATGCCGCCGAGATCGTTGCCCTGACCCGCCAGCAGGTGCTCGACCACACCCTGGTACGGCGCATCGAGGACCCGAGCTTCAACGAGGCTGGCCTGCCCGCCAACCGTCGGGCCAACCTGGCCCTGGACGCCCCCCTGACCTTCCGCATTCGCCGCCGCCAGCTGCCGGAAGCGCTGCCGCCCACCTGGCAGGTAAGCGAACTCGATCGCCAGACCCTGGAGGTCAGGGTGCCGGCCGGCGAGATGGAGGTAATGCTGCCGGAACGCCGCCCGGCCCAGGTGCGCGCCGCGGGCCAGCTGCCCACGGGCTTCGAGCCGAGCCAGCTCTACCGCAGCGTGCACCATCCCCGCGGGCTCTCCATGGCGATCTTCGCCGCCAGCGACTGCCTGGGCGACAGCGGCCTTGCGTGGGACAGCCTGCGCGATCGCCTCGACCCCGACGAGGTGGCCGTCTATGCCGGCAACTCCATCGGCCAGCTCGACGACCAGGGCTGGGGCGGCCTGCTCAAGAGCTTCGTCTCCGGCAACCGCGCCACCTCCAAGCAGATGCCGCTGGGCTACGGCCAGATGGCCGCCGACTTCCTCAACGCCTATGTGCTGGGCAGCGTGGGCGGCACCGGGGCGGCCCTGGGCGCCTGCGCCAGCTTCCTCTACAACCTTCGCCTGGGGGTCGACGATATCCAGACCGGTCGCCGCCGGGTGGTCATGGTGGGCACCGCGGATGCGCCGGTCACCCCGGAGATCATCGAGGGCTTTCGCGCCATGGGGGCGCTCGCCGACGACGACAGCCTCAAGGCCCTGGACGCCCTCAGCCTGCTCACCGATGCCGACTACCAGCGCGCCTGCCGCCCCTTCGCCCGCAACTGCGGCTTCACCATCGCCGAGTCCAGCCAGTTCGTGATGCTGATGGACGACAGCCTGGCCATGGAAGTGGGCGCCGAGATCCTCGGCAGCGTGCCCGGGGTCTTCGTCAACGCCGACGGCTGGAAGCGCTCCATCTCAGCCCCCGGCATCGGCAACTACATCACCCTGGGCAAGGCCGCCTCCCTGGTGCGGGAGATACTCGGCGAGGAGGCGCTGCGCCAGCGCACCTTCCTCCACGCCCACGGCACCAGCACCCCCAAGAACCGCACCACCGAATCCCACGTCTTCGACCTGGTGGCGCGCGCCTACGGCATCACCGCCTGGCCGGTGGTCGCGGTGAAGGCCTTCGTCGGCCACTCCCAGGGCAGCGCCGCCGGCGACCAGATCGCCAGCGCCCTGGGCAGCTTCGCCCACGGCCTGCTGCCCGGCATCAGCACCCTGGACGCCGTGGCCGACGACGTCCACGGCGAGCGCCTGCGGCTCTCCCGGGAGGCGCAGCCCTTCGACGCGGATGCCGCCTTTATCAACGCCAAGGGCTTCGGCGGCAACAACGCCACCGGGGTGGTGCTCTCCCCCGCCGTTACCGAACGGCTGCTGACGGCGCGCCACGGCGAGACCGCGGTGGCCGCCTGGCAGGCACGCCGTGAGGCGACCCGCGAGGTCGCTGCCGGCTACCATCGCCGGGCCGACAGCGGCCAGTTCGATGCGCGCTACCGCTTCGGCGAAGGCGTGCTGGAAGGCCCCGAGCTCAGCATGAGCGATACCGAGCTGCAGATCCCCGGCTACGCACGCGCCGTGTCGCTGGCGGTGAACAACCCCTACGGACGACTCTCGGACGCAGACTGATGAACATCGCGGTATACCCCGGCACCTTCGACCCCATCACCAACGGTCACTTCGACCTGATCGAGCGAGCCGCCCGGCTCTTCGACAAGGTGGTGGTCGCTATCGCCTCGAGCCCCGGCAAGGGGCCCGCCTTCGAGCTCGGAGCGCGGATCGCCCTGGCCAGGGAAGTGGTCGCCGGCCTGGACAATGTGGAGGTCGTCGGCTTCTCGGGGCTGATGACCGAGTTCATGAAGCAGCAGGAGGCACGCATCCTGCTGCGCGGCCTGCGCGCGGTCTCGGACTTCGAGTACGAGCTGCAGCTGGCCAACATGAACCGCGCCCAGATGCCGGAGCTCGAGACCGTCTTCCTGACCCCCGCAGTGGAGAACTCCTACATCTCCTCCACCCTGATCCGGGAGATCGCCAAGCTGGGCGGCGACGTGTCGCAGCACGTGCATCCCAGGGTCGCCGCGGCGCTGAAGAGCCATTACAATACCTGACCCTCAGCCTCGGGTTTGCGCCAGGCGCTCTCCCGCGGCCACGGCCAGCGACTTCCGCGAGGTACCCCCATGGCCCTGATGATCACCGACGAGTGCATCAACTGCGACGTGTGCGAGCCCGAGTGCCCCAACGGCGCCATCTCGCCCGGCGAGGAGATCTACGTCATCGACCCCAACCTGTGCACCGAGTGCGTCGGCCACTACGACGAGCCCCAGTGCCAGCAGGTCTGCCCGGTGGACTGCATCCCCCTGGACCCGGCGCACGAGGAGAGCCGCGACGAGCTGATGGCGAAGTACCGCATCATCACCGCGGCGTGAAATGCTTTCAGGAAAAACGGTAGGCTAGCGCGCCATCGCCTTGAGCGGGTCCCGTAGCGGCTCGCCGTTGATCAGCAGGCTGCGCTCGGCCAGGGCGATGAACTCCGCCCAGGGCATGGGCCGCCCCAGCATATAGCCCTGAGCGGCGTCGCAGCCCATGCGGCGCAGCTGCTCCAGCTCCTCGCGCCGCTCGATGCCCTCGGCCACGCAGCTCATCTCCAGCGTGTGGGCCATCTCCACCAGACAGGAGAGCAGCCGCCGGGTCTGCTGGTCGTGATCGATGCGGCTGACGTAGCTGCGGTCGAGCTTGACCCGGTCGAAGGGCAGGCTCTGCAGGAAACGCAGCGAGGTGTAGCCGGTACCGAAGTCATCCAGCGCCAGCCCCATGCCGTAGGAGCGCACCAGCCGCATGCTGGCCTGGATGCGCTCAAGGTCATCGCAGCTGGCGTGCTCGGTCACCTCCAGCTCCAGGCAGGAGATCGGCACGCCGTGTCGGCCGCAGAGCTCGCGGATATAGTGCACCAGCGAGACGCTGTAGAAGTGCTGGATGGAGGCGTTGACGCTCAGCCGTAGCGCCCCCAACAGCCCCCGCGGCGCCTGCGACAGGGACTCGATCACCTCGGCCAGCACCAGGCGGTCAAGCTGAAGGATCTGGCCGGTCATCTCGGCTACGGGGATGAACTCCCCCGGAGAGATGGGGCCCAGCTCTGCGTGCTGCCAGCGGATCAGCGCCTCGCCGCCCAGCAGGCGGCCGTCACCCAGCCGATAGAGAGGCTGTACGTACACCTGAAAGAATGGCTCCGTACCGCGCACCGCCAGCGCCTCTCCCAGGGCCTCCCAGAGCTGCTGCTCCCGGGGGCTGAACATCGGCAGCGAGATATCGCCATCGCCTACCCTCCCGCCTGCGGTGGCATCACGACCGAGCGACGCTTCCTCGCAGACCTGCACCTTCTTCAGCAGGTACAGCTCCCGCAGCAGCAGGGCGGCCAGCAGGCCGACCAGCACCAGCGCCGCCAGCACCAGCCACAGCAGCACGGGAAGATCCTTGAGCAACAGGGTCAGGCTATCCACTCGGCACCACCTCGCGCGGGCTCAGCTCAGAAACGATAGACGACGCCCGCCTCGAATGCCGACTCCTCGGGGTCCACCTTAAGGCCGTCGAAGGTGCGGCTGTTGTACCAGGTGCGCGAATACTGCATGCGCAGGTCCAGCTGCGGCGCCACCCGGAAGTCGGCGCCGGCGCCAAGACGCAGGCCATCGAAGTTGCGATCCTCGCTGAACACGCCGGTGCGCGCCTCGAAGCTGGTGCGCTGATAGCCCAGCAGGCCGAAGGCCGCCACCTCATCACTGACATAGCCACCGAAGCGCGCCGCGATGCCGTAGCTCTCTTCCGCGGAGAGCGTGGTGCGCAGCCCGTCGGCATCCACCTGGGCATCGGCGCCGCCCTGGGCGATATTGGCTTCCACGCCGATCAGGTAGGGCGCCGCCACGTTCATGGAGTCATAGCCCACCACGGCACGGAACAGCGCGCCGCTGCCGCCCAGGCCATCGACGCGCACATCACCGAACTCCGCGCTGGACTCGCTGAAACCCACGTCGATATCCTGATAGCCCACGCTAAACCCGGCATAGGGGCCAGCCGCCTGAGCCGCGCCGCTCATCAGCAGTGCCGCCACCGTACCTGCTGCCAGGCGCTTGCAGGTTGCCATGCGCTTATAGAAAGTCATCCCTGTTTCTCCTTGAGTTGCTTAATTGCCTACGATGCGAGAAGCCCTTGCCATCCCGCTAGATGTCCAGCTGCCCCAGCCGGATGCTGGACTGGCTCTTCAGCGGCCCGTCGATCTGCGGAATCCGAATCCCGAAGATGTTCAGGCTGGGCAGCAGCGCCGCGGTTTCCAGGCAGACCGTCAGCTCCGCGGTGTCGGTGTCGAAGTCGAACTTGTCGCCATCGACGCCACAGCCCGCCACCTGCAGGATGCCATTATAGCGCTCGACCACCGACTCGATGCGCCCATCGATGCGCTCCCGAGCGCCGCCCCCTGTGGTCACCACCGCTACCGCGGCTCGGGTGGACTCTGCCGCCATGCCGTTGAGCACGTGCAGCTGAGCGAAACTGATCGCATAGCTGATGATCGCATAGAAGATGGCAAGCAGCAGCGGGAAGAGCAGCACGAACTCGATGGAGACGGCGCCCCACTGTTGTCCACGGCTCTGTCGTCTGCGGTTCAGCTGTCGAGTACTCAGTTGTTCACGGTTCATCGCGCCACCCCTCGGGTATCCAGATCCTCATGCAGAGACTCCAGCAGGCTGCAGCCGTGATGCCCTCCCAGCAGATACTCCCCACGCCGCTCCTGCAGCTGCTCGGCCCACGCCAGCGCCTCACCGGGCTGCTGTGCCGACCACTGCCGGAGCCGCTGCTCCATGGTCTGCTGCAATACCTGCAGGCGCGCTTCGTCACAGGCGTCCTGCCCCTGCGCCGGCGCCATGGCCAACAGCAGGGCCAGCGCGCCGGCCATCATCATCGTCTTCACAGTACCAGCTCCACTTCCGTCATTTGCACATCCAGCACCTGCAGCTCCATGCTGCCCAGCTGAACACCCAGCAGTCGCAGCAGAGGGTCGATCACCAGGTTGCCGAGCGCCGTTACCAGCGGCGTCAGCAGCGCACTCAGCAGGTTCAACACCGGGTTGAGCACGCCAAGCACCACTTCGTTGACCACCCAGTCCAGCACGCAGCCAAGCCCCAGCAGGCCGCAGCTACCCTGCTTGTCGCTGCCCAGCAGATGAATGCGAATCTCCAGGTTGCGCAGCAGGCTGCTGATCAGCCCCCCCAGCGCATCGCCGGAAGCGCCGGTCACGGTGGTAGGCGAGGCGGGCCAGGGGGGGCCTTCGAACAGCGCCTGTGGATCGCTCTCTCGCACCACCATGTCGCCGCCCTGACCGGCCACGCTGCTGGCGGCAATGGTCACGGCGGCCAGGGAGCCGGTACTCTCACTGCCCAGCAGGCGCACGGCGATGGGCTCGATGGGGGCGCTCTCGATGCCTGCAGCATCGAGGCTACCGCCGGCGTAAAACGGCGCCTGCAGCGACTGCAGAGAGCCCAGATGCACCGCCGCCAGGGCCGGCTTGGCCAGCAGGTTGGCCTGCTGCTGGCCATCCGCGCCCATCTGCAGGCTCTCCAGCACCGCCTTGCCGGAGCCGGCATCCACCCTCAGGCCCAGGTCCAGCGCGGCAAGCCCCAGGTTGAGGCTGGCGCCCACCACCAGGCTCAACTGGGCGGATGTGACCTCGGTCTTCCAGTGTCGATCGCCCTCAGGCACCTGCAGGCGGCCTGCCGGGCCGATGGCGATCTGCGGCGGTTCGATAATGCCCAGGCGCACCACCAGCCCCATGGAGTCGATGTTGTCGGCCTGGCTGCCGAGGCTGTTCAACACCCGCCCCGCCTCCAGCTGCAGAGACAGACCGTTGCCGCGGTTGGCCGCCATCAGCGCCACCCCCAGCAGGTCGCCCAGCCGCAGGTCGACATCCAGCGCCCCTCTCGGCACCTCACCCTCCGCGTTGCGCAGGCGCAGCAGCTGTTCCAGAGAGATTTGCTGCAGCTCCGCCGAGCCGTTGCGGGCCGCACTCTGCAGGTCGCGCAACAGCGCCAGGTCGGCACTGCCCAGCTCTCCGCTCTCCACCCGCTGCTGCAGCACCGCCACAGAGACATCCAGCAGCTCGGCGACCGTTACACCGGCCTGAAGCACGCCGTCCAGCCCCACGGCGACCAGATCGACCCCCACCAGGGCCATGCCCTCCACCAGCTCCAGCAGCGACAGCCCGACATCTAGCAGCCCGCCGGGGCTCAGCACGTCGAGGTCGAGATGGGTGCCCAGCAGGCCGTCCAGCAGCGGCCCCAGCAGCGGCGAGCTTTCGGTATCCAGGCCCAGCAGGCGCGCGCCGGCACTGAAGGCGGCAAAGGCACCGCGACTGGCCACCGCCTCGGCGCGCAGCGGCGTCCAGGCAGGCACCTCGCTGCCCGGCACCAGGGCCGCCAAGTTGGCCAGCAGGCTGGTTCGGACCTCGTGTCTCGCCACCACGCGCACCGCGCCGCCTTCAGCGTCGGCAGCAAAGACGCGCAGGCCATCCTGCTGGCTCACGCTGCCGCGCTCTACCTGCAGGCTTCTGCGGTCGCCGACGACGAAGCCGTTGCGGGCCGCGCTCTCCTCGGCAAGCTGCGCGAGGGCACCCGCATCGCCCCCACCCCCCGATCCGCTGCGCGCGACTGCCTCCATGGCGGCATTGTCGGCCACCGTCTGCAGGCGCCGCTGTTCCAGAAAGAGCCGCCCGGTATCCAGCGCAAGTGCGACGCTGATCACCATCAGCAGCATCAGGCCAGCCGCCATCAGGCCAAAAACACCGCGCTGTCGCGGCGGTAGCGGATAGTCAAAGCGTGGCAGGCGCATGGCGCTCTCCTCGCCGGCCCTGAGCGGCCGGCCGGATCAGTTGCTGAAGTCGTCGTCGATAAAGGTCTCGGGAATCGGCCGCGAGAAGCTGTTCACGTAGCGGCGGTAGACCTCCCGCTGCACGTCGCCGGAGAGCCACTGGTCGTTGGACGAGGCGTGGTGGCCGGCGCGCTGCTGCTCCAGCAAGCGGCGGGTGGTGCCGCCGGGCGGGGGCGCCTGGCGCTGCTGGGCGGGTGACGCCGCCTGCGGGGCGCCGGCAGGCTCGGCGGCGGGCCGCTCGGGCGTGGGCACGTCGCCTGCCAAGGCAGCGGAAGGCGCCAGCAGGGCGGCCGCAAGCAGCAGAGGCGGCAGGGCGAAAAAGCGCTCAGGTCGTTTCATCGTCGATCTCCAGGGCGGGGTCTTCGGGGATGGGCAGCGGCGCCGCACGGCGCTCCACCGCCGCCTGCAGGGCCGAGAAGGCCTCGGGGCTGACGCGGTAAAGGCGGGCCGCGGCCTCGGCGCGGTGGGCCTGGCCGTCCTGGAGCAGCGCCAGCACCAGGTTGCTGGCGGCGTTGCCCAGGCCGTCGTCCAGCTCCAGGGCGGTCATGAACTCCTCGATGGCATCGCCGTGGTGGCCCCGCAGCATCAGCAGGTAGCCCAGGTCGTTGCGGATGCGCGGGTCCGAGGGGCTGGCGCGCCGCGCCAGGCGCATATAGCCCAGGGCGTCGTCGTGGCGCTGCTGTTCGAAGGCGTTGCGCCCCAGCCCGCGCAGGGCGTCGGCGGCCAGGCAGCCATCCACCAGCCCCTGGTAGATCAGGCTGCTGCCCTCCAGGTGGCCGATCTCGCGCAGCGCTTCGGCCTGCATCAGCTTGGCCTCGGGGTAGGCGTAGTCGAGCTCCTCCAGGTAGGCCAGCGCCGAACGCGGCCGCTCCTCGTCCAGCATCCGCCGCACCATGGAGAGCTCCATCCCCTCGTCGGCGCTGTAGCGCTCGCCGCAGGGGCCTCGGCGGCTCTCCTGCTCGAAGGGCTGCAGGGTGCCGGTCACATCGCTGCCGAGGTTCTCGCGGGTGGTGGTGCAGCCGGCCAGGCCCGACAGCAGCAGCCCCACCAGCAGCGCACCTGGCCATCTTGTCATCATGCGCATCGTCAAACTCCTATGGGGCCCCGCCGGAGAGGGACTGCAGCAGCCCCCCCAGATTCACCACCGCAGGCCCCGCCACAATGATCAGCAGCACCGGAAAGAGAAAGACCATCATCACCAGCGACATCTTGCCCGACATCTTGGTGACCTTCTCCTGTAGCGTAGTGCGCCGGCGGTCGTTGAGCAGCTCGCTGAGCGACTGCAGGGCGCTACGCGCGCCGCCGCCGGTCGCCGCCACCTGAGCCAGCAGGTTGAAGTAGGACTCGCTGGCGGGGCTCGGCTGCAGGTCGGCCAGCGCCTCCAGCACCTCGCTGCGCTCCTGGCCCGCCTCAATGCGCGCCAGGGCCACCCGCAGCTCCAGGCTGGAGGCGGGCACCACCTCGCCCAGGTTGACGATCAGGCTGCGCAGCACGCCCTCCAGGGTCATACCGGTCTCCCAGAGCATGCGGGTGACCTGAATCAACAGCTCCACCTCCTCCTCGAGCTGTTCCCGGCGGGCAACGATGCGCCGCTTGAGCCAGAACCAGACCAGCACCGCCCCCAGCAGCAGCCCGGCCAGGCCGTTGCCCAGGGCGCCGGCCAGGCCGCCGCCCTCGCGCAGGCCGTGCAGGGCGCCCGCCGAGGCTACCCCCAGGGCCACCAGCCCCAGCGAAAGCAGCACCGAGACCTGAGCCCGGGAGCCCACATAGCCGGCCTGGCGCAGCATCAGCGCCAGGCTGGCGACGCGCCGGCGCTGCTGAGCCTGACGCCGCCACAGCTTGCGCCCGCCGCGCAGCAGCCGCGTCTCCTGGCGCAGCGGGTCTGGGTCGCCGGGCAACGGCTCCGGCATCAGGCGCTCGGCCATGACCGAAGCCAGCAGGACCGCCGCCGCCGCCGCCATCATCACTGCCGAGAGAACCATCAAGACCGCAGGTGACATTCGCTTCTCCTATACCGACTTGAGCATGCGCCACAGCGCCAGGGCGCCCGCCACCTGCATGGCCGCCGCCACCCCGAGGGCCAGCTGGCCGCCGCTGCTCTCCAGCATCGGCTGCATGAATTCGCGGTTGAAGAAAAACATGTAGCCCGCCATCAGCAACGGCATAGCCCCGAGCACGAACGCCGTGACCCGGGTCTCGCCGGTCATGGCGCTGAGTTCGCGCCTGCCGCGCTCCTGCTGATGCAGCAGGGTCACGAAGCTGGCCAGCATGTCGCGCAGGCTCCCGCCGTGTACCTGGCTGATCTGCACCGCCGTGGCCAGCAGCTGCAGCTCGAAGAGCTTGAGCAGGCGCGCCTCCCTGGCCAGCCCCTCGTGAAGCTCCAGGCCCAGGTCGCGGCGCATCAGGATGCGCTGCAGGGCGTCGCCCAGGGGGGCCGGCACCCGCCGGGCGGCGTGGCGAAAGGCCAGCTCCAGGCTCTGGCCGCTGCCCAGGTCGCGCATCACGCTCTCCATGAAGGGGGCCAGCTGGCTGCGCGCCTGCACGCGCAGCCGCCCAGCGCGCAGGCGCAGCAGGGCGTTGAGCAGCACCAGGCCGGCCACGATCAAGAGCGGCCCCAGGCGCGAGCCGGCAAGCGTCAGCGCCAGCACTACCAGCGCCACCAGCACGCCGCCCCAGAGGGTAATCGCCTTGGGCGTGGTCGAGACCCCCGCCGCCACCAGGCCGTCGTAGAGCCACTCCACCAGGGACTCCCGGGGCGTCAGGGCGCGCCGCCGGCGCGGCGCGACCAGGGCCGGGTCGCCGCCGATGGCCTGCTCGGTCTGCTGGCGGGCCCCCTTCATCAGCAGCCACACCGCCAGGGCCAGCACCAGCATGGTCAGGGACCACAGCTGCCACTCTGTCATGAGATCTCCTCCACGCTCTTGCTCCAGTCGATGCTCTCCGCGTCCGCCAGGGCCTCGTGGCGCCGATAGAGCGGCGCCAGGGTAATGGCCCCGCGGTGCAGGCCGGTCACCCGCAGCACCTCGCCCACGTGGCGGTGGCCGCTGGCGTCGCGGTCCACCTGGATGATCATGTCCAGGGCCGTGGCGATGATCTGGTTGACCAGCGCATCGGTGCCCTGAAAGCTGGAGAGGCGCACCATCATCTGCAGGCGCACCAGGGAGTCCCGGGCCGAGTTGGCATGCACCGTACTCATGGAGCCCATATGGCCGGTGTTCATCGCCTGCAGCATATCCAGCACCTCATCGCCGCGGCTCTCGCCCAGGATGATGCGGTCCGGGCGCATGCGCAGCGAGTTCTTGACCAGGTGGCGGGCGGTGACCTCGCCCTCCCCTTCGCTGTTGGGGGCGCGGGTCTCCAGGCGCACCACGTGCTGGCTGCCCAGCTGCAGCTCGGCGGAATCCTCGATGGTCACCACCCGCTCCGCTTCGGGAATCGCCGCGCTCAGCACGTTGAGCAGGGTGGTCTTGCCGGTGCCGGTGCCGCCGCTGATCAGGATATTGCGCCGCTCCACCACGGCCCGCTGCAGCACCGCCATCAGCTCGGCGGGGGCCGAGTCGAACGCGATCAGGTCCTCAGCGGTCAGCGCATCCTCGCGGAACTTGCGGATGGAGACGCAGGGGCCATCCAGGGCCAGGGGCGGGATGATGGCGTTGACCCGGGAGCCGTCGGGGAGGCGCGCGTCCACCATGGGGCTGGCCTCGTCCAGACGCCGCCCCAGGGGCGACAGCATGCGGCGCACCACCCGCAGCACGTGGGCATCGTTGAGAAAGCGCACCTCGGCGCGCTCCAGCCGCCCGCCGCGCTCGATAAAGACTCCCCGGGGCCCGTTGACCAGAATATCGGTGATGTCATCGTCGGCCAGCAGCGGCTCCAGAGGCCCGTAGCCGTGCAGCTCGTTGATCACCTCGCCGGCCAGGTCTGCCACTCGGGCCGGCGGCGCGCCGTAGCCGCGCAGGTCGAGATACTCCTCCACCATGGTCTCCACGCGCCGGCGCATCAGGGTAGGGTCGTCACCCAGCAGCGCCTGGTCATCCTCCAGGCGGTCGATCAGGGCGCGATGCAGCTGGCCGATGAACTCCGCATCGTCCGGGGGCACCCCGCGCTCGGCGGCGCTCCCCTCACGGCGTCGGGGGCGAAAGACCATCAGCGCCTCCCGGCATCAGCGGGCAAAACCCACCTCGGTGGCGCGCTCGATGCTCGAGACATCCCGCGGGTCGAGCAGCAGCTCGAGATAGCTGGGTCGATAGCGGCGCAGCGCCTCGCCGGGCAGCTCCAGCTCGGTACCGGCGGCCATGGGCCAGACCAGGTGCGGGGTCACGATCATCACCAGCTCCTTCTCGTCGCGCTCCAGGCGGGTGTTGCGGAAGAAGGCGCCCAGCACCGGAATATCGCCAAGGCCGGGGATGCGGTCGACGTTCTGGATCACGTTGTGGCTGACCAGGCCGCTGATGATAAAGCTCTCGCCGTGGCCCAGCTGCACGGTGGTATCGGTGCGCCGCACGTTGAGCGCCGGCACCGAGACGCCGCCGGTGGTCACCCCCTGGGAGAAGTCCAGCTCGCTCACCTCGGGCGCCACCTTCATCATGATCCGGTTCTCGTCGAGCACCGTGGGGGTCAGCTTGAGGCGCACCCCGAACTCCCGGTAGGCGATGGAGATGTCGCCGCCGTCATTGCTGCTGGAGGGGAAGGGGAACTCGCCGCCGGCCAGGAAGGTGGCGGTCTGGCCGGAAAGCGTAACCAGGCTCGGCTCGGCCAGGGTATAGGCGAAGCCGTTGCTGTTCAGCGCGGTCAGCGCCGAGAAAACGCCGCTGGTGTTGGCGCGAATAATCGAGAAGCCGTCGCCGCCAGGGGCCACGTTGCTGCCGCCCAGGAAGGAGAGCGCGTTGCTGCGGTTGCCCACCGCAAAGCGGGTGGAGCCCGCCTGGTTGCGACCGATAAAGAAACCCGAAGCCTGCAGCTTGCGGCGGTTGACCTCCACCACGCGGATATCGGCCTGGACCTGCACCGCCCCCACCTGGCGGGTGGCGTCGATCACGCCGTCGCCGAAGCGCTGGCGGGCCTGGGCGTGGCGCTCCAGGGACTCGGTGTCGCCGGAGATACGCGGCACGGCGGAGAGCTGGCTGTAGAGGTACTCCTCCTCCAGCCCCACGGAGCCGTCAGGCAGCACCCGCAGGCGCAGCTCCTGAGGGCGCGAGCGCCCCTCCAACCAGATGCGCAGCGAGGTGCTGCCGGCACTCTGGCCGGTGATCAGCAGCGAGCGCTCGTCGACTACCTGGACGCTGGCCACGTCGCCGCGGCCGATGGCGGTGCGCGCCACCTCGCCGGGCAGCCCCAGCAGCTCCTGGTCGCCCACCACGATCTCGAGCACGCCGTCGTCGGCCGCGGCGCCAAGCGCCAGCGTCATGCCCAGCAGCAGGCCGGCGAACCACCCGAATGCCCGGGCGCCCGGCGCCCACTCCCTTGCGTTTCGTCTCATGCCGCTTCCCCACGCGCTGATACTGTTATGCGTTATGGCCGGCCGCGCCGGCGCTCTTCATGCTACCGGCTCTGGGGCAGCTCCACCACGCGCACTTCGCCCCCCACGTGCTGAATGACCCGACGCGTCGGCGCCTCTTCGCTCCGCGGGCGGCGAGGGGCGGGCTCGTCGCCGCTGGCCGTGGCAGCGTCCAGCACGGTCAGCTCGTTGAAGAGCACCGCCGGCCCCAAGGCGGGCAGGGGCGAGGCCGGGGCCGCCGGCTCGGCCTCGGCGGGGGCCGGCTGG
>WPCG01081212.1_pt1 | contig 65756 bp, 61 predicted proteins | sample 5403311 | NCBI WGS metagenome assembly WPCG01 (sample SAMN12869467, study PRJNA574797) | sludge metagenome | isolation source: wastewater treatment of Control | place: China:Beijing | collected 2019-05-17
GATCTCTTCCTCTCCGATTTCAGGTTGTGCTATGGGGATCATCATACCACCGGATGGCTGTTCTTGTCTCCCCGGCCTATCCCTTTGTAGATGAAACCCGCATTGATGAAAGTATCGGGGTCAATGACATTTCGTCCATCGATGATCACCGGGTGATCCGCACCGGAGAGTGTTCTGGTGACGAGCGGATCAAGTCGTTTGTATTCCGAATGTCCGGTGAAGATGACGATTGCATCTGCATCGCGGAGAATTGCATTCAGATCGGATTCTATTGGAACACTCGCTTCATCAGCTGCAACAAACGGGTCATGTACCATCATCCTGGCACCACACCTCTCCATCTCTTCATAAAATGGTTCAGAGGGGGTATTTCGGGCATCGCCTGAATCATTAATGAACGCCCAGCCCAGAAGGGCAATATGTGCATCTGTTACATCTATCCCTGCCCGTTCGAGTGCATCCCGCGTCAATTGTGCCATATGGGAGGGCATGAAGTCGTTTATTGCACGGGCTACCCCGAAGATCGATTGCTGGCCGTGTGGATACCAGAGCTCTCCTCCGAGCATCTGTGCACCCCGTTCAAGATGCCAGGTGTCCTTGGTGAGGCAGTGGCCGCCGACCCCGGCACCGGGCCAGAGGATGGCGCGGGTGATGCCATCCCCTTTGAGCGAGTCAATGCCTGCACGGACATCATAGACATTGACGCCCATCGCCTCACAGTGGAGTGCGAGCTGGTTTGCAGCAGCAATCTGGAGGTCACGGAATGCATTCTCTGCGGTCTTTGTCACCTCAGCAGCAGTTGCCGTCATCGGGATAATTTTGCCGGTGGTCAGCACAGGTGTATAGAGTTCTATTGCGCGCCTGGTACTTGGATCATCGATCCCGCCGACAATCCGGTCATGCTCCCTGATATTTTTCAGGAGCCGGCCGACCATCACCCGCTCCGGTGCATGCGCGAGGGCAAAGTCCTTCCCGGCGACAAGCCCCGACTCCTCTTCGAGGATCTCCTTGGCCATCCCTGTGGTGGTGCCTGGGGTTATTGTTGACTCAAGGACAACAAGCGTTCCCTCGGTGAAGTATCTTCCTGTCTGTCTCAGCCCGTCCTGAAGCGGTCTGAAGTCAGGGATGAGATCTTTTGGATCGGCAAATGGCGTCTGTATAGCGAGGCATATCGCATCGCAGTTGGTGATCTTTGAAAAGTCTGCTGTACATTCAAACTTCCCTCCTGAGACGACTTTTTGGATCAGTTCCCCAAGCTCCGGCTCATCCTTATCGAGCGGTGACTCGCCACGGTTGATCATCCCGATTTTGTACCCTGAGCTTTTCGAATCACGCTGAAAGCCATAGATTTTCTGGAATTCAGGGGCATCGGCAAAGAGGGCGGCTGCCGGGATGCCGACATATCCCATTCCGATGACGCCGATGGTTTTGATTGGTCCTCTCTTCTGAATGATTGATGATAGTGAATCTGTCATAGTTATCGTGCTCCAAAAGGTCAGATTGCTTTTGCAATCTCCTCGCATATCTCCAGGTTTGTCAGTGCCTCTGATGGCGTTATCGGAAATGCCCTTCCTCTCTTCACACAATTGAGGAATGTCGCCAGTTCAACCTTCAGAGGTTCAACCTTGTTGACCAGAACCTTCTCGATGATATTCTCCTGGACATAGCGTTCATTCTCTGATGAGTACTGGCCGGGTTTGCGGTGGATATAGATCTCCTGGTTCATGAAATCCCCTTCGATCGTCATCTCTTCCTCTTCGATGTAGATTGATCGGATTTTTTTAGATGACTTTCTGCTCGCAGAGAGGTAGCAGGGTGTACTGTTAAACGAGAAGAGTGCAGAACAGAGGTCTGGGCTCCCTATACATGCCAGATTATACTGCCCGTTGAAGAGGACATGACGCATGATATCGATGTCATGGATCATCAGATCTTCAATGACAGAACTTGTATTCACCCGCGCCGATGCAGGATTATGTCGTTTCATCTCGACATAGAGTGGATTTCTGATGATTTTTTGAATCTCCTGGACAATCGGATTGAAACGCTCAATGTGGCCGACACCGGCAACAAGTCCCTCAGGTATCTTCTGAACCAGATCGGCTGCTTCCGCTGCTGTGCTGCAGATCGGTTTCTCAATAAGGAGCGGGATCTCATGAATGATCGCTTCTTCGGCAATGATGTGGTGGTAGGGTGTTGGGACACAGATGTTGACTGCTTCTGCTTTTCTAAGGAGCATCTCCAGACTCCCGCAGCTGACGGCATTATGCCGCTCTGCCAGCTCTTTTGAAGCATTCTGGTCAATATCGAAAATATAGAGGGTTTCAACGTCTTTTAGTTCTGAATATACGCGGGCATGATTTCTGCCCATAATCCCAACTCCGATGACACCAACATCCATCTGAATGACCCCCACTCTTATTCATGTACTATCTGTGTTCATCTAGTAAAACAGCATCTGTATTCCGGGATGTGGGGGATAGAGGGTATCAGGTTTGACCTTTCTCTTTTCTATATGGCAGAATTATTAATGTCGGATACAAAACGGATATCATGCATATAACATACCCAAACGATTCACGGCGAGCTCGTAGAACCCGGGATCTAGATCTGTTTGCTGAGAGTTTTGGGAACAAAACCGGAGTGATCTAATCGATGAGTGAGAGACGGCGCATTCTCCTTGTGTCAACGCAGGATTATATCCATCACCCGATCCCATCCCGCCACCATTATATCTGCGAGGAACTGGCACTCCGGCATGATGTCCATGTGCCGCATTTCCATGTCAGTCGGGGAGAGGAACGGGAGACACGGCTGAAGGTGCATGAGGCGACGCTCTTTCCCTTCCAGAGCCCGCTTCTCCATTACACGCTGAATGCCCCCTATCATTTCAGGGTGATCGACCGGATCATCAGGGAGGAGGATATTGATATTGTCGTCGGGGCGCATGTCCTCGCCGGAGCTGCGATGATTCGGGCGGCAGAGAAGCATGATGTCCCCGTCCTCTTTGATCTCAAGGACTGGTTCCCTGACTCTGCCGCTGCATATTATAACAATCGTTTTCTGAAAGAGGCGATTCGGTCAACTGTCTGGAAGATTACCAGATGGAATCTCTCCCATAGTACAAGGGTGACGACCGTTTCACCATCTCTTGTCCGTCAGCTTGCAGGATTTGGATTCTCTGCCGGGCTCATCACAAACGGTGTGAATACCGATCTCTTCTATCCAAGGGATTTGGAGGTATGTAAAAGAGAGATTGGACTTGATCCTGAGAGTTTTGTGATAGGCTTTGCAGGGAGTGTCGAGCGATGGTATGCAATAGATCAATTGTTCAGGATGCTGCCTGAGATCCGATCCTTCTGTCCTGAAGTTCATTTACTTATTGTTGGCGGATCGCTCTTCACCGATTATATCAATGAGCTGAAAGGGCTTGTTGCATCACTTGGTCTTGCTGACGTCGTCACCTTTACGGGTGGGAAACGATATGATGAGCTGCCACTGTACATGAATGCGATGGATATCTGCACCATTCCGCTTTCTCCACCGCAATGGGTGGAGATTGCACTTCCCAATAAGTTCTTTGAGTACAGTGCCTGTTCCAGGCCGATCCTCTCGACCCCGATCCCTGATGTCGAGGCTATTGGTGGCCCTCATCTTCATATCTACCGTACTCCTGCTGAGTTCATTGATCATATCAGGAGGATCTATCAGGAAAGGGTGGTTTATAGGATTGATTTCTCACAGTTCTCTTGGAAGAAAAAAGCTGCTGAGTTTGAAACGGTGATCGAAGAGGTGCTCTCTGGTGATAGAAGAGTTGGAGAAAGAGGATGAATGATCCACTATATTATGATCAAATACATAGAATGATCTGATGCCAAAGGATCTGAATACTATACTATCAAAAAATGGACTCCGATACTCTTTCATCGGTATCTGTTTACTTGCTTTTTCATATCTGACATTCTGGCTGAGGACACTCCCGATTCCCCGGATCGTTTCAGATAACTGGGTCAATCTCCTCGGAAACGATCCCTGGTACAGCCTCCGCCAGATCGAACAGATGGCACTTGAATTCCCGGCGTATTCCTGGTTTGATCCGATGACAAACTTTTCGATCGGGGAGGCGATCTACTGGGGCCCGCTCTTCCGGCTGCTTGCGGTCGTTCTGGTTATCCTTGCCGGTGCATCAACCCGCCCGGAGATTATGTATGTCGCCTCCTTCCTCCCGCCACTCATGGCAGTTGCGATGGTCCCGGTGATGTACGGGCTTGGCGCAAAGCTTGTGGACTGGAAGACGGGGCTTGTTTCTGCTGGTTTTATCGCAATCGTTTCCGGACAATATGCGTACCGGTCGCTTTATGGGTTTGTGGATCATCATATCGGAGAGACGCTCTTCTCCACACTCTTCTGTTTGTGTTTTATTATTGCAGTTCTGAAGCTGAAGGAGAGTGGGGTGACGCTTTCTGATCTATCGAGCCTGAAGAATCCGGTGTTGATCTATCCGGCGCTTGCGGGTTTTGCGTTTCTCCTTGGTTTTTACACTATGACGACGATGGTGATTTTTGGTTTCATCGTTGCTGTTTATACACTTCTACAGATGATCCTGGATCATATACGAAAGCAGCAATCTGACTATCTCGTCCTGAATAACTGTGTAACGTTCCTGGTGGTTATTCTTGGAATCATTCCGTTTGGGTTGAAATCACCGGGTCTCTCTGTTGGGGTCTATGGAGCCGGAAATATTCTTGTATATGGTCTTATTATCATCGGCACGCTTCTCCTCTATGGCATCTCACGCTATCTGGCAGATCGGCCCTGGTACTATTATCCGGGAGCACTTGCCGGTGTATCTATTGGTTCTCTTGTTATTGGCCTTCTGGCATTCCCAACACTTGTTGCCGGGTATATCGGCCAGTTTACTGCTGTCTTTGGATTTCAGGCAGTGGTTCTCACTGTCCAGGAGGCGATGCCCTGGCGGCTTGAGATGGCAGTCTCCACGTTCAGCTGGGGCTGGATTCTTGTCGCTGGCGGTGTGGTCTATCTTCTCTATCGGATATGGAAACAGAATGACGCTCCTGCCCTCTTTACCCTCATCTGGTTTACCCTGATTTTCATAGCGACCACCCGGCAGATCCGGTTCGAGTACTACCTTGCTGCCAACATCGCACTGATGGCCGCCCTGGCAGTTGGTGGTGCAATGCAGTTTGGTGGGCGTGATCTCCTCAGGCTCACTGGGATCGAGAAGTTTCTGGCACCTAAGGAGCAGGCTGTTTCACCTGAATTGTCTCCCGAGGTCCTGGAAGATGTGGGGAAGAAAGGGAAGAAGCAGAAGAAGCCACAGAAGAAAGTTACCAAAGTCGAAGGTCCAAGCCCTGCACGCTCAGGTCTTCTCGTGGTGACGGTTGCTCTTGCGCTTCTCTTTGGATGGTCCGGCTTGTCTGCGAATATTGCCCTTGGATCATATGTCGATGGGGGCATGAATGCCGACTGGACAGCGGCTCTTACCTGGCTGGGGGAGAAATCGCCTGATCCGGGTGTTGATTATTATGAGATCTTTGATACTCCTCAGATGCGAGGTGTCTATGAATATCCTCCTGAGGCATATGGCGTCCTCTCATGGTGGGATTATGGCCACTGGATCACCTTCGTCTCAAAGCGAATACCACATGCAAATCCGTTCCAGCGTGGAGCGACAACGTCCGCTCAGTTCTTCATCGAGACAGATGGGGATGCTGCAACCGGGATGCTGGAAGAACTTGGTATCAGGTATATTATCACCGATATCGAGATGACGACAGGCAAGTTCTGGGCGATGGCGACCTGGTTTGATCCGGTGAATGCAACTGATCACTTCCAGACAGTGATGCTGTACCAGGAGTCGCAGGACAGTCAGATGCTGACTCCGGTCAATCTCTATCGCCAGAGTTACTACCAGACAATGATCCAGCGCCTCCATGTCTTTGATGGCTCAGCCAGAGATCCGGGTGAGGTATGGGTTATTACATCAATGCCAGCATCACTGGCGGGTCTGACCGGAAGCCCCTATCCTGTGATCATTGGTGGAGAATCCTTTGATTCAGTATCTGAGGCTCAGGCGTATATTGATGAGTATACGAAGAAGGCACCTGCCGGGCACAGGGCAGATATCCTCTCCCCTGAGATGTTCATCAGCTCAACCGAACTGGATGCACTGCGTCATATACGGCTTGTATATGAATCCCCGACAAACGTTGTCTCCGGTGGCGGCGATATCCGGTACGTGAAGATCTTTGAAGTTGTACCCGGTGCAACGGTGCAGGGCGAAGGAACGATTGAGGTACCGATCAAGACAAACACCGGCAGGACATTCACATACCGCCAGGAGAGCCGGGACGGGTTCTTTGTGCTGCCCTATCCGACCGAGGCCGGGCCGGATGATGTGGTTGTGGCAACAGGGCCTTATAGAATTGTTGAGACGGGGCAGGCGATTTCTGTGCCGTACCAGGTGGTGATGGACGGGTTGAGGATCTGAGGGGGGTGTCTTTCGACAATCCTCGTGTTTTTTTCTCATCGAATAACTAGATACGTCTGTCCGTCAAACAATTCGGTAGAAACGAGGATCATCCGTGTCGGTCATCAGAAACGCAGTCCACATTCTCTACTATCTCTTTGGCCCCTTCAAGAAGATGCTCGCACTGTATCTTCTGGCGGTGATTGCACTTGCCGGGCTGGAAGTCTTCCGGATCTCACTTGTTTACCCGATCATTAATTACGGGCTTGATGTTGAGAACCAGCACCGGCTCCTTGATACATTCTTTGATCTGATCCTACCGGCATCAATGCATCCTTTCCTTGCATCGGCACTGCTGCTGCTTTTTACGACTGCATTCATCGCTGGGTTCTATGGGGTCGTTGCCTACTCGGGGGCGTACGTCTTTGCAACCGTGAGGGATTCGCTTGATCGGCGGATCTTCTATCGCCTGATGGGCAGTGATTACAGCTACTTTTCCTCTAAGAAACAGGGGCATCTCCTATATATCGGCCAAGGGGCAGTGACAGAGGGTGGAAATGCAATTAATAGTTTCATGGAATGCATCAAGAACTCATTAATGGCCCTCCTATATCTGTTGTTTATCTTTTATCTCTCATTCTGGTTGACGATGGCGCTAATAATCCTCGGGGCAGGGTATGCTTATGTCATTAGACAACAACTGTTCAGGAGAGTGTATAGAAACAGCTCTGCATTACGTTTGGCAATGATGGAAAAATCGGTTGCCTACCAGGAGTTTATCTCAGGTATCAAGACAATCTATATCACTGATTCCCACTCCTTTTGGGCAACTAAGTACGATGTTGCTGTTCGCAGACTGAAGCAGGCATATACCTTTGTTCAGGCACTCAATAAACTTCCCTCCATTATCAATGACTTCATTATGTTCTCAGTTATCGCATTTGGTGCGGTAGTGTTGTATGTCTCTACAGGTGGGAACTTCCTCTCGTATATTGGTCTCTTCGGGACATTCATGCTTGCGCTCTATCGTTTGGTGCCAACAGCAACTGCAGCACAGACAAATTTGACATCAATGGTGCAAGCTCTCCCGGCACTTGAACTCATCTATGGAGAGCTTAGCCGTAAGGAGGGTGGGAGGGAGAAGACTGCAGAACAGGAGAAGGGCCGTCCATTTTCTTTAACAGACTCAATTCGGTTTCAGGATGTAGTTTTTCGCTATCCTGTTGCAACACGGGATACGATTCAGGGGGTCTCTTTTGAGATTAAAAAGAATACAACAGTTGCAATCGTAGGTGATTCTGGATCAGGCAAGACAACGATTGCAAATCTCCTTGCCCTTCTATATAGGCCGAACCGAGGGATGATCACAATCGACGAGATAGACATACATGATTATGATCCAAGAGAGTACCTGCGAGCTCTTGGCTACATTGGGCAAGAGACTTTCATATACCATGATAGTATAAAAGAGAATATACGGTTTGGTCTCGATTGCACTGATGAAGAGATAATTGCAGCAGCAAAACGTGCCGATGCCCATTCATTTATCATAGCAACTGATTATGGCTATGATACGATCATCGGCGACCAGGGGATGAAACTCTCAGGAGGGCAGCGGCAGCGTGTAGCGATTGCCAGAATCATTCTTCGTAATCCTGAAATCTTATTATTAGATGAGGCGACAAGCTCACTCGATAATATCTCTGAAAAGAAGATTATCGACTCGATAAATGAGCTCTCTGAACATATGACAGTAATCACGATTGCACATCGCTTATCTACGATCCGCGATGCGGATGTTATCTTTGTGATGAAAGAGGGCCAGATCATCGAAAGCGGATTGCATGAGGATTTAATTGCGATTAAAGGGGAGTACTATCAGCTGTATCTTGGTCAGGAAAAAGAAGATAAGAAAATTAAGTAGTCTTTTAGCATTAAAAATTTTTATTTATGGTCAGATATTAATTAAATTAATATATAAATCCTTCTGATGCAGTGCAACCCACCACTGAAACCCCCGACTTCATCACAATCCCACAGAGCTCCTTTACCCGCCGGGCATACTCATCATCATCAACCGCCAACCCCCGGCACAGTCCGTCCTGTAGCATCTCATCATCCACATAGATACAGTGTGCTCCCTGCATCGACAGCAGATCATACCGTGCCTTTGCCTGATCTTTCTCAGAGGCGGGATAATAATACACCTTTGCATGGACAGAATCGCATGCACGATCCGGTGAGACCTGCGTGTATTTGGTGATCATTCCGGCAGCCGCTGTCTGGTATGAGAGGGGATCGATCAGGATAAATGAGCCGCTATTTCGGTTCTTTGAGTAGAGATCTGCAAAGATTGGCTTCTTCAACTCGATCTTCACTTTCCCGATCTCGTTCAGCTGGAGATAACCAGAAGGTTTTCTATGAAGATCTTCTGGATCAAACCGGTATACCACCTCAGAGACACTGCCTTTCACCGTCTTTGTCGTATGTTTAAGCAGGTAATCTCTCCCAATCTGCATTGGCTCAGTATCCATCCATACCATCGCTGCTTCAATATGACCGGTGATCGCCGGGATATTCTGCTCACGGCAGATCATATCACCCCGAGAGATGTCAATATCATCTGCCAGGCAGAGCGTCACTGCCATCGGGGCAAATGCATACTCCCGATCCCCATCATAGGTGAAAATCCTCGACACCGTGCTTGTCCTGCCTGAAGGAAGCACCCGGATACGCTCACCCTTCCTGATCACGCCAGACGCAATCGTGCCACAGTAGCCCCTGAACTGCTGCCCTCCCCAGTTGACATACTGAACCGGAAACCGGAAATCCACCAGGTTTCTTCCGCCTGCAACATTGATCGTCTCCAGATAGTCAAGGAGGGGAGAGCCCTGGTACCAGGGCATTTTCGGGCTTCGTTCGATGACATTATCGCCATGCAGGGCGCTGATCGGGATGAAATAGATCGATTCTACAGAGAGCTTGTCAGTAAACGCTGTGTAATCATCGACAATCTGGTTAAATACTTCTTCACTATAGTCGACCAGATCCATCTTGTTCACGGCAACAACAAAATGCCGGATCCCAAGGAGTGAAGAGATGAAGGTATGCCGCCGTGTCTGTGTCAGGATACCCTGTGTAGCATCAACCAGAATCAATGAGAGAGACGAATGTGATGCACCGGTTGCCATGTTTCGGGTATACTGTTCGTGGCCAGGTGTGTCGGCAATTATAAACCGGCGTTTCGGGGTTGAGAAGAAACGGTATGCAACATCAATGGTGATCCCCTGTTCCCGTTCAGACTTCAGGCCGTCTGTAACGAGCGCATAATCCATCTCGATGTTCCGATGTGCGCGTGAATAGTCTTTGATCGAGAGGAGTTGATCTTCAAAGATGGATTTCGAGTCATAGAGGAGACGCCCAATCAATGTGGATTTTCCATCATCCACACTGCCGGCGGTTGCAAACCGTAAGAGATCAACCTTCTGGTTTTGGTCTATCAGCGCATCCAGCGTCGTCAAAAGTATCCCTCCCGCTTCTTTTGCTCCATCGAACTGTCCTGATCATGATCAATAACTCGGGTGATCCGCTCCGAATGACGAACAACCATCATCTCCTCAATGATCTTCGGCAAGGTATCTGCATCTGATCGTACTGCACCGGTGCAGTAGTGGCAGCCGAGTGTTCTGAACCTGCACATCAGTTCCTGTTCCCCATTCTGGAATTCATCTGTATGCACTGGGATCAGCTGATTGTTCTTCTCAATAACCCGTCTAGTTGCAGCAAAGTACAGGGGGACGACCTCGATCTGTTCATAATAGATATACGTCCAGATATCAAGTTCTGTCCAGCTGGAAAGAGGGAAAACCCGGATGGTTTCACCCCGGTTGATCTTGGTGTTATAGATGTTCCAGAGTTCGGGTCTCTGGTTTTTCGGATCCCACTGTCCATGATTATCCCTGAAGGAAAATACTCGCTCCTTTGCACGGGATTTCTCTTCATCCCTTCGTGCACCTCCAAATGCTGCATCATACCCGCCTTCTTTCAAAGCGTTGAGGAGAGCCTGTGTCTTCAGTTCGGCACAGCACTTCACCGTGCCGAGATCAAGCGGGTTCACTCCCCGTGCAAGTGCATCAGTATTTGTATGGACCTTGAGATCCAGCCCGTGTTTCTCTGTATAGTGGTCACGAAACTCATACATTTCCGGGAACTTGTATCCGGTATCAACATGGAGAAGAGGAAACGGCACTTTTTCGGGGTAAAATGCTTTTACTGCAAGATGCACCATTACAGAAGAGTCTTTGCCGACCGAATAGAGCATCACCGGATTCTCAAATTCTGCTGCAACCTCCCGGATGATCCCGATACTCTCTGCTTCAAGTGTTTTGAGGTTTGATAACCGGTACGATTCCTGGTCTGTGTCCATTTCTGTCCTCCTTTTAGATGTAGTGGTGCTTTTGTAGATATTCGAGTAGTGTATCTACTGATTTAGATACGGATTCATTGGCGGTATTCAGTACAATCTCCGGGTTCTCCGGTTTTTCATAGGGATCGCTGATCCCGGTAAATTCCGGGATCTCGCCGTTGAGTGCCTTCTGGTACAAACCCTTCACATCCCGCTGGATGAGAACATCCTGATCACATTTCACATAGACTTCAATAAAACGATGGCATTTCGATCGGGCATATGCCCGCATCGCCCTGTAAGGGGAGATGAAAGAGACGATGGTAGCAACCCCGTTTTGTGAGAGGAGAGAGGCAACAAAGGTGGCCCGACGGATATTTTCATCCCGATCCACCTTTGAAAAACCAAGATCACTACAGAGATCATCCCGGACGATATCCCCATCCAGCCGCTGAACGTACGGAATGTTACGTTTCCTGAGCTCTTCCTCAAGCGCGATCGCAATTGTCGTCTTGCCGGATCCAGACCACCCGGTGAGCCAGAGAGTAAACCCTTCTCTATGCATCTGCATCACTCGATTGAATGTCCGGAATCTTGATTGTATCTGGATCGATTCTATCCCGCAACACCAGGAAATAATTATTCTTCAGCGATTTCTTGTTATATTCTGGTTCCTTCATGGTTGTGAGATTAACCACCAGGCACCCGGCTTCCTTTGCGATAATATGCCCGGCTGCAATATCCCATTCCATCGACCCCTGAAATCTCGGGTACAGGTCAGCTTCACCAATTGCCACGTTGCAGAATTTAAGGGATGAGCCTGCAGAAACAATGGTATCTATATGGTTCATCTCCATAAAAGCAGCATCAAGTGGAGTGCTGTGTTTTCTGCTGCCGACTGCAACCAGAAGCTCCCTTTTTGGGGTGCTCAACGGCAAGCGTTGAGTGCGGTCACCACTTACCAGATACGATCCATACCCTCTGCCCGCATAAAAGAGCATGCCGGTCGCTGGGACAAAGATCACTCCGATTACTGGTTTCTTATCCTTGATGTAGGCTATATTGACAGTAAATTCCCCGATTTTATCGATAAATTCTTTTGTCCCGTCAAGGGGATCGACCAAGAAAAAATCAGTATACTCTTTTCTGAGTTCATATTCAGGATAGTTCTCTTCTGAAATAACAGGAATTGTGTATCGACTGGTGAGCTGTTCATGAATGTATGTATCAGATTCGGTATCGGCACGGGTGAGAGGAGAGTCATCATCTTTGATCTGGATATTCTGGTCGCTGTGTGCATAATGGCTGAGAATAATGGATCCGGCATGTTTTGCAATTCCGATCAGATCAGACAGCATCTCCTGAATTTCATTCTGGTTCATCATCATCCTCATCGTCTATAGCATGCATTGCACGGACTTTCGTGATATATACGGTCCCGTCTTTCAACGCAACCCACCGGAGCGCATCCCCTTGGTGGATATTTAAAAGTTTGAATATCTTTGAGGGAACCGTTGTTCTCCGCCGATAGGAGCGGACAGTGACAGCGGTTTCTTCTATACAGACAATATCATTTGGATCAATTAACGGCAGAGACACCACCCCGGTGAATACATGTGATTGGTATACTGTAGGAAGGATAGCAGAATAAAGTGTATCATTAGCATTGTAATCCAATAAGCTACCAACATATATTGGTTACATTCCAAAACATATTTAGTATTCCTGCTCTAATTTAATATCTGGACGTGTGCCATGAAACAGTATGTGCTGCTTATCACGATGATACTGGCTCTTGCCTTCTCTGCAGGATGCATGGGAGGAAACCAGATCGGAACTGAGGACACGATCACTATCTCAGGTGCGTTTGCCATATACCCGATGATGATCAAGTGGACAGAAGAATACCAGAAGGTAAATCCGGATGTGAAGTTCCAGATATCCGCTGGGGGTGCCGGGAAAGGAATGACAGATGCCCTCTCCAATATGGTGGATATCGGTATGGTTTCACGACAGGTGTACCCGCAGGAGCAGCAGCAGGGTGCTGTCTGGGTCTCGGTTGCCAAAGATGCGGTTGTTGGTACAATCAATGCCGACAATCCGGTACTTGATGATCTTCAGGCAACCGGCGTAAATAAGGAGACACTCGATAAACTCTATATCACAGGTGAGATCACCACCTGGGGAGAGCTTGTAGGCCGCCCTGACGTGACAGATCGGATCAATGTCTATACCCGGGCTGATGCCTGCGGTGCTGCCTCGGTCTGGGCAGAATATTTCGGATATACACAGGAGGACCTTGGAGGCACCGGTGTCTCCGGCGATCCGGGGGTAGCTGAAGCGGTCCGGGCAGATCAGTTTGGCATAGGATATAATAATATCAATTTTGCCTATGATACCAGAACAGGCAGACCAATTGACGGTATCACGATCATCCCGCTTGATATCAACGGGGACGGGAAGATCGATCCCGATGAAGATTTCTATGCGACACGAGGCGACCTCATTGATGCCATCGGATCCGGCAGCTACCCCTCACCCCCGGCCCGTAACCTCCATCTTGTCACAAAGGATGGGTTCACCGGCGCTACAAAAGACTTTGTCGCCTGGATACTCACCGACGGCCAGCAGTATGTGCTTGAAACCGGATATCTTCCACTTTCAGATAGTCAGCTGGCAGAAGAACTCAGCAAACTTCAATGAATCTGAGATTGGGATTTACTTCATTCCGCTTTTCTTTTTGAGGTACCAGAGATGAACGATGCTGATGGAGAGAGAAAGGCAAGAGCAGGATCAAAATTAGTCCTAATCAACAGAAACAGCATCGACACCACAGCACGGTATGCAATGCTCATACCTACCATTGTGGTGAGTCTGCTGGTTGTCATTGTTGCCGGAGTGCTCTTTCTTCGATCTGAACAGATAATCTCGCTCGTTCCACTAACAGAGCTCCTTTTATCATCATCATGGAAACCGCTTGCCGGGGATTTCGGGTTTAATCCATTCATCATGGGCACCATCTGGGTGACCGCCCTTGCAATGGCAATTGCTATTCCGATATCGGTTCTGAGTGCAATCTACCTCTCAGAATATGCACATCCAAAAGTACGATCAACAGTTCAGCCTGCACTTGATCTTCTGGCAGGGATCCCGGCAGTCGTCTTTGGCCTGTTTGGGATCATAGCAATTGTGCCACTTGTCCGGGATCAGCTTGCCCCTCTGTTCGGGGTGGCCACTACCGGCTATTCAGTCCTTGCTGCAGGTCTTGTTCTTGCAATCATGGTCTTTCCGATTTTAATCTCGATCACCTATGAGGTGCTCAGGACCATTCCCCGTGAGATGCGGGAGGGATCACTTGCACTTGGTGCCACCCACTGGGAGACCGTGAAACATGTGGTGCTCAGAAAAGCATATCCCGGAATTATTGCCGCGATAATTCTAGGGTTCAGCCGGGCGTTTGGTGAGACGATGGCAGTGCTTATGGTGGTCGGCAATGTTGCGCGAGTGCCGGAATCTATCTTTGATCCCGCCTACCCGATACCGGCACTGATCGCAAACAATTACGGAGAGATGATGTCGATCCCGCTCTATGATTCGGCGCTGATGTTTGCGGCATTATTGCTGCTTGTGATTGTCGTTTCGTTCAATATCGCTGCACAGCTTGTGATGCGGCAGATTAAACAACGGGTGATCTAGCATGAAGAGACGGGATCTTGAAGAGAAGCTGTTTAAGGCATTAATGATCGCCTCGTTATGTATTGTTGTGGGGAGCTTGATATGGGTGTTTGCGATCGTGAGTATGAAAGGAGCCTCAGCACTCAGCATCGAGATGATCACCCAGGTGCCACAGGGAGGATATTATCTCGGGGGCGGAGGAGGGATCTTAAATGCGATTGTTGGATCGCTCTATCTCGCAGGCGGATCGATTGCCCTTGCTTTCTGTGTGGGCCTGCCGGTTGCCTGGTACCTGAACCAGCATGCAGAACAGTCGCGGGTTGCTGGTTTTATCCGGAGTTCCCTGGATGTATCGATGGGACTGCCCCCGATCGTCTATGGTGTCTTTATTTTCCTGATCATGGTTATGATTGGTGCAAGGGCATCGCTCCTCTGGGGGATTGTAACGGTTGCAATCTTCATCATCCCAATCTTAGCACGCGGGATGGATGAGGTGATGCAGACGGTTCCTGTGAAACTCAGGGAAGCATCGCTCTCTCTTGGGACAACCAACCTGGAAACGCTTGTCCACGTCATCTTCCGGCAGGCACTGCCAGGGGTGGTAACAGCAATTATTCTGGCGTTTGGAAGAGGGTTTGGAAATGCCGCTGCAGTCCTCTTTACGGCAGGCTATACCGATGCAATCCCGACTTCGCTGAATGATCCGGTGGCGACCCTGCCACTGGCCATCTTCTTCCAGCTCTCAAGCCCGATCCCGGAAGTGCAGCAGCGGGCATATGCGGCCGGGATCATCCTGCTCATTGTAGTACTCGGGTTAACCATGGCGTCACGGGCATTGTCAAAACAGTTCATGAAATATGTCATTGAATAAGGGAGAATCAGGTATGGAGACACAGATCAGTGTTGAGAATTTCAGTATGGCCATTAATGGCAACCAGATCTTAAAGGATATCTCAGTGGAGATTCCAAAAAACCAGATCACAGCGATCATCGGGCCATCAGGATGTGGGAAATCCACGCTACTCAGGAGCATGAACCGGATGATCGATCTCGTCGAAGGGACTCAGGTCACTGGAACCATTACAATAGATGGGCAAAACGTCTTTGATCCGGCGATCGATGTGACTGAGCTCAGGCGGAGGATTGGTATGATCGCACAGTCCCCAAATCCGCTACCGATGTCAATCTATGATAATGTTGCGTATGGTCCCCGGATACATGGCATGAAGAGCCGGCGGGAACTTGATGAAATTGTGATGCAGTATCTCAAAACCGTCGGGCTCTGGGAGGAGGTGGATTGCCGGTTGAAAGAGCCTGCATCCAGGCTATCTCTCGGTCAACAACAGCGGCTCTGCCTCGCACGGACGCTCGCGATTGAGCCGGAGGTGATCCTCTGTGACGAGACGACATCTGCGCTTGACCCGATATCTGCGAAGAAGATTGAGATGGAGTTGCTGGAGCTGAAAAATGAGTATTCGGTTGTTTTTGTGACACATATTCTTCGTCAGGCAAAGCGGATGGCTGATTATGTGATCTTTTTGTATCTGGGTGAACTGGTGGAGCACGGCACGGCTGAGGAGGTATTTGAGAGGCCAAAGGATCCGAGGACAAGAGCGTATTTGGAAGGAGTGTTTGGGTGAAAATAATTTTTTTAAGACTACTATGAAATGAGGGGTTATTAATTTAGATGTGATTTTAGGTGTTATGTCTAATTGATAACTATCTTGGACCTCCGCCTAAATCTTCAAGAGGAATTTTTAATTTATCATGTAAATAAACATATATATGCGAATAAATGCCCTCTAACAATTCGAGGCTGGAATAACTTCTTAATTTATAGGGATGAAAATCTTTTTTCATCATTTTGTGATCTGTATAAAGAATATTTGGTGAATCTATTGGAAATTTCTCAACTCCATTAATGGCATTTTCCTTTTGATCATAGCGTATTGACTCAGAATTAATGAAGATACGATCATCATGGCCTTCAAAAGTATATCCGAATGAACTCAATTCATTTGTACACTTTTCTGTAACTAAATCTATTAATTTTTTATCATAAAATTTTTTGTAATCGTGGCGTGTAGTTCTAGATCTCCGATAATTAAGGTTTTTTGAGGGTTGAATATTAAGTAATTCACTCATAATCTCTAACCCCTCTTTCAGTTTCTCCTGGCGGATAAGAAATTTGGGTACACAGTTTCCTGAATTGTCAAAAAGCTGGAAATAGAGAAAATTTTTTTGAGGAGGTACAATCCATGGAAAGTCTGGATCACAGTACTTAATACAGAAATCTTCAAATGAAGAAAAGGGCCAATAATGATCTTTGCCAGACCGGACAGCGCATGATGTTTTCGACAAGCCAGGGAAATAATATGGAAACCCATAGACATACATGCTGACAAGCAGATCAAAAGGATTTCGAATCACAGAAAAGGGAACACTATTTTGCAAATTGTGGTTATCCAGACATCTTGTATTCCATGCCCTGTCGTAATAACTTATAGGTTTGTTTTGGCAAACACAATGCCCGCCGGAAAAATATCGTTTACCTGTAACATTTGAAAAAAATGAATCTGTATAGGTACTACCTGTTTTTGGTATTGCTATAAAGAAAAGCTTGGTATCTGGATTGCAAAGTGTATTGATAAAGTCATAATCTGACATAGTTCATATTTGATGTGATATTTATTTATACGTGTGTTTTCGCAAGATATCAATCATTTAAATTCTGGTAAAATGTGTGGTGGTATAATTATTAACCTTAGATAAATAACTATAATTGAGTTGTATGACCCATGTTCAATGAAAAATCAATATTAATCACCGGGGGCACCGGCTCCTTCGGCAAGCAGTTCACCAAGACTATTCTTGAGCGATATGATCCAAAGAAAGTGATCATTTTCTCCCGTGATGAGCTGAAGCAGTTTGAGATGAGTCAGGTATTTAACCAGAACTGCATGCGCTACTTCATCGGCGATGTCCGGGATCGCGATCGCCTAACAATGGCGATGCGGGGAGTGGATTATGTAATCCATGCAGCCGCCTTAAAGCAGGTGCCTGCCGCAGAATACAACCCGATGGAGTGCATCAAGACGAATGTTTATGGCGCGGAGAATGTGATCCATGCGGCGCTTGCAAATAAGGTACAGAAGGTAATTGCGCTCTCGACCGATAAGGCAGCAAACCCCATCAACCTCTACGGTGCTAGTAAACTTGCCTCTGATAAGCTCTTTGTAGCGGCAAATAATATTGCCGGGCAGGATCCAACTCGTTTTTCGGTTGTCCGATATGGTAATGTGGTCGGATCAAGGGGTTCGGTCGTACCGTACTTCAAGAATTTGATTCAAAATGGCACCGATCACCTCCCAATTACTGATGAGCGAATGACCCGGTTCTGGATCACGCTCCAGCAAGGGGTTGATTTTGTTCTGAAAGGCTTTGAGCGGATGCATGGAGGGGAACTCTTTGTACCGAAGATTCCTTCAGTCAGGATCGTGGATCTAGCCACCGCAATGGCATCGAATATACCCAAACGAATTATCGGCATCCGTCCCGGAGAGAAGTTGCATGAGGTGATGTGCCCGGGTGATGATTCTCATCTCACGCTTGCATTCAATGATCACTATGTCATCCGACCTACTATTCAGTACTCCTACCGGGTTGACTTTATTACAAACAAGCTGGGTGAGATGGGGAGTCCGGTTGATCAGGATTTTGAGTATAACTCCGGGCGCAACCCACATTTTCTCTCAATTGACGAGATCAAGCATATCAATCATATCTCAGGTTTAGAATGATTCCGTATGGACGGCAGGATATCAGGCAGGAGGATATCGACGCGGTTGTCGAGGTTCTACAGTCAGATCTCATTACCCAGGGGCCGATCGTGCCTCGGTTCGAAGAGGCGGTTGCTGCCAAAGTTGGCGCCAGATATGGGGTGGCGGTGAACAGTGGCACATCTGCCTTACATGTAGCATGTCTTGCGCTTGGGCTTGGATCGGGGGATCTCCTCTGGACGGTGCCGAATACCTTTGTTGCTTCTGCAAACTGCGCCAGGTACTGTGGTGCGGATGTGGATTTTGTTGATATCGATCCATCGACCTGGAATATGAGTGTTTCTGATCTGGAGAAGAAGCTGGTGCTTGGAAAAAAAGAAAAATGTCTTCCAAAGGTGGTTGTACCAGTTCACTTTGCAGGTCAACCGACCGATCAACAGGAGATACGGGAATTATCGGAACGATATGGCTTTTATGTGCTTGAAGATGCATCTCATGCGATGGGTGCCAGCAGGGGGGGTGAGCCCGTTGGGAGTTGTCGCTGGTCAGATATCACGGTCTTTAGTTTTCACCCTGTGAAGATTATCACAACAGGGGAGGGAGGGATCACAATGGCAAATGATGTTGAGCTGGCTGAGAAGATGATACTCTTCAGGGCTCATGGCATCACCCGTGATCCAAATCGATTTGTCAATCCGGCTCCCGGTCTTTGGTACTATGAACAGCAGGTGCTTGGGTATAATTATCGAATGATGGATATCCAGGCTGCGCTTGGCCTGAGCCAGCTCAACCGGCTCGGAGAGTATGTTGAGCGGCGTAATGAGCTTGCGAAGCGGTACATGGATGAATTATCTAATCTGCCTTTACAACTCCCTACAGTCAGGCCAGAGAATCGATCGGCATTTCATTTGTTTGTAGTGCGACTGATGCGCGATAAGATAATTAAGACTCATGCTAAAGTTTTTGAGGAGCTGCGTCATAAGGGAATTGGTGTCAATCTTCATTATGCACCGGTGCATCTGCAGCCGTACTATAGAAGACTTGGATTTTCCGAAGGGCACTATCCAGAAGCTGAGAAGTATGCAGGTGAGGCGATCACATTGCCGTTGTATCCAGCAATGACAGAGGTTGAGCAGGATCATGTTATTGGTGTTTTACAGAAAATTCTTAGAATATAATTATTTGAAGGAAATATTATGATTGCTCCAAGTATCAAAACAAAACGTTTTTTTCTTCGTCCTTTATCAACAATTGATGTTACAGAGCGGTATCTTGGATGGTTAAAGGATCTCAATTCTAACAGATTTATTCAGACAGCTAGTTCCGATCATACCCTGGAATCTTTAAAGAATTATGTTAAGGCACGACAAGATCGGGAGGATATTCTTTTTCTGGGAATATTTTTAAAGGAGGATGGTCTTCATATTGGAAATATAAAATTTGAACCGATAGATTATATCAACCGCACGACGATAATGGGTGTTCTGATTGGTGATTTAGATTGGCTCGGAAAAGGTGTCTTTTTTGAGGTAATAAATGCCTGTGCAGAGTGGTTATCTCGTAACTACTCATTGAATACTATATTTCTTGGCGTGGATATTGAGAATAGATCTGCGATTCGTGCATATTTGAAGGCAGGTTTTCGTTTTGTAAATGATAACCCAACACAATCAACTAATCCAAATGGACTGAAAATGGCAAGGCAACATACTTCAGCTCATCGTCTTGCCCTTGGTACGGTTCAGTTTGGCATGCCATATGGAATTGGAAATACAACCGGGAAAGTAAACATCAACGAGGGAAAAAAAATTCTGGAACATGCATGGGCGGCAGGTATAGGAACTCTTGACACCGCTTTCTCCTATGGAGAGAGCGAAGCACTGCTTGGAGAGTGTGGGATTGAACAATGGCAGGTAATTTCAAAGATACCTGCCATCCCTGAAGACTGTGATCAGGTATATGACTGGGTTCACAATACCGTGATCTCATCTCTCAAGAGGTTACAATGTGACTTTCTCTATGGACTCTTGCTCCATCGCCCGGAACAATTGATTGGTGAAAACGGCCAGGAGCTCTACCACGCACTCCTTGATCTTAAAAAACGAGGTCTGGTTAAAAAAATTGGTATATCTATCTATCATCCTTTGGAATTAAATGAAATAATTCCAAAATTCGCAGTTGACATCGTTCAGGCGCCATTTAATATCATAGATCGTCGATTGTTGACATCTGGATGGTTGAGAAAGCTCCATATGGCAGGTATTGAAGTGCAAGTACGCTCAATATTTCTACAGGGTTTGTTGCTGATGGATGAAAGGAAGCGACCTGAGAAATTTTCCCGTTGGTCAACACTATGGGAAAATTGGCATGGCTGGCTGAGAGAAGAAGGTTTGACGTCACTTCAGGCATGCCTTGGCTTTGCCCTGTCTTATCCTGAGGTTAATCGGGTTATCTTCGGGGTTGATTCTGTGAATCAATTAAAAGAGATCCTGGCCGCCGCTGATACGAATATTCCCATTCCTCCAAGTATATTAGAAACAAATGATCTCGATCTTATAATACCATCCCGATGGGAGGCTCTTACACCATGAAGATAGTTGCAATCGTCCAGGCACGGATGGGCTCAACACGTTTCCCAAATAAAGTCATGCAGGAGATCTGCGGAACTCCGATGATTGGGTTATTGCTCGAGCGTTTATCTCATTCAATGGAGATCGATGAGATAATCCTTGCTACCTCAACCGATTCAAGAAACACTCCACTTGTCGAATATGCAGAATCACTTGGCTATCCTGTCTATCAGGGAAGTGAGAATGATGTTTTGGATCGGTACTATCAGGCTGCAAAGGCCGCAAAAGCAGATATAATTGTCAGGATTACTGGAGATTGCCCCCTTATAGATCCGGATCTTGTTGATGCTATCATCAAGAAATTTCAAGAAGCCAGAGCTGATTACATCACCAATGGGATGCCCCCTACTTATCCTGATGGTCTTGATACTGAGGTTTTTACTTTTCGAGCATTGGAAATTGCTTGGCAGAATGCATCTAAACCTTATCAGAGAGAGCATGTTACACCCTATCTTCGTGATTCCGATCAATTTAAACGAATAAATTATGCACATTCGACCGATTATTCCGGGGAGCGCTGGACGGTGGATGAGCCGGAAGATTTCACTCTTGTCCAGAAGATCTTCGAGAATTTTGCACCACGCCGTGACTTTTCATGGATGAAAGTCCTTGCACTTCAAAAAAAACAACCTGAGTGGTTTTCGATTAACCGCCATCTCATAAGAAACGAGGGGGCAACAATGGGGACCGGACAAAAACTCTGGAAGCGGGCTAAACGGGTGATCCCCGGTGGTAACATGCTCCTCTCAAAGCGTGCTGAGATGTTCCTGCCTGAAAGGTGGCCTGCCTATTTTAGCAGGGCGAAAGGCTGCCGTGTCTGGGATCTTGATGATAATGAATACATTGATATGTGCATTATGGGAATCGGCACAAATATCCTTGGATATGGTCATCCGGAAGTAGATGATGCCGTACGGGGTACAATAGATGCAGGAAACATGTCCACATTTAATTGTCCTGAAGAAGTGTACCTGGCTGAAAGACTTGTTGAAATGCATCCCTGGGCAGACATGGCCCGTTTTGCACGGAGTGGTGGAGAGGCTAATTCAATCGCCATCAGGATTGCCCGTGCTTCCTCAGGGAAGGATACAGTTGCCTTCTGCGGCTATCATGGCTGGCAGGACTGGTATCTTGCCGCTAATCTTGCTGATGATCAGACACTTGACGGACATCTCCTCCCAGGGCTTGAACCAAGAGGTGTTCCGAGGGGGTTAAAGGGATCAGTTCTCCCATTTACCTACAACAACTTTTCAGAACTTGAGGATCTTGTCAGAAACCATGATGTCGGTGTCATCAAGATGGAGGTTTCACGCACTAGTATGCCTGAAAAAGGTTTTCTTGAGGATGTGCGCCAGCTGGCATCAGATCGGGATATCGTGCTCATCTTTGATGAGTGTACCTCAGGCTTCCGCCAGACATTTGGCGGTCTGCATAAGCATTATGGTGTGGAGCCTGATATGGCAGTCTTTGGTAAAGCGCTTGGGAATGGATATGCCATATCTGCGGTGATTGGTAGCAGAGAGGTGATGCAGGCGGCGCAGAGCACCTTTATTAGCAGCACCTTCTGGACAGAACGGATTGGCCCAACTGCTGCATTGAAGACGCTTGAGGTGATGGAACGGGAGTGTTCATGGGAGCAGATCACTAAGACTGGGCGGGATATAGGTAGAAGATGGCAGGCTCTGGCAGAGAAACATGGTATTCCAATACAGATCACAGGTCTGCCAGCAATAATTGGATTCTCTTTCCCTCTTCCTGATATGTTGAAGTATAAGACGCTTATCACCCAGGAGATGATGAAGAAAGGATATCTTGCAGCCACTCTGGTTTATGTCTGTAACGAGCACACCCCGGATATTGTTGATACATACTTTGATGAGCTTGATCCCATCTTTGGGTTGATCAGTGAATGTGAGTCAGGGCGATCAATTGATGATCTGCTTGAGGGAACGGTTTGCCATTCCGGGTTTAAACGGTTAAACTGAGATTTTGATATGAATATGGTAATACAGTACGTCATCCGCACTGATGCTTCTATAACAATAGGCACTGGCCATGCTATTCGATGTCTTACCTTAGCCAAGGCATTGCGAGAGTCGGGGGCCCAAACCCTCTTTATATGCCGGGAACATGAGGGGCATCTCTGCAATCACATCGAAGAGCAGGGGTTCGCGGTTCATCGTCTCCCCTCTCCCCGTAAAGATTATGTTTCCGAGGATGCTCCTGCCCATGCCGGCTGGCTGGGTGCCGCCTGGCAGGAAGACGCAGATGCAACAGCCGATGCAATCAAATCACTTCAGATTAAGCCGGACTGGCTGATCATCGATCATTATGGGATTGATCGGCGATGGGAGGAGCGATTGCGTCCCTTGGTTAACCGGATTATGGTGATCGATGATCTTGCGGATCGGCATCATGACTGTGATCTTCTCCTCGATCAGAACCTTGTTCCGGATATGGAGAGACGGTATGATGATCTTTTACCTGAAGGGTGCACCCGGCTCCTTGGTCCGGATTATGCACTTCTCCAGCCGATATATGCAGAACTCCATGAACGTATCCCGCCAAGGGAAGGGCCTATCCGGCGCATACTTATCTCCTTTGGGGGTGCAGATTCGGATAACCTGACCGGACGAGCACTTGAAGCTTTTATCAGCCTGAACCGGCCGTATATCGAGGTTGATGTAGTGATCGCAAACAACAGCCCTCATATCACATCCCTCCAGACACTGGCTCACGGGCATCAAAATATTCACCTACACGGTACGCTTCCAACTCTTGCAAACCTGATGGCAAAGGCCGATCTTGCTATTGGTGCAGCGGGGGCGACCAGCTGGGAGCGTTTGTGTCTTGGGCTGCCCGCGGTTATTATTACACTCGCACAAAACCAATTATTAGTTGCAGATTATTTGCATCAAGAAAATGTAATTGTATTTATTGGGAATAAAAATCAAGTTACAACCAAATTAATTATAAAATGTCTTAGTCAAATATTCAAATCAAATACATTATTAGAATGGTCAACCAGATGTCAAAGTATGTGTGATGGTAAAGGGTTGGAAAGAGTTAGTCAGAGTCTAATAGAAAATAGGTATTAAATCTAGTCTCATAAAAGGATTGAATCAATATGGATTATAAACTAATTAAAAACTCACTTGGTTTTTGGGAAATCATTCCAAAACCCACCCCTGAAGAATTAGAGCATTATTATGGTGATACCTATTACCAAGAAGCAAAAGGAAGTTACGAACTTGAATATTCTCCTGAAGAATTACAATACTTTCGAGTTAAGCTTGAACAACGCTATGAAGTTATTCAACGTTATTTTGGTGGAAAAACCGGATCATTATTGGATGTTGGTTGTGGTGAAGGCTATAATCTTGCTTTCTTTCGAGAACAGGGTTGGTCAGTTAGGGGGTTTGATTTTAGTTCTGCCGGAGTCCAATCAAAGAATCCAGAATGTTTGAATATATTGATAACTGGAGATATATATAATCTCTTGTCTAGAGAAGTATCTAAGGGAAATAAATATGATGTACTCTGGTTACAGAACGTATTGGAACATGTCATTGATCCAATCGATCTTCTCATTTCACTTCGAACGATAATATCTTCAAATGGAGTTCTGGTGATAACAGTTCCAAATGACTGTTCAATTACTCAATTAGCCGCAATTAAAAATGGATATATTGATACAAAATTTTGGGTGGAGCCACCTGAGCACTTGAATTATTTTAATTCTGAAAGTTTATGCAATCTAGCAATTGCCACAAAATGGAAATGTTTTGAAATACTAGCAGATTTTCCAGTAGACTGGTTTTTATTCCACCCTGGATCCAATTTCATTCGTGAAAAAAGTGCAGGCAAAGCAGCTCATATAGCCCGAGTTCAATTAGAGAATTTAATTCATCAACAACCAATTGATGATGTAATTAATTTTTGGTCTGCATTAGCAAAAATTAATTTTGGTCGTAGCATAACAGCATTCTTGCATCCTATTAATGATAAAGAATAGTATTTATAATAATAAATTTTTTAATTATTTTACTTAAAATATTATTATAATAATATATTGTGATTTGCTGGTATCATTGTCATATGATTTTATAAAACAAAGATGTTTATTTATTCCAAGATTATATTATGCTGAACTAAGGATGGTTAGTGGCACCATAAAAGGAGTTGTATGCTTGAAATTAGGGATTTTAAGTGATATTCATGGAAACTACTTTGCATTAGAAGCGGTCTTAAATTCTGCTAGGAAACATAATGTGGATATGATTCTCATTGCAGGTGATTTCATTGGTTATTATTTCTGGCCAAAAGAAGTTTTCAATTTATTATCATCATGGAAAGTTACCGCTGTGAGAGGTAATCATGAAGAATTACTTGAAAAAGCCCATGATAATCCTGTATTTTTAAACCAAATTAATAAAATATATGGTTGTGGACTGCGTATAGCCCTAAATACATTATCTAAAAGTCAGATTGAGTGGCTCATATCGCTTCCACATCCTTGTGAAATCATTATTGACAAATTGCGTATATTACTCTGTCACGGATCCCCTTGGAATATTAACCAGTATGTTTATCCCGATTTGGAAGATATTGTGTTAAGCAAACTTTCGATGATGGATTATAACTGTATCATATTAGGCCACACGCATTACCCAATGATAATTAGACATAATGCCTCTGTTATTGTTAATCCGGGTTCTGTTGGTCAACCTCGTAATCGGGAACCCGGAGCACACTGGGCGATGATCGATTCAGAGACTCTTGAAATCAACATGTTTCAAGAACAATATGATATTGATAAAGTCATTGATCAAGCTATGAAACGAGAGCCTGAACTGCCATATTTATCAGAAGTACTGGTGAGAGTATGAAAACCATTCTCCTAACGGGGATTGCTGGCGATGTTGCCCAAGGAATTGCACATATAATACGAACAATGTATCCTGATTGGTATCTTCTTGGCTGCGACATACATGATCGACATGGTGCTGACCTTTTCGTGGATGAATGGGTTATAGCGCCAAGAGCAGATTCTCAAGATTATATTTCATGGATTACATCATATGTAAAATGTAAAAATGTCGATTATTGCTTCCCAACGTCTGAAGCAGAATTGTTACTTTTTGCTAAGCATAAAATCAATCAAATTGCTGAATGTCCTTTGATTATGCCAAATTATGATGCCGTCGATATAGGTAGTGATAAACTATTAACTAATAACTTTTTAAAAAAAATTGGATGCCCTGCACCTTGGACTATCTTGGCAAAAGACTCTTTAGAAAATACACCGTTTCCTTGTATTTTCAAACCCCGCCACGGTGCTGGATCAAAAAGTGTTTTTATTTGTAATACGCTATCAGAAGCTCAATTTTTAGAAAAAAGGTATCCTAATAGTATCCTACAAGAGTTACTCTTACCTGACGATCAGGAGGTTACATGTGCGGTTTACCGCAGCCAAGATGGGAATATTGCTATTTTACAGCTACTTAGAACTCTGGTGGGTGGAGCAACTGGTTGGGCGAAAGTTATTAATAATGCAGAAATATTTAAGCAATGTGAGCTTATCGCCACAAGTTTGGATTTAAAAGGATCAATCAATGTGCAATTACGTATTACTAACAAAGGTCCGAGAATTTTCGAAATCAACCCTAGGTTCTCATCAACAGTTTTAATCCGTCATGAAATGGGTTTTTCAGATGTAATTTGGGCACTGGAAGAAACAATTGGTAGAATTATTGAATTATACGCCCCTCAAGATGGAATTGTGGCCGTTCGTACTCATCATGCAAAAATGCTTGAATAAGAAATATTAATAAAGGAAATTCTTTTTAACAATCTCGTAAAATAATATTATGGGGTATATCATGAGAATGTTGAAATGCCAAATAGGGATAACGACTCAACCTTTCATCATCGCTGAGATGTCAGGAAACCATAATCAATCTCTCGATCGCGCCTTGGCAATTGTGCAAGCAGCAGCCGAAGCGGGCGCTCATGCAATTAAAATTCAGACATACACGGCAGACACCATCACACTTGATGTCGCAGAGCGAGAGTTCTTTATAAGTGATAAGAGGAGCCTCTGGAAAGGGCAGAGCCTCTATGATCTCTATAAACAGGCATACACGCCTTGGGATTGGCATGAGCCGATTATGAACAGAGCAACGGAGCTCGGGCTCATCTGCTTCTCAACACCATTTGACGAGACTGCAGTTGATTTCCTTGAAACCCTAAATGTCCCTGCCTATAAGATCTCCTCGTTTGAGAATATCCATCTACCGCTCATAACGAAGGTAGCCGAGACTGGAAAACCCCTAATTATTTCAACCGGAATGGCGACCATCGCAGAACTTGATGAGGCGGTCCGCACCGCCCGCGATGCCGGTTGCCTGGATATAATCCTACTCAAATGCACAAGCAACTACCCGTCGACTCCTGATAAAAGCAATATTCTCACAATCCCGCACATGCGCGAGCTCTTCAACTGTGAGGTCGGACTCTCCGATCACACTCTTGGTATCGGCGCGGCGGTGGCGGCGGTCGCCCATGGTGCTACAGTTATTGAGAAGCACTTCACCCTCTCTCGCGCCGAAGGCGGGGTGGATAGTGCATTCTCGATGGAACCTGCTGAGCTCCGAATGCTGGTGGAGGAGACAGAGCGCGCCTGGCAGTCGCTTGGTGGGGTGGTGTATGGGCCAACGGAGGAGGAGATGAAATCCTTAATGTTACGGCGGTCGCTGTATGTTTCAGAGGATATGAAGGCTGGGGATGTATTTACTAAAGAGAATCTGCGGTGCGTTCGGCCGGGACTGGGGCTTGCGCCGAAGTATTATGAAGTTTTATTGGGGAAGCGGGTTAATAGAGATGTGACGAAGGGTAAGGCGGTTGAGTGGGGGATGGTTGGGTAAATATTTTTTTGTTTATACATAAGGCTGATAGTAATGGTTGAATAAGTTAACTTTGGTATTTAAATCTAACTATATAATATTTCTGTGTCAATCTATTGGTGAGTTATGAACGAGTATTTTAAAGACAAAACAATTCTTATAACGGGTGCTGCCGGAAGTATTGGGATCGCACTCATTGAGAAGTTACTTGATTTTAATCCCACTGTCATACGGTGCTTTGACAATAATGAGAATGGTATTTTTTATTTACGAGAACATTTTCCAAAAGAAATTCATGAAAAACTTCGATTTCTCCTCGGTGATATAAAAGATATTGAAAGACTCGAATATGCTTTTAGGGGTGTGGACATTGTTTTTCATGCCGCATCCTACAAGCATGTTCTGGAATGTGAATATAATCCACTTGATGCCGTTAACACAAATATTTTAGGAACTGCGAATGTGGTGAGGGCTGCAATTAACCAGAATGTAAAGAAGGTAATATACACCAGTACCGATAAGGCAGCAAATCCCTCAAATACGATGGGAACTACAAAATTAATGGCTGAGAAGGTGATTGTTGCCGCAAATGCCTATAGTGCTGGAAAATGTGTTTTTTCATGCTGTCGGTTTGGGAATGTCATCGGGACAAGTGGATCGGTGATCCCGCTTTTTATAAAACAGATAACAGAACATGGGAAAATAACTATAACTAATCCCTTGATGACCCGCTTTTTAATTACACAGGACACCGCAATTGCTCTTGTACTACAAACAGCTATCATTGCTGAAGGTGGTGAAATCTTTATTTTTAAGATGCCATCGGTGAATATAAATGACCTTGCCGATGTTTTAATAGATCGATTTGGTCATTCAGAGAAGCTAGTTATTGGAAAAAAGCCCGGTGAAAAATTATATGAAGAGATAATGACTGAAGAGGAGAGCTCACGATCGGTGGAAAATGATGATATGTATATTATCTATCCATATCTTGATGGCTACCTCTACACAAAAAAAGGTGACTATAAGCAGGTGACTGATATTAAAAATTCGTCTGAAATGCAATCCCTCTCAAAGCTTGAAATAAAGTCCCTTTTATCAAGAGGTGGAATATGCACATTTTAGTGACCGGTGGAGCTGGTTTCATTGGCAGGTGGGTTGTTAAGAAACTTCTTTCCGAGGGGCATATTGTCTCTGTGCTTGATGATTTCTCAAATGGTTCTCTGGAAAATCTTGATGAATGTAAAGGAAACCAGAATTTAAGTATAAATCGGGGAGATATTAAGAATATCTCTGCGATTGATCAAATATTTACCAATTCCATTGATATCTGTATTCATCTTGCAGCGAGTATAGTTGTCCAGGAAAGCATCGATAATCCGGTAAAAACATTTCATAACGATGTTGTGGGAACTTTTAACCTGCTTGAAAAAGCCAGAAAGTGGGGCTCAAAATTTGTCTTCATGAGTACCTGCATGGTGTATGATACTTCTCAAACAGCTGCTGGTGCTCTCCGTGAAATCTCGCCAGTGAAGGCAGCTTCTCCTTATGCCGGGTCAAAATTAGCGGGTGAACATCTTGTTTTATCATATTATCATGCATACGGCCTTCCTGTGACTATACTCCGGCCATTTAATACATATGGTCCCTTCCAAAAATCTTCTGGTGAAGGAGGGGTGGTGCCGATTTTTATTCATAATGAACGTGAAGGCAAAGATCTGCTTATCTATGGAGATGGAACACAGACCCGGGATTTATTATATGTTGAGGATTGTGCGGATTTTGTTGTGAGGTCCGCTTTTTCTCCATCCGCGGATGGAGAAATAATCAATGCGGGAACCGGCAGGGATATAACAATAAATGATCTTGCAGTGTTGATTTGCAGGGATGAATCACGAATAAGGCATGTTGAACATATTCACCCGCAGAGTGAAATTGCGAAACTTGTTTGTGATTCTTCAAAAGCTGAAAAGCTGCTTGGATGGAAGGCAAAGACAGATCTTGAGAAAGGCATAATTCTGACAAGAGATCATTTTCATAAATAAATATTGAAGGAATAGTGATTTTCTTTTTGTATCTTGTGGCTGGAGTGTACTGATTTGATATCTTTGAAGAAAATTCTGATATTTGATGAAGTAAATTTCTACTCTTTGTATTTAATCAAAAAACAGTCTGAAATACAAAGTGTGTATTTTTTTCAATGTACAAATGATAGAAATCTTAAAAAGTTACATTATCTTGCTTCGCTGAAAGGCTTTGATATCATCGATCTTAACAATCAGGAATATCCCCTGACAATAGATTATTGCCATCGAAAAGTATATGAAAAATTTGAAGTATTCTATGATAAGGTTCAACCGGGTAAAAGGTTTGTGAATACTATTAATCGATTATATCCATCATTAGATGTGGAAAATCTTTTTAAAAAGGAATTTATGCTGTATCTTGGAGATCATTTCCATAAGGAGATGATGATATCTCATAGTCTTTTAAAAAACTATGGGGACAAAATCTACTATTCTGGTTTTGATTACTCAACCTATGGATCTGAGACACTCCTACCAAATAATATTGAAACGAATAACTCCAAAATCTTTTTTTGGTTTCTTTCATTAAAAGAGAGAGTAAAAGAGTATCTACTCCTTTTCTTTCCCTTTTATATAATCTTTAAAATATTTGGGGGAGTCACATTACAAAAAGGAAAACGAATAATTCAGGTTGGAATTAATATCAATCTCCTAGGAATGTTTGATAAAAATTATCATTACTATTACTACCTCATTGATCCGATGTATGGTATAAAAAAGAGTGATTATGTATTCATTGATGAAAGAAATGATGGAAAGGCAGAATCTTTAGATGATAATTATGTAAATATTTTTCAAAGAAGAGCTCTCAGCTTGCAATTCATAATAGATTTTTTCACCAGATATGTTCCAACCTGGATTCTGTGTAGTTTGCTCTGTCTTGTTCAAGAGCCAATCTTAATACGATCAACCAGAAAAGCCCTTTCAGATTATGTGAAATGGCATAGCTTCTTCGATAATTATTCTATTGGAAAATATATAAATATTTTAATGCCAGATACAGTAACGAAGACAGGAATTTTTCATCAACATGGTACAAAGACATATTTGATCTATCCTGATAATTATGCTGATGATTATCATTCCGGATATGATGAAAAATCACCTGCTCATCCATATTTTGCTTATATGATGTATGATTATGCGATTGTATATGGAGATAAAATAAAAAGAAATCTTTTAAAAAATAGGAATATGATCAATTCGTATCTGAATAATGGAGTTATTCACTCTCAGAGAATCTGTGAAATACGAACCGGTGCATGTGAGAAGAAAATCTCAGTTAGTGCTTTATTCGGGAGTAAACCAAGAAAAATTATAGCTATATTTGATATCGCATTTGTAAACTGGGGCCATATGCATTTAGATGATGCAATCAGATTTGCGGAATCGATATTAAAGCTTCTTGATGATAATCCTGATATTGCAGTAATATTTAAAGAGAAGAAGGATATCTCACAAAACTCCGATTTATTCGATGTTTATAAAAAAATTGGTGAACATCCTCGTGGAGCATATATTCGAAAGACTGATAATACTAATATATACAGCTACGATGTCATCGCAGTGTCGGATATGGTAATATCTGCATGTTTTACCTCAACACATGCAGAAGCACTGGGTTCGAAAACACGGTCAATATACTACGATGAAAAGGGCGATTATATCGGAGATAATTATTATTTTAATCAATTTCCGAATATGGTTGCCCATAATTATGATGAATTACTATTGCTGGTTCAGAAATGGTTATATGAAGTTTCAGATGATGACTTTGAATCTTATCTAGAAAAATATGTTAAGGGTGAAATTGATGAATATCTTGATCAAAAGGCGATATATCGATTGCATACTATCATATATGGTGATGGATGATTAAATATAAATTATTTTTTTATTGGTTTTAACAATAATTATATCTATCTCTCAAACTAAGATAATTCTATGAAAATTCTATTTATTAGTACTCCCACAAGAACGTATTCTCAGAATTATTTCCCCCCTTTTGGCTTGATGCATCTCTGTTCATTTATCAGACAAAATGATCATGAAGTTGCTATTATTGATCAGGCTAAAGAAAGATTCGAAATATCAGAATTGATCCAACGTATTGAAGCTGAGAATCCTGATATTATTTGTGTGAGTGGGATAGTAACTTCTTTTAGATATGTGAAAGAATTGATGTTGTCGCTTAATAAAAAATTTCCAAATGTAATAAAAATTATAGGGGGGCATATATCTCTTGACATTGAGGATATTCTGTTAAAAGATCTAGGTTTTAACTTTGTTGTGAATAGTTATGGAGAAAAAAAATTATTGCATCTTATTGATTATCTAGAGGGAAAAAAAGATATTGTGGATATACCTGGTATAGCATATCTAAAAAATAATAATTGCATTCTCAATCCAGGAGAACTATTTTTTTCAAATGTTGATGATCTTCCCCTTCCTGCCTATGATCTAATTGATATGGAATATTATTCAACTGTCACTCAAAAAAACCCTAAACTTGAAAAATATCTTGAGAAAACTGGCAAATCAAGACCAAGTGAAATAAGAACATTTCCGGTAATGGGTGCATTGGGTTGTACTGATAAGTGCTCGTTTTGTATTCATGAATTCCATTTCAAGGGATTTCGTCTGCATTCGGTTGATTATGTCATAAAAAATGTCAGGTACCTTTATGATAACTATAATATCAGGGTTTTTCTCTTTGGAGAAGATCTTTTTCTTTTTCGAACATCATACGCCTCTGAATTTGTAAATGAAATGAATAAAAATTTTCCTGATGCTTACTTTTCGTGTTCTATACGATCGGATTATGTTAATGAGGAGATGCTTGAGATATTAAATAATTCAAATTGTTTTACAGTCGGATTTGGTTTTGAATCTGCCAATGATTATATTTTAAATATTTTATATAAAAGAAATTCAGGTAAGAATAACATCTATGCATATAAAGCAATCAGAGATAAAACTAAGATGACGCCTGCTTGTTCTTTTATGGTTGGAGCTCCAGGTGAAACGGAAAAGACGGTTGATGATACTATTAATGCAATAAAGGAAGCAAAAATAATTGATAGTGCAGTTTTCATTGCTAATCCTTATCCAGGAACACGGCTGTATAGATGGTGTATAGAAAATAAATTAATTAAGGATCGAATTAGATTCTTATATAAAATATCTGATCATGATGCAATCAAATTGAGTGTAAATATGACTAAATATCCAAATTTTATTGTTAAAATGATGAGAATTATGGTTATAAACCAACTTGAGAATAATAAGCTTCGAACAATTTCAGGATTCAGAATTAATCTGTTAAAAAGAATAACCAATCATATTATTTTACCAAAAATTTACCGTTTATATTTCCGCTTAAGTCGGGTTATACATAATGAAAATAAAGATTATGGTAATATTAAAATGAATCAGAATAGGACTGTTTTACTAGATGGAGAAAAGCAATATGAGTAGTAAAGACAGCAGGTATGGGGAATATCTTTATAGTAACTATTATGGTGAAGAAAAAAGAGGTGATTCTCAAGCATCGTCCCATTGGAGTGACTATTCTTCAAGGTTCAGGGTGGAACATGATGATGAACAGATCTACTCGCTTACAGGATATGGTTTTGGTGATTTGCAGGAGACATCAATTCCAAATAAGTGGCTTACCTATCTTTGTGAATATACCTACCTGATCACAGATTCGAAAAAAAATGAAAAAAATGAGTTAATAAGAATAGGGAAAAAACTAGCAGGAGAGATGGATGGTTACTTCTCTTTTGATTGCTTCAGGCAGGTTTACTCTCTAAATCTAATCCTAAAAACAATAAAGAAGTTAAATATTGGTGACAGTCCGCATATTATGATAATTGGTGACGGATTTGGATATTTGGCATGTCTTCTTAAGATGTTTGTCCCCAAATCAAAAATAGTATTAATTGATCTGGGAAAAACTCTATTTTTCCAGTATTATTACTCAAATAAAGTCTTCCCGAAAGCAGTTTTTTACGGAATACGACATTCAGATAAACAATTAAATGATCAATTATATGATGAGAGTGACTTCATATTTTGCCCTGCCGACTCAATTAATCTCCTTGAGAACCTAGACATTGATGTTGCAGTGAATATTCATTCGATGCAGGAGATGACGTATGGTAGCATATATGGATATTTTAATCTTTTAAGAAAAATAATGAGAATGCCAGGATTCTTTTATTGTTGTAATCGGGAAAGGAAAGAACTTGTTGGGGGAGAAGTTATAGAGTTCGACAGGTATCCTTGGAACACAGAGGATCAGATCCTTCTTGATGAATATTGCCCTTGGTGTAGATACTTCTTTTCAACAGCTAAAACAAAAAATGGCTTAAATGTGTTGGGCATTAGAATTCCGTTTGTTAATTATTTTGATGGTCCAATACGACATAGGATAGTAATGATGGAAAATAGTGATTGATATCTGAAATCATAGAAATACATCCATATTATTTTCTGTAACTTTATGGAAGTACTCATCAAGGTACCTTGACATTTCACCGACCCTAATAAAATATTCTGAATCATCCATTGCATATATTGAGTGTATTGCATTTTTAATCTCGCCCGAAGTTCGCACTGACCATTTAAGTGTCGACAGTCCAAAGAGTGGATCCACCGGGATCAGATCGTCAAAGTCCAGATAAATTGCAGCTAAACCTACCTTCAGGGCCTCAAGTGCTAATGTGCTTCCCCGATATATGACAATGTCGCATCTATTGAGATCTTCCATTACTGAAGTTTTGTCTGATATCTCAAAGTGGGTGACCGACTCAAATGTAAATGCAAGGTCGTTTTCAAATTTTTCAATTGGAAGTGCTGGATGGGGTCTGAAAATAACTTTAATACCTTCATAATCTTTTAATGATTCATAAACAAAGTTGAAAATACTAATCGATTCTTCCGGAACTCCCTCTGGGGTAACCAGTATGGTTTTAAACCTACGGAGGTTCTCTCTTTGTGGAATACCAAAGAGATGCGAGAATCTCAGTCCACAACCAGGTAAGACCATTTTTTCGTCATAGCTCCCTATCGTAATGAGCATGTCCCGTGTGATACTCCCAACTGTAATAACTTTGTCGGGTTTTGGAGTAAATGTAATTTGATCTTTTGTAAAGAACATATTAAGTGAGAATTTTGATAATACAGAGTGTTGATAGCCAATAATGCGTGTTTGTTTCGATAATGCTCGTAATCTTATAAAAATTACTTTTTCCCAGGGATTATTTTCATAAGTCGTTAGAAAAAAATCTGGTGTAACTATCTTCAGCATATTATCGATAAAATATGAGAACTGAAATACCTCAGGCAATGTCCTGCCGGAATGTTCTTTTAATAGTTCGTAATTTATGATCGCAGATACGTCATTCCCAAAAAAAAGCGCTTTTTGTATTGAAATCTTTCGTCGATGCAAATTAAGAATTGTTTTTATTGGGCTGAGATAATTCAAAAAAAACTCCTGTGGAATAACATGCAATGTACCCGACTCTTTTATCTTCCGACAAATCGTTGAATAATCACCAATAATCCCTCCGATAATCAGAAGTTGCTTTTTTGTAGAGATGTATTCTGGTAATATTCCAAAAAAAGCATCCCTATACACTAAGTCTTTGGAAAAAGATCTCTCATATATCCATGTTCTTATAATATATGGGTGAGCTGTAATCGTATCAAGATACTGTTTAATCTTTCTTCCAAGTATCTGTCTGGTTATAAATATTCTATACCATGTAATCCCCAAAAAAACGGCTCTATTAATTATGGAATTATATAGCAATCCTATTTTGTTCTTCAGGTGTGATGTGACGCTACTTCGTTCTTCGAAGATTACCTCACTATCTCTTAAGTAATCAGATACTGCCGTATGTAATTCAGGAGTAACAATTATTATTATTTTTTCACATTTATTTAAATATAATTCTGGTTTAAATGTGTCAGTAAAAGCTTGAAAGGTACATAATTCTTTGAATGCGTCTGTCATAAATCTGTTCTTAGAAGATGTAAATGTCGACCACCAGTATATATTGTTGTTTTCCTCGGATATATTGCCAATTAATCTAATATATTCGTCAACAAGGTTTTGAACATATCTATTATCTGATAATTTTTTATTGACATCAATCTCTTTTCCTCCAAATTTGTTTATAAATTCTCGAGATTTTTTATCCTTTTTTAAGTCTATATAAACACACTCAGAATAGTGACACTCCTTTTCAGTAAGGTCATCAGGGCTTGATACTAAAAAAATTTTCATAAAAATCAATGTGTGATTATGTATTATTCTTTAAGTAATTCAGAAGATTTTTTACTGATCCAACTTCCATTTGATTTCTTGATTCTTTGGTCAGAGTTGAAATATGGGGAGTAAGAATTACATTATCAAATCCACATAGATCTCCATGATAGGGTTCGTTTCGAAAAACATCAAGGGCTGCGCCCTCTACCTTTCCTGAATCAAGCGCCTCTATAAGGGCAATTTCATCAATGACTTCGCCTCTTGAAGTATTAATTATCATAATTCCATCCTTCATTGCGTCGAATTCATTTTTACTAATTAAAAATGGCTTGTTTTTGTCATATGCAACATGAATTGTTATAATATCGCTTCCTGATAGGAGTCCTTCTAATGGTACATATTCCACATTATTCATGTTTACCCAGTCATGATCATAAAAATGATCATATGCAATGATCTTTACTCCAAATGGTTTCAATAGCGTGGAAACTCGTTTTCCAATCCTTCCAAGCCCGATGATTCCTATTGTCTTTCCTGAGATGAGGCAACCGGGTTTCTTTTCATTCCACCTGCCGTTCCGAACCATCTGTGTGTGATAAGTTAATTTGCGGCAGAGATCGAAGATCATTGCAACTGTCATCTCAGCAACCGGATCTATGACAACATCTGGTGTATTAAGGATTGAAATGTTTTTTTGTTTCGCATATGCAATTTCGATGTTATCTGTTCCAACACCACAACGGCTGATGGATTTAAGTACCGGAAGTCCAGTTATTACCTCTTTATCATAGGGCTCAACGCCGGCAATGACTCCAGAACAATCCTTTCCAAGGCTTATAATCTCATCCTTGACGAGCCTATGACCTAGATTATTATAAATGATCTCATATCCTGAATCCTCAAGCATCTTTCTGGGCTTATCACTATACTCTCCAAAACTCTGGAGTGCAACAAGGATCTTTTTCATATCTCAAGGGTTTTTTTATAATAGTCATTCTGTATTCTGTCGGTTTTAAGTTTATCTTCAATTATCAATACATCATCTTTTCTGTCAACACCATATGTTTTGAATTTCGTTTTAATTGCTTTTATCTTGAATCCATTCTCAAGAATTCTTAGAAAATCAACAGACTCTGTTATCTCAAGAGGTGACTGGTTCATGTATGTATAGGTTTGAAGGAATTCTGAGGTGAATGCGGATATGCCTGTCTGCCTGAAACAGGTATAGCTGCTTCTCTCTCGAAAGTGGGGGATCTCAGCTCTGGAAAAATACATAATCTCATCATTAAGGTTAATAATAGCTTTGACAATATCTGTATTTATCAAGTCCTGTTTATCTTCAATCTCAGAAACAACATTTGAACAATATATACTCTCATCAGAGATCATGGTCCCCATGAGATCATTAACAAAATTCGGGATGATAAGTGGTTCATCTCCTTGTATTATCCCTATGATATCTGCATCAATTCCTCTTGAAGCCTCCTCAACCCTGTCTGTGCATCTCTCATGTTTATCAGATGTCATCACTACGTTTCCACCATTTTCCTCGACAACATCCTGAATCTCTTTATCACAAGTTGCAACCCACACCTCATCAAATATACCGGCAAGCAGGACACGTCTTCGTACGTGCTCGATCATCGGCATGCCCAGTATATCAATGAGTGGTTTACCGGGGAATCGTGAGGCTGCCATTCTGGCAGGAATTATTGCGACTGTTTTCTTCATTGTGGAAACACTCCGCAGTCAACATTTATACATTGGCCGGTAATGGCAGAAGCTTCATCTGATGCAAGGAAGAAACAAACTTTTGCAACCTCCTCTGCTGTTGGAAGTCTTTTCAAAGCTGAATTGCTCAATGCAAATGAATCAAGATAGTGTCCTGTTTCCATACCAGATGCTGGTGAACACGGCTCTATAAGTGCCTCAAACAGCCCTTCAGTTGAAATATATACGGGACACACAGCATTTACCCGGATTCCCCTACATCCGAGTTCCTTTGCAAGAGCCTGTGTTAACCCTGTAACTCCGAATTTCGAAGCGCAGTATACAGAGTTATTTGCACTTCCTCTTTTTCCGGCAATGCTTGAGAGATTAATGATAGAACCGCCATGCCCGAGGTATTTTGCTGAAACTTTGCATCCAAGGAAGGTTCCCTTTAGATTCGTATCGATCATCGTATTCCAGAAATCCTGATCCACGTCTTCAACAGGTCTCCACCTAGAAAAACCTGCACAATTAATGAAAACATCTATTTGTTTTGTTCTCTCAATTGCAGTTCTTGCCAGTCTTTCAATATCATCTTCTTTTGTTACATCGGTTTTCTGAAAAAAAACACCATCTCCTAGCTCTTTTGCAATATCAGTGTCAGTTCTGGCACCAATAAATACATTAAACCCCTGTTTGAAGAAATAACGTACAATCTCCTTTCCAATACCTTTATTACCTCCAGTGATTACAAGAGTTCTTAATTCATCCATAGTATCACCATTAAATTGTCATCGCAGAGAAACCGCCATCGATGGTAATCTCCGCACCTGTAACAAATGTTGAGGCATCAGAGCAGAGCCACAAAACAGCACCAGTAAGTTCTTCAGGTCTCCCATAGCGTTTCATCGGTGTGTGGCCAAGGATTGCATCATTGCGCTCTTCATCAATAAAGTGCTTTGTACTCCATTCTGTTGGAAAAAAGCCTGGTCTGAGTGCATTTACTCTGACATTATATGGAGCCCATTCTCGTGCCAGGTTCTGAGTGAGGTTTTTAATGCCCGCCTTGGCAACAGAATATGTGAATGCCTTCGAAAGAGGAGGGCCGGCTGATGCAGATGACATATTAATTATTGAGCCTTTCTTGTTTTCGACCATATATTTCCCGAAAATCTGGCAACCGAGAAATGTTCCTGTTGTATGTACTTCGATTATCGAGTGCCATTCATCAAGACTTATATCAAAGAAAGGAGTTGGTGCATTTATTCCAGCTCCATTTATCAGTATGTCAAGATCGCCAAATGAATCAAGGATACCTTCAAGAACATGGATGTGATTATCTCGGTCTGTTACCTCAAGCTCAAATGGTTCTGCTATACCCTCTGCTAAAATTATCTGATCAACAGTCTTCTTAGCATCTTCAGGTTTCCGGTCAATAACTGCAACATGCACACCTGCTTTTGCAAGGGATCTTGCCATTTCACTGCATAAATGCCCGCCTGCGCCGATGACAGCTGCAACCTTTTCATTGAGATTGAATAATTGTTCAAGATAACTCATTGTAATCACATCTATAAAAACCTAAAATTTTTTATAATATGTTCTTTTATCTCAAACATATTATTAAAACTTATGATGCCCAAACTTTTAAAATCATATGTTGTTTCTCTTCCAATAAAAAAACATCCAAATCTTTCAGCTGTTTTGAGATCTTCAGAGCTATCTCCTATATAGAGTATCTCTTTCGGATGAAGATGATTTGATTCTGCAATGTGCTGAAATATCTCATATTTGGGTCTATCAGATCCATTGACTGATGAAAAATAGTGTAAAAGCCTCCTTTTTTCGAGGATGAATGAAAGATCTCCAATTGGTGTTGCAGAAGCGAGATGTAGTTCAATCACTCTCGAAAAATACTCTAAAAAATCTTTTGCTCCGGGTACAAATGGGCATTTGATGATCTCAATCATTGTCAATTTCTTGAATTTTTTTGACCATTCTTTAAAAAGAGAATCATCATAGCTTATTTTCATTATATTCTCCATTATATGTTTAAATTTTCTATATCTATCGGTTGCATTGTGAGAATAGTGGTATTTCATGATATCCTCATAAAAAACAGGATATTCAGAAAAAATTTTTGAAAAGGCCTGGTGTTTAATGCTATTTGACTCTACGATGACACCGTCAAAGTCAAGAATAATGGTTTTGATGATATTCATTTTACTTCGTTTTTTCAATCAGGGTCCGAGTTTTCTCTCCCCATTTCCAGAGCAAAAAAACATCCGATGCCATGACAATAAACGAGAAACCACTTCTTAAAGCATCCTTAATGTTCTTCTCATCGGGCTCAACAATCTGGGTGCCACATCCCTTTTTGTATCTTTTACAAGTATCAATAACTTTCTTTCCTGCTTTGATTATTATCTCATCTTCAATCTTTCCAGGAATTCCAAAAGATCCGGATAGATCATAAGGCCCTATCATTGCCCCATCAATATTTGGATTTGAGAGGATTGCATCAATATTTTCAATTCCCTCTTTTGACTCTATCTGGATGATAATAATTGATGAGTCATTCCATGATGAGCAGTAGTCATCAAAATCATAACCATATCCCTGTGCCCTGGATATTCCATAGCTTCTTGATCCTAGGGGAGAATATTTTACCCACTTTACAATGTCCTCAACTTCACTGGGTGTATTGACCATTGGGACAATTATTCCATCAGCACCAGAATCAAGCAGCCTTTTTATCATCTCCATGTTGTGCGATGCAATCCTTGGAAGACATACAATATTATTTTGGTGGGATGCTGCAATTATTCGTTGCGACTGCTCCTGGTTGATTGTGCTGTGTTCTATATCAATACCGATGAAATCAACACCGGATCGTGCAATTAACTCAGTAATAATGGGGTGACCTATCGAAGTCCATCCCCCGAATATCTTCTCCCCTGAGAGTAACTTCTGCTTTAATTTTCGTCTTCTCTCAGAAATCTTATCCTTACTCATATTACACTAAAGCTTTTTTGCATCCTCTAAAAACATCTGGACAGTCTCTTTCGAATAAGGATGTATTATCAGACCCTTTAGAATGTCGGGTGTTACTGTTATTATGTCTGCGCCCGCATTCAACCATTCGACAACATTCAGCCCCTCTCTAATCGAACCAATAATTAGTTTTGAATGGAGTGAATGTTGGTCAATAAGGCTTCTGGTTTTCCTTATCTCCTCACAGCAATTATACCCCATATTATTGACCCTTCCACCAAAAAGTGAAACATAAGTTGCACCCGCTAGTGATGCCATAAGACATTGCTGTGCACTCATAATTGCGGTTGCATTTATCCTGATATCATGTTTATTTTCAAGCTGATTGATAACTTTTAAGTTGTCAAGTTCACCATTGGGTCCGTGAATTGTTATTTTAACATTAATGTTTTCTGCCCAATGTGAATATTCGACAGATTGCGAGATCATTTTATCGTAATCATTTGTTGTAACTTCAACAGAAAGGGGATAAGGGCTTATAAGCTCAGCAATGTCTACAGTACACTTTTTCAGGGCTTCATTTCCACCTTTTAATCCACATTTATAGAGAATTGTAGGGTTTGTAGTTACACCCCTGATTAACCCCATTTCAAAATATTGCTCAATTTGCTTTATGTCTCCTGTATCTAAGAAAATCGTCATATTATCCTCCAAAATTCATTGATCTATTCTCCATTATATAATATAATATTACTCTAAAGACTCCCATTTGTTCTCTATCTCTTTTAGTCTTGGATCGGATGCAATCAGATGCAAGATAACTCCCTGAAATGATTCTGAATGTGGGGTGATATTCTGTGGATTTACTGTTGGAATCACCACTCTTGCATCAGCATTCATCGCAGTGTATCCAGATTCTTTTCCTACAATGCCAAGAATTTTTGCACCTTTGCTTTTTGCATAAATAACTGCTTTTACAAGGTTTGCACTTATTTTCCTCTCCATATCTCCACCTCCAACAGAAAGTACAAATATTGAATCCTTAGAGCTTACTCTGCTTGTCTTCAGCCATTCAGAGAAGACAGTCTCCCAGCCCTCGTCATTTGTCCTTGCGGTAAGTTCAGATACATTATCTATAGGTGAGTAAGTTTCAATTCCAGCCAGTTTTCGGAAATCATTAACTGCATGTGAACAATTGCCAGCGCTTCCACCAACCCCTATGAAAAAAAGTCTCCCCTGATCATTTTTTGTCTTAATAAGTATTTTGATGATCCTTTCAATGTCTTTTTGATCAATCACTCGAGCAATCTCGGCTACTTCTTCCATGTATTTTTTTGCGTGTTCCATTTTAGATCTCCTCTCTCTTTAGTACTATCCTTACAAAAGAACTTAATTTATTGATCTGAAGAAAGTTCTGGAAATCTCTTTTCATCTGTTCATCGTTCATCTCTATCATCTCTCGTACAAAATCCGGGATGCTTGCCTTAGGATTCGTTTTATATTCTTGCTCGACATTATTAAAGTCCAGGATTCCGGGAGTACTATACTCAATCATTTTAAAACCATATCGATCAAAAAGACATTTCATTCCTTTTCGAGAAAGTACATTAATCCTATCAGGGGGGAATATATTTCTAGAATTACCCTTCAAAATTTGAAGATCAAATCCACTATTTGAAATAGTTGTAAGGAATAGAATTGCCTCCTCATCAAGTATTCCATTTAAAGATGAAAAGAAGTTGTCAATGCTATATAGGCTATCAAGTACCTCAAAACATGCTACGATATTGATCTTCTTTCCTGTGCTGCCAAATTCTTCTATGGATGGATATACCTGTTCTCTCATCAATATGTTTCCAAATCTGGGGATGCTGAAATATGGATTGATCAAATTATGCTCAGAAAAAAACTTATCTTGAGCAAGACAACGTGCTAAGATGCAGCTTTTAGGATGGCACACTCCTAACTTACGGTTATTTGAAATATATTTCTCACTAGTTGAAATAATCCAATCAAGTTCGGGTCGATAAATCTTTCTGATTCTTGTTTCTTTTGTTTGATTCGCAAGTTTTTCCTGCCAAAAAATACTTGAAGTAGATGTGATGTAATGGTGTTTAATAAGATCATCGCTTGGACAGGGATTCAAAAAAAAACTCTTGCAGTTTTTGCACTCTGAATACTCAAACCCAAATTTACTAAATGCATAGTCACTATCTTTTGAATTACATGCAGGACAAGGGCGTGTATTGATACTCTCTCTGTTATCAGCCATCTCTAGCCTGAAATCACTCTCTGTTTTTTGAATATATTCATTTATCAGTTCAAGGGGTTTAAAATCAAAATCATGGCCGATATCATTTATAACAACATTTCTCATTGTTTTCCCCCATTAAGTGTCAATTCATTCTCTAATATACATTCTTTTGAATAGATCTTATCAATTATTTCCATAACTTTAAATGCGTCTTCTGATGTGCTGTTCTCTACGATTTTCTCTTCCCTTATTGCCTTAATGAAGCTTTCCACCTCTGTTGTCCATGAAAGGTCCTGATCAAAATAAATCATTTCCTCACGTGGATTCCCAAGGGCAAATGACTCGTCCTCAAATTGCCTTCTTCCTATGGTTAATGTCTCCCTTCCATAACTGCCTGTTTTTGAGAGGAGGCCGGAGACTATAAGATATGCATCACTCAGAAAAATCTCCATCTTAAACGAGTGCTTCCACAACGTTGCAGAAGAATGGAGTGTTGCAACCTGCCCTTTCTTATTTCTTAAGAATATAAATGCATTGTCTTCTACATCAGTTTTCCAGTACATCTTTGAAAGATAACCTGATATGTCATTAAAATCTCCACAAAAATACCTGAAGAGATCAAGCATATGGATGCCTTGATCGATTAATATTCCTCCACCGGATATTTCCTTGATGTTTCTCCATGAAGAGAGATAATTCCTCCCCCCTGATTTTCCATATGCACCTTTAATAAATAAAATGTTACCAAATTTTTTGCTTTCAACAATTTTTTTTGCCTCAATTATTCCTGGGTGGTATCGGTGGTTGAAACCGAACATAAGTTTTAGGTGAGGATGCTTTTTTTCCTCCTCTATCATCTTTGTTATATCTTCTAAATTCCTTCCCGGAGGCTTTTCACAAAAAACATGTTTACCTGCTTTAAGACTCTCAATTACTATTTCAGGTGATACGGCATTTGGAGTGCATACAAAGACCATATCAACACCGGAATGTATCAAATCCTTATAACTATTAAAAAGATTGATTCCTTTTTTATCTAGATCTGAAATTAAATCAGTTTTTTCATCACATATTGCCGAAATACTGATATTTGGGATTCCTTCTAAGATTCGCTTTCTTATCTGGCCCATATAACCATAACCAACTATTCCGGCTTTATATGGCTCTGATTTTTTCAACACATCTCTCATAGGTTGAATAATTATTGCTTCACATACACATATATTTATTCAATAACCCAATTTTAAAAATGAATCTTACAAAAAAATTATTTTTATTTATCCTAAATCATATAATTTTTAGTCATCTAAATTTCGAAACATTCCCCTAATCCACCATCTTGCCCCGCCTTCCTCATGTATTTTTAGGTAGCTATGATAGTATTCTTTTTCCCAGTTTCCTGTAACGCAATATTTAATATACATCATTATTTTTGTAATATATTTTATGATTAAAGTCTTTAATGAATTAAATCTAGTTGTTTGTTTAAATTCTTGTATTAACGATTTATGATCTTTTCCATAAGTGCAAATGTCTAATGTCTCCAGATTTAACTTTTTCCCAAGGTATCTAAGACTCTCTTCTGAATAAAAACCAACATGTGGATCAAGGACTTGTTTGAATAAATCATCTCTATTGGGGAGATCTAAAAAAAGATATCCATTACTTTTCAATAATTTTTTTGCTTCTTGTAAAAACTCATGTGGTTTTGGGAGATGTTCAAGGACAGAACAGAGACAGATTATATCGAATTTCTGCTCTCCAATTTCACTAATAGTTCTTGAAACAGAAATGCCTTTTTTTTGTAGTCTCTCTATGTTATCGGGGTTTAATTCGGTTGCATGGAATGAAATATTATTATATTGGCTTAGAAATGCATCATAGAGTAAGCCATGTCCGCTTCCAATATCAAGGATTTTGAGATTGTCATAATTATTTAAATATTTATTTATGTATCTTACTCTTTCCATGGCTTGAATTTCATATATTATGTTGACATCCTCTGATGTTTTCCAGATCTCATTGTAATAATAATCTAAATCTTGGTCTGATAGGTACGGCAGGGCAAAAACTACTCCGCATTCTGTACATTGATATAAATCTAGATTACTAAATGCCCTATGTTGATTTGGATATTTCTGTAAAAATGTAAAATCGCTTTCTTTATCGCAAAGATTACAATAGTATTTCAATAAATCAACCCCTAAATGAAATTTTGATGGCAGGTACTCCTCCGACAATTTCATATTCATTCACATCCTTTGTGACTACGGCACCTGCTGCAACGATTGCCCCTTTATTAATTGTTACATCCTTTAAAATTACGACATTTGCCCCAATCCAAACATCATCACATATTCTAATTACTCCTTCTTTATGCCCTTGTTTAATTATTGGGGTGCTGGTTGTGGAGAAGTTATGATCTGCTGAACGTATTACCACGTTTGGTCCAATTAAAACATTATTCCCAATCAATATTTTCCCCCCGCAGTCTGAATTCAACATTACATTTGAATTCGTATAGACATTATTGCCAATGATCAGTCCTGCGGGATTATTGGTGCAGTATAGCTGATTGTTTATTCCAATATTTACGTTATTTCCGATTACTATATTTTTAAAGCCTCTTATGTGTGTTCCTGTTAAAAAAGTGTTGGATTTTCCAAATGACTTAAACTTTTTTCTATAAATTGCATTTCTAAATACTCCTCCTATTGAGCCAGGTAAGTTCCTAAGGAAATATGAGACGAACTCGCAGATCACCATTAATACTTGTAATGTATTCAAGGTTTATCAATTCACGTTTGATGGCCTTGTGGAAACTGCTATCAAAGTCTATTTATTACCTCCGCTTTAATTATTTAATAGAACAAATGTTCAAATCAAGGGGTTCATATGTCATATAAATATAAAAATAATGTGGCCTTTATCATACCAACAAGGAATCGTAAGGAACTCCTTTCCAAACTACTTGAGAGTATGGTGGGTCATTCAGATCTTATACGCCAAATAATTATTGTTGATGGGAGTGATGAGCCAATTGGATCGTTTTTTTTTGCGGATTATCCATTTGAAGTAGATTATGTATATGTCAACCCACCATCACTTACCAGGCAGAAGAATGCTGGTATCATGCAATTGCAGGATGATATAACTCTCGCTGGAATTCTTGATGATGATATTGTTCTCTATGAAGATACTGTCGAAAAGCTCCTTGATTTCTGGGAAAAATGTGATTCAAATACCCTTGGTTCAGCATTTAATATTGTAAATGTGCCACAAAAAGGCTTTATCAGAGGATTGCTTGCAAGGTTTTTTTACATGGATGTTGAAGAGCGCGGCAAGGTTTTGAAATCGGGTTTTTGCTCTGGTTTCTTTCCAATTGATGATACCATCTCAGTCGAATGGCTCTGTGGTGGTGCCACGATATGGAGACGCGAAGTCCTCAAAAAATGGAGCTTTGATGAGGCACTTGCTGGCTGGGCATATTATGAAGATGCAGTTTTCAGCTATGAAATATCAAAGAAAGGCAAATTATTTGTGATAAAGGATGCGCGGGTTGATCATAATCCTCCCGATTTCAATATTAATAAAAGCATTAACCTTGGTAGAATGCTTGTACTGAATCGCCATCATTTTGTTCACTATTACTCTGAACTATCAATCACTCTATTCTACTATTCAACCCTAGGGGAGATCATCATCAATATATGCGAATCTTTGTCAAGAAGGAATCGTCGAGGTTTGTTACTGGCTTATGGTAATATATTAGGTCTTTGGGATATCATAGTTAATGAAAGGAAGCAGGTTGATGAGAATTTCCGGAGTTAATTAATTCTTAGAAAAAAACACTTTTTAGCAAGATATTCGAGGATGAAAATATGAGAGTATTAATTACTGGCTCCACGGGCTTTCTAGGATCAAACCTGATACGATTTTTTTCTGGAAACGGTTATGGGGTAATTGGGTCTTCACGTAGTGAGCAGAAATTAGAATTTGAAAACCATGTCGGCGATTTACGAAATGAGATATTTATAGATAAACTTGTATCTTCAGTAAAACCCGACCTCATAATAAATACTGCAAGTCTTGCAAATGTAGATCAATGCGAGCAGGATCCTGAGTATGCGAGACAGATTATTGTAAATACTGCAGAAAACCTTGCACAAATATCAGAAAAATATGGGTCGAGGCTTATTTATATCTCGACGGATCATCTCTACGATGGTAGTTCATCATGGTACTCAGAGGATGAAGCGGTACACCCTATAAATCAATACGGCATTTTAAAGAGAGTCGCAGAGATAGCAACATTATCTTCCTCTCCAGAAGCTATTATTGTCAGGACAAATTTTTTTGGTTGGAGCCCCCTTTGGCACAGTCCAACTTTTGGAGAATGGATCTATAATAATTTAAAAGAACAGGGTGAAATGAACCTTTTTACAGATTACTATTTCACTCCGATTGAGGTGGGTCATCTGGCTTCAATAATCGAGAAGATCGTTCATACAGATTTTTATGGAATAATAAATATTGCAGGTCGGGATCGTTGCTCAAAATTCGATTTTGGAATAAAGATGGCTGAATTGGGCGACTTCAGTAATGAGTGTATAAATCCTTCAACTCTTTCAAAGAGTGGACTCTGCTCTAAGCGACCGGGTGATCTCTCTCTCAGCACAGTAAAACTGAGGGATGAATTAAAGATCCGTCCTCCGAATCTAGAGGAAAGCATCTTGAGTTTTCTCAAGCAATCTCAGGTAAGGTAAGATTCGTTTAAAAAGATTAATGTCTTTATTGGTGTCTTGCTATCCTATCTTTGTTATTTGAAAAGAAATATGTATATTCTTAGATAATGTTTAAATCAACAAGAATGAGATACTGAAATCAGGCGGGGTATTGTTTTGAAGGCCTAAGTAAAATAAAGGAAAAAATCGGTCCAAAAAAATAGTATGGGATGTAAAGATTATCTTGGGTAAATAAAATGACAAATAAAATTTTAATTCTAACTCCCGATTATCCAGACTCAACTTGCAAATACCTTGGTGGTATATTCATAAAAGATTATGTTGATACAATAAAACAATCCTTTCAAGAGATTGTTGTAGTAGCACCTGTTCTCAGATCCGGGAAAATTCTACCAAATGATAGATTATGCATGGATTATTCATATGATAACGTATCAGTATATTACCCGCGCTGCCTCTTCATTCCAAGATCTATCTCCATACCTTTTATTTCCTACAAAGAAAAACTATCATTTGATAACCGATATCCTGTCGTAGATCACCTTCTTAAAAATATCGGATATCGTTTTGATTTGATTCATGCACATTTCACCTGGCCCTCTGCATATATTGGTGTGATGCTGAAGGAAAAATGGAACGTACCTGTTGTTACCACAGTTCATGAAGATCCAGCCTGGCTATCTGAAGAAATAAACATGAATCATCCTCTCATACACAAGGCATGGAGCAACTCAGATGCTATTTTGAGGCCAAACAGCTCTGATATTTCCTTATTAAAAGAGTATAATAAAAAAGTCTTTCATACCGCTAATGGGTATTCTCCTATCTTTCATCCTTTGGACTCGAAGAAGTGTCGAGAAGATCTTGGGCTCCCTGAAGACAAGCGTATTATCCTGTCTGTTGGAAATCTTGAGGGGATTAAGGGTCATATTTATCTAATTGCTGCAATCAAGCGTCTTATTTCGGAATATCCTGATCTCCTCTGTATTATCATAGGAGATGGATCTCAGAGACGCTTTTTAATTCAACAAATCAAAAAGGAAAGTTTGTCTGAATATATCCGAATGATTGATTATCAAATTCATGATATGATCCCTACATGGATGAATGCATGCGATCTCTTTGTACTCCCCAGTTTATTTGAGAGTTTTGGAATTGTTCAGATAGAAGCGATGGCATGTGGCAAACCCGTTATTGCGAGCAATACTCATGGGAGCAGGGAAGTTATTATTTCAGACCAATATGGTCTGTTATGTGAATCTGGTAATGTGAATGATCTGGCAGAAAAAATCTCTCTTGGATTAAAGAGAGAATGGAATTCAGAAGAAATCCAACAATATGTACAAAAATTTTCATGGGATAAAAAAGCCAAGGAGGTATTGGATATATACGATGATGTGCTATATGGTTTTAAGAGAATAGGATGATTTCAAATTATAACCAAAGAACTAGTATTTTATTGTTAAAAATTATTTTATTAAAATCATCAAAGAATATCCTCCGAAAAGCCTGACAGTTAGATCATTATTGAAAGGAAATAATAATTTTCGAGGTATGTTAATTATATGATCTTTGAATCCATAATCATGACCTAAAGAATAACCTGGAGTATAGAAATAATCGATTACTTCATAATTTAGATCTTTTAACACCTGAATGGCAATATCTTTCGTAAAGTAGTGAATATGTCCAACATTTTTCCTTTGGTTAAGGATAAAGGTTTGGTACACAGCTGATAATGCAAAAAACTCTAGTGGGATATGGAGTATTTTATAAGCAGCTTTTGATCTAATATCTCGTAAAAAGGTAAAATAATCCTCAAGATGCTCTATGACATCAATTATAAGGATAATATCAAAAAAAACATCACTCTCGTCTGTGAAATCTTTCACTTTGAACTTCAACCTCTCATTTTCTTTTCTAAGACACATTTCATATGCCTGCGGTGATATTTCATATCCATAAAAGGCAGAGGTCTTATCCATTTTACTCTGAAGTTGGCGTAATATTTCGCCAGCACCGCATCCCACTTCGCATATCGTTTTTGGCTTCAGATTATTTCTATGAATAATTTTAAGAATTTGCTCAGCTTTCCATGGAGAATCTTCAGAATCCCATGTGGGATTTTTATTAAGGTATTCACCATTCATATATTTTTCTGGAATAATCATAAATCCTCCAATGAATCTTTTTTGAAACCATTCACACAACCCTCATTTCCTTCAACCGCTTCGGCAGGTACTCCCCCGTCACAAAATCCAGCCCCCTTGCTGCAAACGCCTGCTGTTCCGACTTCAGCCCCATCGAGAGCTGTAGATTGATCTGGTCACGCCAATAATCAGTGGCAAACCGGGGGTCGGTCAGCTCCGCCTTGAGTGCGGCGATGTCCTGTTCACTGAGGGTGTCGGCAGGCAGATCGTAATCCCTGATATCAGAGGGCTGGACGCCGATGAATTGGGCTGCCGGGGTGGCCAGGAGCTCGGACATATGCGCACTCTTGATCGAGCCGTAGGCGACCGAGGCATAGATCCGGTAACTCCAGGGGTCGCCGTCTGTGAAGATAAGTACCGGGAGTTTCAGCTCCTCGTTCAGCTTCTTCAGCATCCGCCGGGTCGACCGGGCCGGCTGCCCCTTGAGATGGACGAGGACACAGTTGTACTCCTCGTCAAAGCCATTCTCCTGGAGACGGGCATACATACCGCCGGTCTCCATCGCAATGACAAACTTCGCGTCATGATCGATAAATTCGACACTCCCGACATTGTTTGGGATCGCATACCCGGCCTCCCCGACATCGTCCCTGCAATGAATCTCGCGGGCACCACGCCGGGTCGTCTCCCTGAGTTTGAGAGGTCCAAAGACCGATGCCCCATCCTCTTCAGGCCGGAGATGGAATGCCTCGCGTTCGAGTGCGGTGACGATCTCAAGATCCTCGACGAGGTAGTTGCTCTCATCCTGGGCAGTGAATTTCGCCTTCTTCCAGGATTCCGAGATATAATACATCTCCCTGAGTGTCGATGAGCGGTTCTCTGTGAGCTGCCCTTTGAGGAACCCGATCACATAGGCCATCTTCAGGAGATGTGTCGCACCCCGGGCAGTTGAGGCAGCCCGGGTGCTCTCCCGCTCCCCGTATTTCCAGACCTCTGATGCATCATCATACGTTATATTCTGCTTTGTCCGGGTCGGCAGCCTGATCGAGGGGATCTCGCCATCAGCGATCTGGTCGTACCACACCTGTGCTATCTCAACGAGACGGCTGATTGTGTGGGTGTTCTTTTTCTGATCGCTCTCTGGAATTTCTTTCAATACTGTTTCCTCGCTCTCTGATATTCGTTCAATTCATAATGAGTGAGATCCACCCATTTAATTCCAATCAAAGGCCTTTGATGGGCAGATGAATGAACTCGAACAAAGGGCAATCTCTCTCCTTTACAAAATCCCCCCTCACTCCTCACAATCCATCACCACCATCTTTGACTCATCCATCCCCTGCACCGTCAGGCTCCCGCCCCCGGCACCCGAATACGCCGTCATCCAAGAAGCAGCAGGCTCAACCGTGACCCGCCAGCATTTCGTCACCTCGCCGTCGAGCTCAGATGAAAAGTCCGGGGCAACCGTTGCACCCTCACCGGTATCGGGAGAGATATCATAGAGGGTCAGTTCAATTGGCTTTGTGGTATGATTGTCTATCCGGATCTGCACCTTCCCGTCAAGGAGCTCCCGTTTCACGACGACCCGCCGCATGATCCGCCCTTCAATAGCGGCAGTCTCGGGTACAGGCTTCTCCACGATCTCCGAGACTTTCCGGGCGATATCAGGGATGATCGCACAGACTGCACGGGCACGATCTTCTGCAATACGGTTCCGGTCCCGCCTGGAGAGGAAAGCTTTCAGGTCGCGGCCAAGCTCCTGGAGTGCAAGAACGATCTCCTTTTCGATCTCCGGGATGGATGCAACAGCATCCTTGCTCTCACTCGTAAACGGGACATTCGTTGAGGCTATATGCACGAGGATCAGGATCGGCCCGATCGGAAGTCCGGACTGTGCGATCCCATAACTTTTCCAGTTCACTGCTGCAACCGACTGGGTGATCGCACAGGCTCCCTGCTGGTAGAGGAGCGGCACCCGGTTGGCAAACCGCAGTATCCGGGCTGAGCCTTCAGCCTCAAGACGGCCGCCATACCCGATTGCTGCCTCAACCACAAACGAGTGGCCCGAGAAGACACCCGGCGCCCGGCTCCGTGACTTCACAAAATCAAGTGAAAACTCCTTCTCAAGCCCTGAAAGAATCAGATCCTCCCCGATCGGGGAGAGGCAGGTGGATGCCGGGGGGGCCGGGATCTTGATCTCCTGCATTGCGGTGAGGAGTTTCTTCAGTTCAGCTGGCTCCAGCTTCGAAGCAGCCGCAGTTTCCTTCACCCCGGCATGTGCTAAAATCTCTGCTGCCGTCTTCTTCCCGACACGGGAGAACTCCTCCTGAAGAAAGAGATCCACCGTCATCTCACTGGCAGCAGCCATCCGCTTCAGGATTCCAAACTCGATCCCATAGGGGTGTGGCTTGATCGACTGCGGGCAGGGGGGCGCCTCCCCGGAGACCCGTTCAAAGGTGGAACTTTCACCATCGATCTCGACCCGGAATCGGGCATGGGGATTGACGATCGAGGTATACTTCAGGTACTCAAGCAGCCGCTTCTTTGCCGAGATCGAACTTTCAAACTCAAGCTCAATCCTGGTGCCATGCGGAAGTGACCAGTCGATCTCCTCGTGGGAGAGCACATCCGGCTCATTTGTCTGGGTTTTAATCATCAGGGTGAACCGATGAGCTTTTGTCTTCGCACTGGTGCGTGATATCACCGTTGCGGGGATGCCGCTTGTCAGCTGCGCATACAGAACCGCAGCCGAGATCCCGATCCCCTGCTGCCCCCGGCTCTGCCTTACCTGGTGAAACCGGGATCCATACAATAACTTCCCAAAGACAAACGGCACCTGTTCGGGCATAATGCCGGGGCCGTTATCCTCGACTGCGATCGTGAAAGTCCCAGACTCGGTCTTCTTAATGATTACAAGGATATCGGGGAGGACTGCTGCCTCCTCGCAGGCGTCGAGTGCGTTGTCGATTGCTTCCTTCAGCGTGGTAATAATTCCCCTGATAGGGGAGTCGAACCCGAGGAGATGCTTGTTCTTCTCAAAGAACTCCGCAACGCTGATGCTCTTCTGTTGCTTGGCGAGCTCCTCAGCGAGTACCACTGCCAACCACCCCGGCAACAGCCTCCTCAAGAGATATGGTCTGCTGGCTGCCGGTTGCGAGATTCCGCAGTGTCACCATACCTGCCTCAGCCTCGCGGCCGCCGATCACAACCACGTAATCAGCATGTTTTGCTGCCTGCGAGAGCTGTGCAGAGAGGCTCTTTCCCATGAGGTCAGCAATCGTCCGGATGCCGGCCTGCCGGAAGGCAGCAGCCACCGTGATCCCGAAGATCCGCCCCTCGGGGGTTGCAGCAACTGCAACCGTTGTCGGCCTCTTCACCTCCTGCTCCCCAAGAGAGACCATCACGCGGTCAAACCCGATCGCAAACCCAACAGAGGGTGTCTCCTCGCCTCCGAAGAGGTGGGCAAGGCGGTATGCTCCCCCGCCCATGATCTGGTTCTCTGCACCGAGATTCTCTGCAAATGCCTCGAAGACACAACCCGTATAGTAGTCGAGGCCGCGGGCGATCCCGAAGTTCTGAGCATACTGCACCTCATGTGCATCCACTATAGCGAAGGTTTCGCGAATCCGATCCTCTTCAGGGATGCTGCCTGTGATCGCAAATGCATCATCCAGTGTCTTCGACTCGATGAGCGCTGTTAAGGATCCAGCCAGATCTCCTCCCAGCCCCAGTTCTTCAAGTGCCCCGTAATCCCGCTTGTCAAGGCAGGCACGGACCTTCTTCTGTAGATCCGGCTCAAGATCGGCAAGCAGGCTCCGCATCATCGCAAGGTCGCCGATCCGCAGCTCAAACGAGACTCCGGTGGCTTTCAATAGGTTATAGCCGACTGCCATTACTTCGGCATCGGCCATCGCAGAATCTGCGCCGACAAGCTCTATGCCAAACTGCCAGAACTGCCTATAACGCCCTTTCTGCGGCCGTTCATATCGGAAACAGTCTCCAAAATAGTACCAGCGGACCGGCTTGTTCAGCACCTTTGCCTCATTCACATACATCCTGAGGACCGGAGCTGTCAGTTCTGGACGAAGTGCAATGTCGCGGCCGCCTTTATCCTGGAATGCATACATCTCTTCGATGATACCTTCACCGGAACGGAGGGTGAAAAGTTCGAGATTCTCAAACTCTGGAGTGGAAACCTCACGATACCCCCAGCGGGAGACGGCTTCCCGCATTGTCTCTTCGACTCTCCTTCGTGCTTCCAGCTCATCAGGGAAGAAATCCCGTGTCCCTCGTGGTTTCTGGATCATGATATAACACCTACTTATTGTCTCTTCTTTGTCTTCACTGCGCCGAAGAACCGCTCCAGGTTTCCTTCGCTGGTCCATATCTTCTCCCGTTCATCTCTCCCCTGGAAATAGAGTGCAGCGAGCATAAGGCCGATCCCAAGAAATGGCTGGCCGAGGAAGGCAAACGCAATCCCAATAGAGGCAAGAGCCATCCAGATCACGCCCCGCAGTGCTGCCCTCCGATAGAGTGACTGTCCTGTTCTCCCGTAGATCCGGAGATCACGTATCCAGAGAAATATCACAACTGCGGCTCCAAAACAGGTGACAAGAAAGAGGATATCCATACAATGAACTTATTATGCGCCTCGTCCCTTGATAATAGTGACCATGCCATTGAATGCACGTATCCTGAATCTCATGGAAGAGGTGAGATCCGGCAGATGCTCCCCTGAAGAGGCAGCCGATCAGATCAGCGGGCTTCGCCTGGAGGAGATCGCGGGGGTCGCCAGGATCGATCTCGGACGTTCCATCCGTTGCGGGATCCCGGAGGTGGTGCTGGCTGAGGGGAAGGATACTTCTCACCTGGTCGAGATCATGAGACGGTACGTGGAGGCATCCGGCCGGTGTGTTGCGAGCAGGGCTACACCCGATCAGGCTGACGCTATCAAAAAAGCCGCAGCCGATCTCATCTGTGAGTACTATCGTGATGCACGGATCGTCATCCTCTCGAACGGAACAGAAAAACCAGTCAACAGCGGCACAGTCGGGATCATCACCGCAGGGACTTCGGACATCAGGGTGGCGGAAGAGGCGCGGATTATCGCAGAAGAGATGGGTTGCAGAACCCTCACGGCATATGATGTCGGTGCTGCCGGGATTCACCGCCTCTTCCCGGCACTCCAAACCCTCCTTGACGCAGACGCATATGTCGTCTGCGCAGGCAGGGAAGGCACGCTCCCCGCAGTTGTCGCAGGGCTTGTTGGCAGGCCGGTGATCGGGGTGCCGGTATCGGTCGGGTACGGGTACATGGGCAAAGGCGAGGCGGCCCTCGCCAGCATGCTCCAGTCCTGTGCTGTGCTTACTGTTGTGAACATCGATGCAGGCTTCACCGCAGGTGCATTTGCCGCACAGATCGCCTCAGGGGTGCAGAGAGAATGAAACGAGGTTTTTATATCGGGCGCTTCCAGCCATACCATAACGGCCACCAGGCGGTGCTGGAAGGGATCGCAGAGGAGGTTGACGAGATCATCATCGGTGTGGGGAGCGCCCAACTCTCCCATGATGTACAGAACCCCTTCACCGCCGGAGAGCGGGTACTGATGATCACCCGCGCGCTCGAGGGAATCGGATGTCCGTTCTATGTAATACCTATCGAGGATCTCCGGAGAAACGCCCTCTGGGTGGCTCATGTCACCTCGATGACTCCCCCGTTTGATACCTGCTATACCTCGAACCCGCTTGTGATCCAGCTCTTTAAAGAAGCATCAATCACGATCAAATCCCCTCCGATGTACCTCCGGGAGACCCTCTCCGGAACGGCGATCCGGCAGAAGATGCTCAATGGAGAAGATTGGGAAGAGTATGTGCCGCGAGCGGTTGTAGGAGTGATCCGGGAGATCGATGGTGTCTCACGTCTCCAGACGATCTCAGAAACCGATTGAATATCAATACGAAGCACGAACAATGGTATCAATGGCACAGAAAAAACCGACACCTCCATTCGCAGAGCTGATCAACCAGTACTGGTACCTTACCCCCGGTATTGCGATCTTTGGAGTTCTTCTCTCCGCACTTGGCATCACCCTGCCCCTTCCCTTCCTTGCAGCACCGGGTATCTGGGGATGTATCATCGCATCCTTCCTCCTGCTTGGGATGGCATTTGCCGATCCGAGGCGCGATCTCGTCTCGATGTTCACTCCGTTGTATGCAGTCATCTTCTTCATCCTGCCAAGCGACATCCCACAGGAACTCCCGCTGATGGTGCTCTTCACAGTAACAATCATCATCCTGACGGCGAGGCTCCAGTGGCGAATAAGGAAGGGATAGACAGAAAAAAGGCTCTTATCTCATCCATATGCGTTTTAAACAGGGTTCGATGCAACATTTTACGAAGAGGCTTGAATCATACACGAGGAATTGTACGCCGAGAGAAGGAACTACAGCGATTCCCACCGCCCCGTCCCCGTCCGCAGGTGCTTCGCAGGGAGGTTGTACTGGGTGACCGCAGATGCTGGCGCGGGAGGGGCGGGAATGCTCCTTTAGTTTGCCAGAGCAGATAAACCCCGATTCGACGAATCGCCTTTCAGGTTGCTCCGATGAGCAAGGGTTTATCACCCCTGTCATCCTTCCCCCTCGCTGACCCACCTCCCGATACCCGCGCCGCACCTGCTTCAAATCACCCACACGAAATAGCGAGCAGGCTTCTTATTTCTCAATATGAGAATTTCCGTGCCGGAACAACTGATATCCTTTTTCCGGCTACATGAATATCCTCTTCCTGATCGAGCGTCAGAATATATCCGCAATCAAGCTCAAAAAACTCCATCGCTTCTACAAGTCCTTCGATCTCCCTCCTTTTATTCTGGGTGGTCAGGCAATAGCAGACCTGTATTGCCTTTGTGATCTTTGTCTTCTCTTTAACGAGAAAATCGCATTCACCCTTTTCACGGAAATAGAAAAGCTCCCGATACCGCTTCCTGAGCTCAAGGAAGACATGGTTCTCGAGGAACCTGCCATGATCTTCTGAGAATTGGATTGAATTTGCACGAATAAGCCCGTTATCTATTGCATATACCTTTTTTGGGTTGATCTGCCTGCTTTTCTGGGAATAAGAGAACCGTGGCAGGGTGAAGATGATGTACGCATCTTCAAGCAGCTCCACATATGATGCGATGGTGGTGACCGATCCAATTGCAGAAAAAATCTTCTGTAATTTTGAGAGTGTAAACTCCCTGGCACTATTTCCCAGCAGATAGACTGCAATTTCTGTTACTATTCCGGGGTTTTTTACGGGATTCCTGAAGATGATATCCCGCGCAATGATGTCCAGCAGAAGATTCTGGAGGACTTCATCCATTCCTGTTCTCAGGAACTCCGGAAAACCGCCGGAAGCAAGATAATCCTGAAACGATACTTTCGAGTCATCACGTTCCATGTAGTCCAGGTATTCATGATAGGAGAATGGAAAGAGCTCGATCCGGAGATTTCTTCCTGTCAGTTTTGTCCCAAGCTCCCGGCTCAGGAGCGATGCATTCGATCCGGTGATCACCACTTTCTTCTCATTCTCCAGAAGATATCTGACATATGATTCCCAGCCTGCGATGTTCTGAATCTCGTCAAAATAATAGAGATCAGCCTCATGAAACTCCTCGGAAAAGGCTTCCTCCAGCATTTCAATATCTTTGAGTTCAAACTCAGCAAGCCTGGGATCCTCAAAATTCAGGTAGTAAAACTCCTCCTCCCTCTTCATCGACTGGACAAGAAGCGTGCTTTTTCCGCACCGCCTGATTCCGGAGATAATAATGGCAAAATTCTGAAGGGGCTTCACTCGTACAAGATCCTGCCGGATAACGCCGGACTTGCGCCTCCCCATTGCCTCTCTCTGGGATCGTAAGATCTTTCTGAGCTCGCTCTTCAGGATCATGATATACGATACTACTCATGTAAAATGATAAATCTATCCATTCCAAATGGACACTATTGATCAATCCAAATGGGAAGAATTGATCATTTGAACTGGACAATCCCCCAACCTCTAATCATCAGGATAAAGAGCAGGCTCTCTCATTGAAAAAAAGATTGTATAATGCCCTTTCTCTAAAACGAGTCAAGCGAGACTGAGCCGAACTCTTCTGCAAGCTGCCTGACATTGGTGACGCCAAATGCCGTCTGGACAACTTCGAGTTCGAGGGCGACGGCGGCATCCACCATGTAATCCAGAATATCGATCGAGAGTTCCTTCTTCTCCCGTGACTTTCTCATCTGGTCTAAAAGAAATGTGACTTTGGCGGGATCTTCACTCTTCAGCTTCGCAAGTGTCACCACGCACATGGAGATCCTGGTGAGGTTCCTGTCAGTACCGGTGATCGTATCGAAGAAATTCTTCAGCACCTGTGCCTGATACACCTCGCCAGCCATACGTAATAACTCCTTCTCATCCAGCTAATATAAGGCTTTCGCAGGACTGCGCCCCCCCTCGCTTTATTTTGACGCTTCACCTGCAGAAAAACCCTCCACTTACCTCACTTTGCCGTACTGACTATCCGGATAATATCCCCGCTTTTGAGTTCGGTGGTATCCTTGATCCGCATCTTTGTCCGTGCATCAATCGCATGCAGGAATCCTTTCCCGATATCGGTATGCACACGGAATGCGAGATCACGGGGATTTGATCCCTTCTTCATCAGGAAGGCATCTGGAAGCACCCGCCCCTTTGCATCGGTGAAATGGGTCTCGTCCTCAACCGGATAGACGACGATCATCTCCAGTATCGAGAAGACGGCATGGTTGACTGCCTGCTGAACACCGGTTCCATTCAACCGCTTCATCTGATCCCGGAGCATTGAAAGCCCCTTCTTCTGCTGTGGCGTCATCCCGGCAGACTCACTCTCAGCAAAATCGGAATCTCCCGGAAGATACCGGATCAAGCCTGCTGTGGTGGCATTTCTCAGCGCAAGCTCACCTGCCGCAGTCGCCCGTATCATCTCAGGCGGCAGTGGTTTCAGCATCTCGTCAGTTGCCATATCGGCTTTGTTCAGGAGTACTACCATCGGCTTGTTAATCAAAACCAGTGCATCAGAGAACCGGCAGAGGGCATCCGCATCTGCCTTGAAGAGATCCACATCGGTTGTATCAATTGCTGAGCGGATATCCTCTGCCGATATCGAAAGGCCGGCAAGTGCCTCGGCAAGAAGCTCGATCAGTGCCGGCTCTTTCCCCTGTGAGGCCCGGGCGAGGCGCGGAAGATGCTTCTCAATGATCCCGGAGACCCACATCGCCATCTCATACCGCAGAAACCGGACATCCTCCATCGGGTCATGTGATCCGGGGTCGACCGGATTCCCTTCGGCATCGGTACTTCCGCTGGCATCAACCACCTGGATGATTGCATCGGCAGATCGGAGGTGATCAAGGAACTGGTTTCCAAGCCCCTTTCCAAGATGCGCATCCGGGACAAGTCCTGCAACATCAACAAGCCCCACCCCGATGAAACGGACTCCATCAGTACACTGGCCGCATTCAAGCCCAAGCTCCCGGCATGGGCAGGGTACACGGGCATAGGCGACCCCGTGATTTGCATCGATGGTGGTGAACGGGTAATTTGCAATCTCGACATCGGCGAGTGTCGCCGCCTTGAAAAAAGTCGACTTTCCACAGTTTGGTTTTCCGGCAAGTGCAAGCGTGATCATCGTAATTGACATGTACGACCGATGCATATTAACATGCATGGGCTATATCACACGAGAAACTGCATACTTCGACGCCCCCGGACCACAGAACACCGATGATTGTATCCAGCTCTGTATAGCACGGGCAGAAGAGGAACAGATCAACACAATTGTCCTTGCAAGCACCTCCGGCGCGACCGCCCTTTCTTTCCAGAAGGCGGTGAAAGGCACACGCATCCGTCTTGTTGTGGTGTCACATGTCGTCGGCTTTTCAGAGCCCGGTGTCTGGGAGTTCTCAGAAGATGCAAAAGCATCACTTCTTGCAGAAGGCCATACAATCGTCACCGGCACGCATGCCCTCTCCGGCCTTGAACGCGCCCTCTCCCGGTCCGCGCGGGTCGGAGGCGGCTCGCGTTCTGAGGCGATCGCAGAGGCGCTCAGGCGGGTTGTTGCGGTCGGGCTGAAGGTTGCTGTTGAATGTGTACTGATTGCAGCAGATCAGGGTGCAATCGGAATCAGTGAAGAGGTGATCGCAGTCGGCGGAACTATGAGCGGTGCAGATTGTGCTGCGGTGATCCGCCCGGCACACACCTCCTCCTTTTTTGATCTCCAGGTTCGTGAGATGATCGCGATGCCAAGAAACCGGTGATCCATGATCCGAGAGGCATTTGCTGAAACATTCGGGCTGCTGAAGGCTTATCCCCTTCTCTGGCTTGGAGGACTGGTGATCGGTGCCGTCTCAGTCGGAGACATACTCATCGGAGGGGCCAGCCCGGCTCTATCCGGAGTCCTTCAACTCCTTTCACTCCTGCTCTTCCCCTTCATTATAGCCGGGAGTTACGGTATCATACGGGAGAAGAAAGGAGATCTCGCCACGTTCCTCAGGTATGCAACCGGGTACTATTTCCGGATCCTGTTGCCGTTGATCATCATTGTCTTTGCTGCATTCGTGACGATCTTTCTGCTGTTAATCCCGATGGCACTCATGGGAGGGGGCCCGACTCCTGATATGATCTTCTTCATCGCAATGGGTGTCATCATCCCGTTCATGCTCTTTACGTACTTTTATGACTGTTTCGCGGTTTTTTCGGATGAGAAGATCTTTGACTCGATCCGCTCCAGTATCACGATCGTCCTCTACAACTCCTGGAAAATCCTCCTCTTCATCATAGTGAATATTGTCGTCCTCGGAACCCTCCTCTTTGGCCTTGCATTTGTCTGGATGGGGCTCCTATGGGAGAAGATGAGCGAGATCGGCGCAATGGATCCCGAAGTGATCAGCGCAATGAGCGGTGAAGAGGTGATGGCCCTCCTCGGCCCTGATGCCCTCTTTGCAACCGCAGTCATCCTCTTCATCTGGGCGCTGATCGCAACGCCCTTCACCATCGCCTTCAAGGCAGCCTTCTTCCAGCGGCTTGGAGAGGTGCCTCAAATCGAGCAGCAGGTCGGTGTCTATGATGAGAAGGGGCGCTGGTATAAGTACTGAATTGAGCCGGTATTGCTGCTGAATCAGAGAATAATCAGGGGGAACAACACTCCCGCTTTTTTGGCTTTTCGCCGATCCGTGTGGGTTTTACCCTGATAGAACCGGTTAATGGGAGAAGAAACCCTGGAGAATCCCCCCCCCGCCCCGTCCCCGTCCGCAGGTGCTTCGCAGGGAGGTTGAACCCGGTGGCTGTAATATATACGGCGCGGGAGGGGCAGGAATGTTTCGGGGCTGCCAGAGCAGATAAACCCCGATTCGAAGAATCGCCTTTCAGGTTGCTCTGATGAGCAAGGGTTTATCATCTCTTTCAGCCTGCACCCTCGATCACCCGCCCCCCCGATACCCGCGCCGCACCTGCTTCAAACAACCCCTGAAATAGCGAGCAGGTCTTTTTGGACTGTCTTGTGGTTCCTACGCCAGCAGCAGCACCATCACCACCGCGGACAACCCCCCTCCGAAGGTAGCAAGGAGGTTAGTGCCCGCGTTTCCGATGATCCCCCGGTTCTCCAGGGTCGCACCGATGACGCTGTCTATGTTGGTTCCAAGGAATCCTGCGAGGATGCAGATGAAGAAGACCGGTAGCGGGATCATCTGAAGTCCAAGGGCGATCGCCGCAATAATGAGGGATCCAAGGAGCGATGCCGCCTCGCCTTTTACTGTGACTCCGCCATTTGTCCCTTCGGGAACCTGCTTCAGGGTGGTGATCATATAGGGCCGACCTCCGGTCACCCCGATCTCGGAGGCGACGGTATCTGCGGTTGCTGTTGCGATGCTCCCGACAAAAAGGGCGGCCCAGAGGGGATCTCCTGTCAGCCCGAAGATGACGGCCGCCCCGGTGCCTACAAGCCCGTTAGAGAAGGCATTCTTGTAACCCCGTGCCCCGCCCCGTTCCTGTTCGACCCCCATCGCCTTCTTCCGGGCATACTGGAACCTGGTGCTTGCTGATCCGATGATGAAGAAGGCGAGCATCACCAAAAACCACCGGACATCGGCAAAGACGATTAATAATACTCCTATGAGAGCTCCTGAGAAGAGTCCGGAGAGATCTGCTGCACCGACACGGAAGGATGAATATCCGAAGACAAGCGCGATCGCTGCGGCAAGGAAGAGGAGCAGAATATCTACCTGGAAATCCAGCTCAATGAAGAGGAAGATCGTCATGGCAACGCCGAGCATGATGATCATATAGGCATCTTCACGTCCTTCGAGGATTGATCTGAGCATCAATGCAACGAGCACCCCGATGATCAACACCAGCGGCTCGATACTCCCAAGATATGCCATCACGAGAAGGGCGCCTGCGAATGCCCCGGCGGTATAGTGGATGTAGGCACGTCTTCCCTCTCCCGCTGCCCGGTATGCCAGTTCGCCGAGTGTGACGATTGCAACTGTTGCCCCGAATGCAACAAGAGGGAGGATTCCGATCCCATACAGGAGGGCTGTTCCTCCCAATGCTAGTGAAATATACCGTGTTCCCCGGATCAGGTAGAGGACTGCTGAAAAAGAGATGACAAAGATTGCAAAAAGCCACGCTGGCTGAACGAAGGGGGAGACAAGAATCCCAATGATGGCAACGAGTGTTGCTACCAGAAGCCGTGGCTGATTCTGCATGGATAAAAAGAATTGGTGAACGTGAGAGAAGAAGGTTCGCACGTTCTCCAAAACAGAGTGCGAACAGTATATCAGATGACGCAGACAACCTGTTATAAATGTCGTCACCCGAGGATCTCTCAAAAACCTATGATTATGCCGAGGTTGAGCGGCGATGGCTCGATCAATGGCGTGATGAAGATTTTTATTTTGACTGGGAATCAGCAGAACCACGATACGTCATCGATACCCCCCCTCCCTACCCGACAGGCCGCCTGCATATCGGGCATGCACTGAACTGGGTCTACATGGATATCGTTGCCCGCTATAAACGGATGCGCGGCTTTAATGTGATGTTCCCCCAGGGGTGGGACTGCCATGGCCTTCCAACAGAAGTGAAGGTTGAAGAGATCCATGGGATCACAAAGAATGATGTTCCCCGGGAAGAGTTCCGGCAGATGTGCCGCGATCTCACCCGTGAGAACATTGAGATGATGCGCCATTCCCTCAGGTTGATGGGCTTCTCGGTCGACTGGAGCAACGAATACATAACAATGGATGAGTCGTACTTTGGCCTCACCCAGGCATCGTTTCTGAGGATGCTAAAAGACGGCTACATCTACCAGTCCGAACATCCGGTCAACTTCTGTACCCGGTGTGAGACCGCGATTGCCTTTGCAGAGGTTGCCTATACCGAGAACACCACGCTCCTCAACTATTTTGACTTCGATGGCGTTGAGATCGCAACCACGCGGCCGGAGCTCCTTGCGGCATGTGTAGCTGTTGCCGTCCATCCTGAAGATTCCCGGTATGACGGCCTGAAGGGAAAGACCCTCACTGTCCCGATATTTTCGCATCCGGTACCGGTGATCGAGGATGAGGCAGTCGATCCGGCATTTGGATCGGGTGCGGTGATGATCTGCACCTTCGGTGACAAGCAGGATGTTATCTGGTGGAAGTCCCACAATCTTGACCTCAGATCCGCAATCGATCAGAAAGGCGTTATGACCGCCCTTTGTGGAAGATATGCAGGAATGAAGGCAAAGGAGTGCCGGGAAGCGATCCTCTCGGACATGAAGGGATCCGGGATCCTGAAACGGCAGGAGGAACTGCCCCAGCGGGTTGGCACCTGCTGGCGGTGCCAGACTCCGATTGAGATCCTCTCGGCACGGCAGTGGTTTGTGAAAGTGAAGCCGGATGAGATCATTTCGACTGCCAAAGCGATCAACTGGTATCCCGAACATATGCTGACCCGGCTATTGAACTGGACGCACCAGATGGAATGGGACTGGTGTATCTCCCGGCAGCGGCTCTTTGCAACACCGATCCCGGTCTGGTTCTGTGAAGGCTGCGGTGAGATGATCCTCCCCGATCCGGAAGATCTTCCCATCGACCCGACCGTCGATTCACCAAAACAACCCTGTCCGAAATGTGGATCAACGAGCTTCACCGGTGAGACGGATGTTCTTGATACCTGGATGGATTCATCCATCTCCCCGCTTGCGATAGCAAAGTGGGATGGGAAGACCACACCTGCTGTCTATCCCACCCAGCTCCGTCCCCAGGGTCATGACATTATCAGGACATGGGCATTCTATACCATCCTCAGGTCAGTTGCCTTAACCGGAGAGAAGCCATGGGAAGGAATCATGGTTAATGGCATGGTACTTGGGGAAGACGGATTTAAGATGTCAAAGTCCAGGAATAATGTCATCACCCCGGACGAGCTGATCGATCGCTATGGTGTCGATGCCCTCCGCCAGTGGGCAGCAGTCGGGGCGGCGATGGGATCAGACATCACCTTCTCCTGGAACGATGTCGTCGCCGCTTCCCGGTTCCAGACGAAGATGTGGAATATCGTCCGTTTCTCTCTGCTCCAGATCAGAAAAGATGCACCGACATCTGCCGAATCACCAGCAGAACTGGCAGATCGCTGGCTCCTCTCACGACTCTCAGCAACTGTTGAAGAGGTGACCGATGCACTTGACGCATACCAGTATGATCGGGGATTGAAGGCGATCCGGGACTTTGCATGGTCATCCCTCGCAGACAACTATCTCGAACTTGTCAAGGGAAGGCTCTATTCAGATCTTCCATCCCGGGCAGGTGCCGTCTTCACATTAAAGACAGCACTTGACACCCTCTGCCGGCTGCTTGCACCCTATACTCCATTCTTTGCAAGCGAGTGCTTCCACCACCTTGCAGGAGGCCGGATCATCGACCAGGAATGGCCTCATCTGGATTATACGGATGCCGGGGCAGAGGAGAACGGTGATCTCCTCGTCTCTGTCGTATCTGAACTGAGAAAATACAAGCACGAAGCCGGTCTTGCCCTGAATGCGCCGCTTGGGCATGTGACCATCTATACCCCCGGCATCAGCATCGATGATGGCGGAGATGCCGGGAGATGTACGAATGCCGATATCGAGTGGAAGCCGGAGGAGCCGCATCTTGACCGCGTCCTCTCGGATATCACCTTTAATATGGGAATTATCGGGCCCACATTCAGAAAGGAAGCAAATGCCGTGATGCAGGCGATCCGGGCGCTCCCACCTGACGCGCTTGAAGCGGGCGTCGATTCTGTGATGGTGAACGGATCAGAGATCACTGTTCCCGAGGGTGCATATACCCCGGTCTTCTCCTATGCAATCGAGGGGGAAGAGGTGGATCTCCTTACTGTCGGGATTGCCCTGCTGGCGATCCGCACACACGCCTGATCTCATCTTCAACAAAGGAGGCGATCGCCTCCATCTTCTCTTCTGCATCAATCAGAACAAAGCGCTCCGGCTCTGCTTCTGCACGGGCGAGATACTCCTGCTGGACTGCGGCGAGCACCTCTTCCCGCTCAAAATGCTCGCGCCTGCCGCCCCTGTCGATCCTCCCAAGTGCAGAAGCCGGTGGGATCA
>WPCG01177709.1_pt1 | contig 65755 bp, 54 predicted proteins | sample 5403311 | NCBI WGS metagenome assembly WPCG01 (sample SAMN12869467, study PRJNA574797) | sludge metagenome | isolation source: wastewater treatment of Control | place: China:Beijing | collected 2019-05-17
TCATCATTAATGTTAGATATATTATATAATATGTTCCCACACCAGAAAAAGTCTGGAATTGGGGAACATAAAATGGCTAAAAATATGTTTCCGACATACACGAACCGACAAATTTTCGAGCAACCAGATAGACTCCACGCAGATTGAATGACAAAACCTGAAATCGTCTGAAAAATTTAAACACCTTAACAAAGCCAAAAATGCTACAAAGTATATGTATAAACTTCGAGTCATCTTTTCGGCACCATTTTTTAAATAATAATTTTTTAGAGAAAGATCATTGAAGTTCAATGGTCTTTTGTTTTTATGGTGATGTAGAAGGGTCACTTTTTGATTGTATAACATGAAATGCAAATCATGAATTTCTAGGATCAAAATGGGCGAGTTGAATTTTAGTCCCATTCATGAATTTCTATGAATTATACAAACTTAAAAATGAAATGGAATTAAAAGACATGTCATGATATAATTTATTAAACAAAGCGCTTTCTTTTTTAGGAGGATTTCAGATGAATATAAAAACAAAATCGATTTTTACATTAATGCTTTTAGTTCTTACATTATTTACACTTTCAAGTTGCATGAATCGCAGGTCACAAATTGCAGAATTGACAAATGGTGAGTGGAAATCAACTGAGCCAATCATAAAAATCACTGTAAACAGTGGAAACTGCATAATAGAAGGATCAGAAAGAGCATATTGTTATGTTGGTTTTATAAAACTTGAGAACGGCGAAACAATGCCCATAAGAGCTGAATTCATAGCCATGGGAATGGGTGGATTTGCCATTCATCCTTACTTTGAAAATGAGATCCAGATTGGAGAAATTACGGTCCTATTATGGGTGGATTGATTAAACCCTCTACTTTTAATAAAAAGACATTTACATGGGTTCTAGATATGGATGAAGTTTTTGATTTTAAGTATAAAACTATTACATTCAGATTTGAGGGATAAACCTAAAACGTAGTAATTGGTGCAATTATTCAGTTACAGCTATGTAACATGAAAGGCTCTTCTCACTCGCAAAAATATGCCCCTTATAGTAGAGACTACCATTTATTAAAGTTTGTTGAGGTTTATAGAAACGGATTCTGATCAATTCCAGATAATGAAAAAGAAGGCTTCATAGAGCGATAAATACACGGAAGTATATGTATAAACTTCGGGTTCTCTTTTCGGCACCATTTTTTGAATCATTCGTTTTTAGAGAAAGATCATTGAAGTTCAATGGTCTTTTGTTTTTGTGGTTATACAGAATGGTTGCTTTTAGAATGCATAACAGGAAATGTAGAACATGAATTTCTAAGGTCAAAAGGGGTGATTTGAATTTGAGTCTCACTCATGAGTTTCTAAGGATTATACCCAAAAATCATGTAAATAGTCTTTTAATTGAAGCGATAAGTGAAATGACTAAACAGTCATGATTCTCCTAGTCTTTTTAATGATATAAAAACAAAGAATCATTTATTTCAAAATAAAAGCAAAGATAAACGATTCAAAATGAATCGATCATATAATCTATTGTTGCAAGCTTTATTTATCCAGAAAGGAAATTGATTTTGTTCACACTATTTTTTTCGACTAAAAAAGAACGATTAAATTATTGTCGACCGAACTTTCGAACGAATCATAAAATATCATGGGTATTATTTTATCGAAATGAGCTAATTTGATAGATTGAAAAAACAAGAAATGATATACTTAGCAAACCTTATAAAAAATCAGCCTTCATGTTATGATTGATATAAAGAGGTGTGCGATATGTTTCAAGTATGGAGTAAAGCTAAAATAGCTAAATTATCAATGAAGGAAAAAGAACAATGGTTTGATGTTTTAAATGACAAGTTAGAAGAGGATAGGGAAATATCCTTGAATGATCCAATGCTATTTCAAAAGCAAAAAGAAATAAAAGATGATTATATGAAGTATCTTGAAAGTTGTCCGAATTGCAAAGAATTTTACAAATACTATATCTACGAAGATCAAGATAAGATCATAAGCGTGTGTCGCATCAACATTTATGAGGGCAAACATTTACTTGAGGGCTTGCAGACGCATAGAGATTATTATCGAATGGGATATGCAAGTAAGTTGATCCAAGGAATGATTGATGACTTACAAAAAGATGGCATTAAAACACTCTACTCAGAAGCAAGAGTTTGGAATGATTCTTCGAATAATTTGCAAACCAAATTAGGGTTTATTAGATATGGCGAAGACAATAACAATTATTTGTATAAACTTGATTTAGTACATACATTTAATGATTTATATAAAGGGTGAGACATTTTTGGAAAAGCATACGCAACCGTGTATAGAAACGATTTGCATGATCAAGATTCGGTTGACTATAAACTGTTAGAAAACATGATCCTTTTAAACAAAAAGTCTTATAATTTTCTATGCGATGATTACTTGCCAAATGTCAATTAGAATATTAAGTTGCATGAGGTGTACGCTTTTGTACAAAAATTTAAAACTGATCATGATATAAAAACGATCGAGAATGTTCTTTCTTTCACTAAAGATATTGTTGAAACAGTTAATGTGCCTTTCAACGATATGTTTTTCGGTGGAACTGAAAAGAAATTCATTGATCGAGGGGCTGATTGGTGTACCGATATATCAAGGGTTGGTTGTGTTTTATTACAATGTTTAAGCATTCCATGTAGAATGGTTTATCTGGCAAACACGAAATATGCCTATAATGGACATGCTGTTTGTGAATCGTTTGTGAACAATGAATTTTTTGTATGTGATTTCACTTATGGCGTACACGGTGTAATAGGGAAAAATCATTCCATATTTAACTTGATAAGTAATCAAAAGAATGCTAAACAAATATATAATGACTTTTGTATATCGCAAGAAATGACAGACTATTTTGTCGGTATGTTTTCAAGCGCAGGGATAAGCCATTATGATGCGATGGGAAATTATCTTTAAAAAACTACAAAAGCTAATGAGTATTATAAAAAATTGATGACTATTGAGCAGAAGGGCAATGGATAATGGGAGAAGACAAATAGCCTTAAATCTTGATTATGTGTATCAAATGTGATACAATATTAATGAGGTGAATTGTATGAGAAATGATGTTATTCATGTCAGAGTTTCTGATGATTTAAAGAACGATGTTGAATCAATTTTAAGTGATCTCGGAATTACTTTATCCTATGCCGTTAATATATACTTAAAGCAAATAGTATCTAGAAGAGGTATTCCTTTTGATGTAGTTTTACCAAGTCAAGAGAAAGCTAAAGAAATTGAAATGCTAGCAAACGCGATTAATTTAACTGGGGGAAAAGAAGTATCTTCTTATGCAAATCGGATATTAAGTTTATATGCTCAAGACTTAATCGATTATGAGACAGCAGTATTTGCACTTGGAAGAAACTTATAATGAAAGATCCATATATTTACAAAGACTCTGATGTTTTAATCGACAAAGCTAACATTAAAGATAAAGACAAACTCGATGAGTTTGAGAACCGTATGACAAATCTTGCTTTGATTTCATTAATCAAAACTCCATTAAAGATTAGCACATCAAAAGATGTCTTGAAAATCCATAAGAAATTGTTTGAGAATGTTTATGATTGGGCGGGTGTACCAAGAAAAATTGATATTTATAAAGAAGAGCCTATCATTAATGGTAAGAGCGTTGAATATACAACGCATCAGAGTATTATCAACGAACTGATTCATATAGATCGTCAATACCTTAAAACTGAGTGGATATTACTGAAGAAAGAAGACTTCATTCATTTATTTACTCGAATGATTGCGGATGTTTGGAAAGTACACCCGTTTAGAGAAGGGAACACAAGAACAGTTGCAGCGCTTGCTTATCTATTTTTAAAGCAATATGGGTATGATTTCAATACCGGTCTAATTTCTCATCACGCTAAGTATTTTAGGAATGCCCTTGTGATGGCTTCATTAGGACAGTATGCAGAGTATAATTATTTACAAAACATATTAATGGATGCTGTGTCAAACAAAGAAGATATTGACAATAAAGAAAAATATACCCAAATTAAAGATTACCACATGAATCAATACAAATATGCTTATCACAAGGCAAAGTGATGAAAATATATGTATAAACTTCGGGTTTTCTTTTCGGCACCCATCGTTAATTTTTTTTAGACAAAGGCTATCCTTTGATAGCCTTTTCTATTATTTTTTTAAAAGGCGCTTGATTCGATCCGATGCGATTTTTGCTGTTACAATCGAGGTGGGGAATCCGGAAGGTGAAAATGACCACTGACTGGATTGATAAATGTTCGAAAAAGGCGTTTGAATGGACTTGGCAATTTTGAAGAGCTTGTTCTCGACTGGAATGTCATGAGAGAACGACCATCCAGTAATCGCGCCACCGGTGTTGTTAAGTCGATTTTCAATCGTCAAAGGTGTGGCATCAAACGAATGAAGAATTTGGCTTTTCCACCCATGAAAGAGTGTTTTATCTAACGTCTGAATCACCTGATTTGATAACTCATGTCTAAAAAAAGTGTCTAAATGATGCGCTTTAAGCCATTTGGATAGACGGTAACCAAACAAGGTGCTAATGATGACAGCGGATTGATTTTCGGGCGCTAAAGAAAGGTCTCTACATACTGGGACAGAAATCTCATACGTTGTATAACGAGCAAATTGGCTCAACCAGTCTGTTAATGTTGTTTTTTGCTGATTAGGATTCTGCTTCTCCAACACATCGATTAATTGATTCTCATCAACGGTCAATCGACTTAACCCCTTTTGAGTGGGCATGTAAAAGAGGTGACCTGAGAATTTTGATTTAAAATAGTCACTCGGCAAATCAACCGCAAGATAGAGCTGAAACAACGAATCATTCCCATTAGAGGCACGTAACTTGTTTTGAATGGGTTTAAAATCAATTGATGTGTTTGACACACTTCGGTAAAACGCGTTTAAATCACCACACCAAAGAAGAGCATCATAGGGAAACGAAAGATCCTTGTGATAGGCGATTTGATGATCGACATCGATTTTATCGACTTCACATTCAGTTTTGATCTTCCCGCCATGCTTTAAAATAAACGCTTTAAGGGCCAAAACAATGGATTGAGTTCCGCCTAATGGATAATAGTAATCGCTATGCATCTTTAAGTAGCTTAATGCAAAAAAAGAGGGAGTATCGGTAAAAAAATGCTGACAGATGGCGTCGATCAAATCTGAGTTTTGCGTGTATCGACTAAGATAGAGTCGAATGGGTGTTTTTAACTTTTCGATTTTGCCAATCGTAAAGGTATATTTGAACATCCAAGGCAAAATCGTTTTCATCAAATACTTGGCATCTGTTTTAGGATCTAGAAAAAGAGGGTTATCGATATCATAGAGCACTTCCATGTACTTAGACACTTTTTGAATATCCTTGAATATGGCTTCGATTTCATCTGTGTTATCAGGATAGACGCGTTTGAGTTGTTCTTTGTAACTCCCGTAGTTATGAGCGGGGTGAATCGATACAATGTCATCGCCAATTCCCATATCCACCACATTCGGAAGAAACGTAAGCTCAATACCCAGTTGCTTGAGCATGGGGAAAAGCGTGCCAGAATTTTCTACACCACGAATGCCGTGATCATACGTAAAGCCGTCACGCGTGAAACTTCCAATCAGTCCTCCCAAGGTTTCAGATTTTTCAAGTAAGGTCACATCGAAGCCTTCCTTAGATAAATAAGCGGCTGCTGTCAAGCCGGAGATTCCTGCTCCAACAATCACAACTTTTTTAGGCATTATGATTTTCCTCTTTTCTCCGTTTTTTCAGTTGCTGATGAATTCGATCGGCAGCAAGTTTACCCGTGATCACCGAAATAGGGACTCCAGCAGGACTAAAGGACCATTGACCTGCCTGATACGTGTCTGGTAAAGGCGTTTTGATCGATTGCGTGATTCGAGACATTTTGTGTTCTGAAGGCATGGTTTTATTCAGAAAACTAAAACCAAAGATTGCTCCATCTTTATTGCCTGTTCGTTTTTCAAAGGTAACCGGAGTGGAACAAAACGCCTCAATGACATGCGTTTTTAATTTTGGATAAATGGAGTTTGATAAAGCATCGATAAACGATGTTATCGTAAACGATTTAAAAGCTTCATAGTACCCACAATCCAAAACATGCTTAACAAAAGGGTAATCCATTAAAACAGAGATAATTAACCCCGTTTGATTAGGGGGCGCCAATTGGTCCCCCTTCAAGGTGGGAATGGATATTTCATAGGTGTTTAAGGCATAGAAACGTCTCAAATGGTCCTTTACATCATCCATGGAATCGACTAAAGGCAGTTCGATATGATTGAGACCTTGAGGCTTTGGGGTATAGAAGAAGTGACCAGTCGCTATCGCTTTAAAGTAATCTGGGGGTAAATCGACAGTCAAATAGACGGTTAATACCGATTCAGCCGATATCGATTGATGAAGAACATCTTTTTTCTTTTGGATGATGGAACGAAGTCGATTAGACGTGATAAGTTCCATATCAATCGACTGATACATGTGGTGAATATCAGATGCCCATATCAGCTTTCGATAGCGGTAAGATTGGTTATGGCTATCATAAAGTGTTTTGGACTCCAAGTCCCACCGCACGATACGGGTCTTAAGGAGGATGTTTCCTCCTAAGGATTCGATTTTTTCTTTCATGGAAATCGGAAGACGACCCGTTCCTTGACTGGGATAATGATAATCTAGGTAAAGACTAAAGTAACCCAAAGCGAAAAAGGTGGGTGTGTTTTTAAAAAAGTGTTGAGCAATCATATCAATCAACGCTTGGTTTTGGGTGAAACGCTTCAGGTACGTTTCGACAGGAAGATTGAATCGTTCAATCTGAATCAATGTCGGAATAAACTTAAAAAACCAAGGGAGTAACACGTTGAAAAGGTATCGTTTATTTGTTTTCCAGTCCATGAGCATCGGATTATCGATGCCATAAAGCACATTCATCATGCCAAGAATACGCTTCATGCGAAGGACAATACGACGTATTTCTTTTGTATTTTGAGGAAAATGGCTGCATAATAACGTTTCATAGCGGCCTAAATCATGAGCAGTCTTTAAGGTGATGACGTCTTTGCCGATTCCCATGCTAACATCAATCTTTTTAAAATCGACATTGAGCCCCATATCGCGGATCAAAGGCTTTAAAACACCGGAGTTTTCTATAGACCGTATGCCACCATCGAATAAAAAACCTTCATAATCAAATGCGTTAACTAATCCACCCACTTGGTCATTTTGCTCAACAAGTAATGTCCGATAACCGTATTGGCTAAGGTATAAAGAAGCGGTTAAACCCGCCATTCCTGCACCCACAACGAGGACATCAAAAGGGCCATCCATCTGCTTCATTGTGTTAAACCTACTAGCTCTAAACTCTTTTTATAAACGACGTGGCTTAACTTAGGATCGCGCGCATGTTTCGCAGGAACTTCATCAATCGTCAAATTAAAGAAACGTCCAGTAACACCTTCCATTTTAGGGTCTGAGGCTAAATAATAGAGGGCTTTTCCGGATATAATGGGATCTTTAAGAAACTTAGAGGTCACATGTTTAAAAAAGAAACGATACAAAAAACCATTGTTGCTACCAATGGCGGTTTTGACACCTCCTGGATGGCAAGCGTTGATGGTCACTTTAGTTCCTTCAAGTTGTTTGCTTGTTTCCATCATGGAAAGCAATTGAGCGGTTTTGGATTGACCGTAACTTCTTAATCCTGTATAGAGTCTTTTTTTAAAGTGAAGGTCGTTGAGATGAACTGAACTGAATCGGTGCCCTTCTGAATTCACTTGGATAATACGAGAAGGTGCACTTTCTTTCATTTTAGGAAGAAGAAGTTCAGTCAGCAAAAATGGACCTAAATGATTCACGACAAAACACAGTTCCATCCCATCTTTGTTCAATCGTTTTCTAGTTGAGTGAATCCCGACACTGTTGATAAGCACATCAATGCGTTCATAAGCTTTAAGGATGTGGTGAGCCGCTTTTGAGACAGCATCCAAGTCGCTAAAATCAGCGACGACAATGTCCACTTGGACACCAAATTGATTAATCAGTTTTTCTTGGATAGGTAAAGCCTTTTCGTGGTTTCGGCATAACAAAATAAGATCGGAACCGGCTTCAGCTAACACAAAAGCAGCCGATAAACCCACTCCAGAGGTTGCTCCTGAGATCAGGGTTCGTTTTCCTTTCATTGATGTTGTGCTTTCTTTTTGAACCGCGTTACGGTTTTTCATGAAATTGAGTTCTTCAGGCCACTTCATGGTATGATCACCTCAATATTATCCAAAAAAGACGCGCATAAACCAGCGATAAAAGCGTCGATAAATCGGAATCCCGTTGTTTATATCTCCCCAGATATCGTAGTAATCTCGTTGTTCAATAATCAACCCTTCATGATTCAGCGTTAACCGGGAAGAACCATACATCGGGGTGCTTGGAAAAATACGAAATTTCATGGTCATGATCCATTCGAACATGATGATGTTATCGGTCATGGTCACATTTAAGATGTTCATATGAAGGCTTCGACAGCGCTTTGTCAGTCTGTTGCACATCGCTTTGAAAGGGACAATGCCTTCAATTTTTTGAATGGAATCTTGAAACACGATTTGGTCAGTATAATACGGAAAAATATGAGACCAATCGGGTTTACCTTCTTTATTGTAGGTTTTGGACCATTGACGTTTAATGGTTTCAATGTTTAAAGGATCAACAGCATGGGATGGGTTATTTTTAGTCATGAGATACTCCTTGTTGGGCAAGTTGACATTTAACTGTATTATAACATAAGAAAAGCCTGTAACGATAGCATATGCAAAGCTTAAAAAACACCCATTAACACGGTGTGAGTTAACTAGTGGGTGTTGAAAGCTTAGTATGAAGGGTTGAGTCAAAGACTTAATCGATTGATACGGTTTTTCCTTTGTGGGTATAATCCATCTCAAGATGATAATGAGGAGCCGACCAAACAATTGAAAAATCGATTAATGATTCGTGTTGATCATAAAATACGTTTTCAAAGCGTAGGATGGGCTCATCTAAAGGAACATTTAAAATTTTAGAAATGGAAGCAGTCGGCTTATCGACATAAACCAATCGGTGTGCATTCTTTAGGATTATTTGATGTTGATCGGCCAATCGGGGATAAATCAAATCACGGGTCAATACGTCCGTTGTTAATCCAAAAGCATCCATATCGATATAAGAATCCATGATAAAAGCAGGAATATCGTTGGCAAAATAGACTCTTCGACAATGCGTAATGGATGCGGTTTTTGAAAATAGTTCCGGGAGTCGAGGATGAGCTTTTAGATGAGATTTATGAACAAAAAGGGTTTCAAATCGAGCGGATAATCCAGCATTTTCAATCGTTTGAATCAAAGATTTCATTGAATAAAACGATGTCTCACGAATGACCTTTTGGATGACCCGATGCACACGGGTCTCATCGATAATCAAAAACCCCGATTCCATCAATTTTTGATACGCGAGTTCAACATCCTTTGACGAGACGTTTAAAAAGGAAGATAACCAATCATATGAAGGCAACGGGTGGCCTGCAGGAATGTCTCCACTGGATATCTTTTTAATCAAAGCATGCTCGATTTGAGCGGATAAACTTGCCTTTTTTCTGCGATCTAAATCCACAAAATATAAATTTTTATCTGGTTTCATAAGCGGGCCTCAAGTTCGATATAATCGCTTGGAAAATAGCTATCAACCCAAAAAGTGACGGTCTCAAAATCAATTCGTTCAGATAGATGATAAAAGGGGGTGCGTTCATCCACGTGAAGCAATTTGCATAAACCAACCCCTGGCGAATAAGCTTTCAATGTGGCTTTATGGATCTTTGGGTTCCCCCTTTTGAACAGGTTTATCGACGTGTATGGACTTTCAGGAACAATAACTTTCAAAGCGCTAATGTTTGCTGATTGAGCAACAACGTTTTTTAAATAGGTCGGCATGTGATCGACATGAACCACGCATTTCATCGTGACTTGAAAAATGGAATTTTGTTCAATTGGACGAGAAAGAAGCATCCATTTTTCTTCTAATAGATGATTTTTCCGAATCTCACTTTCCAAGACTTGAAGATGATTTAAGGGCAACCGTATCGGTTTAATCAAATCGACAAAGGTTCCTTTTCCTTGAATCTTTTTAATGTACCTTTTTTCTGCCAATCCGTCATAGGCTTTTCGGATGATGACAACACTAATATCAAAAAAGGATGCTAGTTCAGCTTCCGTCGGTAATTGATCACCATGTTTGAGAACGCGATGATGGATAGCATCGGTTATGGCAACTTCTAATTGTTTATAGATTGGTTTTTTGAGTGTTTTATCAATCGTTATATAATGCATAAGATCACCTAATCTTATTATAATACACAATTCTACAACGTAAAAAAATTAACAAATAATTAAGGATTCGTTAATGTTTTTGAAACGGAAACTGAGATAATATGAATAAAAGCAAAAACATATTAATCCGGGAGAGGTAACCAGTTTAGTAGGAGGAAAACCATGGAACAAACACAAAAGTCTTTGCGAAATATCGGCCTTAAAGGGCTTTTTGTAATCGTTTTGATAGCAAGCGTGTGGATGCTTTCATTTTCGAAAATCGAAGCCAAATCCATTTGGAATGAATCATTAGCACCAAGTGTTCAGTTGGATGAAAATGAGAAAATTATTCAAGTGTCTCTTGGCGCTTATCACACAGTTGTTCTGACCGATAAAGGAAGAGTGTTCAATTGGGGTTATAATTTTTGGGGGAATTTAGGCATCAATGATGCATCTGTTTTTAGTACCGAAATACCAAGAGAATTGACATTTCCTCTTGTAGGTTCCGAAAAGATTATTCAAATATCAGCGGGTGGAAACAATAGCGCCGCATTGACGGATACAGGGCGAGTCTTTACATGGGGAATCAATTATACCGGTCAATTGGGAATCGGAACAACCAACACCAGCGTTCCACAACAAAGTGTACCCGGAGAAGTGACAAATTGGCCCTCAAAGACTGGGACAATTATCCAAGTCTGCATAGGCGGGAGTCATTCTTCAGCATTAACGGATCAAGGGGAGGTCTACACGTGGGGGAATAATGATAGAGGGCAGTTAGGAATCGGCTCAACGCTCAACCAAAGTTCACCTAAAAAAGTCACCAATTTCCCAGGAAAAATGGGCAAGATAGTTCAAGTCAGTTTAGGGGATAGCCACACCGGTGTTTTGACCGATCAAAACGAAGTATATCTGTAGGGATATAACTACTCTTATCAACTAGGAAATTCTACGGTGACTCACTCAACCAATCCGACTAAAGTGACTAACATACCGTATTCTGTTGGAGGTGTTTCCAGCATACACCTAGGAAGAAATGTAACCTCTGTCATTTTGGACCATCACTCTTCATACGAAATCTTTTTTTGGGGCAGTAATCATTCTAAAGCGATTTCATCTTCGGCTCATGAACTGAGTTCCATCGAAACACCGACTTCGAGCAAAGTCGCCAGGGACTGGTATGTTAACGTGGCGATTTCTACCCATTTTTCCATATTAAGAACCGACGGCACGGTTCTAACATGGGGTTCAAACGCGTATGGAGAGATTGGTAATGGACTCATTCAAAACACCATTCCAACCTACACATTGACGCCTTCGACTCCCACTTTTACGGGGCTTAATGGAAAAATAATCATGATTTCAAATGGCTACAATCATTCTGCTGCTTTATCCGATAGTGGACAACTTTATTTATGGGGAAGCAATGAATATCATCAATTGGGTATTGCGAATACAAGCAATCAAAGCACACCGCAATTGTTGAGTTCATTATCCCCAGTAGTTGATCCAATTGTAAGTTTTCAATCCAATGGAGGATCAAGTGTAGCTGATATCCAACAAGCAGCTGGTACAGACCTCACAGCGCCTAGTGCACCCACGAAGACGGGATACACGTTTGGAGGATGGTATTCAGATAGTGGCCTATCGCAAAGTTATACGTTTGATCAAATGCCAGCAAGCAACACAACGTTATATGCGAAATGGAACACCGTGACCTATAATATTAGCTATACCTTAAATGGGGGAACCAATCATGGATCCAATCCAGCCACGTATCATATTGAAACAGCCACGATCACATTAGGAAATCCGACCAAGACCGGACATACCTTTGCAGGATGGTATGAAACAAACGACTTTACAGGAAGTGCGATCACCCAAATCGCGTTAGGTTCTCATGGCAATCAATCGCTTTATGCTAAATGGACAATTAATACATATTCCATCCGTTTTGATTCAAGTGGTGGAAGTGCGGTCACAACCATAATTCAAGAGTATGATACCCCAGTTGTTCCACCTAATCACCCAACTAAAATGGGATACACCTTTACAGGATGGAGTCAAACTTTACCTTCAACCATGCCAGCAGAAAATCTTGAACTCATCGCACAATGGACGCCCACTTTGTTCACCATAACGTATCATTTGAATGAAGGAACTCAATCAAGTTTAAATCCTTCCAGTTATCATATTGAATCAGCCACCATTTTGCTATCAAACCCAACGAAAATGGGTCATACGTTTGATGGATGGTTTGGAACTCCTGGGTTTACAGGAAACAAAATAACAAGCATTCCAAACGGCAGCCATCAAAACATCACCCTTTACGCAAAATGGATCGTAAACAATTATGCGATTAGTTTTAGAACACACGGGGGCTCCTTAATGGATAATGTGACACTCAATTATGGAGATCCATTTACACCACCAGCTGAGCCAAAACGAGAAGGCTATCTATTCAATGGTTGGTGTTCACCTATGCCTCAAACGATGCCAGATAAGAACCTCACATTCAATGCCTTTTGGTTGAAGATAGAGGAAGAACAAGAAACCATTGATGTGAAAAAGGATGATATTTTGGAAGCGATTGACCCTGAATTGGTTCATGGGAAAAATGTCAATCTTTTGCTGAAAACCAACTATCAGATTAAAGATGAAATGGATGATGATGTGGTAAACGACCAACTCACTCTGCTTCAAAACCACCTAAAAACTAGTCGATTAAGCAGTTTCTATTTAAATATTGGGCTAACGCTTGATGAGGAAGGTGTTGCTTCTTATGACATCGACCGATTGAACCAATCCGTAAAAATGACCATTCAAGTACCCGAAGAACATCAAGGGTTCAAGGACTATCGAATCCTTAGGATTGTAGACGGACAGGTCATTTCATATGATGCAGTTTATGACCCTCTGACGCAAACACTCACGTTTGAAACAGATGTTCTAGGAACCTTTATCATTGCCTATGAACCCAATCATGGTTTTGGGTTATGGTGGTTATGGTTATTGATTGTACTAGTAGTAGGTTATGGAACATTTCGCTTCATTCGCTATCGCCTAAAAAACCAGCAAAAGAAAAACCAGAACACACCAGCTCATCAAATCTAGCCTAAACAACGATTCAAATAAGGGTCTGTGTCTTCACTCAATCGGTGATGACGCAGACTTTTTTTCAATCAAAACCTATTTATGTTAAAATAGTATCAAACCATCGTTTCTTTTATCATGCTTTTCTCATCTATTGACTGTATCAGATCAAAAATCGATTTTAATATGAAAGGAGCATACCCAAATTTTCGGGTAAACAAACCATGGAAGAGATTAAACGACACGTTCTTGCAGATTGCTACATTAAAGAGGGGCTATTCAAGACACAAGCCTATTATGTCATTGTTACCGACAAACGATTGGTATTTGCGAAATTAACCAAAGCGATTCGCAAAGAAGAACAAGAAAAACTTAAGAAGCAACTGATAGGAAAAAGCTTCAAAGAACGCATGATGGCTGTCATGATGCAAAACCAATACGCCTTTGAGCGCTATCGCGACTTAGACATTTCTGCTATTTTGAATGAAACTCAAGGCAATTTCTTCATCTTGAAAAAAGACATCCAAAAAATCAAGACATCTTTAGGGCAAGCCTATGACGAGAATCACCAACCGATTGCTAAAAGAGTGAAAATCATTACCGCTCAAAACAAGATTGAACTTCGATTTCATTACGCCAATCAATCGGATGATGCTTATCGCTATCTTAAGTCTTATATCAACGAATAGCCATAACAAAAAACATGCAGTCAAGCGTTTTATAAACTGCATGTTTTTTTGATGCATCTTAACGATTTTTATCTATTTAAGAGGGGCTTTTTTTTGATTGCAGTAAGGAGCATCACTAGGATTAGAACAACGATGCTGATTAAGGTTGCTTGTATAATAGAAGGATAGCCACGATCAAAGGCATTGGGGTTAATATGCTTTAGATAAATGCCAAGGTAAGCCCACACAATGACAGACCCATAATAGAGATCTTTTTGACGATAGATGGTAAGCGAAGCAATCAAAAGGCCGATAAAGAGTATCAACACGGTTTGAAGATTCATCGCAACGTTTGTATACCCTCTTATGGAAACCAAAAAGATGGTGATATTGGCAATCGTTGCAACCGTAATCCATCCGAAATAAATCCCAAAAGTCGCTTTAATAAGCCCTTTTTCGTGTTTGATTAGAATGGAAATTGCAGCAAGACAGCCTAGGATGATCAGCATAAGAAGAACGGATAGAAAAATACTGTAGCGATGCCAAGCAAAAATCCATAAACCATTAGCGAATGATGATAAAGCAAACAATAGATTCACAGAGTCTCTTTTTCTTTGATTTAGGGGCGAGTACACGGTAGAAACAACGGTAACGATGTAAAGAAAAAGCAAAAGATAAATCAGTCCCCAAATCGAAAAAGTCAATCCGATAGGAGCAAACAAGTTAAAGTAACGATCCGATACTTGTCCGGTTGTGACACCGTATAACGGAAGCACATTGGCAAGCACATTTGCGACCATCATCCATCCGTAGGTGACCACCATCACCCCATTGATGATCCAACTTTTTTTCATAACAAGTCCTCCTAAAACGCCTTTTTTAGGCTTTTGCAAGCAAAATCAAGCACTTGAACCTTATTTGTTATACGTGGTTGATGATGTTTTCCCACCACGTCCCGTCCAGTTTGTATGAAAAAACTCACCTCTTTTTCGATCCACACGTTCGTACGTGTGAGCACCAAAATAATCCCTTTGGGCTTGAATCAAATTAGCTGGAAGAGACATCGATCGATACGCATCGAAGTAACTTAAAGCTGAAGACATAGCTGGAACAGGAATGCCATTTAATATGGCGGTAGCGACCACCTTTCGAAAAGATGGTAGACTTTCTTGAATGGTCTTCCTAAAGTAAGGATCCAAAAGAAGATTGTTTAGTTTAGGGCTCTTCATATAAGCGGCTTTAATTTTATCAAGGAAAGTGGAACGGATGATGCATCCACCTCTCCAGATCATGGCAATATTCCCATAATCCATATTCCACGAATAGTGATTTCCAGCAGCGGTTAAAAGAGCAAATCCTTGAGCATATGACATAATCTTAGAGGCGTATAAGGCCTGTCTCAAGGCTTCAATAAAATCGCTTTGATTTTGAGGAATCTCCACATCTTCATGACCATAAGCTTTGGAAGCCAGGATGCGTTCGTCTTTGAGATAAGAGAGTGATCGAGCATAAACGGATTCGGCAATCAAGGTCAAAGGAACGCCTTGTTCCATCGAAGCGGTTACCGTCCATTTCCCTGTTCCTTTTTGTCCTGCCGTATCTAAGATGTGATCAATCAAATGTGAACCATCATCTTCCTTAAAATCAAGAATATCAGCGGTTATTTCGATCAAATAGCTTTCAAGTTCCGTTTGATTCCACGCCTTAAAAAGTTTAGCCATCGTTTCATTCGATAAACGAAGATAGGATTTCATGATGTGATAGGCTTCGGAAATCAGTTGCATGTCGCCATATTCAATGCCATTATGAACCATTTTTACAAAATGCCCTGCTCCTTCAGGACCCATCCATTCGCAACACACCTGTCCATCGTTTGCTAGGGCGGCTATTTTTTTGAAGATGGGTTCAAGATGAGGCCAGGCTTCTTTTGCTCCACCAGGCATGATGGAAGGCCCTGTTAGTGCACCCTCTTCACCCCCAGATACACCTGTTCCAACAAAAAGAATGCCTCTTTCAGATAAAGCATGCATTCGACGTGTTGAGTCTTCAAAATGGGAGTTACCACCATCAATGATAATGTCTCCGGGTTCCAGCTTATCGATTAATGCACGGATGACTTGATCAACGGGCTCTCCCGCTTTAATCATCAACATGATTTTCCTTGGTTTATCCAAATCATTGATTAGCTCATTAAGGTCGCTAGTTCCCCGAATGGGTTTCCCTTGTGCCCGGCTGCTTAAAAACTGGTGAACAGTTTCTTCATTTCTAGAATATACGATGACTTGAAACCCTTTTGATGCCAAATTAAGAGCCAAATTTTCTCCCATGACAGCGATGCCAATTAAGGCGATATCAGACTTATGTTTCATTAAAGTATCCTCTCTCTTTTTTATCACTTAACGTTGTTTGATAGAAGGGGTTGTGCATTAGTTCCTTACATCCACATGTTACCACATATTATCCGTCCCACGTAGTGTTTTGTTTTCTAGTGATAAATTGACTTTTCCTAAACAGAGCGTAATTTTTACTCGTGGTTCATTCTCTTTTTACGGTTTTGTTGTATAATAAGATTGATGTTAAACAATAGGAGGCATAAACATGAATATCACGTCATTCTTAAAACCATTCTATGAAGTCATTTTAGTCTACGAAGATCAACCCCTAACCGAGGCCCTATCGATTATCACAGAACACCGATATAGTTCCATTCCAATCATTACACGCGACCAACTCTACTTTGGTACCCTCACCGAAGGGGACATCCTTCATTTCTTATTAAACCATACCGAATGCATCCATCCTGAGCACTTAAGTCAGTACAAGGTTTCCGACGTAAAAAGGCATCGCGATTATGAAGCGGTCCAAGTGGATTCTTCGATGACCACCTTGCTTGCTAAGGCCTCAAATGAAAATTTTGTTCCTGTCGTGAATACCAATCACCAGTTTGTTGGGATTATCACAAGAAAAACGTTGTTGGACTATTTTTTTGAACACAATTTCATGGTCCTATAAGTTAACAAAAGACGAAACTTCTGAGCATAAATGTGCTTGGAAGTTTTTTTGTTTTACAAAAAATCGTGTTAAAATAAGACTAATCAAACACATGGAGGACTCGTTATGAAATGGGCAATTAAAATGTTATGGGGCTTTTTATTAGCGGTTTTTTTAATAGGAGTTCCTAAGATAGGAGGATGGATAGCAAGCCTGCTTGATCAATCCAAAATCGATCCTGATGGTGCATTCATGTGGATTAGCATTCACCACATCGTTCAGATGTTAGTCGTTTTTATCGTTATGATCGTTTTAACAAAAATCTTCAAGATTGATTTCAAACTTGGGCTTGGTCATAAAGAAAAGGGTATAAAACTAACAAAATGGTTCATTTTTGGCTTTACCCTTTATACGGTGATTGCGTTTGGAATCACCATCATATTGGGTGCGTTTCAATCCTTTCCGTATCCGTTAAACGCTAGAAACATCACCGGGTATTTAGGTTTTCAACTCCTGTTATCGGGGCCTTCTGAAGAACTTATTTTTCGAGCTTTTTCAATGACCATGTTTATGGTTTTAATCAAGAGTAACAAGCACTTTAAACACATAAGCAGTGCGAATCTATACGCTGCGGTGATTTTTATGTTAGCGCATGTTGGGTTTTCATTACTCCCATTGAGTATCAGTTATTCTCTTCCACAACTCGTCTTATCGTTTGTTCTTGGACTCTTTTATGGATACGCGTATGAGAAAACGGAAAGTGTGGTCTACCCCATGATTTGGCATAGTTTTTCGAATGTTATGATGGTCGGACTCACCGTTGTTTTGTCTTATATACTCTAAAAATTTATAAAGTCATTGTGAAGTTAGGAGTGGGCACATGGAAAAAGACATGGGACCTGTTATTCAGCTCTTTTTTGAAAACCAAGGATACACGATTCAATCCGAGATTGAACACATCGACATGGTTGCTAGGAAAGAAGACACCCTTATAGCCATTGAGATGAAAAACACATTGAGTGTTTCCTTGATGCATCAAGGCCTCAAACGCCTCTCGTTTACGGATCATGTTTTTCTTGCGATTCCCAAACCGTCTTCAACCGTGATTTCTTCGCGAACCTTCAAGGAAAAGAAGACCATCGTTAGACGATTGGAATTGGGATTGCTATGGGTTGACCTTAAACAGCAAAAGGTGGATGTAATCTTTGAGCCAGGACCGTACGCACTGAAAAAAATCACCAAGAAAAAAATCAAACTTCTCCATGAATTCAATGAACGGAAAACCCATCTTAATCAAGCCGGGAGTTCTAAAACCCCTCTTATGACAGCGTACCGAGAAAAAGCCATTCGGATATTACTTTATCTTTCTTCGGGCCCTAAATCGACCCAAGAGATTCGCACGCATCTTCGATCAGAATGCACCTCTTTGCTCCAAAAGAACTATTATGGTTGGTTCCAACGTGTAAAAAAAGGAGTCTATACCAAGACGGATCTTGGCGATCTTTATCTATCACAAAACCACGCGATACTCCATCTGTTTCAAAACACATGACCGGGTGAAACTTTACATAAAATTGACAAGAAATGGACAGAACCCGTGATATAATATAGATGTCTATCAATATAGATAAAATTCGATATTAAAGGTGAATCTATGGAAAAGCATATCGTCAACGTGTTCAAAACACTGGCGGATGAAAATCGCTTGAAGATTTTGAGATTACTTATTCAAGGACAGTCCTGTGGGTGTGTCTTAATTGATCAACTAACCATTACACAACCCACATTATCCTATCATTTAAAAGCATTAAGGAAAGCGGGTTTGGTTTCACCCAAAAAGGAAGGAACCAAAATCAATTATCTTGTCAATAGGGATGTGCTGGATGAAATCATCGGATTTTTTCTCGAATTAAAACAGACCCAATTTCACTGCGAATCATCGCCAAATATAGAAATGAAGAAGGAAATCAACCATGAAAATTCGTTTTTTTGAGAAATATTTGACCGTCTTTGTTTTGTTGTGTATGATCGTTGGGGTTTTAATCGGTCAGTATTTGGCGTTTATTCCTGAATGGTTAAAAAAGGCCGAAATCCAAAGCGTCAATATTCCCATTGGTGTATTAATTTGGGTGATGATCTATCCCATGATGTTGAAGGTTGATTTTACATCCGTGAAGCACGTTGGAAAGAATCCGAAAGGACTCTATCTTACATGGGTTGTCAATTGGCTGATTAAACCCTTTACCATGTTTGCTATTGCGTACTTTTTCTTCCATGTTGTGTTTGATAACTGGATTCCTGAGGCCCTTCAAACCGATTACCTTGCTGGAGCCGTTTTACTTGGTGCAGCCCCCTGCACGGCCATGGTGTTTGTTTGGAGCAGTCTAACAAGAGGTAACCCAGCGTATACTTTGGTGCAGGTGGCGACTAACGACTTGATTATTTTGCTCTTGTTTGTGCCAATTGTTGGGTTTTTGTTGGGACTTAGTGGCATTAGTGTGCCATGGATAACCCTCTTTTTATCGGTTTTTCTATTTGTGGTTATTCCGCTTGTTCTAGCGTCACTGACACGCTGGTGGATTGTTAAGAAAAACGGGTTAGATTATTTAAATAACGTTTTCATTCCCAAATTTAGTGCCTTTACTTTATCCGGTTTGCTGCTGACTCTGATTTTAATCTTTTCATTGCAAAGCGAACTTATTTTAAGCAATCCAATTCATATCCTCTTAATCAGTGTACCGTTAATCATTCAAACTTTTCTCATTTTCTTTATCGCATACGGTGCAGCAAGAAAACTAAATCTTTCACACGACATTGCAGCCCCTGCAGGAATGATAGGAGCTAGCAATTTCTTTGAATTAGCGGTTGCAGTTGCGGTTGCGTTGTTTCCGCTAAATCCTGGAGTTGCCTTAGCCACTATTGTAGGCGTTCTTGTGGAAGTTCCCATTATGTTAGTGCTTGTAAAAATAGCCAATCAAACCAAATCATGGTTTAAAAAAGGAGAATGGGCATGAAAAAATTCAACATTGCGTTTGTTTGTGTGCATAACAGTTGCAGAAGTCAAATGGCAGAAGCCATTACCAAAACGTTAGCTTCACATCTTTTTGAAGCCTACAGTGCGGGGACACATACCAAACCTGCCATCAATTCCGATGCGGTTCGCATCATCGAAGCGTTATATGGTGTGAACATGAATGAAACACAATATTCCAAAGTGCTGGATGATATTCCAGCTGAACTGGATATCTTAGTGACCATGGGGTGTAACGTGGAATGCCCGTTTATCCCGACCAAGCACCGCGAAGATTGGGGACTAGATGATCCTACTGGTTTAGGGGATGAAGCCTTTTATCATACCGCTGATCTGATTAAAGAAAAACTGCTTTTGCTGATTCATCGGATTGAATCAGGGGAGATTAAGCTGACATAAAAAAAGCCTGTTCCATGATGATGGAGCAGGCTTATATGGATTAATATGTGGCGATTTTCCCATCACATCGTTTTTCGGTTCCACCAAAATAGTCACGATGAATGGGGTCTCGGATAATGATTTGTCCTCTTCCAAATGAACCGATATTAGGGTCTACCACCATGTGGTGCCCTTTTTTAATTAAACCATCCCTCCATTCTTCTGGAAAGTTTGGTTCACAGGTGAGATTGATTTGATCCATCCATTGGTACCGCGGTTGATCTAAAGCGGCTTGTGGATCAAGACCGTTATCAAGCATATGAGAGATGACTTGAAAATGACCTTGAGGTTGCATGAATCCGCCCATGACACCAAAAGGGCCTAACGCAACCTTATCTTTGGTTATAAACCCCGGTATAATGGTGTGATAAGGCCTTTTTAGAGGTTCAAGGCGATTATCATGATTTGGCTGAAGTGAAAAATTGTGCCCCCGGTTATGAAGAGCAATTCCAGTATTGGGAACGACTATACCCGATCCGAACCCCATGTAATTGGATTGAATCATGGACACCATGTTTCCATCAGAATCGGCTGTGGCCAAATAAACGGTCCCATAATCTTCCGGTCGTCCCTCCTTAGGGAGCAGGGCATGTTCACCGATGAGGCTTGCACGATTTTTGGCATAAGAAGGACTCAATAGGGAACTTACACCTGTTTTCATAAAGGCTGGATCGCTGATGTATTCGAGTCCATCTGAAAAAGCCAGTTTGATGGATTCGATGCTTTTGTGCAGATAATCCACTTTATCGGTTAAATCAATCGTGAGTTCTTGAAAGATATTTAAAGCAAGAAGCGCGACTAACCCTTGTCCGTTTGGAGGAAGTTCATGAATCGCATACCCTCTGTAGATGGTTTTTAGAGGCTTAACCCATTCGACGTCAAACAAACGTAAATCTTCTTTTGTTAAAAATCCACCAATCTTTTTAAGATGGGAATCGATTTTATTGGCAAGTTCACCAGTATAAAAGGATGCTCCTTGGGTGTTGGCGATGTCTTCTAGCGTTTTAGCGTGATCAAGTAGCCGAACCACCTGATCTTCAAAAGGTGGCAATCCATCGATTAAAAACGTGTCTAACCAGGGTTTTATGTCATCGGGATGCATTTCTTTTTGATAGGTTTTCGCGGCTATTTTCCAATATTTCGCGATGGTCTTTTGAACTTTAAATCCCTGGGTTGCTAAATCAATTGCGGGTCTTAAGACGTCAGCAAAAGGCAATTTTCCAAACCGTTGATGCAAGGCTACCCACCCTTTAACGGCTCCTGGAACCGTGATTGGAACGCATCCAAATTTTGGTATTTCATGGATATTTCGCTCTTTCAATGCATCTAAAGATAATGCTTTTGGTGAAAAACCGCTTGCATTCATCCCATGAAGTTCGCCATTCATCCAAACCATAGCAAAATTATCACCGCCAATCCCATTTGATGTGGGTTCGGTGACAGTCAAGCAAGCGGCTACTGCAATCGCAGCATCTACCGCATTACCCCCTTTTTTCAATACCTCGAGACCTCGATCAGCTGCTTGGGGCTCCGAGGTGGCTACCATACCATTTTTTGCAGAAATGGCCGAACGTTTAATCATCTAGATCCCTCATTTCACCCTTCATTATAACAAGAGAAGGTTTGATTCATGAATGAAATTAACCTTTAAAAAAAAAATCGCTTCGAATTAATCAATTTATGTTATCCTATGAGCAAATAGATCGGAGTTGTAACGATGTTTAATAAACCACAAATCAGCCAAAAAATTTTCGATCTGGCGACGCATTGGGATTTTAGTGGTGGGCTTTCGATTACCCACCAAAATGAGACCGTTTATGAAGGGTTTTTCGGTCATAAAGAAGCGAATCAAAAAGTCATTTCAAAGGAAGATACCTATTTAATTCACGCAACATCAACGTTCTTGCTGGCTTTATCCATCCTTGTTTTGGTCAAGCAAAAGAAGCTTTCCATCGATGATACACTGGATCGATTCATTCCGGAGTACGACAAGGGGAAAAACATCACCATTAGACATCTCCTTTATAACAAAAGCAGCATCCCGTGTTATTTTTATGAAATCATGATGGTTGAACGTCAAAAAGACCCTAAACACCAAGCTTTGTCAGATGAAGAACGGTTTAAAAAGGAACGCCTCCTCTATCATTCGGGGGTCACTTTTAACGATTTTTTCAGGATGATTAAAGATTGTGCTTTGTATCAAGAGCCCGGTATCAAAAGCGAACACAGTGAGTCCAATCGAATGTTTCTGCTTGAAATTATTGAACGGGTTTCTAATCAAACCATCACAGAGTTTCAGTTGGAACACATTTTCAAACCGCTCGGAACTAAAAACACAAAAGCAGGGATCCAGGCTTCTACCGATTCGTATGAGGTCATGAAAGACACTATTTATATTGAAATGCCCAAACCTAAAAACTTGCTTTACACTCTGGTAACCACAGCCGATGACATGCATCTTGTTTTAATGGGGTTGGTGAATCAAAAGATCTTATCCAAAAAAGAGTGGAATCTTGGTTTAAGTGTGAATGGAGAAGGAGACTTTATCCTTTCTAGAAACATCAACGGAATTTATTATGGGGATACCGATGTTTTGGGCTATAACACGGTGTTTTATTTCGATCCACTATCGAAAACGGGCATTCTTTTTCTTTCAAACAAAGCGCCCAAAATGGCATTAATCGATGGCGAATGGTGGTACCTTGAAAAAGAGGTACGTTCCTTAATTGAACAAGCCGTCACATACCCCTCAAAACACACACGATTGGTCCCCTATCACAAAAACAACATGTGGTCAGCAATTCAATTGAAGGTCGATAAAGATCAAGAGCGATTTGTTCTAGATGCCAAACAATCGATTTGTATGGTGGCTGGATATTCGAGTAAAAAAGCCTATGTGTTAATGGAAAGTAAGCGGGCTGTGGGGCTTTTAGTGCTAGATTGTGATCCAAAGAAAAACCTTTTCAATGTGGATATCTTGTTGGTTGATAAACGGTATCAGCATCGTGGTTATGGCAAGATTATGCTACAAAAAGGATTAGAGATTCTCAAGAAAAAAGGGGCTAAAGCCATCGAAATAGGGGTTAGCAGGTACAACATTCCTGCACAAAAACTCTATCGTTCGTTAGGATTTAAAGAAGTGGCCATTTATCCTGAAGGCATGGCGCTCAAAATCGAATGGAAAGAAGAACCAACCGTTCTTAAGGAGGAACTATGAAAAAGTGGATCATGTCTTTGATGGTATTCCTGTTCATCATCGTGCTTTTTGGGTGTCGGGCATCAGAGATTGATTTTGATCAAAACCCATCACTCAATGATGGGGATGACGTTATTTTGTTATCAGATACTACGCCATTAAGAAAGATTATCTACAAGGTGGATAGTCAATTTGACGTGCAAAATTTAACAGAAGCTAGCCAGTTTGTAAAAGCGAACATGCGAGCAGATGAATGGCTTGACCGAGAAGTGATATCGCGATCATCCATTTCCATGCGAGCCCGAATTAAAACTGAACGATTGGATGCGTTTATGACCCTTTTAATGGATGAGTATCAAGTCAGAAGTTATTCCAAAGAAGGCACGGATATTTCACTCAGGTATCAAGATGCTCAGCAAAAATTGATGGCCTTAACGCTTCAAAAAGAACGCTTAATCACGCTTTATCAAGAAGCGACCTTGACGGATCTAATTATCATTAATCAACAACTCTCTTATTTGGAAATTGAAATGGCTTCGCTTCAAGGTCAACTCAATGTGTTTGATAGTTTAGTGGACTATAGTGAAGTGAATATCATCTTTTATGGAAGCGAGATTGTAACACAATCACCTTTTTTCAATCGCTTGATTAACGCTTTTGTTAACGGATTTCATGCGTTATTTGGCTTTCTAGACGGCCTTATGATTGTCTTAGCAAGCAGCATTCCGTTTTTATTGGTCTTTGTTCCTTTGGGATACGGTGCTTACCGATTAAGAAAAAAGATAAAATCCAAGAAACGCCAATAAATAAAAGCACATCATTCCAATTTAATCGGAAGATGTGCTTTTTTTAGTTGGGTTAGAAAAACATTGAAGCATGTCGTCATGAAGGGTTTTTAAGTGACTCTTTTTTAAAAGCAACACTTCAATTTGGACGCGAGAGCCTTTCATTGGTTGTAAAACGACAGTAAGCTTTTTATAACCAAAAAACCCATAAAAAGCATGATCCACTCTCAATCTGATTAACATATGAAGGGGATAGGTTCGTACCAATTGGTTATCCTGAAAGACTTGAAAATGTGTTTTGCTAAACACATAAGTGTTTTTTCGAAACGAAGCAAACTCATTTTTATAATAGAATAGGGACATAATCATGCTGGCTACCCAAATAAACACAAGATTAACCCAAATGCCACCGGTGACGATATGCCAATCGCGACCATCAAAGACAACCATAATAATAATCACTAAGAGGGATACCCCAAGACTCGCTAGAAGAACAAGCGTTATCTTCATCCATAAGGGGAGGTTATCGCTTTTAAATACGTGGGGTTGGTTCACCATAAGTGATGGACCGAATCCTTAATGTAGGTTTCATAAATGGTTTTGACGCCTTCCATCTCTTCATCAGTTAGAGGAGGAAGATTCATTGCAGTCACATTATGCACCACTTGGTCGGGATGGCTAGCACCTGGAATAACTGTGCTAACGGCATCAAACATTAAAATCCAACGCAAAGCGATGGGAGCCAGGTTTTCTGTCTTAAACAACGCCTTTAAAGAATTGACTGCTTTTAATCCGAGATGGTAATCGACACCAGAAAAAGTCTCACCCTTGTCAAACGCTTCACCGTTTCGGTTATAGGTACGGTGGTCATTGGGATTAAAAGTCGTATTCTCATGGTACTTTCCAGTTAACAAGCCACTTGCAAGTGGAACGCGAACGATAATCCCGACCTTTTTTTCTTTTGCTTTTTCAAAAAAGAGTTCAGTAGGCTTGAGACGAAACATGTTGAAAATGACTTCAATCGCCTCTACCCCATCATACGCTAAAGCTTTCATGCCTTCCTCAATGGTTTCAACACTGACCCCATAATGGGATATCCTTTTTTCTTTTTTGAGTTGATCAAGCAAGTGAAAAACGGTAGGATCATCATAAAGATCGGTGGGTGGGCAGTGCAACAAGACCATATCTAAGGTGTCAACACCTAAGTTTTTCCTTGAATCATCAATAAACGCTCGTATGTTAGCTTCGCTGTAGCCTTCTTTAACTTGTTTTGGAAGCTTTCTTCCTATTTTGGTGATCACGAAAGCTTTTGATGGTTGGCTGTTATTATATAAACCAATCGTTTTCTCGCTCAGTCCCCCTTGGTAGACGTCTGCAGTATCAAAACAGTTGATGCCACAATCTGTGGCTGTTTTTAAGGTTTCAAACGCTATTTTTTCATCAAAAGGCATTCCCCACACGCTACCGAGTTGCCACGTGCCTAATGCGATTTCAGAGACTAAGAAACCTGTTTTTCCAAATGGACGATACTTCATCATAATCACCTATTATGCGCTTTCTCTAAAAATAAGTTCGTATGGAACCTGAACACTCAGTTTGAGTTCACGGTCGTTTTGAATTTGTTCAATGAGCAATCTAACAGCGATGACCCCCATGAACTCTGAGTAAATCTTCACGGTTGACAAAGAAGGAGACGTATATTGTAAGGTCGGAATATCGTTTACGCTGAAAATTGAAATATCCTCAGGGATCTTAATTTTGTGTTCTTGAATGGCACGGCATGTTCCAATGGCAATGCTGTCGTTTCCACAAAAAATTGCTGTTGGAAGGTTATCGTGATTTTCACTGATCATTTGCATGGCCAACTTATACCCGCTTTCAATGGTATAATCGCCAATTTTATAAAATTTAGATTGGAAAAGATTCTTTTGATACATGACTTCTTGAAACTCTAACTCTCTTGGATCAATGAAGCGCTCCTTGGTTGAACGCACGTATTCTCGACCGCCGATGTATCCGATTTTTTTATGGCCTTTAGAGGTCAAATAGTGAATCACATCCCGGGTTAGTGCACGAAAATCGGCATGGACTGAATCGTATAAAAAGCCATCTTCACGGGCATGAGCATAAACCACATTTTCGTAAAGAGAATGAACAAGGGCTTTGATGCTTTTATCAAGTCTACCTAAAAGAATGATCCCATGATAGGGTTTTGCTGCAATATTTTTTCGAATGTTTGAGTCGTTATAAATGATATCAAAATCAATGTTGTTTTCTTGACATTCGTGCTGGATTCCCATTCGAATGGAAATGAAATACGGGTCATTGATTTCTTGTTCGATGGTGTACCAATGCACCACGGCTATGGTTTTACGGTCCCCTTTGGCCCGTCTTTTATTTTTATGTTTGGTGTATTCCAGCTTTTCTGCAGCTTCAAAAATCTGCTGTTTGGTCTTAGCGGGGATGCTAATGGTATCATCGTTGTTTAAGACTCTTGAAACCGTAGTCGGGGATACATTGGCCAGTTTGGCGATATCACGAATGGTTGGCATTATACGTCACCTCATCCCCATTATATCACATTTCAGTTTGAATAACATCCTCAAAATATTTACTAAACAAAAATTGAGAAACCATAGAAAAACAACGGGAAATTAAGCGATAAACCCGAATAAAAGGTCATGTTTTAAAGTGATTTTAATATTTAATGATGAATTGTATATATAATATACAAAAAAATATTAACAAAATAACACTAAAAAAACGTTGATAATTCACTAAACAAATGATAGAATAAAAATAAGAAAGCGGTTTCATAAAGGAGCATACTATGCCATATTATACAATCGGAGTCGATTTTGGAACACTATCTGGACGTGCTGTTTTGGTTGACATATCAAATGGTCATGTGTGCGCCTCAAGTGTGCTTAACTATGCTCACAAAGTCATCGATAAAGTCATCCCGAAAACCGATATCGAATTAGAACACGATTTTGCTCTTCAAGATCCGCAAGACTATTTAACAGTTTTACAACATACAGTCAACGAAGTCGTGGTTGCATCTGGAATCCACCCAGACTTAATTATTGCCATGGCCATTGATTTTACAGCGTGCACACTGGTTCCAGTCGATGCAAATAACATTCCCATGTCCTTTTATCCAGAGTTTCGGGAAAACCCGCATGCTTGGGTCAAACTATGGAAGCATCATGCCGCTCAAAAGTATGCTGACGAACTTAATCACTTGGCGCATCAAGAACGCACATCATGGATTGATCGTTACGGTGGAAAAATATCAAGCGAATGGCTATTTCCGAAATTACTCCAAGTTTTAAGAGAGGATTATAACCTATATCAAAAGATCGATAATTTCCTGGAAGCAACCGATTGGGTGACTTCGCAACTAACAGGAAACATCGTGCGCAGCACATGCACATTGGGCTACAAAGCCATTTATCATCACGAAGAAGGGTTTCCATCCTCATCGTTTTTCAAAAAACTGGATGAACGAATGGAACATGTGATTGACGAAAAAATTAAAGGCGTTTTCAAAAATGTAGGCGAATCTGCGGGCACGTTAAACCAAAAATGGGCTACCCTCTTAGGGTTGTCTGAAAAAACGATTGTTGCGGTAGGAAATGTCGATGCGCATGTCAGCGCACCCGCTGTTCAAGTGATAAAACCCGGGCAAATGTTGATGATTATGGGAACATCTACGTGCGATATCCTATTATCAACCATCGAAAAGAAAGTGCCTGGGATGTGTGGTGTGGTTTATAACGGAGCGATACCAGGATATTATGCCTATGAATCCGGTCAATCGGCTGTCGGTGATATCTTCGCCTGGTTTGTTGATCATTATATTTCCAAAGAAACACATGAAGATGCTGCCCGTGAAGGTTTGGATATTCATACCTATCTAGAAAAGAAAGCATCACAAATGACGGTAGGCGAATCAGGGCTACTGGCCTTGGATTGGTTTGGCGGAAATCGCTCGATCTTGGTGGATGCAGATGTCCAAGGGATGATTCTTGGTATGACCCTTCATACGAAACCTGAAGAAATCTATCGCGCGTTAATCGAATCTACCGCCTTTGGAAAACGAATGATTATTGAAAACTACTTGAACAACGGTGTTGAAGTCAATGAACTCTTTGTTTGTGGCGGATTAGCCAATAAAAACCAAATGCTCCTCCAAATTTATGCGGATGTGTTGAACAAAGAGATTAAAATGGCCGATTCAGAGCACACACCTGCACTCGGTTCAGCTATCTTTGCTGCAGTCGCTGCTAAAGAAATGAGTGGATATCAAGATGTTTTAAAAGCCAGTCAACACATGGCTAGAATTAAAGATTACGTGATAAAACCCATTCCTGAAAATGTGGAACGATACCATCAACTATACGCTGAGTTCGTCACGCTCCATGATTATTTTGGTCGTGGAACCAATGCGGTCATGAAACGACTCAAGCGAATGAAAGGAAATCATCAATGATGAAAAAATACAACTTCTGGTTTGTTGTGGGCACACAGCATCTATATGGAGAAGACATCTTTGCTACGATCGAATCCCGAGCGCAACACATGGTGGCTTTCATGAACCAACATGTCCAACCGTTTGCGCACATCGAGTTTAAGTGCCTCTTAAAAACTCAAGATGAAATAACGCAATGCATGATTGAAGCCAATCGTACAGAAAATCTGGCTGGGATCATTACATGGATGCACACCTTTAGTCCTTCTAAGATGTGGATTAATGGGTTGAAACTTTTATCAAAGCCTATTTTGCATCTTCACACCCAGTTTAATCAAGAGATCCCATGGAATGACATCGATATGGATTTCATGAACTTAAACCAAGCGGCTCACGGCGACCGCGAACATGGACACATTTTTACAAAGATGCGGAAAAATCGCAAAATTGTCACTGGCTATTATCAAGACGCAAGCGTCATTCGTAAAATTCTCAACTGGACGCGAAGCGCCGCTGGGGTTATGGAATCCAAGCAAATCAACGTGGTTCGATTTGGAGATAACATGCGCAATGTTGCTGTAACCGATGGGGATAAAGTGTCTGCACAAATCACATTTGGATGGTCTGTTAACACGTTTGGAATTGGCGATTTAGCGCACTACGTTAACCATGTGACCCAAAATGAACTAAGAGAACAAATGGCGATTTATGAGATGCGTTACGATTTGAATAAACAACCCATCTCATCGATCGAATACCAAGCAAAGATTGAAATTGCGATTAAGAATCTTTTGAATCAACAAAAAGCAAAAGCATTCACGACCACCTTTGAAGATTTACATGGACTGGATCAGTTGCCAGGACTCGCTGTTCAAGATCTCATGGCGGAAGGTTACGGATTTGGTGCAGAAGGTGATTGGAAAACGGCCGCACTGCTTAGAATCGTCAAACTCATGGCAAACGGAACATCAAAAGGGGTTTCGTTCATGGAAGACTACACCTATCATTTTGATCATGAGGAAGGCTATGTATTGGGATCTCACATGTTAGAAGTGTGTCCTTCCATTGCTTCTCATAAACCTCATTTACTCGTAAAACCCCTATCTATAGGAGGGAAAAACCCACCAGCTAGAGCCGTGTTTGATGCAAAAACAGGCCAAGCGTTGCAACTCAGTATCGTTGATTTGGGCAATCGTTTCCGAATGATTGCGACCGAATGTGAAGCGATTTTACCTGAAAAGCAAATGCCTAATCTTCCAGTCGCCAGAGCGATGTGGAAACTTCTCCCAAACTTTGAAGTCGCAACAGAAGCGTGGCTTTTAGCAGGAGGGGCGCATCATACGGTGATGGTCTACGATTTGGATGTCCAAATTTTTCAAGACTTTGCTGAAATCCTTGGTATTGAGTTTGTTCACATCGGACAACACACGCAAATATCAGATTTGAAGCGTGATTTAGCCATCAATGACATCCTTTTTGGGTTAAAATCATTATGAGTCCTGAAATGAAGAAACTCGTATTTGAAGCCAACTTTTCACTAAAGAAGCATGAACTTGTCCTAATGACCTGGGGAAACGTTTCGGTTTATGATCCTAGTTTAGGTCAAGTGGTGATTAAACCATCGGGTGTGGCTTATGAAACCATGAAACCAGACGATATGGTCGTATTAGATTTAGATGGAAACATTTTAGAAGGAGCCTTAAAACCGAGCAGCGATACGCTTACCCATTTAGAAATCTATAAACACTTTAAGGACGTGAGAGCCATCGTCCATACGCATTCCAAATGGGCAACAATCTTTTGCCAATCGAAACTAGACATTCCGATTTTTGGAACAACCCATGCTGACTATTTTAGTCAACCGATTCCTTTAACAAGGGATATGAAAGCAGAAGAGATTGAAACGGATTATGAGAAAAACACAGGAAAAGTCATTGTTGAAACGTTTCAAAGTCGAAACATCTCCCCAACGGAATGTCCAGCTGTACTTGTTTCAGAACACGGCCCCTTTGTTTGGGGAAAAACTGTTAAGGAAGCCATAGAACATGCGATTGTTTTGGAAACGATTGCGGAGATGGCGTATCACACGATGTGTCTTAGAAAAGAAAAAAATGGGTTTAACCAAGCTTTGCTGAAAAAGCATTACGAAAGAAAGCATGGTCAAACCGCGTATTATGGTCAAAAAAAATAGGATATTGCAATTTCAGAGAAATTGTGAAGATAAAAGGAGAATAAAATGAAAAAAGTATTGACATTGTTAGTATTCATGACTGTTGTAGTGCTTTCTCTTGCAGCGTGTCAAAGAACTGATGCACCAGATATCGGTATTTTGATGCCAACAACTTCATCAACCCGTTGGATCTCAGATGGAGAATCCATGAAGGAACAGTTTGAAGAAAAGGGCTACAAGGTTGAGCTTGAGTACGCTCAAGACAACATTGCAACACAGGTTTCTCAAGTTGAGAACATGGTTACAAAAGGCGTTAAGGTTCTTATCATTGCAGCGATTGACAACCAATCATTGACCAACGTGCTTCAACAAGCTGCTGATCAAGGCATCAAGGTTATCGCTTATGACCGTTTGATTCTTAACTCAGAGCACGTCAGTTATTACGCAACTTTTGATAACTTTGGCGTAGGCGTCTTAATGGGACAAGGCATTGTAGATGGACTTGATCTTAAGAATCAAGCAGGCCCATTCAACATTGAATTGTTTGCTGGATCTCCAGATGATTCCAACACATTCTTCTTCTTTAATGGCGCGATGAGCATCTTGAATCCTTACATCCAAAGTGGTAAACTAATCGTGCGTTCTGGTCAAACAGACGTCAACCAAGTGGCCACACTTCGTTGGGATGGACAAGTGGCACAATCCAGAATGGAAGACTTGATTACCGCTCATTATTCAAGCGGACAAGTGGTTCATGCTGTGTTATCGCCTTATGATGGATTGAGCATCGGTATCATTTCTGCCCTTAGATCCAATGGTTATGGTTTAGGTGCTAACGACACACCAATGCCTTACATCACAGGTCAAGACGCTGAAAAAGCTTCTGTTCAACAAATTATTAACGGATTCCAAAGTTCAACCGTATTTAAAGACACACGTACATTAGCGGGTGTGGCTGTCAGCATGGCTGAAGCACTCATCAAGGGTCAAGAACCACAAATCAATGACACATCCACGTACCATAACGGCATCAAGATTATCCCATCCTATTTGTTAATTCCTGTCTTTGTTGACATCACAAATTGGAGAGAAGCATTAATTGACACCGGTTACTGGAAACTATCTGATTTCACTATTCCATCGAATTAACACGGAGTAATATGCATGAATGCTGGTGGCATTGCCACCAGCATATTCATTGCATTAGGAGGATACCATGCACGATTACATTTTAGAAATGAATCAAATCACCAAAGAATTCCCTGGTGTGATTGCATTAGACCAAGTCGATATTAAGGTCAAGCGTGGCGAAATCCATGCGCTTTGTGGCGAAAATGGTGCAGGGAAATCAACGCTCATGAAAATTCTTAGCGGTGTCTATCCTCATGGGACCTATTTAGGTGAGATTTTTTTTAACGCAGAAAAGTGTGAGTTTCATTCCATTAAGCAAAGTGAATCCAAAGGAATTGGGATTATCCATCAAGAACTTGCTTTAATTAAGTCATTATCGATTGCAGAAAATATTTTTATCGGTAACGAAATTGCCAAATACGGAATCATTGACTGGGATGAGACGTATAAGCGAACCAAAGAGGTATTAAAAAAAGTAGGATTAAATGAAAACCCTGCCACCTTAATCAAAGATTTAAGTGTCGGCAAACAACAACTCGTTGAAATTGCAAAAGCACTTTCAAAAGACATTACCTTACTTATATTGGATGAGCCCACCAGCGCATTGAATGAAGAGGATTCCAGCAATTTGCTGAATCTAATTCGTGATTTGAAAAAGCAAGGCGTTACATCCATCATCATTTCCCATAAACTCAAAGAAATCGAGGAAATTGGCGATTCTTTGACGGTTCTTCGTGACGGGAAAACAGTAGACTATTTGGATATGGTCGAGCAAAAGATCACAGAAGAGCGCATCATTAAAAGCATGGTCGGTCGTGAAATCAATGAACTTTATCCTGAAAGAAACGCAAAAATAGGAGATATCCTTTTAGAGGTAAGGCATTGGAGCGCTGATCACCCTCAAGTTGAAAGAAAAATCTTAAACGATATTAACATACATGTTAGAAGAGGTGAGGTTGTCGGAATTGCTGGACTCATGGGTTCTGGCCGAACGGAACTTGCACGAAGCATCTTTGGAAAATCGTATGGAAAGAACATTCGCGGTGATATCTATATCGACGGTAAGAAAGTGGCGATTCACTCGGTCACAGATGCGATCAAACATGGGATTGCCTATGTGACTGAAGATCGCAAAAACCTCGGACTTATCCTCATCAACAGCATCAAACATAATGTGGTTTTGGCCAATTTAAACCGGATTAGCAAACGCGGCATCATTGATGAGAACCGAGAAATCAAAGAAGTTGAAAAACAAGTTAATGCCTTGAAACTCAAGTATTCCAACATCATGCAAGAAACGAAAAACCTAAGCGGTGGCAACCAACAAAAAGTGGTGTTATCAAAGTGGATGTTTAGTAATCCGGATATTCTCATTTTAGATGAACCCACCCGGGGTATTGATGTAGGAGCGAAATATGAAATCTTCACCATTATTAATCAACTCGCTGAAATGGGGAAAGCGATTATCGTTATTTCGAGCGAGCTTCTTGAAGTTCTAGGGCTATCCGATCGCATCTATGTGATGTCCAAAGGTGAAATCAAAGCGGAACTACCCAAAGAAAAAGCATCTCAAGAAACGATTATGAAATACATTGTCTCTGAACAAGCGGAGGAACAAAGCGATGTCTAAATTATTATCAAAGATAAGCAATACCAAACTGGCTCGATTTTTAAAAACCAACGAGCAAATCACTGTATTAAAAAAACTCATTAAAGACAACATTAGACAATACGGAATGATGATGGCACTGGTCATCATTGTTATCTACTTTAGCATCGCAACCAATGGGATATCGATTTTGCCGTTGAATGTCAACAACATCATTTTGCAAAATGCGCACGTCATCATCTTGGCGGTTGGGATGCTGATTGTCATCTTGACCGGTAACATTGACTTATCGGTTGGATCTGTTGCCGCTTTTGTAGGGGCTATGGCCGGTATCATGATGGTCAACAACGGTGTTGCTTGGCAATTGGCTGTTGTCATCTGTCTTATCATTGGCTTATTAGCGGGTGCTTGGAATGGATTTTGGATTGCTTATATCCGCATTCCCGCCTTCATTGTTACCCTTGGTGGAATGTTGATTTTTAGAGGGTTGACACTGGTTGTCTTAAAGGGGATTACAATTGGACCCCTTCCAGATGGATTTAATCGGCTCAGTTCGGGATTCATGAATGATTTTTTAGGCGGTTTATTTGGACTTCATTTATTTACACTTGTCATTGGGTTTATCTTCAGTGCCATCTATGTGGTCTCAGTCATCCTAGCACGCAAAAAGAAAATCAAATACCAATTTGATGTAGCTCCCACATGGGTGACCATCTTATCATCTGTTTTGGTGGTTGGCGCCATTAATCTCTTTACCTTCACAATTGCGCAGCATCGTGGGTTACCCAATGTTTCAACCATTTTATTCATTGTGATACTTGTTTATTCGTTCATCACCAATAAAACAACCTTAGGTAGACATATTTACGCGCTTGGTGGCAACCAAGAAGCAGCTCGGTTATCTGGAATTAACACGAAAAGAACCATGTTTCTAGTCTATATGAACATGGGCCTCTTATCCGCACTAAGCGGCATCGTCTATTCAGCCCGCTTAAACGCTTCAACACCCAAAGCAGGAGAACTCTTTGAGTTGGATGCTATTGCGAGTTCGTTTATCGGTGGTGCCAGTGCATCTGGGGGTGTTGGAACCATTATCGGTGCGGTGATTGGCGCATTGGTTATGGGGGTTATCAACAACGGAATGTCTTTATTGGGGCTAGGAATTGATTATCAGCAGCTCGTTAAAGGCCTTGTCTTGTTGTTAGCTGTTTGGTTCGATATCGCAACCAAAAATAGAAGAAAGTAACGCATAGGATCTTCTCCTCCTATTTAACTTTTATTAAGCATGGATTAGGTTCAAACGAAAAGGCATTTTGGCGAGAGAATGCCTTTTTGTTTTAAAGTGGTCATGATCCAATGTGGAAGGATGCCATTCTTTCATATGGAAAAAATTGCATTTTCATAGCGCATCATCTATAATGAGCATAAAGGAGTTGGTTCTATGGCAAGCATCATCGAGGTGGCTAAAAAAGCCGGAGTCGGTATTGCAACCGTCTCACGTGTCATCAATAATTCAGGGTATGTAAAAAAAGAAACAAGAGAAAAAATAGAGCAAGTTATCCGAGAAATCGGGTATGTTCCAAACGAAATTGCCCGCAGCATGACCTTACAAAAAAACAATATTGTTGCATTTATTTTGCCTAACAGTACCCATCTTTTTTTTGGTGAGCTGCTTTACTATGTAGAACAAGAGCTCTTTAATAAAGGGTATAAAATGATGGTATGCAACTCAAGTATGCAAACTGAAAAAGATTTAGCATACATCGAACTGCTTAAGAAAAATAGAGTGGATGCGATAATATTGCTCACGAATAATGACGTTGAAGCGCATTTAGATAAATCGCTTCCAATTGTATCATTCGACCGTAAATTCGAGGGGGTTCCTTACGTAACCAGTGATAACTATGAGGGGGGTGTCATTGCAGCCAAACACCTTCTAAAAAAAGGGTGTCGAAAGATTATGTTCATTGGAGACGACGCGCAAGGTGTATATACCAAAGTTAACACCGAAGTCTCAAAAAGACGCTTAGGTTTTTTCGAAGAACTGAAGAAAAATGGGATAACGGATATCATCAATGTGGAATATCCACTGGGCAATTACATTTATATACCTGAATATGTCCACCAGATTATCCAATCTCATCCAGAGGTGGATGGGATCTTTTGCATTAGCGATGCAGTAGCAGCAGAAGTGATCTTAAATTTAGAAGCGCATGGCCGAAAAATACCGAAAGATGTCAAGGTCATGGGCTTTGACGGTGGACGTTCATTTATCAATTTGGGTAAAAAATTGACTTCCATTGGTCAATCACCAAAGTTGATTGCCGAAGCGATTTCTCAGATTATCGATAAATACTACATGAAAGAAACGGTCTCCAACATCATTGTTCCTGTTTATTTGCAGGAAGGTGACACGACTTAGGTGTTTTTTTATAACCTAATATTGACAGCGCTTTCAAACGGTGATATAATACAAATAACATCAATGGAAAGGTTTTCATAACCATCATTTAGACTAATTTCACCGTATCGCTGTTTCTTTTATTCAATAAGATGAAAAGGTTTCCACCTATAAAGGAGTGACTATGGACCGTTCAATAAAACCTTCATTGACCTTCCAAAAATTCTTAAAGAGTATCAGTTTGGTTGTGGTTACCATCCCAATCATCCTTCTTTTGCCTTTAATCTCTTTGATTCGGTTTTTAGGAAGGCTCAAGTCGAAAGATTTCATGACATTTAAGCAAACACATAAAACCTCTTATATCAAAACCTACCTCATTGATGAATGGCTGGGTGAAAAAGAACAAGCACAAAGCCGAAGAGTTTTTGTCTATTTCCTCTTTCCGGCTTTTTCGGCTTTCACCTTGTTTGTCATTTTCCCATTTGTTCACGGGGTGTTCCTTTCGTTTACGAATTGGGACGGGTTAAACACAGGACGTGAAACCTTTGTCGGGCTCTTAAATTATCAAACCATTTTTAAAGATTTGAATTTTCTCTATTCATTGTGGCGAACCGTCTTATATTCTGGGCTAAATATTGTAGCAATCAACGTGGTCGCTTTTAGCCTTGCCTTATTGGTGACCCAGCAATTGAAATTGAAAAACATCTATCGTGCAGGATTCTTTATGCCCAATTTGATTGGCGGACTGGTACTGGGCTATATTTGGCAGTTTATATTTAACCGTGCGGTTACCACATTTGGTCCCGGATTTGAAAACTCGCTTCTTGCTGATGGGTCAAAGGCTATGTTTGCTTTAATCTTTGTGGTGACTTGGCAGTATGCTGGTTATATCATGATGATATACATTGCCGCTATCCAAAACATTCCACAAGACTTAATCGAAGCGTCAACCATCGATGGTGCAAACGCGTTTCAGCGATTAAAGACCATCACGTTTCCAATGGTTGCTCAGGCGTTTACAGTCGCCATGTTTCTCACCTTAGTGACATCGTTTAAGCAATACGATACTGTCGTATCCCTCACACAAGGAGGACCGCCCCAAATCATGCCAGTTTGGTTTACCAACCTTTTTGGTCAAGGGGGCCAGGTGATTGCAAATTCAACTTCTTTGGTTTCCATGAACATCTATCAAACTGCTTTTACCCATTATCAACTTGGTATCGGTCAAGCAAAAGCGATTGTTTTCTTTGTGTTCCTTCTCATTATTTCCCTCTTACAAGTTTACTATAATAAGCGGAAGGAGATTGAACTATGACCAAAGCACCCACCCAAAACACCACGAAACATTTCATGACCAAAAAGACATTGATCATTGTGGCTGAAGTGTTTGCTATCTTGCTTTTGCTCGCGTTTTTCTTCCCGTTTTTCCTTGTCATTGTTAATGCCGCTAAACCCATGGTTGAGATTCGATTGAGACCGTTGGCGTTGCCCGATAATTGGCTTAACATCTATTACAACTTTGTTGAAATCCTAGGACGCCGAAACATTGACTACTTCCGATCCTTTTTCAACTCCTTTGTGATTACGTCCACCAGTTTGATTGCCATTGGGGTATTTAGTGCCATGGCGGCATGGGTGTTGGTTCGTACCAAAACGAAATATTCCTTTTGGATTTTCATGTTTTTCTTAGCTGGAATGGTCATCCCATTCCAGGTGGTCATGTTGCCATTAACTCGGTTGCTACAAACCCTTAAAAATATGACGGGTATTCCATTTAAAGACACATTCCACGGGGTACTGATTGCCTATGTTGGATTTGGTGCACCCTTATCTATTTTTCTCTTCCATGGGTTCATTAAATCGATTCCATTGGACATAGAAGAAGCCGCCATCATTGATGGATGCTCCAAAGCCCAAGTCTTCTTCAAAGTGGTTTTACCGATATTAAAACCCATCTTTGTTACCCTGCTCGTCCTCAACGGCATGTGGATTTGGAACGATTATCTGCTTCCTGTGTTAGTCATTGGATTAGGCGGTGACATGAAGACCTTACCACTATCGGTCGCCAATCTAGCAGGCAACTATGAGAAGGAATGGGGACTGATTTTAACATCCGTACTCATGGCCGCTCTTCCCATTCTCATTTTATTCTTCTTTGCTCAAAAACACATCATCAAAGGCATGACATCTGGAGCGATCAAATAATGCGTATAGCGCTTGTCATATTCGATATGGACGGTGTCATCACCGAAACGACACATGAGCACTACCAGGCTTGGACTCTCCTTTTTAAAAAGCATTTCAACATCAACTTGAATCCGGATTTTGAGACGTATACTCGGGGTGTATCGCGTCTCGAATCGCTTGAAATTCTACTCTCCAAGTCTGGTATCCATATCGCTTCACTCGATGTAAAAAAGGCACTGGCTAACGAAAAAAATCTCATGTATCAACAATTGATTCAGGCCTTTGATTCGTCTAAGGTATTACCAGGGGTTAAGGATCTCATTCGTTATTTGAAAGAAAGAAACATCAAAATTGCGCTAGGAAGCGCCTCTAAGAATGGGAGTTTTCTATTAGAACGTTTGGGTCTTAAAGATGCGTTTGACTATCATGTTGACCCCAGTCATCTAAGAAGCAAACCAAAACCAGATATTTTCTTAGATGCGATGCATCATTTCCGTCTTTCTCCTAAGGCATGCCTAGGAATCGAAGATGCGGAAGCCGGAATTCAAGCCATTAAGGCAGCAGGCATGTATGCCATTGGTGTCGGAAAAGAACCCTTAATTCAGGCGGATTGGAAACTTAACGACCTAGCTTCGTTAGATTATCAAAAACTTGAGGAGATATTGATGAACCCTTATGAAAAATGATCATTTTGACGACAAGTTCATTCTCCACCGAAATCAGCGTAAAAGTTTAGAAGAACTTTTCGTTGATGAAACCATCTTTAGTCAAGCCAACGGTGTCTTAGGGACACGGGGACATTTTGCAGAAGGATACGGTCTTTTTGATTATCCACAGACCTATATCAATGGGTTTTACAATCTATATCCATTAAGTTATGAAGAAAACTATCAACAGTTTCCTCAGTTTGGCCAAACGATAGTTAATCTTCCCGATGCGTCTCAAATTCGATTGGAGTCTGATGAAGGCCCTATCCATATGCATCATATGGCGCTGGTGGATCTAAAAAGAACCATGGACATGTCTAAAGGGATTACCACACGGATAGCCACGTATCAAAGCAAAAAAGGCACTCTATTTTTGGTGAAAGAAGAAAAAATCGTTCCTTCCAACACCATGATGATTGTCACCAAACTGAGTCTTTCATCCCCATCATATGAAGGGCCTATCCGCATGATATCAACCTTAACCATGCCGAAACCTAGACGACCACGAAACATGGATCCACGGTTGCCACATGCGCTTAAGCATTTGGATTTAGTGGAGTTGCACACATCAGAACATTATGGTTATCTAACAGCCATAACCACCCAATCTTTGCTTAAGATTCGCGTGGGTATGACACATGATGTGGCCTTTCAATACCGAGTTGAATATAACGACATCCTAGCAACCCGGGACGAAAACCTTAAGAAAAACCAAACACTTGAGGTCATTAAATATCAGATATATGATCCAAAGCCCGTTTTAGACACAGGCTTTGAAGCCGGTTTGAATCATTTGAAGGATTTTGAGACCTATGTGAACCAAGAACGTGTGGTTAAAAAACGATTTTGGGATCAAACCTATCTTGATTTAGACGATCCTCAATTGGCTCAAGCCTTACGGTATAACATCTATCAGTTAGACCAAAGCGGAGGCATCAAAGACACCATCAGCATTGCAGCAAAAGGGTTATCAGGAGATGGTTATGAAGGGCATTATTTTTGGGATACCGAAGTCTACATGTTGCCATTCTTTATTTTGACTCAACCCGAGAAGGCTAAACGCATGCTGACCTATCGTTACACCATTTTGGATGAAGCAAGAAAGGAAGCTAGGAACTTAGGAATCCAACGTGGAGCAAAAATTCCATGGCGAACAATCAACGGAAAAGAATCCTCTCCCTATTACCCAGCAGGAAGTGCACAAATTCACATCAATAGCGACATCGCGTTTTCGATTATCATGTATTATCGTATGACCCAAGATGATGAATTTATGATCCAATATGGAGTAGAACTGCTTTTGGAAACGGCCTTGTTTCTCTTGGATTGGGGACATTTTAAAGAGGGATCCTTCCATATTGATGGTGTGACTGGACCCGATGAATACACAGCAATCGTTAATGACAACTATCACACCAATAAAATGGCCCAAACCCATTTTGACTTCACCTATCGTTTTATTATGGATCACCTGGACCGATTGACTGCGTTACTTGAAAAGCTAAATGTAACCGAAGTTGATTTGCATCAACTGATGGAGGCGTCTCAAAAAATGACCCTTCTTTCAGACCCCAAAACAGGCATTATTCAACAGGATAAAACCTTTATGGAGAAAAAAGAATGGGATCTAGCAGCCATTCCAAAACATCATTTCCCGTTGTTGCTTCATTTTCACCCGCTGCACATCTATAAGCACCAAGTTCTCAAACAAGCAGACGCTTTAGTGGCGATGGTGTTGCACCAAGATTTAGACCAAGATACGTTTGAAAAAACACTTAACTACTACTTGAAACGGACGACACATGACTCAAGTTTATCCAAATGCATGTATGGCATCGCCTTATACCGAATGGGGCATGACGCGTTGGCTTATGACTACTTTCATTCAGTGGCCACATTAGACTTGTTAGATCATAAAAAACACACCACCTACGGCCTTCATTTAGCGAATTTAGGAGGCAGTTACTTGATGATGGTGTATGGACTGTTTGGTATGACTATCAAGGATCGGATTTGCATAAATCCGGTCAAACAAAACATGATAAAAAAAGCAGAGTTTCGGATGCGCTATAAAGATAGCACTATTCGAGTCTCTTTAGAGAAAGAAACGATTACCCTTTCTACAGATCGACCCATTGAACTCATGGTTCACGGCGTCTTAACGACTGTACAAAAGGACATCACGATTGGAGTCAAGAAAATTGACCATACACATTTCTTAAAAAATTAAGAAATAAAACGGAGGAGAAGGAATGAAAAAACTATTCTTACTTGTTTCATTGGTGATTGTTGCAGCATTAATCGCTGCTTGTCAACCAAAAGAAGACACTTTGGTTATTTTCCAAAATAAAATTGAAATTGACCAAGTGTTAAGAGATTATGCTGAAGCTTGGGGCGAAAAAAACAACGTCAAAGTGGAAGTGAAGAGTTGTGGTGGGGATACCTGTGCATACGGAACACAAATTTTAGCAGAGTTCCAATCCGATAAACAACCCGATATTTTTGTCATCGAAGGTATGGGTGGGTATAACATCTACAAAGACAAGATTCTTGAGTTCGGCAATGAACCCTGGTTAGCAGACACTGATTTAGCCTTTACGGTGGATGGAAAAGTGTACGGTTTCCCAGTAGCAGTCGAAGGATGGGGTATGGCGTATAACAAAGACCTTCTATTAGAAGTGGGCTTTACGCAAGCAGAAATCACTGCTTTGGAGAATGTTTCTCAAGCCCAAATGAGAGCAGCCTTCCAACGCGTTAAGACGGCTTTTCAAGCCAACGCCAAATATTCTGATTATGCGGTTGTTTCAATGGCCGCTGGTCCTGGTATGACTTGGGTAACAGGTCTTCATAATTTCAACGGATATTTATCTGCTGGTTTGGCTTATGATGACAATTCTGTTATAACCAAACTGTTAAACGGACAAGTGGATGCCCAACGATTGACTGAACTGGCTGATTGGGTTGAAATGCTATTCGAATTTGGTGATTCAGCAGTTCTTAGAACCGGTGGTTATGATGAGCAAGTGGGTATCTTTGCTGCGGGTAAAGCGGCTTTCTTACACCAAGGCAACTGGACAGATGGTTCTTATGCAAACTCGAATTTTGCTATGGGTTATTTGCCACATGCCACACGTGCAACAGGCAACGATAGCATCTACATTGGTGCACCATCGTTTTATGTTATCAACAAAGATTCACAAAACACCGATGCCGCTAAATTGTTCTTAAATGATTTAGCATTGACTCAAGAAGGTCATGATTACATGGTTAACAAAGCCAACATGGTACCTGCTTTCAATAGCGTTACTTTGAAACCATCAACACCGCTTTCAGCAGCTGTTATGGAATGGAATCAAAAAGGTAAGGCGTATGCTTGGTGGCAAAATGATATGCCAAGTGGATTCGGTATGGAAACATTAGGACCCATCTACACCCTCTTTGCACAACGTGTCGCAACCGGTAGTGGTGGTATTTCTAAAGCTGAGTTTATCCAACAAATCACACAAGCTATTCAAAATTTGAAATAGCACCCAACAATCAAAGGGGCAAAATTCACCATTTTGCCTCTTTTTTTTAAAAAAGGAAGTGTAAGCATGAGACACGTTGTGACCATGGGAGAAGTTCTGATTGACTTTATTCCAAATGAAAAGGGCATGGGGTTAAAAGGGGTAAAAGGATTTTCTAAAATGCCAGGAGGTGCTCCAGCCAATGTTGCGGCATGTGTCGCCAAACTTGGGGGATCGTCTTATTTCATGGGCATGGTTGGAAAGGACGGATTTGGCTCATTTTTAGTGGATGAACTGATTGCTAATGGCGTGAACACGTCACGCATTATACGAACATCTGAAAAAAACACAGGGCTCGCATTCGTTTCCTTGACGGAAAGCGGAGAAAGGGATTTTATTTTTTACCGTGACCCTTCAGCCGATCAACTGTTTTCTAAAAAAGATGTCGACGTTGAGGTGTTGGAACAGTCGATTTTACATTTTTGCTCGGTATCTCTCAAGGACTTTCCAATCAAAGAAGCCCATCTTTATGCGATTGAAGAAGCAAAAAAACGAAACGCCATCATCAGTTATGACCCTAATGTCCGTTTAGCGCTTTGGGAAGATCACCACCAATACCAAAAGGTCATTCAATCGTTTATTCCATATGCTGATGTTTTGAAAGTTTCAGATGATGAACTCTCATTCATAACAGGGATCGATCAAGAGGACGAAGCGATTGGCTGGTTAAGAAAACAAGGCATTCGATACGTTATCGTGACACGCGGCAAAGAAGGCGTTAGCCTCTACAGCAAAAAAGGGATCTATGATGTCCCAGGTTTTAAGGTTGCTACGAGCGATACGACTGGAGCTGGAGATGCTTGGATTGGAGCTTTTTTATCAAAAATCGCATTAGATGAGATTCATGAAGGAAACGAACGAGAACTGATTCCGGCTTATCTGATATTTGCTAACGCAGCTGCTGCATTAACAACGACACGGTATGGAGCGATGAGTGCGTTACCCACACTTAAAGAAATCGACGACTTCATTAAGAAATCGTCGATGGTTCATTTGGTTTAAGAAGAGGGTTTAGGTTTAGCCCATACAAACGCATAGGGGTTTAGGGTGTAGTTCGGTTTGGTCAAATCTATTAACTCGTGATTCATCATGTTTTCATAATGGAGTGAAGAAGCGTTTTGTCTCAAATGATTGAGATCCAATGTTTGAATGTGTTCGGTAAAATTAAAGAGACCAAAACAGGTTTCATCGTTTAATCGTTTCACTAAAACTAAAATCCCGTTATGGTTGACATCCAAAGCGTACTGCATGACACGTCCATCAAAACATGGATGTGTTTTTCTTATTTGAATCAAATTTTTTAAGGTTTGAAACACGCGATATTCGTGGGTTTTAGGGACGTTTCGCTTCTGTGCGCGTTCCCAATCGAAGAGAGGACGATGAACCCAGCGACCGTCTTTTTTCTTTGACGAATCGGTTAGATAAGATTGATCATTAAGGGTAGCGATTTCATCGCCTGAGTAGATTAATGGAAACCCACGATAAAACATAATAAGAGCATGAGCGAGATTGATTCGGTTGATGGCGTGTTCCAGTTCAAGTGAATCATTGGCTTTTTTAGCTTTTTCTAGACCCAATAAACTGGCTAGTGTACCGTTGGTTCTTGCATCATTGTTCAAGGGATTATATTGATAATCCTCCCCATTCGAAAAACTATCTGGGAATCGTCCACCATAAAAAGAGATAAGAAATTGCTTGTGCATATAAGGGTCAAACCCCATCGATGAAATAGCATGCTCATTAAACCCCCATCCGATGTCATCATGGCATCGAACGTAGTTCATCCATGAACCGGTTGTTGGAATGTGATAAAGATTAGCATCGAGCATTAAAAGGCGGACATCACGGGCAGCAAACGAGTTAAAAATATCCACCATGAGATTGGCATTATACATGATTTCACATTCAACAGAATCGAATCGTCCGAAATATTTGACTATCTCGTGTGGTTCCACTATGGCTTCGCCTAATAAAGCAACGGATGGACAAGCCTCTTCCTTAATCAGGTGTAACATATGAATTAAGTGGTGAATTTGTGGCAGGTTGCGACACGTTGTTCCAAGTGTTTTCCACATAAAAGGGATCGCGTCCAATCGAATCATGTTAACACCCAAGTTAGCCAAGTAGAGCATGTTTTCAACCATACCCACGAATACCCGTGGGTTTTCAAAGTTGAGATCCCATTGAAAATCCGAGAAACTGGTGAACACGTATCGTTTGATTTCTGGATAATATGTGAAATTTCCTGGGCTTTTATCAGGAAGCACCTCTGGAACGGTTCGGTTAAACAATTGAGGAATATGATCCGAATCAAACATGATAAACATGTCTTGCATATCACGATCGCCTTTTAACGCCTTTTGAGCCCATTCATGTTCTTTAGCCACATGATTGATGACGTAGTCGATGCACACATAGATTCCATTTTCACGAAACGCCAAAAGAAGAGACTTGAAATCGTCCAATGAACCCAATTTTGGATCAATCGAACGATAATCTTCAACAGCATAACCGCCATCGTTCTCCCCGTCTCTGGATTTTAGCAAAGGCATAAGGTGAACAAAGGTGATTCCAAGCTCTTTAAAGTAATCCATTTTATTTTCCAAATCTTTAAGGGTACCACTAAACAAATCCACATAGAGTGTCATTCCAATCAAATTTGGCTGAAAAAACCATTCCTTTTGGGTTTGGTCGAGTTGAATCAGGGATTGAATGCGTTCGGCTTTGAAACACTTTATAGCCTTAATTAGGTGGTCAAAACACTCGGTTGATAGCGTGTGGTTCCCGTAAATTTCAAAAAAAGTGCTTCTTAACGAGTTGAGAGTCTTCAAAGGGCATCACCTCAGGAGAAATAGGTTATCTTTATTATATAGGATATATAATAAAAAACCTATGTGCAAACCATACATAATGCGACATGAAAACCAATAAACCTACTTTAACCAACCCTTTATTTCTTCGACTCTTGGGACACGACCTTCAACCAACAACGTTTCATCCATGATCAAGGCTGGAGTCCGCATGACACCGTGATCCAGTATGGCATCCATATCGGTCACCTTAACGATCTCAACCTCAAGGTTTAATTCTAAAGCCGCTTGCTGGGCCCGTTCAGCTAATAACAAGCAATTTTTACACCCTTTTCCTAATACTTTTAAAATCATTTTGTTTTTCTCCTTTTCTCTATTTATGGTTATGAAAACACCCAAATTCCAACCAATAGTCCTACCAAAGCCGATAAAACAATCACTAAAGCAATGTATGTAAATGCGCGCTTTATCCCTAAGACTTTGGAGATAATAATCATATTTGGCAAACTCAACGTAGGGCCCGCAAGCAATAAAGTAGTCGCAGGACCTAAATGCATGCCATTGGCCAATAATGTCTTAACAATGGGAATTTCCGTCATTGTTGCAAAATACATGGTTGCGCCTGTTACGGAGGCTAGCAAATTCGCTGAAAGCGTGTTTGATCCAACAAAACGCGATAACATATCAGGTTTAATCCAGGCATTTAATAAACCAGCAAGAAAAATACCAATGATAAATAGGGGAATAATCTTTTTAGTTAAAAACCATGTCTCAAGTGCCCACCTTTTGATGTGTTCCTTTTGAAAAAAGAACCCAACTTGAATCATTAACAAGACAACCAAAATAAGGGTTGGAATCGGACGATAAACACCAAAGATTAAGATCATAAATAGCGTCAAGAAAAACAAAGCCCTTTTCCAAGATTGCACCTTTATTTCTGAGTCATCTGTGCGATTAAAAACTCGGGTATCTTGTTGACGACTCTCTTTGTGATGGAAAACGATATGCATCGTAAACCCAATGACGATTGCCAGTAGTATGGCACCCATTAAACGGGTTAGTGCCATGGAAAGACCTAAGTCAGATACGGTTAGTGTCAACGCTAGAAGATTGACAGCGGGTCCTGAAAACAAAAACGCGATTGCGGGTCCTATGCCGGCACCTTTTTTGCGGATGCTTGCAAAAACTGGTAAGATTGAACACGAGCACACAGCAAGAATGACCCCGGATACAGAAGCAACCATGTAAGCGAAAAAGGGCTTCGCATGGGGTCCCATATGTTTGAGAACGGCACGTTGAGACATAAAGACAACGATCGCTCCCGAAATACTAAAAGCAATCAATAAAGAAAGCAATCGAGATAACGAGAAGGTTACCCCATCCGACGGATAAAAAGCGTAATTTCTCAAGAAAATGAGCCCTTCAAGTAGGAAAGACCAGAGTTCAGCAATAAAAGTCATAAACGAGCATCCTTACTTTGACATGTTATGTTAATAGATTGGGTGGTTAAGCCATTTAGTTCAGGAAATTGAGACGCATGATTGAGTAACGCCCTGATGAAAGATTCTAATAGTGCATGGTCGTTATGTAAACTGTAGTAAATGAATTGACCGTTTCTTTCAGATTGAATAAACCCCAAATCTCTTAGTTTTGACAAGTGTTTCGAAATTTTCGATTGAGGTTCTTTTAAAAGCGCAGTTAACTCACAAACACAATGCGAAGACTGTGACAAGATGAACAGAATTTTGAGTCGTGTTGGATCACTCAAGGACTTAAAAAGGTCAGTCAAGGGTTTCATAGAAAACCTCCTTTATGAATATATGCGGATATAAGCATATATAGGATATCACGGTTTTTCATAGTAAACAAGACATAATGTGTTTTTTTTTGTTTTCCCCGTTATCCATCAATCCTGTTGAATCCCTATCGGTCAATGGTATAATGAAGCATGAACGAGGCAATGGTCATCTCGTTTTAAATTCTTAGAGGAGTCTGCCATGAAACGGTTTTTAGTGGGTTATGTCATTTTTAGCGTTTTTCTTTTAATTTTAGTGTATGGCATAACTTTCTTTCAAGAAACACAAAAGAGATCCAATCAAGTTTTGTTTAATCTAGTGACTTCGGCTGTTGATTCAAGGAATTTCGATGATTATATCCGCTATCAATCGTCATATTATCGTCATATTGGTGATTTTCAATCCGATTTCTATCAAATTAGTTTATACAGCATCTATTCGACTCGATCCGATCATCTTTACCATCAGTTTGTGGTTTTTATTTTGCCAACTGAACAAGTTCCATATGCGGAAAAACTTCAAGATAGCCAGGATCAGACGCGAATGATTTTGTGGGATGTCCAAAACGAACGACTTCTTTTGGACACCGCTTCAGCAAAAGAATACCAAGACATTGCGGTTAGTTATGGCATCGGGTACCTTGGGTTTTATTATTATACCCAAGACGTAACAGAATCGATGACGTTCGAGTTAACCTTATATGATTACACAGGACGTGTTTTTTTCCAAGATGTTCATCATGTAAAACATGTCTTATCCATGGAAGAAGATTTTTTATTTAAACCTGGATTCACGCAAGATCAAATTGAAGCCCTTTTGGATATAAACCGATATTTGATTAAACCGATGCTTATTAATATCGCACTCTTTTTAACGGTTGATATCCTCATCGGTGGAGTACTTATTTTATTTTTAAACAAGAAAAAACAATGATGAGAGGTTAAACATGAAGCATTTTCGAACCAGTCAATTGGGGAATGAAAGATGGAGAGAACTCCCCATTATTTACTTCGAGGGAAAGCCCCTGGAATCCATTCATATCGATTTAACTCAAAAAAAGCAAACCATCATTGGGTTTGGTGGCGCATTTACTGAAGCCAGTGCGTACAATTTAAGGCGTGTGGATTCATCCGTTCGGCAAGAAGCACTTAACGCCTATTTCGACCCAGAAAATGGATTAGGTTATCGACTTGGGAGAGTTTCCATCCACGGGTGTGATTTTAGTTTAGGAAGTTACCTTTATATTGATGATTTTGATGATTCGCTTGACTCTTTTTCCATTAAACGAGATGAACCGATTCTTCACATGATTAAGGATGCACAGGACATCGCGAAAACGCCATTGTTTCTTGTAGCATCCCCCTGGACACCTCCTTTTTGGATGAAAGACAATCAATCCCCTATTTTTGGAGGCAAACTCTTACCTAAATACGATCAAACATGGGCAAACTACTTTGTACGATTCATTAAAGCCTATCAAAACTACGGATTATCAGTTGATGCAGTGACCATTCAAAACGAACCCATGGCCGTTCAACGATGGGATTCCTGTATCTATGATAGCGAAGACGAATTGAGATTTCTCAAAGTTTTAGGTCCCACGCTTGAAAAAGAAGGGTTAAAAGACTGTAAAATTTTGATTTGGGATCATAATCGCGATCAAATGGTAGAGCGCGCTTCACACATTTATCAAGACAAAGAAGCGAGCCGCTATGTATGGGGTACAGCCTTTCATTGGTACGATCATCATGCGTTTGATGAAGTCAGAAAGCACCACGACCTTTTTCCAGATAAACACATGCTTTTCACCGAAGGGTGTCAAGAAAACGGACCCCACATCGGTAATTATCAGGTAGCAGAAAGGTATGGAAGAAACATGATTCACGATTTAAGGAATTGGACCATCGGGTACATCGATTGGAATTTATTCTTAGACGATACAGGTGGACCCAATCACGTCAACAACCTGTGTTCATCTCCGATTATTCTTCAAATCTTTCATCAACGCATCATTAAGAACCCATCCTATTATTACATCGGGCATTTTTCAAAATTTATCCAACAAGGCGCCATTCAAGTGGCTAGCCATGGAACCGATAAATGTCTGTATTTGGCGTGCATCAATCCTGACGGTACCCAAGTTTTGATTGTTCAAAACGAATCAGAAGAAGACCACATGATTGAAGTAAATGGGTTAAAAGAAACGTTTCAGTCGTTAATCATCGCTCATAGCATTTCCACATTCATCATCGATTAGCTCTCTTTTGCTAAGAGGGTTCGAAGAAATAAGCACAGACAAGCCATTTTGAAAACCGTTTTCCTTTTATAAAGTAAGAAAGGCAATTTAAGGGGATTTTTTTACTAAAAGCCTTTACATTTTATCAAAATACACTATAATGAAATTAGGAAATCGGTTTCCAGAGGTGGCTTATGTCTTTACTCAAAAGTAAACAACTCACACGAAATGAAGGCTATTATTTCCCCTTATATAACACCAATGGTTTACGGGCATCGATCACCCCTTTTTTTGATGGAGATCTAAAACTTAGTCATCATCAATACGCATTAATGCCTGTTTCAGAAATGGACTTATTTACCCATCGCTACTCTCGAAATGTTGTTTTCAAACTAGATGGTGTGACCTACTACTTAAATGGTCAAACCGAGCACCAACAACGTGACGAGGTTTTTTATTCGACTGGACTGCTTTATCAACGCGTGTTAAGGAAAAATCCTCTTTTTGAACTGGATGTTTGGTCTTATGTAGCCAAAGATGCTAATTTGGAATTGCATCGCGTGAGCTTAAAAAATACGAAAGCTCAGGCTATTTTGTGTGACATACATACGGCTATTCCCATTTATGGAAGAAGCGCAGATCATTTAAGAGACCACCGACATGTAACGTCTTTGCTTAATCAAATCGAGGTTCACCCAGGCATCATCTCCGTAAAACCTACCCTTTCATTTGATGAACGAGGTCATCGGATTAACAAAACTCGATACAGTGTCGGTGTTTATAGCAACGATTTAACCGTCAAACATCATGTTCCTATTCTTGATGATTACATCGATGGAGGGTCCTTGGATTTTCCAAAAGGCCTGCATCGTCATTATCCTATTGGATCGAAACTCAATGGATATGAAGCAATTGGAGCCATTTGTTTTGAGCCTTTTTGGCTTCAACCAGGGGATACATTGACTTTTTTGGTCATGATTGGCATTCATGAAGAGGAGTCAACCTTTATGGCTGATTTCGTGAAATATCAATCACTCGATCAGTTTGAAAAAGGATTAAAAGAGGTTCAACACGATTTTCAAACCTACGTTTCTGGTTTGTCTTTTCAATGGGTCAATCCTGATGTTTCAAAGCAGTTGTCATGGGTAACCCTTCAACCGCTTTTAAGACGTGTTTATGGAAACTCCTTTTTACCCCATCACGATTATGGAAGAGGCGGTAAAGGTTGGCGAGATTTATGGCAAGATTTACTTGCGCTTATCTTTCATCACGATGCCGAAGTCAAAACGTTATTGCTGAACAACTTTGCAGGGGTTCGGTTGGATGGATCGAATGCCACCATCATTGGCGATAAGCCGGGAGAGTTCAAGGCGGATCGAAACAGCATTACCCGAGTCTGGTCTGATCATGGGGCATGGCCATTTCTAACCACCCAAATGTACGTTAATGAAACCGGTGATTTCGATTTTCTACTCCTTAAACAATCGTATTTCATGGATCACTTTACCCATTACACGCGTCAAACAAGAAAACCTAATCAAATCGTTACGTATCAAGGCACCGTTTTAGAACATCTATTGATTCAAAACCTAGTGGGTTTTCATCGTGTGGGCGAACACGGTTTCTTAAGACTTGAAGACGCAGATTGGAACGACGGTCTTGATATGGCTAATAGACGGGGAGAATCGGTCGCTTTTACTCATTTTTATGCGGCTAATTTACTTCAACTGTCTTATTTGGTTCAGCAATTAAACCAAGATCAACTTGAACTTCTTTCCCCAATAGAACTTCTTTTAACCCCGAATGCCGATCTAACCCCTTACTTCGACTGTGTTGCGAATTTTGATGGAACAACCCAAAAGTTTTCATCCTCTCAAATTGCTCAGGTTTTAAAAACAATGGCAAATGAAAAAATCGAATTTTTAAGAGAACGGGCATTTGATGGAGAACGCTATCTCAGTTATTATGACAATCAAGGCCAATCCATCGATAGTCATGCTACCGCCAATCTAACCGGTCAAGCCATCGCGCTACTTTCTCAAGTGCCGACACCTTCTCAAGCTCTGACCATGGCAAAACATACCAAAAAGTATCTTTTTGCACCCCATTTAGGGGGGTATAGGTTAAATACCGATTACCAAACCGTGCTAATGGACATGGGACGAGCCTTCGGCTTTGCATATGGCCATAAGGAAAATGGTGCCGTTTTCTCCCATATGGTCATGATGTATGCCTATGGCCTTTACCGGTACAACCTTGTTTTAGAAGGGCGAGAAGCAGTAATGACACTTCTTAATCAATCCATGAACGATTCATCTGAGGTTTGGGTGGGAATTCCTGAATACTTTAACGACAGAGGGAAGGGCAAATACAGCTATTTGACCGGATCGGCTAGTTGGCTTTTAAAACTGCTTCGCGATCAGGTTTTTGGCATTCACATGTCACAAGGGAAACTCAATTTGTTCCCTAAATTGATGCGAAACGACTTTATTAAACATCAAGCATCGATAACAACCTATATCTTTAATCGTTTGGTCACCCTTACTTATCATAATCCCAAAAATTTGGAATATGGAACCTATCGTATTCAAAAAGTGCTCATAAAACAGCATGAACATGCGCTTCCATTAAGCCAAACAGAGGGAGATATCGAGGTCTACTTAGATGAAATCGTATGATGTTTATCACGTGGATGATCAAGGTTACCACAAACTGTTTCACCACCAAAGTTGGCGGATTGCTATTTTAAACTACATCGAAGAACTTGAAGCAAAAGCGATTCAATATGTAGAAGCGCATGAAAAAACAGATGAAGTTTTTGTCTTGCTCCAAGGAAAATGCACCCTTATCTTAGCAGATGTCTTAAATCAACGCATCCTATCTTTTGATCGGGTTGAGATGGAACCTAACAAGATTTACCGCATTCCCAAAGGAATTTTCCACACTCATAGTTTGAGCAGAGATGCCAAGGTACTCATCATAGAAGAAGAGAACACCTCTTATGAAAACTCATTAAGAATTTACTTGGATTCCTGTCACAAGGAATGGCTTAATCAAAAAGAATAGAGGGTATTGACATGGATTATGAACTCGTTTGGCAAGACCTTTTTCAAACCGATGGAAAACCTGATCCCTCGATTTGGGTTTTTGAAACAGGCGGGCATGGCTTCGGTAATCACGAAGCCCAATATTATACGGATCGATTGAAGAATGCCTTTGTCAAAGATGGCATTTTATCGATTGTTGCCTATAAAGAGCCTTTTGAAAACTGCGCGTATACATCGGCGAAATTAACGACATATAACAAAAAACATATTCAACATGGACGCGTTGAAATTATGGCAAAAGTCCCCAAAGGCGAAGGGACTTGGCCCGCAATTTGGATGTTAAGCGAACGCTTTAAACAAGGTGTTCCTTGGCCTGATTGTGGAGAAATTGATCTTTTAGAGCATGTTGGGCATCATCCAGGGCATGTTCATTTCAGTTTGCACTCGAGCAAGTCGTATTTTCACTTAAACAATCAGTTAACCAAAGTTAGTCATGTTCACGATGCACAAGATGAATTTCATGAATATCGGATGGATTGGGACCCAGACCATATCTCTTTTTATATCGATCAAAAACTGCAAGAGGTTTTTCATCGGTCGCCCGATGCAACCGATGAAACCTGGCCTTTCAATCAGCCATTTTATCTCATCTTAAACATTGCGCTAGGCGGGACTTGGGGAGGTCCTATTGACGATCAAATCTTTCCGACAGCGTTTCAGTTTAAATATGTCAAAGTCTATCAAAGGGGGACATCACATGTCTAAGAAAAGAACCATCTATACACTGGCTGAAGAGCTCCAATTGGCTCCGGGAACCATTTCGAAAGTCTTGAATAAGACAGGAAACGTGAGCGAATCGACGCGTAAGCGCGTGATGGATCACATTAAAGCGGTCGGGTATGTCCCAACAAGCAGTGCACGGATGCTCAAATCGAAACGAACGTACACCGTAGGCATCGTCTTTACGGAAGAACTTTCAATTGGTTTGGAACACTCTTTTTTCTCAAGCATTCTACAACATTTCAAGAACTATGTTGAAAAAGAAGGGTATGAACTGAGTTTCATTGTCAAACGGTTAGGCAAGAATGAGTTGTCCTATTACCAATGGTGCATGAATAAACGGATTGATGGTGTTTATATCGTGGTAGGAAACTACAACGACCAAGGGTTGTATGAACTGATTAATAGTCCAATCCCTTGTGTGTCCACAGACATGATTATGGATGGGTTGCATACCGTGATTTGCGATAACGACCAAGGCATTCGAATCTCCTTGGACTATGCTGTTTTCGAACTAAAACAAACACACATTGGCATGATCTCAGGACCGATATCGTCCAAAGCATTTAATGAACGGTATCTGGCATTTAAAAAATACATGAAGCACCACAACCTATCTTATCAAGAAGAAGACATTGTCTTTGCTGAGAGTTTTGGATTTACCAGTGGATACCGTGCGATGGAAAGCATGATTCAACAAAACCCTCATCTTCCCAATGTGCTTTTAGTCGGGAGCGATGATATCGCATTAGGCGTGCTAAAAGCTTGCAAAGACTATCATTTATCCATCCCTCAAGATATTCAAATCATTGGTTTTGATGATATTTCATTTGCCAAACATTTCACACCGCCTTTGACAACGATTGTGCAAGATCGAAAAATGCTTGGAGAAATAGCAGCCAAGCAACTCATTTCCTTAATGGAACATCCTGAGATTAAATTACCAGAGATTGTGAGATTACCGGTGTCGCTGATTGAACGTGATACCACCCAAAAAGCATCATCATAAGGAGATAGGTTATGTATCAGCCCTATGTTCATCGCATCAATAATTATCAAAAAGAAAAACCTTTTTCGTCCTTTTTATCAGGCGTGTCCGGAAAAATGGGCATTCCTATGTGGGCGTTTTACGTCAACAGAGGACAATTAATTTCATCCTTTGGTATTCGTGATAAAAATGGCGCAATCGCCGAATTTTATCCTGCTAATTTAGCGTATCATTACACACCACTTTCGGGGTTTCGCACCTTTATTAAAGTCAATGAGAGGGTGTTCGAATGTTTCAAAGAATCTAACGTTCAACAAGAACTGGTTATTCGAAGAGAATCTGTTTCGATTATCGAAACGTTAGAAGAAATTGGATTGAAAATCATCGTGTCATATTTCACCCTCCCTCATGAAAAATTAGCTGGTTTGATCCGAAAAGTTGAACTCATTAATTTGAATACCACGCCACTCAAACTGGAAGTTTTGGATGGATTGGTTCAAATCTTACCTGCTGGTGTTGATTTTGGCTCGTATAAAGCCATGTCCAATTTGCTTCAAAGTTGGATGCAAAGCATCCATGAAAAAGGGTATGTGTTTTATAAGTTGCGCGCCTCTACCGATGATTCCGCAGAAGTCAAAGATGTTTTAGATGGCAATTTTTATGTTACCATTGGGGAAAAAGATCCTTTTTACATTAGCGATTACAAACTCATCTTTGATGAGGACACCTCTCTTCAAACCCCCTATGGGTTTGCTCAAAAGGGAGTAGAAGCATTTAAACATACGCAACAAGTCCATGTGAATCAAGTCCCTTGTGCTATGTCGGCTTTTGACATGATGGTGGATTCATCAACGTATTTTTACTCAATGATTGGCTATGCATCAGACAAAAAAATAATTGATACATGGGTGACATCCATTGATTTGACGTACTTTCAAGTAAAAGAAGAAGAAAACAAAAATCTTCACGAACGTCTTGTTAACCCCATTCAGACACGCACCGCACGTCCACTTTTTGACGGTTATTTAGAGCAATGCTTTTTGGATAATGTTTTAAGAGGCGGAACACCGGTTGTATTTGAAACGATGGATGGTCCAGTCAGTTACTATCTCTACTCCAGAAAGCATGGAGATTTAGAACGCGATTATAATTTTTTCCATCTGGAACCCAGCGTTTACTCACAAGGCAACGGAAATTTTAGGGATGTTCTGCAAAACCGGCGAAACGACATTTTCTTTCATCCCGAAATCAAAGATTTCAACATCGTTCAATTTGGTTCACTCATTCAAGCAGATGGGTACAACCCATTAGGGATTGAAGGGATTTCCTTTCTTTATCAAGGCGATATAGAGGCTTACCCAGAGGCAAAAGACATTCTTCAAAACGAGTTTACACCTGGAGGTCTTGTAACCAGACTGATGAGGCACTATCCAACGGTCGAAGATTCTTTAAAAGCGATTTTAAAAAAATCAAAACCGATTATTAAAGCCTCATTTGGCGAGGGCTATTGGGAGGATCATTTTACCTACCTAATGGATGTGATTGAAAGTTATATAGAAATCTATCCTGATCAACTAGAACAATTGATGTCAGCCCTTAAATATCCCTTTTATGTTTCACCAGCCATTGTTTTACCCCGAAAAGAAAAACACGTCATCACCAAAAGTAATACCGTTCGTCAATATGGCGCTATTCACCATATAGATGCCCCCTCTTCATGGTTGAAAAACGATGATGGCGTGATTTTAGTCAATCTATTTGGAAAACTGCTGACACTGGCATTGAATAAATTCGGGCATTTAGATTTTTTTGGAATAGGCCTATCCTATGAAGCAAACAAACCCGGTTGGAACGATGCAGCAAACGGTCTACCAGGCTTATTTGGCTCAGGTGTATCCGAAATGTTTGAGTTGATTCGAATTGTCCGCTTTTTGTCAAACTTGGCAGCTCAGTTCCCCCATATGAATGTTGCGATTCTTGAATCCACTGAGGGGTTAGTCAAACAGTTTGAGAAGCATCTTGATCAACTTGATTGGCATAAGCGTATGGGGTTTCTTGAAGATTATCGAGCGTTACTTAATCAGCCACAAAACCGCTTACTTATCGAGGCAAATCGGTATTCAGCTATCTTGGCTTACATGAATCAAGTCTTAGAAAAAGCAGTTGAAAAAGCCAAAACGATTTCCCCAATCTTTCCAACCTATCTGACTTACGAAGCGACCCAATATACGCCTTTAAGCGATGATTTAGGAAAACCCATCGTGGGCCATTATGGACTTCCATTGGTCGAGGTTCACGCCTTTTCACTTAAAGAAGTTCCGCTTTTTCTTGAAGCGCCGGCACGCTATTTAAAAGCATTAGCAAGCCCAAAAGAAGCATTTGATATCTATCAACTCGTCAAAAAGACAAGCCTTTACGATAAGGACTTACGCATGTATCAAACGTCTGAGTCTTTGGATTCTTGTTCGCATGAAATTGGACGTCTTCGTGCGTTTACACCTGGATGGTTGGAACGGGAATCTAACTTTCTTCATATGACTTACAAGTATCTATTAGGTTTACTAAAAGCAGGTCTTTACGACGTGTTTTATGAGGAGATTGAAACGAATTTTACCTGTTTCATGGATTCTAAACGCTATGGAAGATCTCCTCTTGAAAACTCTTCATTTATTGCTACATCCTCAAACCCAGATCCTAAGAAACATGGACAAGGTTTCGTCGCTCGTTTGAGCGGATCAACGGCTGAGGTATTATCGATGTGGAAACTCATGTTCATCGGAAAAACGGTGTTCAAACAGGAGAATAATGAACTCATTTTTAGTTTGTCTCCCCGCCTCCACCATCGCTTTTTTGAACATGGAACGGTAAAAACAACGCTTCTTGGAACGATTCCGTTAACGTATCACAATCCCACAGGAAAATCAACTTATTCTGATCAAATCAAAATAGCGAAGATGGTTCTACATATGAATGGGATGGCTAAAACCATCGAAGGATCGTGTGTTAAAGGCATAGATGCACAAGCCATTAGAAACAAAACGGTGAAGGCCATCGATGTCTATTATGAGGGGTAAAAAAAAGACCTACAAAGGTCTCTTTTGATAGATCTTAATCCAATCAATCTCAAATACAAATGGGAGGTCCTCATCCACGACTTCGCCTCCAAACATACCACCCACAGCCAAGTTAATGATGAGGTAAAAGGGCTGATCAAAAGGCCATTCAGATGCTGTGTCTTGAGGCTCTTTATGACAACACCCATAGCAGGTGTCGTCCACATAAAAGCAAATATGGTCCGGTGTCCATTCAACTTTGTATTCATGAAACACATCCGAAAGATCGTCAATTTCAGTTGTTAACGTTCTTTCGGTATTGATTTTATGGTTATAGGTCTTCGAGTGAAGGCTGCCATAAATGGTTTTGGGGCGCTGCCCTGCGTATTCCATTAGATCGATTTCTCCACAGGCAGGCCATCCGACTGTGTGTGATAAGTTCGAGCCTAAGAACCACAAAGCGGGCCAAGAGCCTCTCCCTTTCGGCATTTTAGCTTTAATCACAAACATTCCGTACATCCATGCATGTTTACCCCGTGTATTGATTCGAGCAGAACGATAACGACACCCATCACTATGATGCGTAGCGATCAACCTTAAAAGACTGTTGGAAATGTGAATGTTTGTCACATCGTTACGATAACATTGACGTTCCTGGTTGGCCCATTTGTCACCAACTTCAATGTTCCAATCCTGAGGATTAAGAGGTCCATCCTCTAAGAAATCTTCAAAAAAAACGAGTTCATAAGGGTTCATCAGCGTTCTTCCTTTGCTTAATGTAGGGCGTACACCCATCATCATAGCACAAAAAAAGAGTGGCATGAACGAAAAAGGTTCAAACAAACGAGGGAACATGAAAAAAAACATCACCCAGGTAGCCAAAGAACTCAATCTATCAGTAGGCACCATATCTAAAATCGTCAACAATAAGGGCAATGTCAGTGCGAAAACCAGAGCACGTGTTTTGGCTTATGTCAACGAGATAGGGTATGTCGCTGACAACAGTGCTCGCATTTTAAAATCGAAAAAGAGCTGGACAATTGGCGTCATTTATTCCGATATTTCATTGGTGGGTTTTGAGCATCCCTTTTTCTCCAAAATCTTACAAGCATTTAAAAGCCATGTGGAAAAAGAAGGCTACGATATCGTGTTAATCGTCAGTAAACTAGGAGACCATCAATTAACCTATCTTGAGTGGTGCCGTAATAAGAAAGTAGATGGTATTCTCATTGTTATGGGAAACATCAATAACCCAAACATCATCGAGGTGGTTAACAGTTCATATCCAACCGTTTCCACAGATATTGTCATGAAAAACCTGACATCCATTATCTCTGATGATGAAGAAGGTGTTCGTTTGGCCATTCAAGACGCTTATGACCATGGGGTTCGGAGCATTGCCATGTTCTCTGGTCCTACATCCTCACGTTCGTTTGTTCAACGGATTGAAGCGTATAAACGAGAGTTATCCCGTCTGAATCTCACGGTTCAGGAAGACGATATTTGGATTACTGACGGATTTGACGATCAACACGGTCTTACAGCAACCGTTCAATGGATTAAACAAAGAAAGCAATTACCAGAACTTATCCTAGTTACCAGCGATGTGCTGGCTTTTGGTGTTGTTAGAGGCCTCGAGCAGTTGGGTTATTGTGTGCCTAAAGATGTTAATGTCATTGGTTTTGATGATATTGATTTTTCTAAATATTTCGTACCTTCGTTATCAACTGTTCAACAAGATACCACGCAAATCGGTGTTGAAGCCGCGAAAGAACTGTTAAAATCAATCAAAATCAATCAAAAATCACCTGAAAAAATCATTAAAATACCAGTAAAACTGGTAAAAAGAGAAACGACCTGTTATTGATTTGATTCCCAATCATGATGGTTGACAATTGACAGACTTGTCGCTATAATTAAGAATGTAAACATATACATGATTGGATGACACCAGTGTTTAATTGATTAAAAGCAACTAAGCGCTCTATTTTTATAAACATAAGGAAATCGTTTTCCTTGTGGCCATCTCAACGCATGTTATATTTTTTTAATTCTTAGGAAATCGTTTTCCTAAATCAAGGAGCAAACCATGAAAAAATTCCTCATTCTCATTCTCATCTATTTTTTACTTCTTATTGGAGGTCCTGTTGAGGTTCATGCTCAAACAAGCATAAAAACCATTACAAACACTCGAAACACACTGTTAACGAATGTGGGAGAGCCCATGGATACCAGCATGATTCGGGTTAATGCGACTATCGGTGATCTCTTTCTCTATGAAGCAACCCTCACTTCACTTGATGAAGCGGTTGTTTTTAGTGAACGGTCGATCACGGTTCATCAAACGGGCGTGTTCTTGATTACCGCTACTCACGCTTCCAAACAAATGACCATCTATGTTATAGCAAAATTAGCAACAGAAGATAGTTTTACCCTTTTTGAAGAAGATTTTACTGGCCAATCCGGTAATATTGAAAACTATGGATACGCGATGTTAGATGGTTCAGGTCAACCGGGGGGATCTGCAGCCATCGCCACACAACGTTTGTTGTTAAGTGGAAACACCATTGTTTTGTTTCCGGCTTACCTACAAGGGTTTTCTAATTATATCATCGAGATGGATGTCAACATGACGCAGGCCAACGATCCATCCCGTTGGACGTCTGTTTTGTTCCGTTATGATACTGAAAATTATTTCCAAATGGCGGTTAGACAAAACGCAACAGCGGCTAATGGTATTGAGTTTGCCAAAAGGTTATCAGGACAATGGACTGTGCCTGCAACGGCTTCATTTTCAGAAACGTTAAGCCCTGCAAAGTCGTATCGCTTTAAGCTTGATGTCAATGAAACCACCGTGAAGGAATACATTAATGACCAACTCATGATTACGTATGATAGTGCCTATGAGTTTACCCACGGACGAATAGGGGTACAAACCAATGGGTCAACGGTTTACTTTGATAATATTCGGATAACGTTACCTGAATCGTATATAACCGAGGAGCGATATGAGTTTAAGCCTGTGGTGGATGTTTATCAACCTCAAACGGGACTTGTTGCTCCAGCTACAGTGGTTGTCTGGGCAAACAGTCTAGAAGAACTTAGTTCATATGTAGGCGCTGTTCGTCCCGCGACTGTATTGATGCATGTGGATGATCAGCTCAACGTTGTTGACGCAAATGGCAATGTGATTTTGCCACTATTGGATGCTTTGATTCTTATGGATGGCAAAGTTATCCCTGCATTTTATGTGACCAACCAAGAGATAGCTAGATACTTGGGTCAAGCCCTCAAACAGTATCGGATCTTTGATGTGTTTGTTGCCTCATCTGAGGGAGCCGCTATTTTAGCTGCTCGAGAAGAGCATAGCCTTGTTAGGGGCCTCCTCTATTTAGACCAATTGGAACAAGAGACTTTGCAAAAAGAAGACTTAATCGAAATCCGCAAAATGACCAACCAAGCTCAGGCTGTAGCCGTGGTGTTACCGATTGAGAAACTAAACCGTGAGCTTGTTCACTATATGCAAGCACGTTTGATGACGGTCTGGGTCATCTCAGATCATCAACAAGGAAACCAATATCGTGCGATTCTTAGTGGAGCGAACGGCATCGTCACCCAAGATTATGCATCCATTTACTCGATTTATGCCACATTCGAACCCAATACACACGTCAGAAGACCGTTGATGATTGCGCATAGAGGGCTTTATAACGGAGGGCTGAGTTCTGCACCTGAAAACACCATTGAAGTGGCTTTAGAGGCTGCTGCAAAAGGTGCAGATATCATCGAGCTTGATGTCCATTTAACCTTGGATTTGGAAGTGGTTGTCATTCATGATGCCACAACCATACGAACAGCCCCCGCTTTTGCTAATCGGACCGTAGCACAAACGACACTCGCTCAACTCAAAGAACTCAATTTAGCCGATCCCATCGGACAAAGAGAAGCGCTGAAAATACCAACACTTAGGGAATTTATGGAAGCATTCAAAGGCAATGACGTGGTCTTATTTATTGAAATAAAACCTACTCAACCGCTCTTAGTGATGTTTGTCATGGATATCATCCAAGAGTTGGACATGTACGACCAATCCGTTGTCATTACCTTTAGTGCAAGCAACATAGTCTCGATGAATGAAGTCATGCCAGAGATGGCCAATGGACTTTTAACCGGAACCGTACTTAACGCTCAAAGTGTAGAAGCCTCATTGACTAATATGTTTGCCAATGTGGTCACCATTAATTCGACCTTAAATCCCAGTTTTGGTGCATTAAGACCCGAGTTTGCTAAAGCCATTATGCATCGTGGCGTAACGGTTTGGCCATGGACAATCAATGAATTCAGTATGCTTGCACAAGTTTACCACTACGGTGTAGGCGGGATCACGACCGACTTTTTCAGTTATTTTGACCAAACATTCAATCGTCTTGTCTTTGAGAATTATCGTTATGAACATGTTTTGGGTGAAAGCGAATGGTTGTCCATTCGAGGTCATATCGCAACGCAATCAGGCGTTTTGTATCCACTTATGCCTGAGATTCATGTGATCGATGACGGAAACACGGGAATCACTTTCTCCAACAATGGCACGATGCTTACCGTCAATCAAACAGGGACATTTTATGGCTATACGACGTTTTCTAGTAATCTCCCTGATGGAAGCCTGTTACATATGGTTAGCGATGTGTTTATCATTGATGTGGTCCAACCTCCAGCGATTGATGATCAACCAGGATCCGGTTCTATTTTATGGATTCTTGTTGTTTCTGGTTTTGGATTGGTGGCTGCCTGTGGATTGGGTTGGCTTCTTATTAGAAAGCAAAAAAAAGTCTCAATATAAACGAGTAACATTATCCCAAATAGGAGGAACTAAGAATGAAAAAAGCGATTTTTACCGTATTTCTTGTCTTGCTTGGTTTCATGCTGGTTGCGTGTAAACCGCAAGTTAGTGAACCAACAGAAACCGGAGAAACACCGGTTCCAACTGAAACACCGGTTATAGATACCATTGCTCCCATCTTTTTCGGGGTGGTTGATGTGGTTCTAAACATCGGCGATTCATTTGACCCATTGCAAGGCATCACAGCAATCGACGACATAGATGGCAACATTACCAGTCGTATTGTCGTTACAGGTGCATTCAATTTGAATGTTGCAGGAATCTATCAACTGACGTATTCTGTCTCTGATAGTGCGGGAAATACAGCAACGATGACCCGACAAGTTATCATCAGAGAAAAACCTCAAAGTGAACTTTTCATTACCAATGGAGATTTTTCAGAACCACTTTCTGGAACATGGACCCATTGGGCTGGTGAAGGGGGTTCCAGTACCGTCCAAATCATCGATGGCGTCTTGCATTATGTCATTACAGCCACGGGAAATCAGTGGTGGAGCAACCAGTTTTCACAACCCAATCTAACCATCCCACAAGGGAAAGGCTTTATCTTAGAGTTTGATGCTAAAGCGGATAGCCCAAGAGCTATGGTTGTTAAGTTGGAAAATGTGGTTTATTTCGGCTACATTGATGAAGCCGTCCAACTGACCACCGAATGGCAAACATTCCGGCTTGAATTTTTCATGACCGATCCCACCATTACGAACGGAAAACTCATTTTTGGTGGAGGAACCACCATTGGGTATACTGGAGAATCGGGTGCATTAACGACAATTTATATCGATAATGTCAAGTTTATTGAAAAAGAACCGGAACCTGACACAGTGCCCCCCACCATTATTGGAGCGACTGATAAAGTCATTTCCATCAACGAACCCTTTAATCCGCTTACAGGAATTACTGTTTCGGATAACATGGATATTCACTTGTCCATTGAAGATCTTGTCATCACCGGAACGGTGGATATCACCAAACCAGGTGAGTATGTATTAACCTACACATTGACAGATGCTTCTGGTAATCAAACGGTGGTTACACGAACCATTACGGTTCTATCCGGCCTTGCTCCCTCCACATGGCTTGTTGTTAATGGTGATTTTTCAACCGATCAATTAGCACCACTTCCACAACCCGCAGAAACGGGATGGGGATGGCATGGAAACGGCATATTTAGTGCTATCATCGAAAAAGGTGTGGCTAAAATTGATATTCGTGATCTAGGAACTACCGCATTTGGTGTGCAGTTTTATCAACAAAACCGCATCATCGAACAAGGCCGTATCTATCGAATCACGTTTGATGCTAAGGCGGATATACCAAGACCGATTCAAATTGCTTTAGAAAGCGGAACCTCTAGACGCTACGACGAAATCGTTAATTTAACCACAGAATGGGTTACATATGTGATTGAAATTGAGCATGTATTACCAGGCTATACCAACGGGAAGTTTGCTTTCTTCTTAGGCCTAGTAGGCACAACCAGTGTTCCAACAGTCGTCTACCTAGACAATGTGACGGTTGAAACCATTGGTGAGATTATCGACACTAAAGCACCTATGCTGTTTGGTGTGGATGATTTTGTGATGATGAAGAATGCTACATTTGATCCATTGTTGGGTGTGACTGTGTTTGATGCGTATGACAAACTGTTGACCAAAGATGATATTATCGTTGAAGGTACGGTTGATACGAGCACAGTTGGGCAGTACACATTGACCTATACCATTAAAGATGCTTCGATGAACGAAGCCACCTATACCAGAATTATCCATGTCAAAGAGAAAGAAGACATGCTCTCATCCACCTTGGTACTTGTCAATAGCAATTTTTCAACCGATCAATCGATTCCCCATCCACAACCAGCGACAGCGGGTTGGGGTTGGCATGGAAACGGGGTCTTCTCCGTTGAAATTAAAGATGGTATCATGACCCAAATCATCACCAACGTTGGAACTGTACCTCATGGCACACAGTTTTACCAACAAAATTTGATTGTTGAGACACAGGCTTTATATCGCATACGTTTTGATGCGAAGATGGATATCGCACGTTCGATTCGTGTATCTCTTGAACGAGGAACAACGGCTGAAACTTGGCGTATCGTTCAAATCGGAACCGAATGGGCAACCTACGAAATATACATGGAAGTGCCCAATACCGGATATACCAATGCCAAATTCGCATTCTTTGCCGGTTTGGTTGAGCCTAATAGCCCAGCTACCACGTTCTATTTGGATAATATCATCATCGAACTGGTTGGATACCCGCTCGACAAACAAGCGCCTCTAATTTTAGGTGTTAATGATGTCACCCTTCCTGTTGGCGATATGTTTAATCCCTTAGCGGGTGTCACACTCTTTGATCTTTATGACAAATCATTGTTGCTATCCGATATCGTCGTAACAGGTCAGGTGAATACAGCGGTTTCTGGGTTCTACATGCTTACGTATGAAGTGACCGATCGCAGTGGCAACAAAGCCACATATCAACGACAAGTAACGGTTGAAAAAGATGGTATTATTCAGTCTTCATGGACCGTCATTAATGGGGATTTTGAAGACGATCAACTTGAATCGGTTGCTGCTGGTTCAGTTGCGGGCTGGCGCTGGCACAATCACAACACAGGCGGTTCTTTTGTCGCTAAAATTGAAGATGGTGTGGCTCAAATTGATGTTCATCAAATCGGCCATCACCCTTATGGCGTCCAATTTTATCTCCAAAACAGAATCATTGAACAAGATCGCATATACCGAATTACATTTGATGCAAAAGCGGATGTTGCTCGTCCAATTCAAGTCATTCTTGAACAAGGCACGACCCGTCGATTTACCATCAATATTGATATCACCACTGAATGGAAAACGTATACAGTCGAATTTCAGCACACCATGCCGGGTTACTCAAACGGTAAGTTTGGTTTCTTCTTAGGCAATGCAGGTGCGGGCAGTGTGCCCACCATGATTTATTTGGATAATGTCAAAGTGGATGCGCTTCTTGAATTCTCCACAGATAAAGAAGCTCCAATCATTCGAGGTATCCATGATGCTGTCATGCTAAAAGATGCCCAGTTTGATCCACTATTAGGGTTAAGTGTGTTTGATAATCGTGATAACCTCTTATCGGTTTTAGACATCATTGTTACAGGCTCAGTCGATACCTCAACGGTTGGCGAGTATACACTGACCTATCAAATCACCGATCAAGCAGGCAACGAAGCAACCTATACTAGAATCATTCATGTAAGAGAAAAGGAAGATATGTTATCATCCACATGGATTTTGAAAAACCCTGAGTTCACAGAAGACCAATTGACCAGTGATTTAAACAACGGC
>WPCG01109963.1_pt1 | contig 65566 bp, 55 predicted proteins | sample 5403311 | NCBI WGS metagenome assembly WPCG01 (sample SAMN12869467, study PRJNA574797) | sludge metagenome | isolation source: wastewater treatment of Control | place: China:Beijing | collected 2019-05-17
TTCTTTTTTCTTCTTCGCTGGCCATCATGAAAACCGTGCTAAGCACTTCGGCATCCAAAGGATCATTGGAAATGATCGAGACTACCTTACGTCTGTTTACCGCCAATCCCGAGTCCGGCCGTACGATGTGCCCGCTATACCCGGGGCTATTTCCCGAGACCGAGAGGGCTTGATTTCTCAAGGAGATTTCTCCTAAAATCATTTCCGGATGATAAGGGTCGCGGATACTCACTTTCCACGAGTCACCGTGAGGATGATGCCCGATTCCCAAGATAGAGCTATTGCCGAAGTCCACGAAACAGTGTTCAACCCCGCTTTGTAACAACAACTCTTTTACCTTGACAAGCGCGTAGCCCTTGGCATATCCCCCGAAATCTAGCGAAAGGTCTTTTTCCATAAAAGCCACGAGACTATTTTCCGTATCTGTTTTCACGGATGTGAAATCATTTAACGTGATATCGAACAGCCTTTTCGTTCGCTCGTGATAAGTCTGACAGCTTTGCAGGATATGCCGCATCTCGGGGCTTACTCGGATCGGGGCCGACGCGGCTCCTCGATTGATCCGGGAGGTTTCGCTATGCTCGTCGAAACGATTAAAAACAGAATCGAGTCGCCGGAGTTCGTGAACTATTTCGTTCCAAATCTCCTGCGACTCTAACCTGCTTTTGTCAATAACCAGTACCTCGAACCGGGTACCCATGATGCGTTTTAGCGAACCATGGAACATTCTCCCCGATTCGTGATAGACAGCGCTGTCCTCAATTCCTATCAACTGCACGTTCCACTGCTTTTGTCGTAATGTAGTACTTGGCCAACGTGTTGGCTTTTTCCCAATCGGGCATATCGCGATCCACCAAGTACTGGAAAAAACGTTCAGCCACGTACGTGAAATGCGATTCGTGCCCCTCCCTGTTTTCGGGTGGGATATTGATCAAGTACGTGTCCTCGTTCGCGGTTGCCGTGTACGAGAGAAAAGGATATTTCGCCTGCAATGTCGTGATGGATTTATCCAAGTTCTCTTCGAATGTTTCCTTTTCAATGTTTCCCGGACGTTGGACGTAGAGTTGCTTCACGAATCCTTGTGCTTTGTCTTGTTCCGTTTTCAAGATGGCTTTAGTCCCCTTGATCTCGGACATGAACGTGTCACCGCTTCCCTCGGGTGCTTGCCAATTCCAAAGAACCTTTAATGCCGCGTGGTGCCCTTTAACATCGAAATGAATGGTCCCGTTGGCATATACTTTTAATGTGCTATCATCGAGATCCTTTTGCAAGTAATCCGGAAAATCAAGTTCGCCGGTTGAACTCCCGTATCGCGACAAGGTGATGTCGGTAGGCCAATGCGTAGACGAAATTTCCCCGATGTCTTGATTGTAATCGATAGGCTGTCCCGGGAAACATTTCCAGAACAGCTGATCGATCAAGTGGGTAGTAACATCCGCTATCCCTTCACCCTGTTGTTCCACATCGTAGTACCATGCAGGACGTATCAAGGGTGTTCCCGCTACCTCTTTATAAAAATGATGAACGCTCTCCATGTAAATAGCTGGACTGTCCGGTGACCCCGCCCGGAGCTCACCGAATAGTTCTTGATCGTTGATCAACTCTTTCTCAATGATATTCAACATGTCGTAGCGTTCGGTCATCATATCATACATTAGCACGTCTGTCGCGTCGGCATTACTATATGCCTCTTCCAGCAAATAAAAATCTTCTCGATTAATTGCCATCGGCTTATCCGACAGTACATGGAGGCCCGCTTCTACCGCCGCGAGTATGTATTCGGTTTTATCTCGGTTGTTACCCGCGAGGACTACCACGTTCCCCTTTTTATTCGCTACCAGTTGTTCGAGAAAATCTTCCCCGGTATAAACCGACTCTTCCCAACGCGTGGGGTTCTCATCCCGTTGATTGAAAGATTCGATGGCGGAAAGGTATTGTTCCAAACCGGCATCACGTTCCGGGGCATACACGAAGACCGAGTCGTTCACTCGCGGCATCGTGATTTTCTGAAGCAGGCTGGCATGAAAATGACCCGGTGCTAGCACGATAAGGCGCACCTCGCCTGCCTCACCGGTAAATACAGTCCGTGCTCCATCTGTTTTGCTATTCCCGGACGTGCAAGATGGTAGCATGAAAATCAAACTAATTATCACAAAAATAGTGAAATAATTCTTCATTACCTGTGTTATTTTAATTCCTGAAGCAATTGTTTAGCTTCTTTAAGACCTTTGCGGTAGGTGTCTTCCATTAAAATAATTTTTCCGTTTTGACGTTTGCTTTCGTTGGAGGCTTCCATAAAGGTGAATATTTCCAACGTCTCCTTTTCAGTGACAGGAGGTTCACCGGTTTTAAAAAATTCTACTATCTGATCCAAGAGCACGCCGTACCCTTCAAATCCTCCCGCAGGAACGGCTCCTTTATCCGTGAAGGCGGTGCCTCCAAAGATACTTTTCCCGGTACGTAAACCCCTGAATGTCCCCACGCGGCCATCGTTCCATAGTCCGGTGACTACATCGGTACCTTCCGAAGACATCCTGTTTACCGCGACACAGCCGGCTCCCATAATGGTGAAGAGCCCCTCGATCCCATGAATTCCATACCATCCGAAATCGGGATGAGTGATCTCTCTCGTGGCGGGCGAGTAGGTGTCACCGCCTAAAACTTTGCCATGTTCACCGTTACGCAACTCTTGATTCACGGGTGTGAACCGAACCGCCGAAGAGGAGAAAATGGGTACGTTATATTCTCTCGCGAGCTGGTAAATAGCGATAGCTTGAGAAAGCGTGGCTCCTAACGGTTTATCGATAAACATGGGCTTTCCCGCTTTAAATACCTCGTAAGCTTGTTCCAGATGGAGGTTCCCATCGTTTGTTTCTAATAAAACAACATCCACTTTCTTCAATAAATCCGCGATGGACGAAACAATTTCCACGCCCATCTCTTTTACTTGTTCACTATAGCCTGGGATACGGTCGAAACTTGATTTGATCGTCTTCGATCCGTACGGGTAAGCGGCTACCACTTGGTAATTTTTGTATTGCTCTTTTTTGTCGGTTCCATTCAACTCTTTCGTGAACGCGATCGAGTGGGAGGTATCTAACCCGATAATCCCCACTTTTACTTGCGCGTGGGATAGGAAGATAATTCCTGATAAAAAAGCAAGAAAAATAATTCTTAGTTTCATTACGTGGTGATTTTTTAATGCGTGTTTTGTGTTTCGAGATTGATTAATCAATCTCATTCTCATTTAATAACGATGCGCTGTCTTCATCTAAATAGAGGATCGCACCTTCTTTATTTCTCAGGATCGTGGCAGGACACTCCTCGCTGATTTCCCCGTTCAACGTGTTATAAACAGCCTTGGCCTTGTTCATGGCCGGGACCATGCAGAACATCTGTTTCGCGCGCAGTAGCGCCGGGATGGTGACAGTGACGGCATGAGTGGGCACCAGGTCGATTCCCGTGAATAGGTTCTCGTTCACCTGTTGTTGCCTGCACGGCATATCCAGCGCGACAACCTTTACTTGCTTGGGATCATTGAAGTCTGCCACGGGTGGATCGTTGAACGCGATATGTCCGTTCTCGCCAATCCCGAGGCAGACGATATCTACCGGGTGCTCCTCTAATAACTTGGCGTATCGTTTGCATTCAGCCTCCGGGTCTTCGGCCTGCCCGTTGATAAGATTCACGCTTTTGAAAGGTGCGATATCAAAGATACGTTCTTTCAAGAAATTTCCAAATCCTTGCGGCGCGTCCTTTGCTAACCCGATGTACTCGTCCATATGAAAAGCGTTGATTTCTTCCCAACGGATCTTCTTATCGTTAATCAGCTCTTTCATGAAATCGCTTTGTGAAGGAGCGGCCGCGAAGATCATGTTGATCTGGTCTTTCTTTTCCTGTAGTTGTTGAATGGCCGCGGAGACGTCCCTTGCCGCGTCCTTACCCATTTCTTCCCGGTCGGGATAGATTCTTACTTCCAACATTCCTTTCTTGAATGTGATCACGTCTGCATTAGTTTCTATATATGACATTTCCTTCTAAGATTGTGTGTGAAACATGTATGTTATTATCAAAAATCACGAAATCGGCATCCTTGCCTTTTTGGATCGATCCTTTCTGGTTGTCGATCTTCAGGATGCGGGCGGGAGTGAGGGTCATCATCTTTACCGCGTCCACCAAGGGAACTTCCGCGATCTCTACCATGGTGCGCACGAGGCGGTCGGTGGTTGCCACGCTGCCGGCAAAGGCCGTACGATCGGGCAGCTTTGCCACGCCATCTTCGATAATCACCTTTTGGCCCTTTTCGAGGCTGCCCAAGATGGACTCCCCGTCCGGCATCCCGGCGCCGCGCATCGAGTCGGTACAGAGAGCGGTCCGGTCGGGCCCCTTGAATTTATAGACAAACTGAAGAAGCGATTTGGGCAGGTGCACGCCATCGGCAATAATCTCCACGTCCATATCGTCGATCAGGTAGGCCGCTTCCACCACACCGGCATACCGGTACGCGTTTCTTCGGGTGATGGTGGACATACCCGAGTAGAGGTGCGTGGCCAGGGTGAACCCGGCGTCGAACGCGTCCACGACCTCTTCGTAAATCGCGTCGGAGTGCGCCACCGCGGTAAGGATTTTTCTTTCCCCGAGCACTTTCCCGAACTCCAACGCGCCGGGCAGCTCCGGTGCCAAGCTCCATCGGACGATAATGTCGGATGCCTCCTTCAGGATCATGTTGTACTCTTCCGGCTCGGGATTGCGGAGGTACTTGGGATCTTGAGCCCCTCGTTGGTTGTACGCGAAATAGGGCCCTTCGAGGTGCAAGCCAAGGAATTTGGCTCCTTTTTTGTTTTGTTTGGCTGCCTCCCGGTAGGTGTCGAATGTCTTCATCAACTCGTCGGTCGTGCTGGTAAGGGTGGTGGGCAACAACGCGATAGTTCCGTGCTGCGCGTGTTTTTCCGCGGCACCCAAGTATGCCTCTACCGTGCCGTCCATGAAGTCGTGTCCCCCGCCGCCATGGGTATGTATATCAATGAAACCGGAGGAAACATACTTGCCTTGGGCGTCAATGACCTCATCTCCTTCGACCGGAACAACATCTTCCGTTTTCGAAATATCTACTATCTTCCCGTTCTCGCATACAATCGAGAGGTTATCTTCTATCTTGTCGGGAAAAATGACTTTCCCGTTTTGTATAATGATTCGTTTGCTCATATTATATTAATTAAATTGATTTGTTGATTTGCTGATGTGTCGGTTAGAAAAGCTCATCGCTTAACTAACCATTGAATCATCAAATCATCTCATCATCACATCAGTTTTTCACTTTTTTCCAAGACTTGATCCGGTACCCCCAGGCCGCGTACCACACGATGTACGCGAAGCACGGGATAAGTATCCAATACGCGTATTTCATTGCTTCGAAAGGAGATAGCGATGCATTCAGCTCAAAAAACGCGTTGTACACGATGGGCATGATGGCACTTCCGCTCAATGCCATCACGAGGAACGAGGCACCCAAGTTGGTGTGCCTGCCTAACCCGTTGATGGCTAATGGCCAAATGCCCGCGTACAACAAGGCGTTGGGAAGCCCCATCATCACCAGGTACCACAGGGAGATATCGGTAGTTACTCCCAAGAAATTTACCGTTCCCGAAGTGGTTATAATTAGAACCGATAGTATCGTGTTTATCGACGCGCATATAAGCAGTGCATCCCGCTGTTTCAAGTACTTCGGGATAAGTGCTATGCCGAGAAAGTAGCCCGCGAAAGTCAAGAGCATCGTGTAGGAGGGGATGTTCTGAGCCGGGCCGGTAAGGCTTTCGCCCATCGTGCCGGCGTACTGGATGCTGGTACCCAACGCGATCATCTGGGTCCCGATATGGAAGAACATGGCAAGCACCCCTAGCATTAACGCGGGATACTGGAAGATCGATTTACGCGACTTCACGTCTTCGTCCGACTGCTTGTTTATCTCACTGGGGTTTAGTTCAGGTAGCACCGAGTAGCGGATGATGATGCCAAATATAAACAGGGCAACACCCAAGATCAGGTAGGGAGTAATCACGCCTTCCAAAAGCGTGGCGTACGCGGCATTCAAGTCGTCTGAATAACTTCCGTCCTCTATCATTCGCATCAGTTCGCGATCTGATTCCCGGATAACCACGGCAGCAAAGATAAGGTTGGCGATTACACCCGCGAGCTTGTTCCCTGTTCCTACTATACTCATCCGTTTAGCCGCGCTTTCAATCGGGCCAACGATGGTCACGTAGGGGTTGGCGGCAGATTGCAAAATAGCTAATCCCACCCCGAGCAAGAATAACCCTAACAGGAAGAGTTGGTACGTGACAAAGTAGGCCGCCGGCACGAAGAGTAGCGCACCAATAGCCATGCACCACAAGCCATACATCATCCCCTTTTTATACCCTACCTTGTTAAGCAGGAAGGAGGAAGGAATGGCCATCACCAAGTAGGCAATGTAAAACGCGAAGGTGACCAAGTAGGATTCGAACCGCGTCAACTGGAGGGTTAGCTCGAAATAGGGTATTAAGATCGTGTTAACCCACGATACCAACCCGAAGATGAAATACAAAAACGCCAGGATAATCATCGACTTGATGGTGGTGCTTTTGTCCTTAACATGCTTGATTTGAGGAGTAGTGCTCATTTGTTATCTTAAATTGTTAGAAAATGCAAGGGCAGTGCTTCAAAAACTTGAATACACAAAAGTATTTTTTAAGAAACAGAAAATTGCTTTAAAAGCGTAATCCAGCTTTCAAATATCGTTATGGCCGGGAGTCGTTGTATTTTTTACGGTATTCGATGGGGGTGTATCCTTTTATCTTTTTAAAGATACGAGAAATGTTTTTACAGTCATTGAATCCCGACTCCAACGCGAGGTCAAAAAGTGTACGGTCGGTCGTCAACAACAGGTTCGCGAAATAATCGATCCGGCAACTCAGGATAAACTGGTAAATGGACGTGCCCATCTCTTCTTTGAATTTCACTTCCAGGTTGCGGCGCGATAAAGGTACCCGTTCGGTGAGGCCTTCGATGTCGATGTCGGAAGTGAAATGGTCTTCTATAAAGTTAACCACCTGGGAAATGTACTCGTTCTCGATATCGTACTTTTCGGTAGATTTCCGGAGTTCGATCCGGGTGGGTTGGATGATGATGTTAAAGGGCTCTTTTATTTCACCGCTAATCATCCGGTCGATCAGCCTTCCCGCTTCATACCCGCCTTTCTCCACGTCTGTCACGATAGAAGAGATGGGCGGATCGGACAGGTGGCAAATTAACTCGTCATTGTCCACGCCTAATAAAGAGATCTCTTCGGGAATCAGGATATTGTTGATTTTGCATATCTGCGATACGCGCAACGCGAAACTGTCATCGCAAGCAAATAACCCTACCGGCTTAGGGAGAGAAAGTAACCATTCGTCCAGTGCAATATAACTGGTACCCCACTCTTCACCGCTCAAGTTCTCGCTTTCGAAATAGTAATAGTTGCCGCCTGATTTCTCTACCTCGCGACGGAATCCTTCGGCTCTTTCCCGAGACCATACCACTCCCTTGTTCCCGTAAAACGCGAAGTTGCGGTAACGCCTTTTGATGAAAAACTTGGCAGCCACCTCCCCGGTGCCGATGTAATCCCCGGTGAGATTCGAGAAATAGGGACTCCGTTCTTTGTAATTCTGAAGAAGGACGGGGATATTCAAGGTGCCCAAAAGGTTGGTTCCCTCGTGGTCCCAGCGCGCGATGATAGCATCGGCTTTCCACTCTTTGGCCCACTCCACGATACCCTCTTTGCCATGCAGTGTTTTGTAGTAGGTGGGAAGGCGGTAAAACATCCAAGGCCCATGGTCTTTGGAATATTGAATTAATCCCTTCAGAAGGCGACGGCTGAATTCACTGGAATAGTCGATAAGGATAAGTACTCGTTTCATTAGATTAATTTTTTACTGTATTCATCAACTGTACTGAAAGTTTGGAGCAATGTGAATATACGGCATCTTTCGATATGGTATGCTCATATCGCGATTATTTTAATTTTTATTCCTCAAATATAGTTTTATTTCTCTACGCGTGGTGACTGGGTTATATAATATTAACTAAGTTTAGTAAAGTAAGATGAGTCAAAATGAAAAAGAGGCCACCTCGATCGAGATGGCCTCTTTTGTATTGGTTAACGTGATACTATCATTAAGGTAAAAAAGATTGTTTTAGGTTATCGATACAAAGATAGGGCACTATTTTGATCCGGCAAAATAAAAAAACATATTATAAAACATAGTTATAAAATATGTTTTGGTGCATCTCGAAACCGTGAATTAGCATTAATCGATTGCTGTTCTGCTATTTCCCGTAAAGAAATAAAAAAATGGCAAATCGTGATGACTTGCCATTTTAAATTTCCGAGAATTATTTCCGGATTCCCAATTCCTTGATGATCGAACGGTATCGTTCAATATCTTTTTCGATCAGGTAATCGAGTAGTCGGCGACGCTTGCCCACTAAAATTCTCAATGCTCTTTCCGTGTTATAATCTTTTTTGTTTGACTTCAAGTGTCCAGTCAAATGCGAAATACGGTAGGAAAACAATGCTATCTGCGCTTCTGGTGAGCCAGTATCAGTGTTAGACTTCCCGTGCTTCGCGAAGATTTCTTTCTTTTTTTCAGAATCTAAATACATACTTGTTTGTAACTATTACGTTTAAAAACTTTTCAGGGGGGCAAAGATACGCTTAAAAAAAATAATTACAAACGGTTTCTCTGTTTTTTATTGAATAACTCGCTTTTAAGTCACTCCCTGTCTTTGATTTCATACAGCCAATCGTTTCGACGTTCGTGAAAATTTTTCTGATAATTCACCGAGAGCTTGGCTGAGTATTTTTACTTCATCGGGTGTGAATTTAGCGGGTTTGCCATGCACGATGTTCCCGTTCATACGTTGGTAAAACCATGATGCCGATTTGCCAAAATATATTCTCGACAGATGCGAAACGGAAACTATGGGCAGTATATCAGCAAGGAGGTCACGAACGTCAAGCGTTTCGTTTATGTCGGTAATTTCAACATGTATCCGGCTAAATTCGGAATCAGTGGCTTCTATCACTTCATCGCGTTGTGCATCAGTGAGCGAGTTGAAAAATGCATCGGTTTCGCTGTCAATTTGGGCACGTAAATCGGAATTTCCCTTTGCATCGATCCATGCTTTTTTTAGTTCCAAAAATCTTTTCTTAGCTTCCATAACCCGTTTTTTGTTATTAGTTTTGTGGAAAAGGAGGCGTGTTAAATACGCCGGCTCATTTTTTTGAGTTCGTCTTCAAGCGAACGAATTTCGGCATCTAGCACTGTTTGTCGATAACCGATCGCGATTAATCGATTATAATTACGGAGGAAGAAGTTGAGGTTTTCAATCAATTCCTCCTCTCGCGCCTTTAATGCTTTATCATCACTCATTTAGAACTCTTGTTTCAATGGCTTTACAAAGATAATATTATTGTTATCAAAAAACAAGTTGAATAGTCACATTACTGTTCGCGACGTTGCAATTTGCCGCTTAGCCGTTTAATGGCATCGTTGATCTCCTGGTCGGGTTCGATCACGTTGTATTCCCCCCAGAAGTCGGGATCCAAGAAATGCTCCACCTTCTCGGCAATCACGTCGGTCGACCGAATCCGCTCGCTGCGGGGGAACTTCACCACGTTGTCGCTGTACTTGTCCGTTATGGCCATCTCGGAGCTGATGGTATAGGTGGTGGCGAACAGGCCAAAGAACCGGTTGGTCCATCGTACCCGGAATCCCACGTCGGTCGCGCTGTAGTTAAAAGACCACTTGCCGTTGTTCTCCGTGAAATCGGCCACGTAGCGCGCGTGTGTGACTTCCACCCGCATCCGGGAGGGCTTGCGGCGAATGAATATACTGGCCGCGTCTTTTCTGTCTTCCACGTTCATATTGAACTCCATGCGGGCAAAGGCAAGCGACTCGGCTTCCAGGTAGATCGTGCCGCGAAAAAGGATATCAGTAACTCCTGGCCGAGGAGTGAACGAGATGACATAGTGAGGCTTGTCGTTGATGCTAATCAGCCCTTCTATGTGATAGTCGTATTCCGTGCCTTTCGTGCCGAAAACAATCTCGGGGTTTTTGGCAATGTCCAGCATCAGCGCGTCGCTGATGCCGCCTTGAAATTTTAATAGTACCGTGTCGCGTGGGGAGATGTCGGTGGCCTTTCTCCCGATGTATATCCGGGATTGATCGTTACTGTACGATCGGTAAGATGCCTTATAAACATCCAGGACTGCTTCCACGAGCGAGATATGCCGGGATCCTTTCTTCACCGATTCGCGATAAAATGCCACCATCATCGCGGGGTCTTCCGGGTAATTCTGGGGAATTCGTTCCAATGCTTCTTGCACCAGCTTGATCCCGTCGCCCGAGACCACTTGAACCTCGCTCAGCTGGATGGGAGAGGGGGTAAGCGAGATGTAATTATTGGGATTGTCGATAAGCGTGACCACCGGGACTTCCTTGTTTTCATATCCGAGGTGGCGAATGAGGAGGTTTGAGTTACGGGTGGATGCGGGTACCCGGATAGAGAAATACCCATCTTGATTGGTAATGCTGGATACATTCGCCCGTTGAACCGTGATGCTCGCGTTGACCAATGGCTGGTTATTATCGCCCCCGAGCACCCTTCCCCGGAGCACGTGGGTAGAGTCTTGCTGTTGACTCGTTTCTATTGCCTGCAGGTTCATGAAAGGGAGGGTGCAGAGCCAAAAGAGAATAGCTGGTAAGTGCTTCATGTGTTGGATGTTTCAAAAGTGAATACCCCGGACGGATTCTTAATGCCGTTCTCTCTACAAAGAAAACAAATAATTGCGTACTTTTGTACCATTAACGGGATTTTTTTGTTAAAGGATAGGGGCACCGTGATTGGACTTCCGCCTAAGTGATAGAGCGTATGCTCTAAATAAATTGACTATCAAGAGAGAAAATGAATGCAAGATGGTGTATAGATACGATTTCCTGGTGATTGGTGCCGGGATAGCCGGGATGAGTTTCGCGCTGAAAGTGGCACGACACGGCAGCGTGGCCATCGTGGCCAAGAACCCGCTGGAGGATGCCAATACCTACTACGCGCAAGGAGGAATCGCTTCGGTGACCAACCCGTGGGATCACTTTGAAAACCATATTGCCGATACGCTGGATGCCGGTGCCGGCCTGTGCGACGAGGAGGTGGTGGAGAAGGTGGTCAGGGAGGCTCCCGGGCAAATCCGGGAGCTTATCCGGTGGGGGGTGGATTTTGATAAGGACGCGCAAGGGAACTTCGACCTGCACCGGGAGGGAGGGCACTCCGATTTTCGTATCTTGCACCATAAAGATAAGACCGGTGCCGAGATCCAGGTGAGCCTCGTGGAAGCAGTCAGGAATCACCCGAATATCGATCTGTATGAACGGCATTTCGCGATCGAGGTGCTTACCCAGCACCACTTGGGACAGATCGTTACCCGCCACACGCCCGGTATCGAGTGTTACGGCGCGTATATCCTTAACGGAAACACGGGCGAGATCGAAACCTTCCTCTCGCGGGTGACCATGATGGCCACGGGCGGCATCGGGGCGGTGTACCAAACCACGACGAACCCCGACGTGGCGACCGGCGATGGAATCGCCATGATAGCGCGTGCCAAAGGGGAGGTGAAAGGAATGGAGTTCGTGCAGTTTCATCCCACCGCGCTTTATCACCCCGGGGCACGGCCCTCCTTCTTGATTACCGAGGCGATGCGGGGGTACGGGGGGATCTTGAAAACACTCGACGGCAAGGAATTCATGCAGAAATACGACGAACGAGGCTCCTTGGCTCCTCGCGATATCGTGGCGCGTGCCATCGATACCGAGATGAAAGAGCGGGGAGAGGAACATGTCTTCTTGGACGTGACCCATAAAGATCCCGACGAAACACGGCGCCACTTCCCAACCATCCACGAGAAGTGCCTCTCTTTCGGCATCGATATTACCCGGGAGATGATTCCCGTGGCTCCCGCGGCGCACTACGTGTGTGGCGGGATCGCGGTGAACCTCCATGGTGAGAGCAGTATTCACCGTCTTTATGCCAGTGGCGAATGTGCCTGTACCGGGTTGCATGGAGCCAACCGGTTGGCATCCAACTCGCTTATCGAGGCGGTAGTCTTTGCCGATGCTTCGGCGAAGCACGCGGTTCCCCGGTTCATGGAGTACCCTTTCCAAGAGAGTGTCCCGCCCTGGAACGCGGAGGGCACCACCTCCCCCGAGGAGATGGTACTGATCACGCAGAGCTACCGGGAGGTGGGACAAATCATGTCGTCTTACGTGGGCATCGTACGCTCCGACCTCCGTTTGAACCGGGCGATGAGCCGCCTCAATATCCTGTTTCGAGAGACCGAAGACCTTTTCCAGCGCTCGGTGGTATCGCGCGACATCTGCGAGCTGAGGAATATCATCAAAGTGGGGTACATGGTGATCAAGCAGGCCATGGCACGGAAGGAGAGCCGGGGACTGCATTATACCATCGACTACCCGGACAGGGACCCGGACTCGAAACTCTAATGATTTGTTAATGTGATGATGTGATGATTTGACTAATGTGATTAATGTGCTAATGTGATGATTTAACGATTTGATAACGTGATGAAGACGATTAATATAAACGGTACGTTGATGGACCTCGCTACTCCCCGGGTGATGGGGATCCTGAACGTGACGCCGGACTCTTTCTTTTCCGATAGCAGAAAACAATCGGAACAGGATATCGTGGAGCGATGCCGCCAGATCATCGAGGAGGGAGGTACTTTTATCGACGTGGGTGGCCAATCTACCTCGCCGGCTGCCCGGTTCCTGGACGCGAAGGAGGAGGCCGGGCGCCTGATGCCGGCACTGAAACTCATCCGGCAGGAGTTCCCCGAGGCGCTGCTCTCGGTGGACACGTTCCACGCCGACGTGGCCAAGCAAGCGGTCGAAGAACACGGGGTGAACATGATCAACGATATTTCCGGGGGACAAATCGACGACCGGATGTTTCCTGTCGTGGCCGAGTTGAACGTGCCTTACGTGCTCATGCATATGAAGGGAGTGCCGCGGACGATGCAACAGCTGGCTCATTACGATAACTTCTTGCAAGAGCTACTCTACTACTTCTCTGAAAGGGTAGCACGACTGAACCAGCTGGGCGTGAACGACGTGATCATTGATCCCGGTTTCGGGTTCAGTAAAACCGTGGCACTGAATTACGAGTTGATGGCTTATCTGAAATATTTTCATATCTTTGAGGAGCCGATCCTGGTCGGGATATCGCGGAAATCGATGATCTACAACCTGCTGGGATCTACCCCGCGAGAGAGCCTTAACGGTACCTCCGTGCTCAATACCATCGCCCTGCTCTCGGGAGCCGGTATCCTTCGAGTGCACGACGTGAGGGAAGCCGTGGAGTGCGTGAAAATTGTAAGCGAGGTTACCAAGTACGATAAAAATAAGTGAGTTATGTTCGCGCATTTTGGGATAAAGGATTTCATCGACGTGGTGCTGGTAGCACTGCTCCTGTTCTATCTTTTCAGGTTGGTAAAGATATCGGGGCTCCGTCCCCTGTTTATTGGTATCTTGGTGTTTATGCTAATCTGGATCTTGGTATCCCGGGTATTCAACATGGTGCTGCTGGGATCTATCCTCGATCAGTTCGTGAGCGTGGGGCTGTTCCTGCTGGTTATTCTCTTTCAGGACGAAATACGGCGTTTCCTGATGTCGCTCGGCTCGAAGAAAGGATGGAATTTCATCACGAAACTGATCTTTCCCAGTGAAAGCGATCAAAAAGACAACGCGCACCTCACCGCGGTAGTACTCGCGTGCATGAACATGTCGAAAACCAACACGGGTGCCCTTATAGCAGTGCAAGGGGATATCCACATGGGGCTTTACGAACAGACCGGGGAGATCGTGAATGCCGATATCTCGTCGCGACTTATCGAGAATATCTTTTTCAAGAATAGCCCGCTACACGACGGGGCAATGATTATCGTGGGAAAAAAGGTGAAGGCGGCCGGCTGCATCCTCCCCATCTCTCAAAACCCGAACATTCCCTCCCACTTGGGGCTAAGACACCGGGCAGCACTTGGTATTTCCCAAGAGACCGACGCGAAAGTGGTCATTGTATCCGAGGAGACGGGGCGAATTGCCTTTGCCTCGAGGGGACGCCTCAAAATGAATATTACCCCCGAAGACCTGCAAAGCTTGCTGATGAGCGACGAGTAACATGATTTTAGAAGAACTGTCCATACTGAACTACAAGAATATAGAGCAGGCAGAGATTCGCCTCTCCCCCGGCATTAACTGCTTCGTGGGAAAGAACGGCATGGGGAAGACCAACCTGCTCGACGCGGTATACTACCTCTCTTTTTGCCGAAGCTATACCAACCCGGTGGACTCGCAAATCATCCGGCACGATGCCGATGTTTGCATGCTGCAAGGCAAGTACAGGATGAAAGACGATACGCCGGTGGAGATATACAGCGGGCTAAGAAGGCGGCAGAAGAAGCAATTCAAGCGGGACAAGAAAGCCTACGATAAGCTCACCGACCATTACGGGTTGATCCCCCTCGTGATGATTTCGCCGACCGACGCGGAGTTGATCGCGGGGGTGGGGGAGGATCGGCGCAAGTTCATGGACATGGCCATCTCGCAGTACGATAAGGAATACCTTCGGGCATTGGTCAACTACTCGAAGGCATTGCAACAGAGAAACGTGCTGCTGAAGAACGAGGAGGAAGCCATGGATCTTACATTGATGGAGCTTTGGGAGGAGCAGATGGTAGCGAACGGCACCCTTATCCATCAAAAACGAAAAGCATTCGTGGAGGAGCTGACTCCCATTTTCAACGACTTTTATACTCGGATTAGCCGGTCGGCCGAAAGCGTGTCGCTCGATTACGTTTCCCAGCTTACCGACTCCGATTTTGGGGAGAGGCTCGCGGCAAACCGACAGCGGGACCTTATCTTGGGACATACCACGGTGGGGGTGCATCGCGATGAACTGGAGATGCTACTGGGCGGCTACCCCATGAAAAAAGTGGGGTCGCAAGGGCAGAATAAAACCTACTTCGTCTCCTTGAAGTTGGCGCAATTTCATTTCCTGTTGAAGAGAGGGCACACCGTGCCCATCCTGTTGCTTGACGATATTTTCGACCGGCTGGACACGCACCGGGTGGAGGAGATCGTGAAGCTTGTTTCAGGTCCCGGGTTCGGGCAAATATTCATCTCGGATACCAACCGGCAGTCGCTCGATAAAATTCTGGAACGCTTTCACGACAATTACCGGGTCTACTCGGTGGATAAGGGCGTGATCACACCTATGAACGAGTGAGGTTATCATGAAGAAAAAGAACGCGCAACCTTTATCCGAAGCACTGTCTGATTTTCTGGACGGGCATGGCACCCTTAAAACGAAGCTTGCCGAGCATCGAGCGGTCAAGGGGTGGCACGAACTGTTGGGTGAGGGGGTCTCTAAATATACCCGGAACGTCTATTTTAGCCGGGGGATCCTGCATGTGCGACTTTCTTCCTCTGTCCTTGCCGCGGAACTCCGCATGAACAAGGAGGCACTAATACAGCGAATTAACGAACACGCCGGGACTCCCGTTGTCCGCGATATCGTGTTACGATGAAATTAAGCATTAAGAATGAAAAATTAATAATTCTTCATTTTTCATTCTTGATTCTTCATTAAAAAAAGGCGGATACCCCCATGTAGAAGCCGCTGGGGTGCGGCGAGCGGGAGTGCTGCACGAGGTCGTAGTTGAGGGTGAGGTGGGTGAATCCCAGTCGAAGCCCTGCACCCGCCACCAGGGAAGGGGCAAACCCTTTGGACACGAATTGATCCCCCTCGTTGTACGTTAGGGTAGAACGGGTGTAATTGATCTCGGGCTGAAGAAACAGGACGAAGTAACGGACGGGGTAGAAGTAACCGAAGAGGTTGCCCCCGAACAGGTTGTTTTTTATTTCATAGTCCGTGTAGTTTGCTTTGGTATAATAGTACTTTACCCCCGCGCCGGCCATGAAATAGTCGTTGAACTGGTATCCCACCTGCGGCCCAAAACCCACGTTCGTGTAATTGCGGCTGATCGATAAGCCCAAGTTCGCGCCCAACCGAAGTTTGCTCCGCTCGAAGCGGGTGCCTGAAGCCTTCTCGACATTCGTTTGCTTCTGCTGATTTCGAGAACTATGAATAGGTTGTCCCGGGGGGCTCTGTTGCTCCTGTGGGGTATGGATATTGCGTTCATCACTTGGCGAAACCCGGATGGTGTCGTACCGGATTCCTTGCGCGGCCACGATTAACGGGGCAGCAAGCAAAAGAAGAAAACACCACCGTTTCATCATACCAAGTTATTCAAATCGTTAGAAGAGAGGTTATTCCGCGGGCGGAACCTCTTCGGGAGCCGGTTGAACCGGGGTTGAAGGAATAGGTAATCCAGGCGTTACATCGGGGGCGGTGCCTGGGCCGAGTGGTGCCGGTTGTTCTACCTCTATCTGCGATTGCGGCACGTTGCTGTGCGAAGCGGTAAATTTGGCGGTGAGGATGCTCAAGAGAAGCATCACGGCTGCTAACGACCAAGTGAATTTCTCGAGGAAGTCGGTCGTTTTCCGTACCCCCATGATCTGGTTCGAAGAAGAGAAACCACTTGCCAATCCCCCGCCTTTGGATTTTTGTACCAACACGGCAAAGATCATCAGTATGGAGGCAAGCAGGATAAGAATGGTAATGAAAATATACATGACTCGTATCTATTTATTTTTATTTTTCTCGTTAATAATCAAATATTCCAAAAAACGAATTTGGTCGGCAAAGTAAGCACTTTTTTTTGGAAAATTCAAACTTAACCGTTTAATAATCGTGAGCGCCTGCTCATATTTTTTTTGCTTGATATAGATTTTGGCCAGCGTTTCGGTGAGGAACTCGCTGCCTGCTTCTTCTTGGGTTTCTTCCGCGGCGGGAGGAACCCACTCTTTCGCGGGGGCGGGACGGATGCTGTCGTTGTCCGCTTTCTTGATGAACGCGTCAATGATGTCTTGGTGTTGAAGCGGTTGCCGGTGTTGGCCGCCCGTGTCTATCTCTTCGCCCGATGTTTCCAGGTACGCGAAGTAGTCGATTGATGCCGCGTGTTCCCCGCTCACGGGTATTTCGGTAGGTTCCGGGCGTTCTTGTTCTTCTGGCCCGGCATGGGCTTCAAACGAGCGGAGGTAGGAGTCCAGGAGCACTTCCGTCCGGTCTGTATCCGACAGTGTTTCGCTACCGGGCTGTTGCAAGAGCTGTTCGTATCGTTCCGAATGAATCAGGTAAAATAGTCGCCCCCGGTCCGCGCAAAAAATAGCGGTTTTGCCCAGTTCGTCGCCGTATCGCGCGTCTTGTACCGCGTGTAGGCCCTGGGTGTAGAGGAGCCGGGCCGTCTGGAAGTAGGGGTACTCCTCAATCAACTGTTGTAGCTCCTCCACGGTGGATTTGTCCATCGTTTCCGGTTGCTTCATGTAGTTGAAAATATCCTCCTTCTCCATTGCTTCGTTCTCTTTTCAATTAACCTTACCAGTTGGCCATGGTGGCATTAAATATTTGGTCCACGATCTCGTCGATCAGCTGCCCGATCAACTCATCTTGAACATTATCAAACATCGTGTTGCTCGGGAAGGTCCGGTTAGCCGAGATCCGTTCTTCGATATCGGGTTCATCGGTTTTGTTATTCCTGAATCGCATCCGCACCGTCATGGTAAGCCGTGTCTCCGAGGCAAACGCGTCTTCTTGTACCGCCAGCGGGGTTAACTCGTAGCCCACGATCTCGCCTTCAATCTCCATGTCGCCGTTCTGGTTTACCAGCTGCAAGCGGGTGTTCCGTGTAAACATATCCTTCATCTCCTCGTTGAACCGCTGCTCCAGTGGCGGGTATACCAGTGGGGCTTGGTTCACGAAGTGCCCAATGTAGAGGGTCTTGGTGAGGTTGTAGTCAATGGAAGCCGTTCGGAACGAGTAGGATACACGGCACGAACTCGTCACGAATAGCAATAACAACAAGATAAGACTATTTTTTTTCATCATCATCTGCTAATCATCACATCAGTATGTTAATCACATTCATTCTATCTATGAGATTGATTCCTTCGCGTTGCATCTTTTAACCGACCCGTTGACGATTCACAGGCTCTCTGACAAATAACTCGCTTCGCTCAAACAGCTTGTCAGGCGACGCCTGTTTCATCGAACGGGTACCCCGGTTATAAGCTGAGACGCTCTTAAATCAACCAAATCCTCACATTAATCACATTAATCACAGGTTGTATTCCTTGATTTTCCGGTAGAGGGTGCGTTCCGATATCCCCAGATCGCCCGCGGCCAGTTTTCGTTTCCCGTTATGGCGTTCCAACGCTTTCGCGATCATCTCTTTCTCGACTTCGCTGATTGACAGCGTGCTTTCCTCGAACTCGGTGGCCTCCTGGATATCGTTCTCCCTGCTTTCATCGAGCGAGATACTCTTTGGAAAGGCTTCATATTTTACCGGCACGGCTGCTTGGGAACCATCGCCGGGGATGATTGCCGGCGGGGCAGGGTGGGGCGATTCTTCCATGATGTTTTTCACCACCTGCTTGAGGTCGGCGATATCTTTTTTCATGTCGAACAACACCTGGTACAAGATTTCCCGTTCGTTCGCGAATGATTTTTGCTCGGACTCCCTGAACGAGGAGACCGAAACGGGGAGCATCCCTACCTCGTTACTTGGCAAGTACTTTTGGAGAATGTCCGCGGTAATGTTTCGCTCCTTCTCGATGATGGATATCTGTTCGGTGATGTTTTTTAATTGCCGCACGTTCCCCGGCCACCGGTAACTTTTGAGCAGCGCGCGGGCGTCATCGGTGAGAATAACGGACGGCATCATGTATTTCTCGGCAGAGTCGCTCGCGAACTTGCGGAACAGGAGGGGAATATCTTCCGCCCGGTCGCGTAGGGGCGGTACCCGGATAGGAACAGTATTCAGGCGGTAATAGAGGTCCTCGCGGAACTTTCCTTTTTCTACCGCCTTAACCATGTCGAGGTTGGTAGCTGCCACCACTCGCACGTCGCTTTTCTCGACCTTCGAGGAGCCCACCTTGATGAATTCACCGCTCTCAAGTACCCGCAATAAGCGTGCTTGCGTGGAGAGCGGGAGTTCTCCTACCTCGTCCAAGAAAAGCGTGCCACCATCCGCCACCTCGAAGTACCCTTTCCGGGCACCGGTAGCACCGGTAAACGAGCCCTTCTCGTGGCCAAAGAGTTCCGAGTCGATGGTACCTTCCGGGATTGAACCGCAGTTGATCGCGAAATAGGGACCGTGCTTGCGTTTGCTGTACTGGTGCACGATCTGTGGAAAGCTCTCTTTGCCGGCCCCGCTCTCCCCCGTGATAAGGACCGAGAGGTCGGTTGGTGCCACCTGTAGGGCGATGTCAACGGCACGGTCCAGCTCGGGAGCCGAACCGATGATCCCGAAACGTTGCTTGACTTGCTGTATAGATTGCTTTGCCATAATATATATACCTACCGGAGGGTAGTGTAGATAGCTGCCTGCCGGATGATTTGATCGTGAGTTTTAAAACTCAAAGATAATCATTTATTATTTACTTATCGCGAAAATTATTTTCCTCCTAACGCGTACGTTGTTCGTTTCAGGAACTCGCCCAGCTCCCGGGTATTATTTCCAAAACGTTTCAAGTCGTGTGGGAGGATCGGCTCTCCAAAGGTGAGGATCATCTCCTTACCTCTTTTATTGTTCAACTCGTGGCAAAGGCGCAGGTTGCGCGCCTTCCATCCAAAAATCCGGGAGAGGTAGAACGAAAGGCTGTTGTAGCCCGAGACGTGGATGGGGATGACCGGCACTTTCGATTTTTTTATGATCTTGAGAACAGCCGGTTGCCACTCCCGGTCTTCGATCACGGGTTTACCCTTTTTGATGTAGAGGTTCGAGACGGCGCCGGCGGGGAAGAACCCCATCGGGTGTCCCGCCTTCAGGTGGGCAATGCTTTCGCGTATCCCAGCGAAAGTGACTTTGTTCTTCTCCTCGTTCTTCATCGGGTTCACCGTGATGAAGTTCTCTACCATCGTGTCGATTAATCCCAAGATAAAATTCACCATCATCTTGTAATCGGGTATTCGGCTACCCATTGCTTCGATCATCGCGATCCCGTCGACATGCCCGTACGGGTGATTGGAAACAGTGACGAACGGGCCACCTTCCACTTGGGATAGCACCTTCTCGTTACGTAATACGCGGGAGATGCCCATCTTGTCGAGCGCGTCTTTGCAAAAAGCCGGCCCGGTAAGATGTTTGGAGCCGTTGTATACCTCGTTCGCGTACTGTAACCCGCCTACTTTCATTCCAAAATCGATGATTTTGTCCCCGTACCTCCCTTGGAAAATGGGATGCAAGCCTTTAAAGTCGGAGCGACTTACCAATGTATCCTTCATTCGATCTTATTCTTGCCGACCACTACCGGCCTATACCATGTATTAAAAGTTGCCTCGATTACCGCATCTCGCACTGGCGCGGTAATCGAGGTAAGTGGGGGAATTCATGCCAGTTCCTTGATCATGTTTATGATTTGTTTCCCGATCTCTTCTGCTTCGTGTTCTGAACGGGCTTCGGAGTATACCCGGATAATAGGTTCGGTATTGGATTTCCGAAGGTGGACCCACTTGTCCGGGAAGTCGATCTTTACCCCGTCGATGTCGGTCACCTCCTGGTCAGCAAACCGCTCTTTCATTGTCTGAAGCACCGCGTCGGTATCCATGCCGGGCGTGAGTTCTACTTTTTGTTTCGACATGAAATAGGCAGGATAGGATTTCTTGAGCTCCGAGGGACTCTTTCCTGTCCGGGCCAAGTAGGTAAGGAAGAGCGCAATTCCTACCAAGGCGTCTCGCCCATGGTGCGAGGCGGGATAAATCACGCCGCCGTTCCCTTCGCCGCCAATCACGGCGTCCACCTCTTTCATCTTGGTCACCACGTTGACCTCGCCCACTGCTGCCGCGTGGTACTCGCCCCCGTGTTGGCGCGTGACATCCCTTAGCGCGCGGCTGGAGCTCAGGTTCGATACCGTGTTGCCGGGCGTGTGTCGCAGGATGTAGTCTGCCACGGCTACCAAGGTGTATTCTTCGCCGAAAGGCTCTCCGTCCTCGGTGTATATGGCCAAACGATCCACGTCGGGATCCACGGCAAACCCCACGGTGGCCCGGGAGTCGCGAGTGAGCGATGCCAGCTCGGTGAGATGTTGGGGAAGCGGTTCGGGATCGTGTGAGAAGTTACCGTGAGGGGCGCAATGGAGCTTGAAAATCTCTTTCACACCCAACGCGTAAAGCAACTCGGGGATAGCGATGCCGCCTACCGAGTTCACGCAGTCGATGGCCACGCGGAAGTTGGCTGCCCGGATCGCTTCGGCATCCACTAACTCGAGTGACAAGATGCCGTGTATATGCTCTTGGAGGTATTGCTTTCGCGTGATTTTCCCCAGTTCTTCCACGGGAGAGAAACTGAAATCTTCCTCGTCGGCGAGGGAAAGTATTCGTTCTCCCTCTTCGGCATTCAGGAATTCCCCGTGGCTGTTTAACAGCTTCAGCGCGTTCCACTGCTTGGGGTTATGGCTGGCCGTGATGATGATGCCTCCTTGGGCGTCTTCTTTTACAACCGCTATTTCGGTGGTAGGAGTCGTGGCCATGTCGATATCGGTGACGTCGCACCCCATCCCTGTTAGGGTTCCGGTGATGATGCGGTGTACCATGTCGCCGGAGATACGGGCGTCTCGCCCTACCACGATCCGGGGGCGTGCGGAGCGTGACGACTCTTTGATAAACGTGGCATATGCAGCCGTGAACTTCACGATATCGAGGGGGGTGAGGTTTTCGCCGCTTGGCCCGCCAATTGTACCTCGTATCCCCGATATGGATTTGATCAATGTCATAATGGGTTGCTTAATTGATTAGGGGTAAATGCAAGAAATAAGATTTGATAACAGGAGTTGATGTCGCTCGCTCACGTATCATGCCTGGTATGGGCTTGATAATGGCGTCATGGGCGGGTTACCGTTTGTGGTGCTCGAAACGATACCACACGTGCTCGTAATAAGTGGGTTGGTATTGTTGCCGGTCGTACGACGACCCCATCTCGAAAGGAACGATCATCTTCACTACCGCGTTATGGCCGATGACAGGTATGGGCACGGCCCATCCCGGGGTTGTGTAATAGCCGCTCGTGGTCTGGTTGACGGGTCCTCTGAAGACAACGGTTTGAGGGAACGGGCTGAGAGTGGGATCCAAGTTGCTGAACGTGGTGGAGTCGTCTGTCATGAAATAACTTAACCCCTCGAAGCGTATATAAATCTCTTCCCCCAGCGTTGCCTGCCGGTTCTTTTCGCCGTAGTCCACGATATGGTAGTACACCCCCGTGGCAGCATCCTTGTAAAATTGATTATCCCGGAATATGCTATCTGCCGGGAATCGTTCCAAGACGGTGATATTATGCTGCGAAATAAACCGGTCGATGGCGCGGGATTCGTCTTTTAAACGATCGGCGTATGTCTTTTGATCCTTGCACGAGGCAAAAAGGATCAAAAACACGGCAATTACAGTGGGAATAACACGCGAGGTTCTCATATAATATTCATTAAAATTAGACTATTCTTCGCCATGGCATAGCTCATGCAAGCTTGGCTCTGCTCATCTGGCTTAACAGAATAGTTCCTAAATATTGTTTTTATTTTTATGCAGCGACAAAGCCGATACAATTGCTCTAAGTTGAGTACAAAAGTACGTAATCCGTTTCAAAAAAACAGTACTCCTGCCCAAATAAACATTATCTATTCTTAAAAACGGGTTAAAGTCGTCCCATCCGCCCCGCGTTTATCCGCCATTTTCTCGTTATGGCTCGTTAAAAGCCCTCTTTAACTTCTCCTCGTAGCGTTTAAGCCCCTCGTTATAGATAGTTACTGCCTCTTCGAAAGTGCCATAGAATTCGCCTCCCGACGCGTTGAGGTGGCCACCGCCGTTAAAGAATTCGGCAGCAAACTCGTTGCACGGGAACGATTTTTGGGAACGAAACGAGAGCTTGATTAGCTCCTCGTCTTCCCGGATAAAGGTAGAGAAAATGATATCCTTGATGCTAAGGGGGTAGTTCACGAACCCTTCGGTGTCGCCTTTGCTGAAGCGAAACTTGGCTTGGTCCTCGCGCGAGAGGTGGAGTAGTGCCGAGTGGAGCCCCGGGTATACTTCCATTCGTTGCGACAGCGTGAAACCTAACAGGCGGAAGCGCACTTCGGAGTAATTGTGAAATACCTTGGAATAAACAGCGTCTTTATCCACCCCCTTTCGTAGTAGCAGGCTGATGATGTCGTAGATCTCCGGGTCGCTCGAGTTGTAAGTGAAGCCTCCCGTGTCGGTCATCATCCCGCAGTAAATACATTCGGCCTCCCGCTTGGTGAGCTCGTTGTACTTCCCTGCTTGGTTCAGGAGCCGGAAAAGGAGCTCGCTGGTGGAGGAGATCTCGGGGTGCGAGATCACGATGTCGAAACCTTCCCCGGGAAAGAGGTGGTGGTCTATCAATATTTTGCGGGCGGTAGACTTCTCGAGGTGAGGCCCCATCTGTCCCACTCGTTTGAGGATGTTGTAGTCTAAACTGAAGATGAGGTCAGCCGAAGCAAGTATCCGTTGCCCCGCTGCAGGATTGTATTCGTAGATCTCGATCTCGCCGGCACCCTCCATCCAGCGAAGGAAATAGGGGAATGAATTGGGGACGATAACCCGCGCGTTCTTTCCCTGGCTCTTGAGGAAATGGTAGAGCGCCAGTGAAGCGCCCAACGCGTCACCATCGGGTGAAATGTGGGTGGTAATCACAATGTCACGCGCGTCGCGGATGGCATCCATCGTTTGTTCTACTTTTGATGACAGTATGATGGGAGATAGGGAAGGAGTAGCATTTATTATTTCCATGTACACGTTGAAATTAAGGGGCAAAAGTACTAAAAAAATACGGAATAAGCTCCTTGCAGGGAGACATCGTGCACTATTAGCCCCCTGGCGCGGCTCTCTTCCCTAAGCCGGTCGGTAGCGTGGCGGGGGATAGAACTGTCCAAGACGACCACCCGGGGAGTGAACAGGTGCAGCAGTTTTTCGAGGTCGAAACTCCCCTGCCCCGAGAGAATTAACACGTCTAACGGAAAGGGCGTTACGGCGTGAAGTTGTTCCCATTCCTCATCGCGTAAACGCACGATGCTTTTTCGCGGATGAGGCATGAGGCCATTCGATGGAAGTTCCGTGTAGTGCCGTCTCTTATTGGCGAAAAAACCAATTTCGCTCTTTGCCGGGGCATTAAATACCACCAGCCGAACGGGGGGAGCAACCCATCGCGCGTGGACGGTGGAGGTGAGAAACAGCAACATGGCCGCCAGCGCGACCAGGAGCGAACGAGCCCGGGGTGAGGCCAGGAATCGCGCGATCGGGTAAACAAACGCGAGAAGCAGGAGTAGTTGGAAAAAAGTAAGGTACTTATCGGTAAGTTGCGCGAACGGGAGGGTTTCGGTAATGTACACAGCCCTTAAAATTACCTCGATCAATGTTTCCGGGACCCAGCGGAAAATGGATCCCAGCCAATCGGGTACCGCGAAAAGGGAGACGATGATCAGGGGAACCGAGGTGTAGATAACGAGCGAGAGAAGAGGCACCACGATTAGGTTCGCGATAAAGAAGTAGGTGGGGAAGCTGCCAAAATAGTACAGTACCAAAGGGAATAAACCGAGTTGGGCCGACAATGAAACAGTGCAAAGGTCCCATGTATACCGGGATATTTTCCCGCGCGGCATATGTAATCGCTTGATCTTGGGTTGGAAAAAGAGGATGGCAAACACCGCCGTGAAGCTCATCATGAAGCTCACGTCGTGCAGGCTGAATGGCCTGCAAAGAAGGAGGAAAAAGGCGGCTGCCGCCAAGGTGTTGTAGGTGAAGCCGGAGCGTCTATAGGCCCTCCCCGCGCAGTAAATGGTGAGCATGAAGGCGGCCCGTATCACCGGGGCGGACATTCCTGCCACCAACGCGTAAGCCCACAGGGTGATAATCACGAGAAACTGGCGTACCGCGTAGCCCCGGCCATGCTTGCCCAAAAACGAAAAAAGGAAGTTGATGACCATGTAGATAACCCCCACGTGGAGCCCGCTTACTGCCAGCACGTGGGCCGTGCCTGATGCCCGGAATGCCGCTTGGAGATCGTCAGAGAGGTACGCCTTGTAGCCGAGGGTGATGGCGGCGAGGAACGCGTGGGCATCGGGCCCTAACCGGAACCCGCTATAGAAATCGAGCACTTTGCCCCGGCACTGCTGCGAGAGGGTGGAGAGGGTGATGTGCCGCTTGCCTGTTTTGCACCACTCCGTTTCCGGCACGTAGGCAGACCCGGCCACCCCTTTGATTTTCATGAAGCGGGCATAGTCGAAGTCATCCGGGTTCCCGAAGTTTTTAAAGGGTTGCAGCGCGGCGCGAAAAAGCAGTTCGTCTCCCGGCACGAGCGAACGCGCCTCGTCGGTCTGCTGGAGGTAGAGGATTACTCTCTTTTCCACGGGGTAGGACGTTTTAACGTGGCAGGCAAGCGAACGGGGCTTTGTTTCCGGGAGATCCAACAAGGTGCCCGTGAAATAGCACGGCGTGGCCGGGAAATCGGGAGCCGCTTCTTTTTCTTCCTCGGCGTACCGGAGGGCGGCGAACGCGAAGAGAAAAAGGAAGAGGCCGGCGCCGAACAACCAGCGGGTGTTGTACCGTTGCCTTTCCCCCACAAAGTATGAAACAAGCATTGCCAACAGGCCTGCCAAGCCCACGTGAAACGAGCGCGCGGCTTCCCACGGGAAGTACGTGGCCACCACGATACCCGTGATGACCGGGAGCAGAAGGCGCAGAAAGGGTGTCTTCCCGATAAAAGTGCTCATAATTGATAAGGCCAAAGAAATTAAAAAAAACGATCCCGAGGCTCCGTGCGGGGATCCCGGTGTAGATGGTTGTTTTGGCGCGGGCAGTAAGTAAATGGGCACGCCTTCGGCAGGGCGGCCGGCTAAAGCGCTTTCAGGCCGCGGATAGCTTCTTCGGGGTCATCGGAAGAAAACACGTGGCTGCCGGCGACCAGCACGTCGGCACCGGCATCCACCAGCCTCTTGCCGGTCTCGAGGTTCACGCCGCCATCCACCTCGATAAGGGTTGATGCTCCTCGCCGCGTGATCATCTCTTTCAGCCGGGCTACCTTTTCCACGGAGTGTTCTATGAATTGCTGTCCACCAAAACCGGGGTTTACCGACATGAGTAGCACCATGTCAAGGTCGTTCAGTATATCCTCCAGCACCGATACCGGCGTGTGAGGGTTTAGCGTTACGGCCGGTTTCATCCCCTTGGAGCGAATTTGCTGTACCACGCGATGCAGGTGGGGGCACGCTTCGTAATGCACGTTCATGAAGGTGGCGCCGGTAGCCGCTACCTCGTCAACAAACTTCTCCGGCTGCACGATCATCAGGTGGGTGTCGAGTGGCTTCCGGGTGACTTTCTTTAACAGGTTGGTCACGGCAAAGCCAAAGGAGATGTTTGGGACGAAAACGCCGTCCATGATATCCAAGTGAATCCAGTCCGCTTCGCTGCGGTTCAGCATCTCGATGTCTCGCTCGAGGTTCAGGAAATCTGCCGCCAAGAGCGACGGCGCCACGATGGTGCTCATAGGTTTAATAGTTTCTGTCGCGTGATCGCGGTGGTTGTCATTTCAATTCCAAAGATATGAAAAAAAATCGAAAACGAACGCTTATACGTGCAATTTGCATATCTTTGTATAAGATAGGATACGCCTCGGCATTGTTGACACTGCCCTCGGCTTTTACTATCTATAAGTTTGAAATTAAAAAAGAAGTGTATGAAGCGAATAATTTATTTATCGATATTATTGGGAGCGTTGTTGCTCTCCTGCCAGACAAATACCCGGTACACCATTCACGGAACGGTAGGCGACAAGGCGTACGAAGGCACCAACGTCTACATGCAGCAAATGACTGACGACGCGATGGTGACAACAGATACGGCGCACGTGATCAACGGTGCGTTCTCCTTTTCGGGTATGGCCGACACGACCGTGTTGCGCTTTATCGCGCTGGATGAGTCCACCGGGGCACTCGAGGACACGAGGGTACCGGTACTTATCGAGCCGGGCAGGATCACGATCGAGTTCGACTCCGTAGCGACCGTGCGGGGAACAAAGGGGAACAACGCGTATGCCGACTTAAGGGAACAGCAACGCGAAATTAATGCCACCCTCCGCAAGGTGGTAGAGCGGTACAATAACGCCCGTCAGGCGGGCACGCTAACCGACACGATGGAGACCGAGGTGCGTGAAGAGTATGACCGTATCCACGATCAACTGGTGGAACTGAACTTCAATTACGCGAAAAAGAACATGAGAAACGAGTTGGGACGCCACCTGTTCGTGACCTCGTACTCTATGTTTACCCCTGAACAGCAGCGGGAGCTTCTCGCTCTTACCGACGATAACTTCAGGGCACGAAAAAACGTGAACCGGATCATCCGGAGGTTGGATAACCTGGAGAACGTGGCTATCGGGAAACCATTCGTGGACTTGACGTTGAATGATCCGGAGGGAAAAGAGGTGTCGCTTTCCGACTACGCCGGGAAAGGGCAGTACGTGTTGATCGATTTCTGGGCAGCCTGGTGCCCCCCGTGCCGCCGGGAGATGCCCAACGTGGCAGCCGCGTACGAGAAATACAAACCGAAAGGACTGGAGATCGTGGGGGTATCGCTGGACCGTACCCACGAAGAGTGGGTAAGCGGGTTGCGCGATATGAACATGACGTGGCCACAGATGTCCGACCTGAAATATTGGGAGAGCCCGGTGGTCGAGACCTACGCCATCCGCGGGATACCCCACACGGTGCTCTTGGATAAAGAAGGCACGATCATCGCGAAAGACCTCGCGGGAAGTGAACTCGATAAGAAATTGGCAGAACTGATGCCGTGATAGCTTATTGCATGTTAAATTCTTCCAAAGTTGGATAAATTCGCGGGCTTGGCACGTGAAATGGCTTCCTGTAATGGATTTATTTCTATTTTTGCATAAAGGATATTAACATGAGAGCAGCTAAAAAAGCGTCATTCATACTTTTGGGCGCGTTCCTTTTACTTTTTTTTACGCTCCCCCTCGGCGCGCAGAACGGGGCATTCACCGTGGTTATCGATCCAGGTCATGGTGGGAAAGACCCGGGGGCAGTGGGCGCCACATCCCGGGAAAAAGACATCGTCTTGTCGGTCGGCCTCAAGCTGGGTAAACTGATCGAGAGCAGTCACCCCGACGTGAAGGTGCTCTATACGCGTGACGAAGATCGGTTCGTGGCACTCAACCAACGCGCGGAAATCGCGAATAAGGCGAGAGCCGACCTGTTTATTTCCATCCATTGCAACGCGCTCGACCGACGAAGAACATCGCCACAGGGGGTGGAAACGTTTGTCTTGGGGCTGCATCGCAGCAAGGATAACTTGGACGTGGCAAAAGCAGAAAACTCGGTGATCATGTACGAAGAGGACTACTCGGTGAAATACGAGGGGTTCAACCCCAACGAGCCGGAGTCGTATATCATCTTCGAGTTCATGGCCAACGAGTTCTTGGGGCAGAGCGTGAATTTTGCCACCATGGTGCAAAACCAACTGGTCACGAACTCGAAACGAGTAAACAGGAACGTTCGCCAAGCAGGCTTCCTCGTGTTGAGGGAGGTAGCCATGCCCAGTGTCCTTATCGAGTTGGGGTATATCAGCAACCGGCAGGAGGAGAACTACCTGAAAAGTGAAAGCGGCCAACGATCACTCGCTGCCTCTATCTATAACGGGTTCAAAGAGTATAAAAGAGAGCACGATAAGAAAAGTCACGTGTTTAGCGGGAACGGTACCTCGAGACTGGGTGCTACTACCACGACAGCGCCATCGAGTAGCCAGGGCGTGAAGGAGTACAAGATACAGTTCCTCTCTTCTTCTAGGGAGCATGGTAACGGCGCGTCGGCACTCAAGGGGTTGAGTCCGGTGGAGGTGTACCGTGAAGGGAACACCTATAAATATACCTACGGGAGCACGACCAGCCGCGAGGAGATCAACCGGTCGCTGCGAGAGGTACGAAAAAAATTTAAAGATGCTTTCATCGTCGAGTTTGTCGAGGGACAGCGTGTGAAATAAATAATCAGCGTATGAAGAGTAACTTAAGTAGGCACGCGCTCATAGGGCTGGCATTCATCGCCAGCTTGGTCATGATTTACTTCGGGATTAATTTCCTGAAAGGAATAAATATATTCAAGCAGCAGAGGCAGTATTACGCGGTGTTCGATGATGTGTCGAAACTGCTCATTTCCTCCCCCGTCTACGTGAAGGGGTACCAGGTGGGGCTGATTAACGAGATAAAAATGATCGAATCTGAACCCATGCGCTTCTTGGTAGGTATCAACCTGGAAAAAGAAATACCGATAACCGAGGGGAGCTACTTGGAGTATGGCATTGATATGTTTGGTGCATCCACGGCGAACCTGTTGATCGTGCCTTCCGAGAAATACCTCGAACCGGGTGACACGCTCATCGGTACAAGGGAAACGGGACTGATGGACGACGTCGCGGCCGTGATGCCGAAAGCAGACTCCATTTTGGCACGCATCGATTCAGTACTCTACACGATTAACCGGCTAATGTCGAATCCTGTCTGGGAACAATCCATCACCGGCATGGGTAACACGATCCAACGACTGAACCAATCCAGCCAAAGCCTAAACCGGATGGTAGTAGCGCTGGAAAGCGACTTGCCCGAGATAAGCGGGAACCTGAAGTCGGTCTCCGGGGATATCAAAGAGATTACCAACGAGCTGAACCAAATGGATATGAAGAGCACCTTTGATTCCATTGACGAGACCGTGAACAACTTGAGGGCGTTGACCGGGAAGATCAACAGCAACGATAACTCGCTGGGATTACTGCTGAACGACACGAAACTTCACGATAGTTTAAACGTGACCATAGACGAGGCTGCCCGGCTGCTCGAAGATATACGGCTGAACCCGGATAGGTATTTAACCATCCGCCTGCGGCTGTTTTAATGGAAATAGACACTCCACGCGAAAAACTCCCTCGAAATCTCAAAATAGAATGGTTCTAAATAGGGAGTTCCCGTGGAATATCAAGGGAAGCCGTTGCTTGAATGAGATTAAGGAGGGAAAAGGGAATGCCCTTTTATTTTTCGATCGAGTTTATTGCTCTTTGGTAACTTGTTGTTAATCAGCGTATGGCGAGTTTGTTAACGGCGTTAACACGTTTGTAACGAATTTGTTACGTGTATCCATTTGATAAATAGCATTTTTTTTGAACGAGAGGTCGAACCGGAATTTTTTCATTTTTTTTTCTCGTTTTTTTTTTGAAAATTTGTATTCCATTTGCCGGAGAGAAATGTCTAATTGAACTAATAGAACTACTTAGAACTAAATGAATAATAACTGTCGACATTTGTGGAACAACTGTCTGGATGTCATTCGGGATAATATTCCCGAGCCTGCGTTCAACACGTGGTTTGCTCCTATTGTTCCATTAAATTACAAGGATCGTGTACTCACCATACAGGTTCCGAGTCAGTTTTTCTATGAATACCTGGAAGATAAATACCTCGACCTGATCCAACAAACCCTTTACCGGGAGATTGGCGAGGGAACGATACTGAACTACCGTATACTGGTTGAGACCGAAAGCAATACCGCGGTGGAACTGCGCGGCGAAAGCAAGCAGTACAATCCCGTGGAGCCTGCCGTGACGAAGAAAACTGCAGCCAAGGTGCCAAGCCCTTTCGACCGAGTGGAGACATCGGAGTTCGAGTCGCAGATCAACTCGAAATACACGTTCAATAATTTCTTTGAAGGCGAGAGCAACCGCCTGGCCCGCACGGCCGCCGAGGCGGTGGCGATGAATCCCGCGAAGACGGCGTTCAACCCGTTGTTTATTCACGGGCACTCGGGCGTGGGAAAGACGCACCTGTGTCACGCCATCGGATCGAGCGTGCTGCAGCGATACCCCGGTAAAAAAGTACTCTACCTGTCGGCACACCTCTTCAAGGTACAGTATACCGATGCACGCCGGTTCAACACCATCAATGATTTTATTAATTTTTACCAAAGCATTGATGTTCTTCTGATCGATGATATTCAAGAACTTTCGGGCTTGGAGAAAACGCAAAATACCTTCTTCCACATATTTAACCACTTGCATCAAAACAACAAGCAATTGGTGATGACCTCCGATTGCGCGCCCATGGATATGAAAGGGGTGGAGGAGCGGTTGCTTACCCGTTTTCGATGGGGCCTGACCACCATGCTGGAACGGCCGGACGAGGAGCTGAGGAAAAGAATCCTTCAGAACAAAGTGCTTTCTGACGGGCTCTCTATCCCGGAGAACGTGATCGAGTATATCGCCGAGAATGTCACTGAAAACGTGCGCGACCTGGAAGGAATTGTCGTTTCGCTAATGGCTCACTCCATCATCAATAACCGGGAGATTGATATGAGCTTGGCAAAGAGAGTGATGGAGCAGAGTATCCGGTTTGAACGGAAACGGGTGACGGTCCAGAAAATACAAGACACCGTTTCGGAGTATTTCAACGTGAAGAAAGAACTGATCCAATCGGCATCACGCAAACGAGAAATTGTACAGGCACGCCAAGTGACCATGTACTTCATCAAGAAGCATACCGAACTGTCGCTGGCGCAAATAGGTGTACAGGTGGGCAATCGCAACCATGCCACGGTATTGCACGCGTGCAACACGGTCAAGAACTACTCCGATGTAGACAAAAGCTTTCGGTCAGACTTGGACGAAATCGATCGGCTTCTCACGTCGAATAAATAGCTTTTTAACTCCTCGCGGGTCGCTAACTTGTCATTTTCTTTGCCTATCCTATGGCTCTCGCGGATGAAATCTGTATATTCGCGACTGGATCCAATCATATAAGAGATGAATTATACACGTAACAGCATGTTGATTGCAATTTTGCTGTTTGTCAGCTTGTCGCTCCACGCGCAGGTGCCTGACGGGTATTATTTCCCCGCGATGGGCAAGCAGGGAGCATCGCTAAAGACAGCATTATACCAAATCATCAAAGAACCGAAAGTGGTCTCCTATGCCCAACTGTGGGAGGCGTTCGAGAAGACCGATGCCCGTAGGGATAACACGGTGTGGGATATGTACTCCGATCTTCCGGGAGAAAAAGGTGGCTACTCCCACGATTTTCGTACCGGGCGTTGTGGCTCTTACCGACAGGAAGGAGATTGCTATAACCGGGAACATATGCTTCCCAGGAGTTGGTCCGGGAGAAGTACGCTCTTGGAAAGCGACCTGTTTCACCTGTACCCCGTCGATGGGTTTGTCAACAACCGGCGGGGTAACTTGCCCTTCGGGGAGGTGGGGATCACCCTTTGGGAGTCCACCAACGGGTCGAAAGTGGGGCAAAACACCTTCGGGGATTACTCGAAGATAGTGTTCGAGCCCATCGACGAGTACAAGGGCGATTTCGCGCGTACTTACTTCTACTTGATTACCGCGTACGAAGCGGAGGTCCCGTTATGGGAGTCCGATCAGCTGGGCGATAGCAGCTATCCGGGGTTGAGCGACTGGTCGCTTGAGATGCTACTGGAGTGGCACCGGCAGGATCCGGTAAGTGTCAAGGAGGTAAGAAGAAACGAGGAGGTGTACAAGATTCAAGGGAACCGGAATCCCTACATCGATTATCCACACTTGGTGGAACATGTCTGGGGAGAGCATCGGGAAATACCTTTTGACGCCGCCGGACATTACGATAGCTTCCTGCTTATCGAATGTAGCCCGTTCGAGCGCTGGCTGGAGCAGATGAAAGGATACCTTAACCGGTATACCCGATGAGCCGCTTATTGCCCCTTTTTTTCTCTTTCCTTTTATTCCTTGCCGGGCCCCTGCCAGCTGCAAGTAAAGCCACCTTCGCGATAACAGGGAGTGGCATAACCCGAATCGGGGTGATGACCGACCTGCACTACCTGTCGCCTTCCTTGGCTAGCGAAGGGGAAGCACTCGACGCTTACGAACAGGTTACCGGACGAAGGGTGGCTGACCTGCACGAGGTGCTGGACTTGGTACTCGACAGCCTGATGGGGGAGGAAATCGAGATACTCCTTGTGCCGGGCGACCTGACCAATCATGGGGAGCGGCAAAGCCATATCGACCTGAAGAAGAAATTACTGCCCCTGCTCGAAAAGGGGATACGCGTTTTCGTGATCCCGGGCAACCACGATATTAACATACCCAACGCGAAAGCGTACACCGGGGAGAAACCTGCTCCCACGGCGACCATTAGCCCCGGAGAGTTCACGGAACTGTATGCCCCCTTCGGGTATAGGGGGGCCTTGGAGCGTGACGGGGCGTCGCTCAGTTACCTTGCGGAATTAAACGATACCACGTGGCTCCTCTGTTTTGACACGAACCGGTACGACGAGCATACAACCGTGCCTATTACCGGTGGGCGACTGCGTCCGGAGACCCTGGAATGGGCACTTCGCCTCTTGGAAAAAGCGAAAGCGGGGGGGATAACCGTGCTGGGAATGATGCACCACGGGTTGGTGGAGCACATGCCATACCAGTCGGCCTTCTTTCCCCAGTACGTGGTGGAGGAGTGGGAGAGCATGGCCGATAAGCTGGCCAACGCGGGACTAACGGTGGTATTTACCGGCCATTTTCACGCGAACGACGTCACGAGGCGAATCTCCCCCGAAGGCCATCGTATCTATGACGTGGAGACCGCGAGCCTGGCGCAATATCCTTTCGCGTACCGGGTCATGGAACTGGGGGATGATCGGCTTTCGATAAACACCCGTTTCGTGACTTCCGTGCCCGGTAATCCCAACCTGGAGGAGGAATACCGGGAGAAGATGGAGAAGATCGCTCGTCGAGTAGCGGTAAGCCGCCTGAAAGGTTTGGGCATCCCGATCCCGGGGGAGACTATGGAGGCGTTGGCAGACGTGATTGCTCGCCTCAGCGTGATGCACGCGCGGGGTGACGAACAACCGGACGAGGAGATGACGGAGGCCATCCGTGCTTTTGCTGATTTACTGGGGGGCGAAGCGGATTTGGACTCGTTCACGTTCGATTTCCCGCCGGAAGATAACCGGCTCGTGATTGACCTGAAAAGAACGCGATGAAGATAATGGAACCGTTGTTGTACTGTTTGGAAGAGGGGCGCGTGGAGGCGGGGTGCGATGAGGCGGGCCGCGGCTGCTTAGCCGGCCCTGTTTTTGCCGCCGCGGTGATCCTGCCCGAGCATTTCCGGCACGAAGGGCTCACCGACTCGAAGCAACTCACCCGCAAGCAGCGGGATGAACTGCGGGAGGTGATCGAACGAGAGGCTCTCTGCTACGCGGTAGCCATGTGTACCCCGGAGGAGATTGACGAGCTGAACATTCTCTGGGCATCGGTACGCGCGATGCACAAGGCATTGGCAAAACTGTCGCTGTTACCGGACCATATCCTCGTGGACGGAAACCGGTTCAAGCCGTACGAAAGCACCCCTCATACCTGCGTGATCAAGGGCGACTCGAAATACCTCTCTATTGCGGCCGCTTCGGTCCTTGCAAAGACTCACCGCGACGAGTATATGCGCGCGCTGCACGAGAAACACCCGGTGTACGACTGGGAAAGCAACAAAGGGTACCCTACCCGGTCGCACCGCGAAGCGATTGAACAACACGGCATCACGCGCCACCACCGGAAAAGTTTCCAGCTGCATCCGGTGCAGTTAACCTTAGATTTGCGGTAACTATACTCCTTTCATGCTTAATTGGACGCGTCCTCGCCCCAGGTCGACCGACAACACCTTTACTTTCACATGTTGATGCAGCGAGACTACCTCGGCAGGGTTGGAGACAAACCGATCGGCTAACTCCGAGATATGCACCAGCCCGTTCTCCTTGATGCCCACGTCCACGAAGCACCCGAAATTGGTGATGTTGGTAACGATGCCGGGAAGGACCATCCCCTCCCGGAGGTCATTGATGGTGCGGATGGAGGGATCGAATTCCAGCACCTTTGATGTCCCGCGAGGATCTCGCCCGGGCTTCTCCAGCTCTTGCAGTATATCGGCCAGTGTTTCTTTTCCCACGCTTGCGGTCTTGTATCGTTCGATCTCGATGGTGTCGATCAGCGGTTTGTTTTGCAGTAGCTCTTGCACCGATCGATCCAGGTCGCGGGCCATCCGTTCCACCACCGGGTAGCTCTCGGGGTGTACCGCGGAATTGTCGAGCGGGTTCTCCGCGCCGGGAACCCGCAGGAAGCCGGCACACTGTTGGAATGCTTTCTCCCCGAGCCGGGGCACTTTCTTGAGCTCTTTTCTCGAGCGAAACGGGCCGTTTTCTGCCCGGTAGTTCACGATGTTCTGTGCCAGCGCCTCGCCGAGGCCCGACACGTAAGTGAGCAGGTGTTTGCTGGCGGTGTTGAGGTTGACCCCCACCCGGTTCACGCAGTTCTCCACCGTCTGGTCGAGCGACCGTTTCAGCTTCGATTGATCCACGTCGTGCTGGTATTGCCCCACGCCGATCGACTTCGGGTCTATCTTCACCAGCTCCGCGAGCGGGTCGCTCAACCGCCGCCCGATAGAAACAGCCCCGCGGACGGTGACGTCGTACTCCGGGAACTCTTCCCGGGCGATCTTGGAGGCGGAGTAGACCGAGGCACCGCTCTCGCTCACCACGAACACCTTCACCTCTTTCTCGTATCGTAAATTGGCAATAAACCGTTCGGTCTCGCGGCTCGCGGTACCGTTGCCGATCGCGATGGCATCAATCCGGTAGGTAGAAACCAGCTTCACCACCTTGTTTGCCGCCTTGGTTGTCTCTTTCTGGGGCGGGTGAGGGTAGATGGTCTCGTTATGCAACAGGGCTCCCTGCTCGTCGAGGCATACCAGCTTGCACCCGGTGCGGTAACCCGGGTCGATCCCCAAGATCCGCTTTTGACCCAGTGGCGGGGCGAGAAGCAGTTGCCGGAGGTTCTCCGCGAAGACAGTGATTGCTTCCTCGTCGGCTTTCTCCTTGGAAAGATTGGCAAACTCGGTCTCGATGGAGGGCTTCAAAAGTCGTTTGTAGGCGTCCACCACGGCATCTTCCACCTGGTCGGCAGCCGCGCTGTTGTTCTTGGCATATCGCCCCACCAGCCGGTCGAGGCACTTTTCGTCGTCCGGTGAGATCGAAACCCGCAGGAATCCTTCCGTTTCACCCCGGCGGATGGCCAAGACACGGTGCGAAGGGCACCGGGAGAGTAGCGCGGAAAAGTCGAAGTAATCGCGGTATTTCTCGCCCTCCTCCTCTTTCCCCTTCACCACCTTGGAAGTGATCATCGCCTCCCGGGCAAACAGGGTACGTACCGTTTGACGGGCCGAGGTGTCTTCGTTCACCCACTCCGCGATGATGTCGCGGGCTCCTTTGAGGGCTTCTTCCACGGTGGGCACCTCCTCGTTCATGAACGAAGAGGCTTTTGCTTCTACCGGACTGTTAGGTTGTGCCATCAACCACTTGGCAAGGGGTTCAAGCCCTCGCTTACGTGCCATCTCGGCACGTGTCTGCCGTTTTGGCTTGAAAGGGAGGTAGAGGTCTTCCAGTTCAGTGCTGTCCCAGCACCCCGCGATTTTAGCCTCGAGCTCCGGGGTAAGTTTTTCTTGTTCGGAGATCGACTTGAGCACGTACTCTTTTCGTTTTTCGAGCTCGACGTACTTCTCGTGGAGCGTTTTGATATCCGCGACTTGCACCTCGTCGAGCCCCCCGGTGGCTTCCTTCCGGTAGCGGCTGATGAACGGGATAGTGGCACCTTCGCCCAGCAATTGAATGGTGTTCTCGACATGCCTGACCGGGATGCCAAGCGACTTGGAAACGAGCGTGTATATAATCGACATATCGTAGTATAATTTCGTTGCCTGCAAAAATACGACTATTTTTCCTATCTTTATGGTTTAAATGGTGGTGATATGGCGAAACTGAAATCGGTCTATTTTTGCAGCAGCTGCGGGCACGAGTCGCCCAAGTGGATGGGTAGATGTCCTGCTTGCGGCGAGTGGTCTACCTTCGTGGAGGAGGTGGTGCGCAAGGACGCTGCCTCGAAACAGGTGGATACCCGTTCATTCGGGGCGGACAAGAGCGAGCCATTGACGTTGCGGGAAATCAAGGCCGACGAGGAGCCTCGCATCGATACGCGTGATGGGGAGTTAAACCGCGTGCTGGGCGGGGGCCTGGTCCCGGCGTCGGTCGTCCTTATTGGTGGCGAGCCCGGCATTGGCAAGTCGACTCTCGTCTTGCAAACCGTGCTGAAACTCACCGGTATGCCCATCTTGTACGTCTCCGGTGAAGAGAGTGCCCGCCAACTGAAGCTTCGTGCCGAACGAATCGGCCTGGAGAACGAGGAGTGCCTGATCGTGTGCGAGACCAACCTCGACGAGATATTCCGGCACGTGAAGAACGTGTCGCCCCGGCTATTGGTGATCGACTCCATTCAAACGGTGTACAGCGACGCGTTGGAGTCGGCTCCCGGCAGCGTGTCGCAGGTGCGGGAGTGCGCGTCCTTGCTGCTGAAGTTCGCGAAGCAGTCGGGCACCCCGGTACTGCTTATCGGGCACATCACCAAGGAGGGAAGCATCGCCGGCCCCAAGATACTGGAGCACATCGTGGACGCGGTGTTGCAGTTTGAAGGCGATCAACACTACATGTACCGGGTATTGCGTGGGATAAAGAACCGCTTCGGGAGTACGGCCGAGTTGGGAATTTACGAGATGAACCGGTCCGGGTTGCGTGAGGTAAGTAACCCCTCCGAGCTGCTTCTCACGCGCAACCACGAGGGATTGAGCGGGGTGAGCATTGCCGCGGCCATCGAGGGTATCCGCCCGTTCCTGATCGAGACACAGGCACTCGTGAGCACGGCCGCTTACGGTACTCCCCAGCGTTCGGCCACCGGCTTTGATATCCGGCGAATGAACATGTTGCTGGCGGTGCTGGAGAAGCGTGCCGGATTCAAGCTGGCGCAGAAGGACGTGTTCTTGAATATCGCGGGTGGGCTGCGGGTGAGCGACCCCGGCATGGACCTGTCGGTTATTAGCGCGGTGCTCTCGTCGAGCCTCGATATGTCGGTCGACCGGGATACCTGCCTGTGCGGCGAAGTAGGGCTATCGGGTGAGATCCGCCCGGTGCACCGCGTGGAGCAACGGGTGCAGGAGGCCGAAAAGCTGGGTTTTTCCCGTATTCTAATTCCCTCCAATAATTTGAAGGGGTATCCCAAGAAAGGGAGCATCGAGATCGTGGAGGTACGAAAGGTGAGCGACGCGTTCCGGATGCTTTTCGCGTAGCTCTCGAACTCACCCGTTATTTGATCATCGCGACGCTATCTTCTTCGGAAAAAGCGTGGAATACTTTTGTAAGTCAAAAAAAAATAGTACATTTGCAACCGCTTTCACGCGTTTGCATCATGGTACCTTGGCCGAGTGGTTAGGCGTCGGTCTGCAAAACCGTTTACGGCGGTTCGAATCCGCCAGGTACCTCCAAAAAGATAAATCCAGCACGGTCCCGCCGATGCTGGATTTTCTTGTTTTCGGAACGCTATTTCTTGAAAGCGTTGGCTACTCTCTCGTAGTTTTCTATCCAAGCTTCGGCGACCGAGGTGAAAAAATCACCGGCGCTTTCCCGGATTACCTCCCATTTGCTATCGGCGATGGATTCATACTCTTCCAGCTTCGAAGACAAGTTATCCCGGATACCTTTCAGGTTATCCAGTTGTTCCCGGTACTCCTGTTTGGCATCGTCCGCGATCTCGTCTGCCCGTTGTTCCAGCTTATCGATGCGGACTGCTAATTCATCCACGATCTGGTGCATTTTTTGTTTGAATTCTTCTTTTCTCATGTTGTAGTATGTATCGTGTTTAACTTCACTAACTAAACATTTTAGCCGGGGTTTGGTTCAAAGGTATTCGTCGCGCGTTGAACTGTTTTGATCAGTGAGGGGGCGAGCATTTAAGAAAATAAAACATAGAAAAAGGCGATAGAGGTATCATAAAGTAAGCAAAATGGAGTTAAACGCGTATCTTTGTACCTTAGAATAAAATAGTAAGATGAACATTGTAATTTTTGGAGCCCCTGGATCGGGGAAAGGAACGCAAAGCGAACGATTGGTCAAAAAGTATGGATTAAAGCATGTCTCTACCGGCGATTTGCTTCGGGAAGAGATGCAAGCAAAAACGAAATTGGGCATGATGGCCGATTCGTATATCTCGAAAGGGCAACTGGTACCCGACGATGTGGTGATCGGGATGCTGGAGGAGTTAGTAGCGAACAACCACGATGTCCCTGGATTTATTTTTGACGGTTTCCCTCGCACGTTGCCCCAGGGAAAGGCATTGGACGAGATGCTGGCAAAGCACGGCGAGAGAGTATCCATGGTGCTTAGCTTGGAATTGGAAGACAAGGAACTGGTTGACCGCCTCTTGAAAAGAGGCAAGATATCGGGCCGCTCAGACGATACGAAAGAGGTGATCGAGTCGCGTTTAAAAGTATATTACGACCAAACGGCCCCTCTCAAGGAGTTTTACAAAGACCAGGGTAAACTGGTCAGGATAACCGGTCAGGGTTCTATCGACGAGATCTTCGAATCGATGACCTCCGTCGTGGACCGGATTATAGCATAGCCATGTCGGGTACCAATTTTGTTGACTACGTTAAGATATTCTGCCGCTCCGGGAAAGGGGGCCGCGGTTCGGCCCACTTCCGGAGGGAAAAATATGTCCCGAAGGGCGGGCCCGACGGGGGCGACGGGGGAAACGGCGGCAATATTATCTTGCGCGGCAACCGGAATTACTGGACGTTGTTACACCTGCGCTACCAACGTCATATCTTCGCGGGGCATGGAGAGAGCGGTTCCAAGGCTAACCGTACAGGAAAAATGGGCGAGAGCAAGGTGATTGAAGTGCCTTGCGGTACCGTGGCGTACGACGCGCACACGGGTGAATATCTCTGCGATATCACCGAAGACGGACAAGAGGTGCTCCTCATGAAGGGGGGGCGCGGGGGACTGGGTAACGTGCATTTCAAATCGGCCACGAATCAAGCGCCCCGCTATGCTCAGCCGGGGGAGCCATACGAGGAACGATGGGTGATCCTGGAGCTAAAGCTGCTGGCCGACGTCGGGTTGGTAGGTTTTCCCAACGCGGGCAAATCAACGTTACTCTCCGTGGTGTCGGCAGCGAAGCCTAAAATTGCCAATTATCCCTTTACCACGCTTGAACCCAACTTGGGAATCGTGAGCTATCGCGACGGCAAATCGTTCGTGATGGCCGACATCCCCGGCATCATCGAGGGAGCCAGCGAGGGGAAGGGGTTGGGCCTGCGTTTCTTGCGTCATATCGAAAGGAACTCGCTGTTGCTCTTCGTGGTGCCGGCGGATAGCGATGACATCAAGAAAGAGTACTTCATCTTGTATAACGAGCTAAAGCAATATAATCCCGATCTCTTGGATAAACAGCACGTGCTGGCAATCTCAAAATCGGATATGCTGGACGAGGAATTGATGCAGGAGATCACGCTCGACTTGCCGGAGGATATACCGTATGTCTTTATCTCGTCGGTAACCGGGTACGGTATCCCGGTGTTGAAAGACGTGCTGTGGCGAGAACTCAACTCGGGTGAGTCGCTGCCGATAACCGCTTCTCGTGATGCGTTGGTGCGCAGGAACTTGGATATATCCGGTCTCGAGTTCGATCCGGAAGAACAATTCCCTGACGAAGACGGACAGGTGGACGAGGAGGATTTCGACGAATCATGAAAGTGCATCCCCACCATACCAATTTGCTGCTCTTCGATCTACTGGATAAGGAAGAAAGAATCGCTCATTTCACTACTACTCGCACGGGAGGGGTAAGCGAAGGCTCCTATGCCTCCCTCAACACGGGTAATTTTTCGGACGATAGCCCCCTGAATATCCACGAGAACCGCGAAATCATCGCGCGGATGTTCTACATGGAGACCGATGATTTTATTATCCCGCATCAAACGCACGGCACGAGGGTATTGACGATTGATAATGATTTCTTGGCGTTGGATCACGCGGATGCCATTGAAACAATGTACGGGGTTGACGCGGTAATCACGAGTAAGCAAGGGATTTTTTTATGTGTCACCACGGCCGATTGCGTCCCCATTCTTTTGTACGACAAGGGCAAGGGTGCCATCGCGGCTATCCACGCCGGCTGGAAGGGCACCGTGGGGCGAATCGTGGAAAATACGCTCGCCGAGATGACCCGGCAGTATGGAACTTTCGCGAGCGATGTTATCGCCGGTATCGGTCCGGCCATTAGCCAGTCACGCTATGAAGTGGGCGACGAGGTGGTGGAGTTATTCATGAAAAACGATTTTGACCTTTCGGACAATGCAGTCTGCTATAGAAAAAACACGGGAAGCAGGTGCCGTATCAACCTGAAGGAGATTAACCGCCGGGAGCTTACCCGGCTGGGGGTGGCCGAGGACAACATAGAAGTGAGCAACCTTTGCACGTACGAGAAGCCGGAACTTTTTTTCTCGGCTCGCCGGCAAACGGTGCATTCAGGGAGGATGCTCACCGGCATCAAATTAGAAGCTTTCAGGCCATAGGTCTAAGCCTCCAAGCTGTAAGTTTACTTGATGCCAAGTGGGATCCGTCATCATTAGTAGCTTAGTAGCGCTGTCCTACCGTTTCCCAATCGATGATCTTCCATATCTCTTTCAAGTGGTCGCCACGCCTGTTTTGGTAGTCGAGATAGTAGGAGTGCTCCCACACGTCGAAGCCCAAGATGGGTGTCAATCCCCGGGTTATGGGGTTGCCTCCGCCGCTTTCCTGGTGGATGGATAACTTCCCGCTATCATCCTTGGCAAGCCATACCCAGCCCGAGCCAAATACCGCGCCCCCTTCGGCATTAAATTCCTCTTTAAATTTCTCGAAAGAACCAAATTGCTCCGTGATAGCTTCCCCCAGCCGACCGGTGGGTTCCCCGCCACCATCCTTCTTGAAGGAGGTGAAGTAAAGGTTGTGGTTGAGTATCTGACCCGCGTTATTAAAAATAGCGCCGTCACTCTCTTTCACCACCGTCTCGAGGTCGGCGTCCTCGAATTTTGTACCAACCACCAGTTTCTTCAAGTTATCCACGTATGCTTGGTGGTGCTTGCCGTAATGAAGCTCAACGGTTTGTTGGCTGATAACCGGTTCCAAGGCATCGGTCTCGTAAGGCAGTGCTACTTTTTCGAAATTCGTGGTAGTACTGCTTTGAGGATTGTTGTTGTTATCGTTGTTTCTCGCGTTAGAACTGTTGCAACTGATCACACCCAACGCCAGCAATCCGGTCAGTAGATAAAAATAAATCGTTTTCATATGACTAAAATTATTGATTTTCAAAGGTGTCATATGGAACTCGCTTTAATCATGTTCACTACAGTTAGATTTTTTCTTGCTATGGCATAGTTTAAGCAAGCTTAACCCTGCTCATATAGCTTAGCGAAAAAATTCTTGCGTTTAATGATTTTAATGCTCGTTTCATATTATTCGCGCTTGTTTAATAAACTTTTCGTCGTTTTTGCTTGCAAATAATATAACGAACACCCCAGTATTATTGTTCGTTTTCCGGGGCAATAGTGTCGTTAGCTCCTTCCGGTTTGGGAAGGGGAGCAGGTTCTCCAATTAGTTCCGGGTTGCTTTCGAGTATCTCTTGCGATCGGGAGACCCACGCGCGCTTTCCGAAGATATGCTCGAGGTCGTCGGAATAAATCAGTTCTTTCTCCAGCAGGATCGTGGCAAGTTGCCTGTGCCCGTCTCTTTTATCGCGTAGGATTTGCTTTGCCCGTTCGTATTGTTCGGCAATCATGGCTTTCACCTCGCTGTCGATCAGTTTCGCGGTCTCGTCGCTGTATGGTTTCGAGAAAGAGTATTCCTGCCCCGACGAGTCGTAATAACTCAGGTTAGGCAGCTTGTCGCTCATTCCCATATACGTTACCATGGCGTAGGCTTGTTTGGTGACCCGCTCCAAGTCGTTCATCGCTCCGGAGGAGATCTGTCCGATGAACAAGTCTTCTGCTGCCCGTCCGCCCAGCAGGGCACACATCTCGTCGAGCATCTGCTCCTTGGTAGTGATTTGCCGCTCTTCGGGCAAGTACCATGCTGCTCCCAGTGCTTTGCCGCGAGGCACGATGGTTACCTTCACCAGGGGGTGCGCATGTTCCAGAAACCAGCTGAGCGTGGCGTGGCCCGCCTCGTGGATGGCGATCGATTTCTTCTCGTCTTGCGTGATGATCTTGTTCTTTTTTTCCAACCCGCCCACGATCCGGTCGACCGCGTTCATGAAGTCCTCCTTCTGCACGAACTTCTTCTTCTTTCGGGCCGCGATCAAGGCAGCCTCGTTGCAGACGTTGGCGATATCGGCCCCCGAGAACCCCGGGGTTTGGCGGGCTAAAAAATCGATGTTGATTGATTCATCAATCTTGATCGGGCGAAGGTGCACCTTGAAGATCTCCCGCCGGTCGTTCAGGTCGGGCAGCTCCACGTAGATCTGCCGGTCGAACCTCCCTGCCCGTAACAGGGCTTTATCCAGCACGTCGGCCCGGTTCGTGGCGGCGAGAATGATCACCCCGCTGTTAGAACCGAACCCGTCCATCTCCGTGAGGAGCTGGTTGAGGGTGTTTTCGCGCTCGTCGTTTGAACCGAAGTTGGTGTTTTTGCCGCGTGCCCTTCCCACCGCGTCAATCTCGTCGATAAAGACGATACAGGGTGCTTTTTCTTTTGCTTGTCGGAAGAGGTCTCGTACCCGCGACGCGCCTACCCCCACGAACATCTCCACGAAGTCGGATCCCGAGATGGAGAAGAAAGGCACGTTGGCTTCTCCAGCCACCGCCTTGGCCAAGAGGGTTTTCCCCGTGCCGGGAGGACCTACCAGCAAGGCTCCCTTGGGGATTTTACCTCCCAAGTTGGTATAGTTGCCGGGGTTTTTCAAAAATTCCACGATCTCCTGTACTTCCTCTTTAGCCTCGGATAGCCCGGCCACGTCTTTAAAGGTGACCTTCTGGCTGGAATCCTTGTCAAAGAGTTGTGCTTTTGATTTACCCACGCTGAAGACACCACCGGCCCCGCCGCCGCCCCCTCCTTGCATCCTGCGCATCATCCATATCCAGAACACGATAAGTAAAAGGAACGGGGCAAAGGTGAGCAGTACTCCCCATGCCTCGGAGGAGGTGTCGAACCGGACCTCTATGTCGTATCGCTGTTCCTCTTTCACGTTCTCGATGAACTCGGAGATGGCATCGGGAGAAGACCCTTTCACCCGGATCACGGGTGTGCGGCCCACCCGGGTGGCATCGTCGCCAAAGATGTAGGGGATCGATTCCTCCCGTACGATGGCCTCCGCGGTCTCTTTGTTATTGTATACCACCACGCTCCGGATCCGGTTGTCCCTCACGTATTCTTGGAACTCCGACCATTTCACCTCTTTCACGGTTGTATCTTGTCCAAAGAACCACATCCCCATCAGGATAGCCAGTACGATGGCATATACCCAATAGGGGTTGAACGGTTTCTTGGGATTGGGAGTCCCGCCCAGTTTCGGGCGTAAGGTGGGTTGCTTGTCTTGTTGTTTACTTTTATTTGTATTACTCATTTGTGTGATGTCTTCCTTATCTGAATGTTGATATGATGGTTGTATTGCTTATGATTTAATCAATCATTGCTTTGTAACAACTTTTCGAGGAATAAGTTTTTAATCGATGTCAGGGACTCTCGTAGACCGGGCGTCTTCCCAAAGGTGGTCGATGTTGTAAAAGCTTCTCAGTTCGGGTAGGAAAATATGCACGATCACGTTCCCGTAATCCATTCCAATCCACTCGGCGTGTTGTTGCCCGTGAACACGGAGCGGACGCTCGCCCATCGTGGATGCAACGATTTTTTCCACTGATTCAGCCACTGCCGAAACTTGCGTGGGTGTGTTGCCTTCGCAGATCACGAAGTAATCGCAGACGGCGCCCGACATACCCTTTAATTCGATGGCACTGATGTTTTTGCCTTTTTTTTCTTGAATCCCTTCGACGATACGTTGTAAGAACTCGTTTTCTTCTATCATTCTCAATTTAACCTCGTTTTATACTATCGATAGTCCGGGACCTTTCTGTTAATCGGTAAGTAGCCCATAGGTTCTGCCTGCTAGGTAGCATCGGCGAGCAGTTTTTTAAAAACCGGACAGTTGAATACAAAGATAGGTTGTTTTTTCTTTACAAGGGCTCCTAAAAGGAGACAACCTTCTCTTTTCGTGTAATATTGAACAAAAACAGTGCCAAAGATGGAATTTGTCGCATTTTTTCGAAAGGCGTTTGACTATCTGCGGGTTGCGGTTTAGGGTGTTTTCGCCGAGAAGTGATTTCATGGCATAAGAAAGCCCCGGGCATGGAGCCGGGGCTTTCTCGTGATTTGCCTACCTTGTCCTCGTGGGGCTCTCCGCAAGTGGGATCTCCCGGGGGAAGGGGGGCTGATCGATTACAAAACGAGCGTTAGAGTGTTTCGAGTTCCAGTTTTCTCCAGAGAACCCGAATGCCTCCCCCGTCATGTATTTGAAGGGCAATTCGTCCTTGTGCCCGTCCGATGATTTCATCGGTAATGTCTACCATCTCTTCGCCGTTGAGCCACGTCTTCACGTTATCGCCTTCCACCCGGACACGCATGGTATTCCAGTCGCCTTCTACCAGTATCTCTTCTTTTTCATCGGGGATTTGCACCAGCCATCCGCGTCCGTAGGACTCGTAGATGCCACCGGTGTCGTTTCCTTTGGGGGCTACTTCTACTTGCCACCCGTTCACGATGGCTCCCGGTTCAATGAATGACCGGAAGAACACGCCCGAGTTGCCGTCCGCTTCCTGTTTAAACTCCACCGTGAGGTCAAAGTCATTGTAGTATTCGCGGGTAGCCAGGTAGCCATACTGCTTGTCCGGTCCGCTTTCGCATACCAGCAGCCCGTTTTCCACGTACCATTTCTCGGTGCCGTACACTTCCCACCCGTGAAGGTCTTCCCCGTTGAAAAGGGTTACTTTCTTGGTCTCGCGGGGCAGTTCCTTGATCTTCACGTTGCGGAACCACGCGGCAGAGCCATGGTCTTGCAAGCAGATTACCCCCTTGGGGGCTAACCCGTATTCGGGAGCGTTTTCCCACTTCCCGCTATTCTTACGCTCGAACCAATCTTCCGTCCATGCTTCAAACTCGATCACCTTTTCTCCATTGAGCCAGTGCTCCACGTGTCCATTATCGAAAACGATCTTCGAAGTGTTCCACTCTCCCGCGGGCTTGATCAGGGTTTTCTCGGGATCGGTGGTGTACATGGCGTAGTCGGCTCCCGTCTTTTGCCAATCTTCCAGTGGTTCGGGAAAGCCCATGTCATCGATGAGCTGGTACTCCGGCCCGGTTACATAGGGGACGGCAAACTTGGGGTGTTCCACCACGTGGTATAGCACCCCGCTATTTCCACCGTCTGCGATTCTCCATTCCCACGTCAATTCAAAGTTCTCGTACACTTTCTCGGTCACGATGTATCCATGCTCGTCGGCACCTTCTCCCTTGGCTTGGATCATGCCGTCTTGGGCAAACCATGGAGCCGTCAGTTCTTCACCATTGTAGTCGCGCCAGCCGTTAAGAGTTTCTCCGTCGAACAGAAGTTCCCACCCCTCGGCGATTTCCTGTTGGGTGAGGGTGTTGTGTTTGGCCTCACCGGTGCAGGCAGTTGTTAATGCCATCATACACGCTGTAAATAATAAAATAATTCTAAATTGCATCGGTTATTTTTTAAAGGATTATGTTTGCAAACGTTTCTACGTGACGCGAAGATAATTAAAAAGGGGTAAAAATGTAGCCTTTTTGAAGTGGAATCCGCTTATTTCAAGAGAAAACGCTGATTTGAAGCGGGCATGTCGAGAAATATAACCGCGCCTTTTTTAAACAAAGGGTCGGTAAAATCGTTTTATAACCAATACATGGATTAACAACTAACGCATTCGATTTTGAAACTCATTGATTTAGCGGTAGAAAAGGAAGTGACAGGCAAGTCATTCGTGGCTACCGTTGGCTTTTTCGACGGTGTACACGTGGGACACCGGCATCTTATTGAACAGGTAAAGAGGGAAGCCAGGCAACGGAACCTGCCATCCGCGGTGATTACTTTCCCGGTGCATCCCCGTAAGGTCTTGCAAGCAGACTACCAGCCCTCTTTGCTTAGTGGTTTTGAGGAGAAAGTTGCCCTGTTGGAAGATACGGGCATAGATTATTGCATCAGCCTCCCTTTCACCGTGGAGTTATCCCAGCTTTCGGCCGACGAGTTCATACGGCAGGTACTTCGGGAAAAGATAGGTGTCGACACGCTTCTCGTGGGATATGACCATCGTTTCGGGCACAACCGGGAAGAGGGGTATGCCGAATACCGACAGTACGGGGAAGCAATAGGCATGAACGTGCTTTTGGCTACCGAGCTCCGCTATGGTGGAGATCAGCACGCGAGTTCTTCCCGTGTGCGGCGGTTATTAAAGGAGGGTAATATAAAAGAAGCCAACCTCCTGCTCTCCTATAATTATACCCTTTCCGGAAAAATCGTGGAGGGGTACCAAGTAGGGCGCACCATTGGTTATCCTACCGCGAACATGCGGGTGTGGGAGCGGTATAAGGTGGTACCCGCGCTTGGAGTGTATGCCGTACTCGTGCACCTGCGCGACGTGGTATATCCCGGTATGCTCTATATTGGTACCCGGCCCACGCTTCACGAGGATAGTGAGATAAGCGTGGAGGTGAATCTTTTTGACTTTGATGCCGACCTGTATAACCAGTCGATGACGGTAGAGTTTATCGATTTCATACGTGCCGATGAAAAGTTTGACACGATGGAGTCCTTGGTCGAACGTATCCACCAAGACAAGGAAGAGGTGAAAAAACGATTAAAAAATAAAAAATGAACGCGCGTGTTGTGTTAAATAACGGGATTGAAATCCCGGGACTGGGATTAGGTACCTATAAAATAGGTTATTCCGACGAGGAAGTCTACCGTGCCATTCGTTCGGCGTTGGACATAGGTTACCGGCATATCGACACGGCTACCTTGTATCGTAACGAGCGTCCGGTGGGAAAGGCTATCCGCGAGAGCGGGATCCCGAGGGATGAAGTGTTCGTGACCACGAAGTTGTGGGGAAGTGACGTGCTCGCGGGCAATATAGAAGGGGCGTTCGAGACAAGCCTGCGGAACCTGGGGCTCGATTACTTGGATCTTTACCTCGTGCATTGGCCCGTGAAAGGACGATTGCGTGCTACTTGGAAGCAGATGGAGTCTATTTATCATTCTGGGAAAACGCGAGCTATCGGACTGAGTAATCACCATATCCATCATATGGAAGAGACGTTGCGCGAGGCTACCATCATGCCCGTGGTGAACCAAGTAGAGTTGCATCCCTACCTCGCGCAAGAGGAGTTACGTGATTATTGTAATCGAAAAAATATCGCTGTACAAGCGTGGAGCCCCTTGGGAAGCAATAAAATCCCTTTGTTGAACGAGGAAGTACTCAAGGATATCGGGGAGAAATATGGGAAATCACCCGCGCAGGTGGTTCTGAGGTGGCATTTGGAAAAAGGAGTGATTGCTATTCCCAAGTCGTCTCATCCCGATCGTCAACTTGAAAATTTTCAAGTGTTTGATTTTAGACTTACCGAAGAGGAAATTTACCGGGTGGATGCCCTCGATAGGGAGGGGCGTACCGGGATGCACCCCGACGAAATCGAGTTTTAAAAGCCGCGATGCCCTAACCGTTTTACGGTTTCAATTTTTCTTCGTGGAGTGTTTTCTTTCGCTGCTTCGAGCTCGAATCGCTTCGTTTAAAAGATTCCTCGTTCATTCAGTGCCCGCTGGTAGGCTGCCGCGTTGCGTGCATGTTCCGCGTGGGTGATGGCAAAATTATGCCGTCCGGAAAGATCCTCCTTCGCGCACATGAAAAGATAGTCGTGCTGCTGAGGGGATAAGACCCCTTCAATCGCCTGAATGGAAGGAATACGGATCGGGCCGGGCGGCAGTCCGCTGTTCTTGTAAGTGTTGTAGGGCGACTCCACTTCCAGGTGACGGTACAAAATGCGTCGCAGGGTGAAATCGCCGACGGCGAACTTCACGGTGGGATCAGCCTCCAGGCGCATTCCCCTGTTTAACCGGTTAAGGTATAACCCTGCCACGATGGGATACTCGTCCGCGTAGGTGGCTTCCTCCTCCACGATGGATGCAAGGATGGATACTTCCCTGGGTGACAACCCGATTCTTTCGGCTTTTTCTTTCCTCGATTCGTTCCAGAAGGCGTCGTATTCCCTCTTCAGCCGGTTAAGCAGGTCATCGATGCCCGTGTTCCAGTAGACCTCGTAGGTGTTGGGGATAAATAGCACGGGGAAGCTCTCCTCGTCGAAGCCGAACGTTTCGGCCCGGGCATTCTCGTGGAGGCTGTTCAGCAGCGACAGGCTATCCATCATCAATTGCCGCGAAACCCGTCCGGCCAAGTTCTCCAGGGTGCGGGTGTTATTGAACGTGAGGTTTACCGGTGCCTGTTGTCCTGATCGCAGCCGACGGATTACTTCGGGCATCGTCATCCCGTCCTCGATGGCGTACCTTCCCGTCTTTACCGTTGCCGGGTAATTCATGCGGTCTGCCAATAGTCGGAAGACCTGTTCCGAAGGAAGTTCTGTTTTTTCTTTCAATTGCTCCATCACCTGTTCATACTCCTGCTCTTGGTCGATATAGATATACACGGTTTCGGGCAATGAAAAGGGCTTGAAGATCATGCTGTAGATATAGAACCCGGTCGCCAGCACGAGGGCCAACAGGATGCCGATAATCCAACGTATGCTTTTGTATCGTTTCTTTTTCTTGTTTTTTGCTTGTTCCATTGTCTGTCTTTTCTCTATTGTCTATCTTTTCGTTAAGCCGCGAGAATTGTCGCGAATTTACGGGTTATTCTTTATGAAAATTGCTCGACACGGCGAAAAAACCGTTTAATTTGCCGCGGAAAGGTGAAAAACCCCGTTTGGTGTTATCATATGAAACGAGCATGATAATCATTATCAAATAAGTACATGATTAAAGCGAGTTCATTATAATTAGATATTCGCACGCCATGGCATAGCTCAAGCAAGCTTGGCTCTGCTCATTTAGCTTAACGCGAATATTCCATATGATACCTTTGAACATCAATAAATTTAATCATATGAATAATAATCGCATCAAAACCGCCTTTTTCTTTGACAAGTTGAAAACAACTTTGTATATTTGCATCCGATTTTAGCGGAACGCCTAAGGAAGTGTGGGTGAGTGGCTGAAACCAGCAGTTTGCTAAACTGCCGTACGGGTAACTGTACCGGGGGTTCGAATCCCCCCGCTTCCGCGAAAATATATAGCCGAAAGGCGATAAAAACAGGACAAGACCTGCAAGTTCAACGACTTGCAGGTTCTTTTTTTGTACATGCATGATAATTAAGATGATGGTGCAAACCCACCGCAGGGATGCTAATAGCGAGGATATAGCCTGGTGATAAGCCAAGAAAGAGCCTGCATCGGCCCGGGACAGGTTTACAATTGGTGTGAAGCCAAGACAGGGCAACACCGTGTTTTGAACGTACCATCGCTGGTATGTATGTATCGTCCGGAAATTTGTTGAATTTTGTCTTCATTGTCCTGTTTTAAATTTACATGTAGTGTAAACCTATTTCAGGACTAGACAGTATGTCGCTGGTACTTGGCTGCTCCTTGCCCTTACTTCAGTCGTACCTCGGTCGTACCTTCCTTGGTACAACCTCGTACCATCCTCATACCATCCTCGTATCATCCTCGTTTGTATACGAGGATGCACAAGCTTTGGTGCGGCTCAAGACGAGCGCGGAATACAAGATAGTATACCGGAAGCAATAAGAATGTTTTAACCAAAATAGTTGCTGAAATATTTGGAAGTATACGCATATTAGCGTATATTTGCGGTGTTGATTAATTAAAACAAAGCGTTCTATGAAGCGTCTATTTTTAGAACAGAAGCTGAGAGCTTTGGGCTGTTATTTTCATCGCCAAGGGAGCAATCACGAAATCTGGTGCTACGGAAACGGACGAAAGTTCCCGCTTCCCCGGCATTCTGATATTGATGAGAGGCTTGCCAAGTCGATGATAAATAAAGCCAAGAAGAACAGGATAACTTAATCCCTTCCGCTCCTAATCAACATGATAAAAATTGCACGGCTATGAAAAAAATTAAAACTACAATAACAATCACGAGGAATGGAACTCACGGGTATATTTGCACGTGTGAATACCCGTTCGAGCACTTCGACTTGGGTGGTGCCGGAGATACCGTTGAAGCGGCAAAAGAGGACTGTTTCGCTTTTTATGAAGCGATGAAAAAGGAATATCCCAACGAGTCATTCCCCGAACTGGAGGTTGATTGGGTGTATGATTTCCCGAGCTTCTTCAATAAATTTGACTACCTGAATATTTCCAAAGTAGCGAAATATATTGGGATGAGTCCCTCTAATTTTCGCCATTACGCTGCTGGATCAAAAAATATGTCTCAAAAGCAGTTTTTGAAAGTCAAGGAAGCTTTTTCTAAAATGGCTGACGAGCTAAAAGAATCCACTCTCACGATGTAGCTACAAAAGTCACTACCCTAATACGGGGTTCTTCTTCTGACGAGCAGGTAACCTGTTCTGAAAAAATAGCTGACCGGCAAGACGATCATATGCATCAACTTGGTATAGGGAAATAGCATGAAGATAATCAACCCCAGGGTGATATGGAGCTTGTACACGAGGCTGTGACCGGCGATAAGGGCTCCGGCATCCGGTTGGAAAGTGATGACTTTTTGTGCCCACTTCCCCAGGGCCGCGTACTCTTCTACCGGTGCCGTGGCGGTCGTCACGACGGATGATAACCCCAATCCTGCTTCGATAATAAGCAATAGCAATATGAAATAATCGTGAAAACTACTGGCAAAACGGACCCGCTCGTTGGTTATTCGTCGACGCAGCAGCATCAACATGCCGATAAAAGCCATTATCCCGAATACCGTACCCAAGGTGAGCGCGATCAACCGTTTTGTTTCGGTAGTCATCACCCGATGATATACCTCCTCGGGCAAGAAAAGGGTCAGGTGCCCGAAGAAGACAAAGATGATCCCGTAATGAAAAAGTTTGCTTCCCTTGTTTACTCCTTTTTTTGCCAGTAACTGGGTGGAGTTGGCCTGTATGCTCTTGTTGGCTACAATAAAACGGGTGATCAACCCGAACCAGAAAACAGCAAGGGCGATGTGAGGGCAGTAGGTAAATAAAAAGTTATTGAGATAGCTTTCCATAGCTTTGCAGTTTACAATTTATACACGAGGGATCACTGCCAAACACGACGGGCTCCTCTTCGTATTCCGCGTCCAGGTCAAGTGGCTTTTCATTACGGATGACCTGTTTTGTCGCGACCTCTTCCGGTTTCTTGGCGGAAAGAGAGACAACGGACGACAACACGTACCGGTAGGGGTGCTTCTTTTCCCGCAAAGCCAGGTGGATTCGCTGGATCACATGTACTGCCTCGGCCAGAGTTTCGGCGGCTTTACCCGCTTCGAGGGTAGAGAGGAATTCCAGGAATACAGGAATATAATCGGGGAGCTCCTTGCTTGATAACTGCATCCCGTTTTCACGGTAAAACTCCATCAGGTCCACCATGGCCTGCCCGCGGTCTTTCGAATCGCCTTTGACATGCTCGAATAGATGGAGCGATGCCGAACGGGAGTAATCGAACAGTTGCACGTATTCGGCCTGCCAGTCGATTACCTCTTGCTTGCCAAAATGGTCAATAAACAGCCCTATCCCGGCAATCTTGTCAGTCTCCAAGAGCGCTTCGCTCGTTAACTCGGGAACCACATCTGCAAGGAACTCCTGGAGGTCGGTGTTGGGATAGGAGAGAAGCAGCGAGAGTATTTTATATGTTTTCAGCATGTTACATTCCTCCAAAAAGGTTTTTAATTTTTTCGTTGCCGCATCCCGCCTTGTCGGAGAAACCGCACGAGGCCTTGAGCCCAAAAGCATCCCGCGCGTACTCCCGGTGGGTCGTGGGGATGACAAACCGGTCGTTATAATTGGCAATCGCCATCAGTTCATACATCTTCTCTGTTTCAACCGCGGTGAGCCCGGTATTTGTCAATACCGACTCGTCGGCTGCTCCATCTACCGTTTTGCCGCGCATGTAGGCACGCATCGCGAGCATGCGCCTCAATGCCTCCCTCACGGGTGCTTCATCACCGGCGGTAAACATGTTTGCCAGGTACTTCGTAGGTATTCGCATATCCTCCACGTCGGGCAGGATACCGTTCACGCCGATTTTTCCGGTCACGGCTGCATTGACTATCGGCGACAGTGGCGGAACGTACCATACCATCGGCAAGGTTCGGTACTCGGGATGGAGCGGGAAAGCCACCTTCCAGTCGATCGCCATTTTGTAGATCGGTGATTTCTTGGCTGCTTCCAGCACGTTGTGGGGAATGCCCTGTTTTTCGGCTTCCCGCACGATCTCCGGGTCGTTCGGGTCTAAAAATAGGCGGAGATGCTCCCCGTAAAGATCGGTTTCTTCTTTACTGGATGCTGCCTCCAATATTTTGTCCGCGTCATACAGCAATACCCCGATATACCGGATGCGGCCCACGCAAGACTCGCTGCAGATAGTAGGTTCACCGACCTCTATCTTCGGGTAGCAGAAGGTGCACTTCTCCGATTTTCGCGTTTCCCAGTTGAAGTAAATCTTTTTATAGGGACACGCCGTCACGCACTGGCGCCAACCGCGACACCGCTCTTGGTCGATGAGGACAATGCCGTCCTCTTCCCGCTTGTAGATGGCTCCCGAAGGACAGGATGCCACGCAGGTGGGGTTCAGGCAATGTTCACACAGGCGGGGCAGATACATCATGAATGAATTCTCGAATTCGCCGTATATCTCCTTTTGCACCTCTTCAAAATTCTTTTCCTGGCTTCGCTTTTCAAAACTGCCTCCCAGGTTATCCTCCCAGTTGGCCGTTTTCTCGATTTTCTCCATCGGCTTGCCGGTAAGGATGGAATAGGGACGGGCCGAGGGGGGTGTTTTAAACTTGGCCCCTTTATGCAGGATAGAATAATTAAAAGTGAACGGCTCGTAGTAGTCGTCGATCAGCGGCATGTTGGGATTGGCAAAGATATTTTTCATGATGCCGAGCTTGTTCCCCGCGCGGGGTATCAACCTCTCTTTATCCAGCTTCCATCCGCCTTTCCACCGATCCTGGTTCTCCCATTCATCGGGATAACCTATCCCGGGCTTGGTCTCCACGTTGTTGAACCACGCGTACTCCATCCCTTTACGGGAAGTCCATACATTTTTACAGGTTACTGAACAGGTATGGCATCCAATGCATTTGTCGAGGTTTAACACCATCGCGATTTGTGCCCGTATCTTCATACGATTAGTTTGTTATTTTATTCATCGGAGGCTTCGTCCCTCCACTCCACTTTCTTCAACTTCCGTATAATCACGAATTCGTCCCGGTTAGAGCCGATTGTCCCGTAATAATTAAACCCGTAACTCAACTGGGCATACCCGCCAATCATGTGAGTGGGCTTGATGCTGAGGCGTTCTACCGAGTTGTGTACACCGCCCCGGTTGCCATTGATCTGGTTCGTGGGCATGTTTACCGTGCGTTCCTGGTTGTGGTACATGATCAGCGCGTTTTCGGGTACCCGTTGCGAGACAATCAGCCGTGCCACGGACGCGCCGTTTGCATTGAAAACCTCTACCCAATCGTTGTCTTGCAGGCTGATTTTCGCGGCGTCTTTTTCACTTATCCACACCACGGGCCCTCCCCGTCCCAAGGTTAGCATCAGCAGGTTATCCGACCAGGTGGAGTGGATCGTCCATTTATTATGGGGTGTCATCATGTTGATTACCAAGAATTCGTCCTTCTCGTCGAGCCGGCTCAATGCTTCACGTATCGATTTGGTATTGATGGGGGGCTTGTAACACACCATGTTTTCCCCAAAAGCAATCATCCAGGGGTGATCCTGGTAGGTAGTCTGGCGGCCGGTAATCGTGCGCCAGGGAATGAGCTCGTGCACGTTGGTGTATCCCGCGTTGTAAGAGACCTCTTCCGAATCCACCCCGCTCCAGATGGGAGATGTGATGATTTTCCGGGGCTGCGCGAGGATGTCGTTGAACCGGATCTTTTCGTCTTCACGGGCTTTCGCCAGGTGATGATGTTCGCGCCCGGTAGTTTTCGAGAGTGCTTCCCACGCCCTCACGGCCACCTCCCCGTTGGTTTCAGGTGCCAGGGTCAGGATGGTTTCAGCCGCCTGTATGTCCGTTTCAATCCGGGGAAGGCCATGGGTGGTGCCCTCGTTGTCCGAGGGGGTGTTCAGGAGTTTCAGGAACTCGACCTCTTTTTCGGTGTTCCAGTTTATTCCTTTCGCGCCATTCCCCAGTTTCGTCATGAGAGGGCCCAAGGTAGTAAAGCGGTGATAGGTCTCGGGGTAGTCGCGTTCTACTTCAATAATTTTAGCCATGTTTTTCCCCGGCTTCAGCTCAGCGCCTGTCTCTTTCCAATCTTCGGCCCCGGCTGTTTCGGAAAGCTCCATGGGAGTATCGTGTTGCAAGGGAAGCAGTACGATGTCTTTTTCCTTTCCCAGGTGTTTTGCGGTCAGTTCGGAGAAGCGTTTGGCCAAGTTTTTAAAGATATCCCAATCGGAGCGGGCTTCCCACACCGGGTCAATCGCCCTTGAAAAGGGGTGGATAAAGGGGTGCATATCGGAGGTGCTCAGGTCGTTTTTCTCATACCAGGTGGCCGCCGGCAGTATGATATCGGAATGGAGGGCGGTGGTGGACATCCGGAAATCGATGGTCACCAGCAGGTCGAGTTTCCCTTCGGGAGCCTGATCATGCCATTTCACCTCACGCGGAAGCTGTTGTCCCGTGACTTTCAGGTCGTCTCCAAAAACACTGTTTTGGGTGCCCAGCAGGTGCTTCATGAAATATTCCATCCCTTTCGCGCTTGAGCCCAGCAGGTTTGATCGCCACACGAACAGGTTCCTCGGGAAATTCTTGGGGTTGTCCGGGTCCTCGGCCGCGATGCTCAGCTCGCCGCTTTTCAGTTTCGCGGTGATAAATGATTCTGCCGTTTTTCCCTCTTTCTCCGCCTGTCGTGCCAGTTTAATGGGATTGTCGCCCAGTTGCGGGCTCGACGGCAGCCAGCCCATTCGTTCGGCTTTCACGTTGCAGTCGATCATTGACTTTGTTTCCCATTCCGCTTTGTTGGCGAGGGGAGAGATCAGCTCCGCGAGCCCCACCTTTTCGTAGCGCCATTGGTCGGTATGCATGTAGAAGTACGAGGTGGTATTCATTTGTCGCGGCGGGCGGTTCCAGTCGAGCGCGAAAGCCAGTGGCAGCCAGCCGGTCTGGGGGCGCAGCTTCTCTTGGCCTACATAGTGGGCCCAACCACCCCCTGTTTGTCCCACGCAGCCACAAAACACGAGCATGTTAATGGCACCGCGGTAAATCATATCGGTATGGAACCAGTGGTTTACTCCCGCGCCAATGATAATCATCGATTTGCCCCGGGTTCTGGCGGCATTATCGGCAAACTGGCGGGCGGTGGTAATGACCTGCTCTGCCGGCACCCCGGTTATCTGCTCCTGCCATGCCGGGGTATACGGTAAATCTTGTTCGTAGGCGGTCGCCGCGTTGTCGTCCTCGATTCCTCGCGCGATCCCGTAATTCGCTACCATCAGATCAAATACCGTACAGTAGAGGAAGTCATCTCCCGGGTGTTTTTTTACCGCCACCTTGCGCGCGATGATCTCGTCATGCTTGCTGGCATTGAAATGTTCATGCTTGTAAGTTTCGCCGCCAAAATAGGGAAATGCCAGGTCGATTATTTCATCGTGATCACCGTGAACCGAGAGGCGGGGGTGTATATCCTTGCCGCTTACCGCGTTTTTCAGCTCCAGGTTCCATTTCTGCCCTTGGTCCCATCGCGAACCAATGGTACCGTTGGGGATGACAAAATCGTTTGATATTTCATCGAGTAATACCGGTTTCCACTCGCCGTTTATTTCGTTGGACAGGTTTCCCTTCAGGTCGGTAGCCCTGATGACCTTTCCTGCCACGTAACGCCCGTTCTCCTTCTCAATTCTTACCAGAAAGGGCAGGTCGGTATATTGCCGGGCATATTCTTCAAAGTAAGGAGTCTTTTTTTCCAGGTAAAACTCCTTCAGGATAACATGTCCCATTGCCATTCCCAGCGCGGCATCTGTTCCCTGCTTGGGTTTAATCCAAAGGTCGGCGAACTTGGCGGCATCGTTGTAGTCGGGCGAGATATTGATGGTTTTGGTCCCTTTGTACCGCACCTGCGTGTAGAAGGGCGAATCAGGGGTACGGGTCAACGGAACGTTTGATCCCCACAGCATCAGGAAGGAAGAGTTATACCAGTCGGCGCTTTCGGGTACATCGGTCTGCTCCCCCCATGTCTGTGGCGAGGCCGGTGGCAGGTCGCAATAGAAGTCGTAGAAGCTAAGCATGGCTCCCCCGATCAGGCTGAGGTAGCGTGCCCCCGAGGCATACGAGACCATCGACATGGCGGGGATGGGTGTAAAGCCGGCCAGCCTGTCGGGCCCGTATTTCTTTATGGTATAAATATTTGCCGCGGCGATGATTTCGTTCATCTCTTCCCAGTCGGCCCGTACCATACCTCCCAGTCCTCTTTCGGCCTTGTATGCCTTCGAGAGATCGGTGTCCTCCATGACGCGTTGCCAGGCATCCACCGGGTCATTCAGTGCTTTCTTCGCCTCACGGTAAGCTTTCACCAACGTGCCCCGTATCATGGGGTACTTCACCCTGTTCGCGCTGTACAGGTACCAGGAGTAGCTGGCACCGCGAGGACAGCCGCGCGGTTCATGGTTGGGCAGCCCCGGACGTGTCTCCGGGTAATCGGTTTGCTGTACCTCCCAGGTAACCATCCCGTTCTTCACGTATATCTTCCAAGAGCAGGATCCGGTGCAGTTCACCCCGTGGGTGGAGCGAACCACTTTGTCGAATTGCCAACGATCCCGGTAAAAATGTTCCCAATCGCGGCTTTCCTCGGTGACGACGGAATGGTTATCCGGGCTCTTGGTAACATTCTTGCTGAAGTAAATGATCTTGTTCAAGAGGCTCATATTATCATGCTCGTTTCATTGTTTATACTCTAACTTATAATCCCTTGCAGGAGTGTGTTACCTGCCTCTCCTGTTATTCACGAAGCATCCCTATTAACAGGAGAATCCGGGACCGTATCATGGCAAAAAAAGCAACGCCCCAAGCAATCAGTGCTATATACACGAAGACGTTGGGTATAACCATTAAAAAGTCCAATTCAATAGCCTGGGAGAGCCTTACCGTGCAAACCGTGTACATGCCCAAGGGGAAGATCATGCCCCAGTACTGGGGATGGTAGTTGAACGGGAACTTTTTCGTGAAATGACGCCAGAACCCGAGAATAACGATGAGGGGTATCCACCAGCTGCCCATCACCCAGAAAAACAAGGTGAAACCTTTCAGGAAGGGGGACAATACCGATAGAAACGCCCACTGGTCGGACGACAGCAACAGCGTGGAACCGGCAAGTGTAGTGATGGCCACCGCTCCCATGTTTATCCAGTAGGGTGGGGCAAATTCCTCTGCCCGCAGCTCGAAAAAAGTGAGCCGGTAAACAATCAGCGTGATGAAGATGATAAAAAACATGCACCCGCACAAGAATAATGTCAGCGAGAGAAACAGGATCTTTTCCGGGGCAAACGGGAGCGTGGCGGACAGTTGGGTGCCCAAGATGGAAACAGATTGGGTGGATACGATCACGAGGAGCCAAATGCCGTTTATCCCTTGGTCGAGTTTGGGCTTGCCCGACTTGACCGTGATAACGGTGAAAAATGAATAGATCAGGATTAACCAGGCAACCATCGCGATGAAATATAAATTGGCCGCCAGTTGAAAACCGCGCGAGATAACTGTTAACTGGCTGCCTAATACCGCGGTGCCGGCCACGAAAGTCAAAAATCCCGGGTTCTTCGCGTGATCGCCAAAGTCAGCGAGAAAGTACCTCGTGCAAAAAATGATTCGGATAAGGTACAGCACAGAAAGTATGATGTATGCCGCGATGTTGATATACATCAACAACGTGGCAACCATGTTAAAGTTGAACAGCCATGCCGCGATCGAAACGATACCGGTTGCCATCACCAAGGCGAAATAGGCGGGAGATAGGTTCGCGATATGGTTTAGCACGCGCGCGCCGATGCCGGCATGTTCGGAATTTGGCAGGCTACTTTGTTCAGTGTTCGCCATACATCCTGTTTTTTAACGGTTACAGAGAATCGGGACCTTTAGATTGCAATTTTTTAAAATGTTGACATTAGAACGATAAACGAGTTAAGTGCCATCAATCCAATGATAGGGTGCTTGATATAATCAAGATGCTTCGTGTTGCCGTGAAAGGTTTGTTAACCTGCCTGCAAATGTAATCAATTTGTGAATAGTGCAAAATTATTTTCTATCTTTATCCCGATTTTTTTTGAACAGCGAAAAGGATGAAAGCAATCTTTATTATTTCCGGGGAGAAGAAGTCAGGAAAGACATTGCTATTGCAACGAATTATTTCTGGATTAATCGGAAAGGGGTATCAACTGAAAGGGTTCTATTCGCTTCACGATGAAATCAACGACCGCTACTATATTAAAGAGATACAAACAGGCAACCAAGTGTTATTGATGACCAGAACGGGCGGCCCGGACGAGAAACCGGGACATTTCATTATCAATGAACCCGCTGTCAAGGCAGGGGTGGACTGGATGCGTATAGAAAAGGAAGATCGCGATGAGATCCTCGTGATGGATGAAATTGGTTATTTCGAACTCAACGGCATGGTCTGGGATAAGCTGTTCTCCAGCGCGGTGGAATCTCCCCATCCCCTGATTTTTACTACCAAGTCAAAATTGTTGCCAAGGGTCATCAGGAAGTGGGGGCTTCATCCGGCAGCCGTTTTTTATCCTCCCGATTTTTTATCCCCGGGGAAGATAGTAGAACAAATTACCCGGGTGCTTTCACGAGAGGGATCGTCGTTCATTTAACTTCCGCGAGCAGTTGTATAGCTAAATAGTGAGAGTCGAGATGTTTAGCTGTAAACACGATAAACGTGGAATTTTATTCATCCATTTAAAGTAACGAGCAAGAGTGTATGGATCGGGAACTGACAGGCTTTATACTCGCCGGGGGAGCGAGCAGGCGAATGGGGACCCCCAAGGCGTTTGTCCGGTTAAACGGCAAGCAGCTGATTGATTACGCGTGGGAAGCATTAAATGAGGTTGCTCCCCGCGTTATCTTGAGTGCCGGCAAGCTGCCGTTGAGCTATCGGGATCTGCCGGTCGTGCACGACCTGTTCGTCGATCATGGCCCTGTTGGCGGGATTTACTCGGCACTTCGTTCGTCCCCCACGGAACTGAATCTTGTCCTTTCGTGTGATATGCCCTTTGTTTCGGTAGACCTCCTGAATTTGTTGGCAGATGCAGCCGCGAGCCATCCTTTTGATATTACCTTGCCTGTTGATGAACAGGGCCTCTTGCAACCGTTGTGCGCGGTTTACCGGAAGAGCATGGTGCCGTACCTTGAAAGGGCGATTCTTCAAAAAGAACTGAAGCTGAAAATGATCATTCAAAGAATTAATTACCAGGCGATTCCCATTGAAAAGAGTCATCCCGTTTATCACCCCCGCTTATTTTACAATATGAATACCCCTGAAGATATTGTAAGTCAAACTACTTTCTCATGAGCAGCAACAGGAACGAGCAGAAATGGATAAAGGCATCGGTATTGGCCGGTCTGTGGGCGGGGGTTGAGATTGTCGCCGGCAGTTCGTTGCATAATCTCCGGATTCCCTTGGCGGGAACTTTCTTGACGCTCTTCTCTATCATACTGGTAATTGGTTTCTTCCAGTTGTGGAAACAGCCTGGAATCATATGGCGGGCGGGCATCCTGACGGCGCTGATGAAATCCATATCGCCCAGTGCCGTTATTTTGGGACCCATGATCGCGATAACCATGGAGGGATTGGTGTTGGAATTCTCCATTCGTTTTTTCGGTAAAAATATCGTTGGATTCATGATGGCAGGGTCTCTTACCATGTTGGGAGCACTGCTGCACAAGATTATCCGCCTGTTCCTGTTGTACGGGTTTGACCTCTTCAAGATCTATGAAGAGATGTTCCGGTTTGCCGTGTTGAAAACGGGATTGCCGGAAATGGAGCCCCTGCACGCGGTGATTGCACTTTTCGTGGCATATGCTGTCTCGGGCGCATTTGCTGCCGTCGCGGGGTATTTTATCGGGAGTAAAGCCTTGAAAGAGCAAAACCATCGGTTGCCGGTTATCACCCCATCCGGTGACAATCACCCCAGTAACACCTCGCCCAGTAATAATCCGTCCCCTAACAACCCACTCGGTACCTCCCCATCCAGTTACGCCTCATCCCGTAACAACGTGTACTGGGATTCAACGAGGGCAATCCCCGTTTATTCTCCTTTTTTACTTGTCTTACATATCGTGTTGATTCCTCTTCTTCTTTTTTTCCTGTCGGAATATTCGCTGAAGGTAGCCCTTCTCTTCGTGATTCCCTATTTGATTTTCGTGGCGTGGAGATACGAGGCTGTTGTCGGCAGATTAAAGAAAGGGCTTTTTTGGTTGCCTTTGGTAATAATCCTCCTGTTGACGTGGTTCTTTGGGAAGAGCGCGGCCAGTGGGTTGGAAGGGAAGATGGAAGACCTCACCATGGGGTTTGCCATGATATTCCGCGCGCTGGTAGTGGTTATGGGTTTTTCCGGGCTTAGCACGGAGCTGCAAGCACCGGTATTGCAGCAGCTCTTCTTTAAAGCTGGCCTTAAAAGACTATACCTTGGCATTCACAATGCTTTTCTCATCTTGCCTGCTGTTATCGATCATATGGAAACACCCCGGAAGTTCATTCGCCATCCCCTTCGTTCGATAAGCCTGAGCTTGCAACAGGCCAGCAGTTACGTGGAGTACCTCGAGCGCGCCCCTTCGAAATCACCGTAGAGGTTTGTTCCGGGCAAGCTTCAATAGTGTTCCGGGTTTACCTCTTGGTTGCTACCGGAGTCAGGATGAATTCCCATCATTGACTTGCTATATTATTTTGAGATCGTATATGGCTAACGTAAGATTGACCGATCTATCTCCGCGAAGGAAGTTATGACCGGATGATTCTATTGGCTGTAGTCATCATTTGTTGCTGCTAATCGTGATGGTACAAATATAACCAAAAGAACGGCAACATCATGCTATAGCCGCTTAATTCCGTATTAGCGAACGACCGTCCTGACGTTTAATTGCCATCTGTAACGTGTAATATCCAATAGAATAGGATGCTATGGAAATTTCCACTATCTTCGCGATAACCTCATAGTTAAAAAGGTATGAATTTGAAACAATTAAAAAGAATTATTCTCGATCCGGATGTTATGGGCGGTCGACCCTGCATCAGAGGTTCACGTGTAACCGTAGGAACGATCATTGGATTGCTCGCGTCTGGTTATTCCTATCAGGAAATCCTCACGATGTATCCTTATTTGGTTGAAGAGGATATAAAAGAAGCCTTAGCGTATGCTGCTTGGCGTTCCGAAGAATTAGATGCTCCTCTTGAAACTGCATGAAGATACTCATTGATATGAATTTGTCCCCAGAATGGGTGAAAGAATTCGAGAAGAATGGGATTAAGGCAATCCATTGGTCATCGATGGGGATCTTGATGCCCCGGATAAAGTATTAATGAAATATGCTAAAGACCAAGATTATATTGTTTTTACACACGATCTGGATTTCGGAACTATACTGGCTCTCACGCATGCTGGGAAGCCAAGTGTTATGCAAGTTAGAACTCAAGATGTAACTGTATCCTACCTAAAGAATATGGTATTGAAAACCCTATTAGAGCATGCCATTTTACTGGAAAAAGGAGCCTTGATCGTTATAGAAGAACAAAAAAAGCGGGTGAGGGTTCTTCCACTCTGATCTTTTTGCTACCTTAATGAAATTGGATGCCAATTGTAGAAGGCCGTAATTATTGCAAAAGCTTACCCAAGACGCATCTTTGTAGACGCTATAGGTAGGGAAAATGAGTCAACAGAAAAATCTATCAAAAATATGTTGTATAACATGTTTTTTTGTTGTATCTTTGCATTGATTTAAATGGCAAGCGAGTTGTTTGAATTCATTTTTAGGTTATTACTCACTTATTGAAAAGGCTTCTTATAACGGTTTGCCGATGAATCATAACTTTTTTAAAAGGAGGAATTATGACAATCAAAAGCCTAACTACAGAAGAAATCCTGTCCCAGATTAAATACCTGGAGCAGAACATTTCGAAAGGATCTCCTAGCTATCGTACCAATCGATTGAACAGGATCCGATCCTTGAAAGCCAGCTTGCGCTTTGCAAGCTGATGATCAGAAGTTGTCATCGCTGAGTGGTCCCTTGCAGGATCGCGTAAGCTTTGCTTCGAAAATTTATTATCACTATATATACTTATGCTTACAGGCTGCCATTCGGCAGCTTTTTTTGTTTTAAGGCCCTACCAGTTCCACCAAGTCAAAACAAAAAACACGCGGCGGGGGGCCGTGCAAGAATACTCACCCTCCCGTCATTTTGTTGCTTGGCGGTGCATGGCGGAGGCATTTTGAAAGGTGTTCGCTGCTAAAATGCGCATTTGTAAAGCAATTGGCCGAAGTTGTTATCTTTTTTGCCATAAAAACGTTTCGCGGTTTGTTTTTTGTCTATCTTTGTATTTCTGTCTAACAAAACGATCAAATTTATTATGGAGTTACTGTCTGCCCGATTATCTGCCCTGTCTCCCTCGGAGACCTTCGCGATGGCACAAAAAAGCAACGAGTTAAAAGCCCAAGGCATCGATGTGATAAACATGAGCGTGGGTGAACCCGATTTTAACACGCCCGACCATATAAAAGAGGCCGCGAAGAAAGCCATTGACGACAATTTCTCGTTTTACTCTCCCGTGGCCGGCTACCCGGATTTAAAGAAAGCCATCAGCGAGAAGCTGTTGAAGGAGAACGAGCTGGAATATTCTCCCGCGCAAATCGTTGTCTCGGGCGGCGCGAAGCAATCACTTTGCAACGTGATACTGTCGATTGTTGATAAAGGGGAGGAGGTCATTATACCGGCACCTTACTGGGTGAGTTACCCCGAAATGGTGAAGTTGGCGGAAGGAACACCGGTTTTTGTTTACGCGGGCATTGATCAAGATTTCAAGATTACCCCGCGGCAATTGGAAGAAGCAATCACCCCTAAAACCAAGGCGCTTATCCTATGTTCGCCTTCCAATCCCACGGGTAGCGTCTACACCCAAGAGGAACTGAAAGCACTGGCCGATGTTCTGGAAAAGCATCCCCAGGTATACATTATTGCCGATGAAATCTACGAGCATATCAACTATATCGGGCAGCATGAATCGATTGCCCAGTTCACCACGATACATGATCGGGTAGTGATCGTCAACGGGGTATCCAAAGGGTACGCGATGACCGGGTGGCGTATCGGGTGGATTGCCGCCCCGCAATGGATTGCCTCGGCATGCAACATGCTGCAAGGGCAATACACGTCGGGCCCGTCCTCCATCTCGCAAAGAGCGGCGTTGGCTGCCTATACCGGCGACCAGGCATGCGTGGGTGAAATGAAGATTGCCTTTGAACGTCGACGGGATTTAATCGTGAAGCTGCTGGGAGAGATTCCCGGGTTGAACGTGAATAACCCGATGGGAGCGTTTTATATCTTCCCCGAATGTAAAAGCTATTTGGGAAAATCGTACAACGGGAAAGCGGTGAACACGGCTACCGACCTGGCCATGTATATTTTGGAAGAAGCACACGTGGCTTGCGTGGGAGGCGATGCCTTTGGTGCTCCCGGTTGCATACGGTTGTCCTACGCCACTTCCGACGAGAACATTACCAAAGCCATCGAACGGATCAAGGCGGCGTTAGAGAAACTCTCCTGAAAAGATAGATCAATACCCCGGCATGGCACGCTGCCGATTGCCGGGGTACATGATTCCGATTTGTAGAAACCTGCTTAAAAAGAGGCATCGACAACCACCGGGAAGTGATCGGACGGGAAATGGCCGTACTGCATGTCGTTCAGTACCCCGTACCGCTTCACGGTAATGCCCGGGGTAACCCACACGTAGTCGATCCGGTTCTTCATCGGGGCATCCAGCCTGAAAGCAGTGAAGGTGCCCGTTGTTCCATAGGGAGGTTCTTGGGTGACCAGGTACGCGTCGTTGAGCTTGCCCGATTTGTACAAGGTCTGG